>ERZ1643249.303-NODE-303-length-60324-cov-15.624517_pt1 | contig 60324 bp, 61 predicted proteins | sample MGYA00579263_ERZ1643249 | MGnify/ENA primary metagenome ERZ1643249 (study PRJEB29033, sample SAMEA4952264) | chicken gut metagenome | biome: Broiler Chicken; feature: Gastrointestinal Tract; material: Caecum | place: Ireland | collected 2018 | study: Broiler...
ATTTTTAAGATTTGCACCCAATTATTGACCAAGAGCCTATTAAAAAAACACATTGACAAACAATACCAATGTGTTTAGAAATAATCAATTTATGTTTTCAATATCAATTTATTTAACTCTTTCCATATAACTTCCATCACGAGTGTCTATTCTTATCTTATCTCCGATATTGATGAATAGTGGAACATTAAGTACATACCCTGTCTCAACCTTTGCTGGTTTTGTTGTCGACTTTGATGTATCTCCTTGGATACCAGGTTCACAGTCTACAACTTCAAGTTCTACAAAATTTGGTGCATAAACTGCAAATGGGTTGCCCTTATAAAAATACATTGTACAATTCTCATTTTCTTTAATAAAGTTGAGTGCATCTTCTACACTTTCTTTATTAAGTGGAATTTGGTCATAAGTTTCAGTATCCATGAAATAGTAAATATCGCCATCATTATAAAGATAAGTCATTTCTTTCTTTTCAATAACAGCAATTTGAAATTTATCAGATGGATTGAACGTAGTTTCTTTCACTTGACCTGTCATGACATTCTTTAATTTTGCCCTTACAAATGGTGAACCTTTCCCTGGTTTAACGTGCAAAAATTCTACTACAGAATATACGGCACCATCCCATTCAAAAGTTGTTCCTTTTCTAAAATCTCCTGCAAATACCATAATAATCTCCTTATAAGTAATTTTTATCCTTTATATTCTAGCACATAAAATGTCATTTGTCTAGTGTTTTTAAATATATTTTTTTCATAATTAAAGCATCATGTGGCATTTTATCCATAGATTCGCAAATGACACGAGGTGAAAGATTGTATTCTACTAATACTTCAGCCAAAGGGTCAAATTCTGGTCCATAGATGATATCATCATAATTTAAATGCTTTATCTCACCTTTGGCTCCATATTGAATTTTTGAAAAATGAATATGGCAATTATTTGTTCGATCGAAGCCTAATTTCTCAATACAATAATCAAGTATCCTTTTATAATCATCTTTTGTTTTTAATGAACCTTGTTCTAATGAATTTATATGCCCAAAGTCAAATGTTGGGACCAAATGCTCATTAACCTTACATAAGTCAACCACTTCGCTATATGTCCCTATTTGCATAGTTTTTCCCATTGTCTCTGGACATAGCAACAAGCCGTCAAGGATACCTTCTTCATCCATTTTGTTAAATGTTTCGTCAAAACGTTTATATGTAAGTTCTAATGCCTCCTCTCTTTTGAGTTTACCACATGAAGCAGGATGAAATATAAGTCTATCTGCTCCAAATGCTCTTAGAAATTTTATCCCAGTATAAATGTAACCTTGTGTCTTTTGGTACATAACCTCATCTGGGTTTGCAAAATTGATATAAAAAGGTGCATGAAGTGACAACTTTATATCATGATCTTTAAATAGTTGTCCTGCTTTATTTGCAAGTTCGCTAGACATATTATACCCATGTCCAAAGGAATACTCATAAGCATCAAGTCCGTAGTTTTTTACCCATTCTGGAACTTCTAAAATCGACTTATGACCTTGCTCATAAAATTCATTTCCACAACCTGACGGTCCAAATAAAACCATAAAATTTCTCCTTTATATTAAAATCACTTCCGGAAATAATTAATGAATATCAATACCGAAATAGCAACCCAATTGACAAATTTAACAATCTTTTTTTAAAACTTTTTCACAATAACGAAATATTTTTATTATTTTGTTATTCTGGGAAAAACTTTTAAGTTTAACATACAACAGTAATTTTAAATTAACCTTAATTTAAAAGCCATTTTTCCATCAGCGACTATAACATTACCTAGATATTCACCATTGTTATAAGCCCTAAACTCGCCATCTTTATTAAAGTCAATATTCACCCCATTTAATAATTTACTTGCTTCCTGCTCGTTTAATTTAATAGCATCCAATGATGAAAAAATAGAATCAAGTTTGATTATTTCATATTTTCCATTTTTTATATCTTCTAGTGTGTATGAGTTTTTTATATCAAAATTTCCACATTTTGTACGTTGTATGTATAGCATAATACCATATGTAGATAATAATGATGCCATATCACGTGCAATAGAACGAATATAGGTACCACTTGAGCAATGGATAACAAACTCAAAAGTGTTTTTATCTACTTTAGATTTAATGTCTATTGAATAAATTTCTATTTCTTTCGGTCTTAAACTTATATCAGTTTTACCTTGTCTTGCAAGGTCATAGGCTTTTTGTCCATTTATTTTCTTCGCAGAATATATGGGTGGAAGTTGTAGCTGTTTCCCTATCAATTTAGGTAAAATTTTTATAATGTCATCTTTTGAAATTTCTATATTTTTATCTTCTTCTGTAATTTCCCCTTCAGTATCAAGAGTATCAGAAGTCACTCCAAATTTGAAGATAGTCCTATATATCTTATCTTTACCTAAAAAGTAATCAAAAAGTTTTGTTCCTTTGCCTAATGTTACAGGCAGCAATCCTTCTCCAAGTACGTCAAGTGTTCCTAAATGTCCAGCCTTATCTGCATTTAATAGATGTTTAACTTTATTGACAACACTATTCGATGAAATACCCTTCTCTTTATTTACTAATATAATCCCATTCAACTTCATTTCGACATTCTTTGCCTTTTAGCCTCATTTATTATTTGGTCTTTAAATTCATTTATATCATTTGCACCTTTCTTTATTCCTGCAGCATTGATATGCCCACCTCCGCCAAATTTTGTAGCAATATCTCTTACATTATAGCCATACTTGCCACGCAATGAAACACTATAGAAATTCGGCGATTGTTCAATTATACTAAATGATATGTTAACTCCATCCATAGATAAAAGTTCGCTACTATAAAAGCCACAATCATCTTTTACAGCATTAAAATCTTCTAACGTCTTAAGAGTGACCAAACAATATGCAATATCACCTTCTAACTTAAAGTTATTAAGAAGATACTTTTCAAGTTCGATATCTTTTTTTGTTTTTGTCTTGTACACTATTTCATTTATATTTGTTATATCAGCATTTGCTTTAACACACTTGTAAGCAGTATAAAATGAGCCTGCATTGACATTAGTATTAACAAACGAATTTGTATCACCTGTTAAACCAATAAAAATTAAAGAAGCAATCTTCTCTGTAAAATCAATCTTCATTGTCTTTATTAAACTATTAACGACTTCACTACATGAACTATAGTTTGGTTTTCTATACGTCAAGTCACCTTTCAAACTATCACTTGAATGATGGTCAAGAACTATTTTTCTCCTGCCATTACAAAAAATATCAGCAAAATCTCCAAGTAATTCTGGTGATGATATATCGGTTGAAATCATTAGGTCATAATCTTTCCCTGTAAAATCATTTTTATATGGGTTCTCGCCTATCAACTTGAGATTACGTTCATTAATATCATCTTTCAAAAAAACGTCAACATCCTTACCCAACTGTTTGCAAGCATAGTACAATGCCAATGAAGAACCAAAAGCATCTAAATCAGGGTTTTTATGAGTAAATATAGCAATACTTTTTGCATTTTTTATTTCTTGTGATATTTCTTTTAATGATGAATTCATATAAAACTACTCCTGTCCTTCGTCTTTTGGAATATTTAAGGTGCTTAGTATTTGATTAATTCTTAGTTCTGCTTGTGTACCTTTATCAAGTTCAAAAATAAGTTTAGGAATTGAAGGCATTTTAAGCATATGTGCCAATTCTCTTTTGATAAAACCTTCAGACTTTTGCAAAACATTCATAATCTCCTTTGCCTTATTTTCATCATCATAGTCAAATGATATTTTCACTCTGCACGTTTTAAAATCAGGTGCAACCTTTGCTTCGCTAACATACAACATTGGACTAATACGAGGGTCATTCAATTTGTTTTGAATGATATAGCCTATATTTTTTTGTATTTGACTGTTTGCTCTTTCAAATCTTAACGACATATTATCTCCTTTAAAAATAGGATAAGAATAAATCTTACCCTATTATTATACTAAATATTAATTTTATTTCAAAATGATTAACTACCTTTTAACAACTTCTTTTGAATAAAATTCAATTATATCGCCTTCTTTATAGTCAATATTATCTTTAAGTTTGATACCACACTCAAATCCCTTATTGACCTCAGCCTTTTCATCTTTAACAATTCTTAATGACTCAACTGTTGTCTTTCCTATTTCTTCATTGCCTCGTTTGACCACTGCTATTGCATTTCTTGTCGCCTTTCCATCTTTGATGTAACTACCAGCAATTTTACCTGCAGTTGAAAGTTTAAATACCATACGAATTTCAGCACTGCCAATGTATATCTCTTCGTATTTAACACTTAACATACCATTTATGGCTTTAGTCACATCATCGACAACTTCATAAATTATTTTGTATTCCTTAATTTGAACTTTATTAGTCTCTGCGAGTGCTTTTGCTTTTGTCACTGGTTTTTGATTAAAGCAAATAATGATTGCACCTGTGGTCTGTGCCAAAATAACATCACTTTCAGTAACTGCACCTGCACCACTATGGATAACATTTACCTTTGCCTCTTCATTTCTTATAGCAAGTAGTGACGATTTTAATGCCTCAACTGAGCCCATTGTATCTGCCTTTATGATTATGTTTAAATTCTTTAAGTTTCCTTCATGAACCATATTCATAAAGTTATCAAGTGTTACTCCAGACGAATGAGATGCCCTTTCCTTTTTAATCTTATCAATTCTTTCTTGTATAACTTGTTTAGACAAAGATTCATCAACTGCATATACCTCATCACCAGAAGAAGGGACATCGTTAAGTCCGAGTATCTCAACTGGTGTGGATGGTAAAGCCTCTTTAACTGGTTTACCCTTGTCATTAAACATCGCTCTTACCTTACCATAAGTTATACCAGACATAATAGAATCACCAACGTGAAGAGTACCATTTTGCACGATAATCGATGCTACTGGACCTCTATTTTTGTCAAGTTCTGCTTCAATAACAACCGCTGTAGCCATTTTATTTGGATTAGCCTTTAATTCTAGCATTTCACTAACTAGTAAAATGGTCTGCTTTAAATCATCGAGTCTCATGCCTGTTTTTGCAGAAATAGGTACACATATAGCATCACCACCCCACTCTTCTGGCAACACTCCATTTTCAGCCAATTGTTGTTTGATTCTTTCAGGATTTGCCTCTGGCTTATCCATCTTATTTATGGCAACAATAATTGGAACGTTTGCGGCTTTAATGTGATTTATTGCTTCAATAGTTTGTGGCATAACACCATCATCGGCTGCTACAACCAATATAGCAATATCTGTTGCCTTTGCACCACGAGCCCTCATTGCAGTAAATGCTGCATGACCTGGTGTATCAATAAATGTTATCTTTTCTCCATTGAATGATATTTGATAAGCACCTATACTTTGAGTTATCCCACCTGCTTCTCCTGCAACAACATTTGTTTTTCTAAATGCATCGAGAAGAGATGTCTTTCCATGGTCAACATGCCCCATAACAGCAACAATTGGCGGACGTTTTACTAAATCTTTTTCATTATCTTGACTTGAAGCACTTTCAATAAGTTTTTCTTCGTAGGACTTGTCAATTTTTAACTCTAGAGTTATACCAAAATCACTAGCAATAAGTTCTGCCGTCTCATAATCTATATTTGAATTGATTGTTGCCATAATCCCAAGAAGCATAAGTTTCTTGACAATTTCTGTTACTGGTTTGCCTATCTTCTCACTAAAGTCCTTGATTGTTATTTCTTTAGCAGTTAAAACAGCATGTTTGATTGCTACGGCATTTTGTGTTTGTTGTACTTCCTTTTTCTTCTTTACACTCTTCCTTGAGCCAAACGAAACTTCTTCAATACCATTTTCATCTTCTATAAAAACATTATTTCGTCTTTGTTCTTCTCTTCGTTTAAGTCCACCGCCTTTACGTTCTTCGTTATTGGACTGTTTTTTAGCATATTTTGTCTTATTTACATAATTTCTTTCACTTTTTAGTTCAATTTCTGGCATTTCATTTCCAGCGAACGAACGATAGTTATTTCCTTTCGCTGAAACAAAATTATTGTTGCCAAATTTTTTATTTTGAGGATTATTCTTATTAAAGGAGTTATAAGGTCTATTGTCTTTCTTATCTTTATTAAAAGGTGTTTTATTAAACTTGCCATCATTATTTCTAACAGGTTTATCTGTCTTAAAATTCTTTTGATTATTCGAATTTTCAAATTTTTTATAGGTTTGTTTGTCTTGTTTTTTCTCATCAATAAAGGTAGGTTCAGACGTTTTTGTCTCAACTTTTTCCACCTTTTCCACTTCAACAGCCTCTTGTTTTACTTGAGATTTCATAAGAATCTCAGTCTCAAGTTGTTTTCTCCTGTTTGACAGTTCTTTACCAAAATTTTCAACTTGCGATTTCGTATTCCTAATATCTCTCAGTATTTGGTTTATCTCGCCTTCTTTTTGTAGTTCGTGAATTTTTCTTAAATTTTGTAATGATTGATTAGCCAATATTAACTCCTTTTATTCCTTTATAATATTGTAAATTATGTCGCTTAGATTTTTATTCTTTATTGCAATGAGTTTACAATTTGTCATATTCATTAAAGTTGAAAGATTTTCTATAGAAACTATTGGAACATCTTTCGTTTTGAGTCTTTCAATAATTTTTAGGGTATTCTTTCCTGCATCTTCATCATATATTATAAGATATAACTTTTTTTTATAATTATATAACTTGTCTCCGCCAATTATAACATAACCTGCCTTTTTTGCTATATTTATATAACTTTGCAATTTATATCTATCCAAGAATTACTCCCTTAATTTTTTCATATACAGCATCATCTATGTTAGTTTTGAAAGTTTTATTTAAAAGTTTTTGTTTTTGAAGTTTGTCGATACAATCTTTGCTTTTGCAAACATATGCACCTCTTCCGTTTTGCTTTCCACTTTCATCAACAAATATATTACCTTCTTTATCCTTTACGATGCGAAGAAGTTCTCTTTTATCCTTCATCTCTCGGCAGGCAATACACATCCTAAGTCTTTCCATATGTCACCTATTCTTCGTCATCATCAAGTGGAGTTATTTCTTCAAGGTCTTCAAGGTCACTAAGTCCTTGGAATGCATCTTCGTCATTAAGTTCAGTAAGTTCGTACTCAGGTTCTTTAACCTCAGGAGCCACGATTGAACTCTCAGGTTTAACTTCTATTTTCCACCCAGTGAGTCTTGCAGCAAGTCTAACATTTTGCCCGTTTTTGCCTATTGCAAGAGAAAGTTTATCATCAGGTACAATTACTCTAGAAGAATGTAAACTCTCATTTGTCTCAACACTAATTACCTTGGCAGGACTTAATGCTTTTGCTATATACTCTAATGGGTCTTCGCTATATTCAATTAGGTCTATTTTCTCGCCATTAAGTTCAGCGGTAATTGTATCAATACGTTGTCCATGAAATCCAACACAGGTCCCAATTGGGTCAAGATTAGGTCTATCAGTGTATAATGCAACCTTTGTCCTATTCCCAGGGTCTCTCGCAATATTCTTAATAACTATCTCTCCTGATGCAACTTCTGGAATTTCAAGTTCAAAAAGTTTTCTAACAAAACCGATATTGCTTCTTGTAACTTGTATTTGAGTACCTTTAAATGAATCCTTAATTTTCTTCACATAAACTTTAACTCTATCTCCAACGTTAAATTTTTCGCCTGGAATTTGGTCTGATGGTAGCATTACACCCTCAGTATTAGTGTTTGATATTTGCACATAAACGGTGCCGTTGTCGATACGTTTAACAATTGTAGTTAAAAGTTCATCCTCTTTTTCTGACAACTCAGACAAAGCCATTTGTCTTTCCATCTCTTTAAGTTTTTGCATAACAACTTGTTTTGCAGTTTGGGCAGCAATTCTACCAAAATCTTTAGTAGATTCTTCCGTAGTTACAATATCTCCCACCTTATATGATTTTTTAATAAGTCTTGCTTCGGCAAGAGATATTTCCTTATCAGGATCATGCACTTCATCAACAACAGTTTTGTATGAATAAATCTTTATTGTCGCTTTCTCTGGATTAAGTTTTACCATTGCAGATTTTGCTTCGCCATACATTTTTTTGTAAGCAGATGTTAATGCACTTTCAAGAGTTGCAATAAAAGCCTCCTTATTGATTTTCTTCTCACTTTCTAAGTCTTCGAGTGCTTGAAAAAAGTCTTTGTTAATCATTTTTATTCTCTCCTTAAAATTTTATTATAGGCACAATATGTGCAATTTTATTTCTTTCAAAATCAATGTTTTCACCATTAATTTCTATAACTATATTGTTTTCATCGAAGTTCTTTAATATACCCTCATATTTTTTCTTCCCATTTGTTTTTGCAAATAAGGTTATTTCTATTTCTTTGTCAACATTTCTCTTTAAGTCTCTATCTGTTTTTAATGGTCTATCAAGTCCTGGCGAACTCACACTCAATATATATGGGCTATTATCTGTTGGGTTAAGTTCTTCTAATAGTCCATCAATAGATTTTGATACCATTTCGCAATCTTCAATCTTTATGCCATCTTCTTTGTCGATATAGAAAGTCAAATTCATTCCATCTGATTTTTTTACATATTCAACTTCTACGACCTCGTAGCCCATATTCTCAATAAATGGTACCACTTTCTCTTCGCATATTGTTTTTACTTTACTTGCCAATATATCCTCCATTTACGAAGCAGGGAGCGATGCAAAATTGCACGCTCCCCACTTTCAAGTCATTAATATTATAACAAATATATAATAAGAAATCAAGTGTTTTTAAAAAAAATATTAATTTTTTTATTTATCCGCATCTTTTGGTTTCTTTTTATTTAATTCCATAAGGACCTGTGCAGTTGCATAAGCATCATTAAATGCCCTATGTGCCCCTTCCAATTTTAATCCTAAAAACTTGACAACTGTACCAAGTTTATAGTTGCTTGGATTGATATTCGCTTGTTTTGCAACAATATAAGTGTCTATAACAGTGTTCGCAAACGGCAAATGCAGTTTGTTTGTAATTTTTTTCACAAATTTTAGGTCAAATCCTACTATGTTGTATCCGCTTATTATACAATCTTTAGACCACTCATAAAAATCAATTATCACATCCTCTATCTTTGGTGCTTTTGCCACCATTTCATCTGTGATATGTGTAAGTTGTTGGACCTCTAAAGGTATAGGATTCTTTGGCTTTGCAAAACTAGAAAATCTCTCAGTAACTTCTCCATGGTCTATTTTTACTGCACCTATTTCAGTTATTTCGCACAAATCAGGGTCAAGCCCAGTAGTTTCAAGGTCGAATACAACAATATTATTTTTAAGAATAAAATCATTATATGCCGCTTTTTGGTCAAACAAAAATGATTGTGTACTTCTTGGAAGTAAATCAGGAAAAACAACTTGTTTATGATTTTGGAATATTGCCTCTACTGTAAGGTCTTCCTCTTTCTTCGCCTCTTCATAACATGGACTTGCAAGCGATATCTTTCTTATGTAATATGTTAGTTTTCCATTTATACCTGGCTTTAAATCACCAACACAAAGAATGAAAGACTGTTCTTCCAAACTATCAAGAGTTTTTTCATGGGTTTTAGGGCAAAAGTAGACACAGTCGATACTTCCTTCAATATCCTTTAAAACAAAAGAAAATAAAGATTTTTCCTCTCCAGCATGCTTTCCCTTTTTAAGTACATATTTTTTTTGTGCTTTGTTTGATATAAAACCTGCCAAAATCACTGATGCCTTTTGTTTTTGATTATCCTTTATGTATTCTGGCTTTGGTATGATGTCTCCACCTACCAATTTTTTTTCTATCACAACATTATACCTTCTTGCTTTAGTAAGAGTTGGCAGTATATCATCACACTCTATCTCGTCTGGCAGACTCTCTTCATTTTCAATAATGTCAATAGAAAAATTTGCAATATACAATTTATCTAGATAATCTTTTAGCATAGACTTTAATTCAAAATCATCAATTAAAGATACAATGTCCTGATTTAATTTTATTTGAATATTAACATCTAACTTTTGACTTTGTATTGAAATGTTTTCAAGAGAAATGTATGGCAAAAGCCCTTTCTTATGTTGCTCAAAAAACTTTACAATATCTTCTAAGATTAGACGAGCATCAAGATAACTTTTCTTTAATTTTACTTTAACTTCTCCATTAAGGCTCAAATAATTTTTAATAAAATCTTCTATATCTTTTTTATCTTCTCCTGATATTTCATCAATCGTATAAGGATATAAAAAAGTTATTGTGCAGAGTACAAGTTTTTCTTCATACACAATACTATAAAATTTTAAAAAATTATATTTATTATTAAAATTTTTATTTAAAAGTTCTTTAATGTCAATCATCAATAGATATTTTATAACAGAAAATGCAATAAGTCAACTAAAATCACAAAACCAAACAATATAAACAGCCCAATGGCATGAATCATATTTTCTGTTTCTCTCTTTATTGGTTTCTTTCTTATCGCCTCAATAGTAGTAAACAACACATGAGAACCGTCAAGTGCTGGTATCGGCAATGCATTAAAAATAGCAAGATTTGCTGAAATAAGTGGAATTAAAAGCAAGATATTTGCAAAGTTTGTTTGAGTAAAAGTTGCTATTGTTTGAATTGTAGTTAAAGGTCCGCCAATAGAAGATATAGGCAACTGGAATGTTATCAAAAGCCATAAAGATTTTAGTACAACCCATGCAAGTCCAAAAGCAAAAGGTACTGCTCTTTCCAATGCCTCACCAAAGGAATATACATAAGCGCTGACTTGACTGTCAAGGCAATAGACATATGAGGTGACATACTCCCCATCTATGACGTTTCCATCCTCGTCTTTTGCAGGCGATTTTACTTCAACTTGATAAAAACCAAGATACACGTTTTCAATATATTCTCCATCTCTTTTTACGACAGCAGTAGTGCTAACTGAATAATTTGAAAATGCATCCCTTTCATTGTAATTTTCGGGGTTTAATTCCTTTTGTTCGGCAAGATAATCTTGCAATGCACTATATTCTCTTGTCCTTATATCCCCATAAAGTGAACCAAAAGCAAAATCAATTTTTTCACCATTTATTGAAATTATGACGTCTCCTGGTTGAAGTGTCTCTACACCTTCAGGAAGGTATGTTATAGCACTATCCCTATTAATAATATAATCGTCTTCGTCTATTACATTTGACCCTACATCATAAATAATTTCATCGTTTATATTAAAATTTGTCCTTACCTGTGGTACATCATAGCCAACAGTACAAAGCAGAATTAAAGAAAAAATAACAGCGGTAGCAAAATTAAAAGTTACACCAGCAAGAAAAACAAGTATACGTTTCCAAGGTGCTTGATTTGTAAATGCATCCTTATCATCAGGGTTTGTTTCATCTTCGCCAGCAAAGGCACAATAACCACCTAAAGGAAATATCCTCAGTGATATCAACTCCCCCCTTTTATTTTTACGAGAAAAGATGGCTTTGCCAAAGCCAACTGAAAACTCTGTTATTTTAAAATTTAGCATCCTGCCAATTGTGTAATGTCCAAACTCATGTATTAGCACCATTAGAAGAAGAATTGCAATGGCAAGAATAATATAAAGAACTATCATTTAACCTCACATATTTTCACAAAATAGCAATTTCTTCTGTACTTTAATGCAATACTTGTCCTACCAATAATGTATTATAAAACTATAAATAATATACTGAAAGCAATAAAAATGTAAGGTGCTACAAATATATAGGAATCAAACCTATCAAGCATTCCACCATGTCCAGGCAAAAGTTTTCCTGAATCTTTAACTCCAGCACTACGTTTTAAGTAACTTTCAAATAGGTCGCCAACTTGACTGATTATTGAGCCGATAAAAACAATGATAATAACTTTCCAAACACTTATTCCTGCACCATCCAAAATCGTCCCCATAGAAGGAATAGAATGACAAATATAGTATACTGCTACAATTAAAAGTACACACCATAAAAGTCCACCTATTGCTCCAGAAATAGTTTTTTTAGGGCTTATTTTTGGAGCAAGTTTTTTGCCTTCAAAAAGTCCTCCCATCAAATATGCGAATGTATCTGTAAAAATTGGTATAAGTAAAGCAAATAGAAGTACAAAGAATGATACCCATCCATTAAAGCCTGCTAGTGCATTAAATGAGGCAGACATGTCCTCAAAATGGTTGATTAAAGTTAAAAATAAAAGCAAAAATGCTGGATAAACAAAAACTACTGCAGTGTTTAATGCTTTTACAAGAGCATACTTAACTGGCTTTGTAGACTTGTCCAGTTGTCTTGTCCTTATTTCAGATTTCGTACCATTATAATTTATAAGTGGCCAAACAAATGCTATACCAAAGAATAGTACAAGCAATGCAACAGAGATAACAAGTGTATAGCCAATTCCTACAGAAGAGTCATATGCAGTACAAAGTAACAATGCAATCATCAAAAAAGCAGGGAAAATTGTAGCCAAAATTTGATTGTTGTATTTTCCCATCTTAGAAAATAATTTTGATGCCTCATAACTTGCAAAACAAGCAATTATAAGAATCAATAAATCAAAGAAATAATTTCCAATATCTTGAACAAATGCCTTTAATATAAAGGCTATTGCAAGCACAATCACTATACCGAGTGATGTCAATAATCTAGTTTTCAACTTAAACCTCCAAACCTTCTATTTCTTTTTTGATATGTCTTTAAAGCCTTAACAAAATGTTTTTCATTAAAATCTGGCCAATAAACTTTAGGAAAGTATAATTCGCTATAAGCCATTTGATACAATAAAAAGTTAGATAATCTTTGCTCTCCGCTTGTTCTAATGACAAAATCTGGCTCAGGAATATTCCCCGTATCTAAAGATAATAAAATATCTTTTTCATTTATTTCATTCCCCTGTTTTATAAGTTTATTTACCGCTCGAACTATATCATCACGTCCACCGTAATTTAAAGCAAAAACAACTTCAAGTTTATCAAAATTTTTCGTTTTTTCTTTTAAATCATTTAATGCTTTCTTCAAATCGTCAGGAAATGGGTCAATAACACCAATAGACGATAATTTGATTTGATTTTCAATAAAAATATTATTGTCTTTTGAGATGTAAGACCTTAATAAATCAAAAATCCCATCAATTTCTTCTTTGCTTCTCTTCCAGTTTTCAGTAGAAAATGCAAAAAATGTGCAATACCTAATACCATATTTCAAACATGACTTGATGGTTCTTTCAACAGCATTAACACCTTCTTTGTGCCCCAAGTTTCTTGGAAGTCCTCTTTTGGTAGCCCATCTTCCATTTCCGTCCATTATAATAGCAATATGATTAGGTACTTTTAATAATTTTGTCATATAAATCCCTTTTATAATATTTTTAAATATAATGGAATTTATCTGACGAATTGTAGATTAAACTTCCATTACTTCTTTTTCTTTGTTCTTGCTGTTCTCATCAATCTGGTCACAAGCTTTATCTACAAGTTTCTGAATATTATCTTCATAAGTATCACGTTCGTCTTCTGAAATCTCGCCATTTTTTTCAAGGTCTTTTATCATGTCCATAGCATCTCTTCTTGCACCACGTACAGCAACCTTTGTATCTTCGGCAATTTTCTTTACGGACTTGACAATTTCCTTTCTCCTTTCCTCGGTAAGTGCTGGAAATATAAGTCTTATTGTCTTTCCATCATCATTTGGATTAACCCCAAGGTCTGCCGCTGATATAGCCTTGACTACATTTTTTACTTGCGATTGATCCCATACATTTATTGCTAAAATTCTAGCCTCTGGAACCGATATACTTGCCATATTTTTTATAGGTGTAGGCACTCCATAATAATCAATGAAAACCTTATCAAGAATATGTGGATTTGCTCTACCCGCTCTTATCACAAGATATTCGCTTAACTGATGATTGATAGCCTTATCTATTTCGTCTTGACAAGATAAAACAATTTCTTCTATCATTTCGTTCATAAAATCACTCCTTGCAATTTATTTTACTATAAAGTAAAAATTTTTGCAAACGATTTAATAGAAATTGCTAATATTCTTTATTTTTTTATTTAAAATTAAGTGCATAAAATAATTAAATTTATAAAAAAATGTCAAAAAAATATGACTGAACACTCAGTCATATTAATTTACTTATTACCCTTCATTTGTTTTTCAACTTCTTCAGCAAGATTGTCATTTCGTTTTTCAAGACCTTCGCCCATTTCATATCTAACAAATCTTCTTATAGATATTTTTTCGCCTATTTGAGAAGTTTTTTCAGTGATATATTCTGCTATAGTCTTGCTTGGGTCTTTAACAAATGCTTGTTCAAGAAGACAAACTTCTTGGTAGAATTTCTTAATTCTTCCTTGAACCATTTTTTCTGCAATTTGAGCAGGTTTTCCTTCGTTAAGAGATTGATTCATGAAGATTTCCTTCTCTTTTTCAAGTACTTCAGCAGGAACTTCTTCAACTCTTACATATTTTGGTGATGCAGCGGCTATTTGCAATGCAATATCATGCCCAATTTGTTGAAATTCATCTGTCTTAGCAACAAAGTCTGTTTCGCAGTTAATCTCAACAAGAACACCAATCTTTCCACCCATATGAATATATGAAGTAACGATACCCTCTGCGGCTATTCTTGACTGTTTCTTGGCTGCGGCAGCCATTCCCTTTTCTCTAAGCCAGATAATTGCTTTATCAAAATCTCCATCACTTTCAACAAGTGCTTTTTTGCAATCCATCATACCTGCATTTGTTTTTGCTCTAAGTTCAGCAACGTCTTTCGCCGTAAAATTCATATTTACTCTCCTTTATCTTCATTCTTTTGATCATCAACTATAGTTTCAGTTTTTACTTCTTTCTTTTCTTCTTTATTTTCTTTCTTTTCTACTTTTTTCTTAGCAGGCTTTTTCTTAGCAGTTTTTTTGCTTCTATTTTCTTCCCCTGCTTCTGCAATTTCTAAGTTAGGTTTTGTCTCAGCAAGAGCCTTCTCGATATCAATATCTTCATCTTGAGTCTCTTCTTTCTTTAATGATACACCCTCCTTAGCCTCAATAACTGCATCTGCAATGGCTGAAGCAATAAGTTTTACAGAACGAATAGCATCATCATTTCCTGGAATAACATAGTCGATATTATCTGGATTTCCATTTGTATCAACAAGTCCAACCATAGGAATATTCAACAATCTACATTCATTAACACAAATGTGCTCAACATTAGGGTCAACTACAAATATCACTCCTGGGAGTTCTCTCATTTCTTTAATTCCGCCGAGATTTTTTTCAAGTTTATCTCTTTCAGTCTTTAAAAGAGTAACTTCTTTCTTTGGCAATAAGTCAAACTCGCCTACTTTTTCCATTTGGTTAAGTTTATTGAGTCTTTCAATTCTTGACTTAATAGTTTTGAAGTTTGTAAGACATCCGCCGAGCCAACGTGTGTTGATATAATACATTCCGCATCTCTCTGCTTCTTCTTTTACAGCATCTTGTGCTTGTTTTTTAGTACCTACAAAAAGTACATTCTTGCCTGATGCAACGACATCACGTACAAATTGATATGCTTTGTCGACTTGCTCAGATGTTTTTTCCAAATTGATGATATGAATATCATTTCTTGCAGTAAAAATGTATTTTTTCATCTTTGGATTCCATTTTCTGGTTTGATGTCCGAAGTGAACACCTGCTTCCAAAAGTTGTTTCATTGAAATAACTGACATTTTTATCCTCCTTTGTTTTTGTCCTTCCCTATAGTTTTCTAGCTCCTAATTGCGACCACAGACATATGTCTTTTAAGTTGTATGGGTATCGTTTTTAATATACAACAAGTTTTTGGCAACTGCAACAGAATATTCTATAGGTGCATATTTGTCCAATGACATATTTAATATAACATAAATAAAGATAATAGTCAACAATTTAGCAATATTTATTTAAAAAATATCTATATTAAAAAAAGTCTCTGAATTACTCAGAAACTTTTTCTGCTTTTTTAGGCGATTTTGTTTTAACTGTCTTTGCTTTTTTTCGTTCTTTATAGAATACACTACAAAAACTTGGTAATAAGAACTGCGATGTATAGAAAGTTACAATCAAACTTGTCATTATTCCGAGTGCCACTTCTCTCACTCCCTCAACGGCAAGTGCAGAGAAAATAACTGAAATGACTAATAAAGCAATGTAAATAATCACTCTATTAAATGTTATTTCTTTGATTGTCTCATCCGCAATTACACTATTCTTTGCTTTTTCAAATTTACCTGACTTAATGTTAGATTTGATTTTAGAATAATAGTAAAATAGGTTAAATGCACTAAGCAAGAAAGTTGAAATAAGAATTATTGCAAGTGACATATTTATAGTGAGTCTAAATATAGATATTAAGCCTAAAGTTAAGAAAAGGTCAATTGCAATTTGTATAATTCCGACCAAGAATATACTTGGATTATATCTAAATGCCATATAAATCGCAAAAACTAAATACCCAAATACTATACTTGCAACAGTACCTGTTATCCAGTCAAAATCCGCTGTGGATGGCGAATAATCTATTGATGAAATTGCATCATCATAAGAAGAATAGCCAAATGCGGTAACTAAACTATTTCTTATATCACTATTTTTAGCAGTTATGCTATCTAAATCATCCGAAATATTTTGATAGGTAACTTCAACTGCTTGACCAAGATAAACATTGTAGTCTGATATAGTCATAGTTGTCGTTCTAAAACTATCGATTTTGACACCATTTTCACTTAAAACCAATTCGATTTTATCATAAATAGCATCTTTGTCTTCTTGGCTATCAAGATTGTAACTCTCAACCTCTTCGCCAAAACTATCCTCATTGTTTATATAAATTTTAACTACACTTTTCCCAGTAAAGTCAGTGCCTAGATTAAAGCCTATTGTCGATAAAAGAACTATTCCTACTATTAAAATAATGGCTGGCACGATCAAAAAGTATAAGAAATTTTTGGTAAAACTAAATTTAGAAGAAGTTATTCGTTTGTTTAAAGATAATTTTTCTTTTTTCATGTTAGTCATTATTGTTACCTCCTTCTTCAGTTTCGGTAACTATTGTTTCATTTGATTGAGAGTCAATAGTTTGGTCATCCATAGTCTGTTCGTTTATTTGTAATGATGAAACATTGTTTAACGATTGGTCATCTTTTAACTCCTTCACACTTTTATCACGAACAAGTCCTAATCTCTTTGATTTTGTGCTATTTAATGGAAGATAAATATTTAAAAGATATCTTGTAACTACAAGAGAGATAAACACTGACACAACACAGCCCATCAAAAGTACAATTCCAAAGCCTTTCAAATATGATGGAGCAAATATCCAAATAACTATTGATACCAGTGCAAGAACAATGTGACTATCAAGAATAGGCCACAATGCTTTTTTCATTCCACCTTTAAATGAAAGATGTATCTTTTTACCGAGTGCATATTCTTCTCTTACTTTTTCAAATATGATTACATTTGCAATTATAGCAAGAGCAAAAGCGAAGATGCAGCCAAACATGGTAGCAAGATTAAGCACTACGAATGGTATTGCTTGCATAAAGAATACAAATATAATTAGGTAGAAGATTAAAGACAGACACCCAAGCAGTCCTAAATCTCTATATTTAACAATCAAAGCCACAAAAGCGAGTACAATCGTTGCAATACTTGCAATACCAAGAAAAAGCAACGTATTTTCGCCTAATATAGGGCTTATTTCACTTGTCTCAAGTAAAGTTAGGTCTAAACCAAGTGCTCCACCTGTGATAATATATGAAACTCTTGCTTGAGAAGAACCATTTGAATAGGTCGTTGTACTTGTAGAATAATAATCACTACTAGAATTTAAAGCAAATGAAATATTGCCATCTATATCACTGACATTTATCGAATCAGATAAAAGATTGTCAGCATCTAAACTTTCAATATATACATAAGCATTTGATGACCCAATCTCATCTGCAGATGTGAGCATATTTTCAAGATTCGACCTGCCAATATTTGTAAATTCAAGTACTACGGTATAGTTGCTATTATCATAATCATATCCAACATATGCATATGAAATATCATCACTGTCAAGATATACTTTAGGATTTGTAACATCATCTGAAACTTCTTCTAAAGTTACATAAATACTTTGCCCATCAGCAAGATACCCAAAAACTGAGTCTGTAGATGATACACCCGAAACTTCAACTCGAACCTTATCACCCTGCCTTGTAACAAAAAGTTCTGGAAAGTCTCCATTATGGCTGAAAACGTTTTCAACTTTTTCTATAGAAGCATCTATTGTCTCTGTAAGACTTAGATTAGATTCCCCGCCGTCAAGTTCGGCACTATAGATGGCAGAAACACCACCATTCAAGTCTATACCCTTTTCTATAGCATTAACAAAACCATTGTACCTATCAGTGCTTGCGGGTACATTAAAAGGACATACACTTAAAAGTATGCCAAGCAGTGCTATTATAATAAGTAAAACAAAATTTACGATTGAGTATTTCTTTAACATTTATAATCCTTTTAATTGCATTTTAACGTTTACTCTCATAATTATAAAGAATTAAAAGGACTATGTCAATTAAATTTGAGTTTTAGTTTGCACTTTTTTTAATATTTACACTAATTATTCCGCAAATTGCCCCTATTACTGCCCCAAATACTGTATCTGTAAGCAAAGTTATATCAAATGAAAATGCTCCGCTAAGTATTGAAAAGACCAAAAATGCAACTAACGTATATATAAAACCTATTAAAAGTCCGCTGACGAGTCCTAACTCCTTACATTTTTTAAGACCGACAAAAACTCCTAAAAATATACTTATACCTTTTATCACTTGATTTACAGGTGCAATTGCACTATCTGATATGTTTGTAAATTTAAGCAAGAATGCGAAAACTAAGACAAGCACCAGAGAAGTACATAGTGCAATAAGAACACCTTTTGCAATAAAACCTATTATTGGATATTTATTTTTAGCACTTTGTATATTTATTTTTGTTTTCAATTTCATAATTGACTCCTTTTAAACAAATTATACTTGTAACTATTAAATAAATATGTTTTATTACACAAAAAAATAACTTTCTCCATTAGAAAGTTATTTTTCTAGTTTATCTTCTTGGTTTGGCGAAAGAATTTCAGATAGAGTTAAAACCGCAGTAGAATACTTTTCATCAAGTCTTTCAAGTTTTTCTCTAAAGGCACTATAATCTTCAACTACACTTTTGAAATTTTCGCACTGCTTATGATTGTTTTGCAAAAAATCATCTCTGTTATATAAATAGGTTAGAAAACCGATACCATAAAATCTTTTACTTAGTACGTCAATATTGGCAAATTTGTAACTGCCAGCATTTTTTAAAATGGGTTTTGCAGATAATATCTCTTTGTCTTTAATTAATTCTTCTTGAGAAATTTTTTGAAGTTCCATAAAATTGAATATTCTATAGTATAAGTTCTTATCCATTACCATGTAGTTTGCACCATCAAACACATATTCTTTGTCATATAACTTGAATGTACAAATTGAGTGGAATAGTCCATTATTTATTCTAAAAGGATTTATTGAGCCAAACACCAATTTCGACTTGACAGGTGCTTCTAATACAAAATAATATGCACAAGTATGACATTCAGCCTCACCACATTTTACATTTTTAAACAACTTGTTAGCATTAATAAATCTACCCCGTCCAAAAGGTTTGTCTACACTATACCATCCGTCTTTGTCTTTATGTACAGTCTTTTTAAAATAATTTGCGACTCTTGGATCTGTTATCTTTTTGCCCATGAAGAGAAGTCTACAAAAAACACGAACCATAAAGCAGAACACTTCTCTTTCCTTTAATGGATGCTCCTTCGCCTTTTGATAGGCATAATAGGTATAAGAAGGCTCTTCCAATAATCTTCTTTTTAAAAATTTTTCGGAATTGTATATTCTCATCACTTATATTCTAATATATTTTACCTCTCATGTCAACACCAATTTGACGTCAAAATTAAAAAAGGAGGCTTAGTTTGCCTTCTTTCTTTTACTACCTTTCTTAGTTTCTTGTGTTTTCTCGTCAACAGTTTCACTCTTAACTTCGTTCTCTGCTATCGTATCCGCCACCTTATTCTCTTTAACCTGTTCTTGAGGTTTTACATTCATAGACACATTCTCTTGTGCCTTTTCTTCTTGAGGTTTGATCGCTTGTGGTTTATTCTCCTCTGCAGGTTTCTCTTCAGTCAAAACTGTATAGATTGAATAAGCATCAATAGCCATATAGCCTTTATTTTTACCTGTGCCAGTTTCGATTGTTACTATTTTCTTGTTGTCATCAAGGTGTAAATCAACAATTGTTCCATACACTCCTGTTGTAGTCAAGATTTTGTCCCCACGTTTTAGCGAATTAGTTTGTTCTTGTAATTTTTGATTTTCTTTTTTGTTTCTAGCAGATATAATAATAGGATAAATGATTATCAGAAGTACAATGAAAACTATAAGAATAATTTGTGTTGCATCCATATTTTTCCTCCATTTAGATTAAATATTCCCTTTTAGTCTAACATAAATATATTCAATTTCCAAACAAATTAAACTAAATTTTTTTAGTTTTTATCTCATTTTCAAGTCTTTCGATAAAATCTGCCAAATTAAGACCACTTTTGTTTTCGTTTCCTCTGCCTCTTATTGAAATTGTATTGCTCTTTTCTTCCTCATCGCCAACTACAATCAAATAAGGTACTTTCATAGAGAATGCCTCTCTTATCTTATAGCCAATCTTTTCATTTCTCAAATCACTCTCTACTCGCAATCCCTTATCAAACAATTCTTTTTTAATCTTTTCAGCATAGTCATTATTTCTTTCTGTGAGTGAAAGTACTCTTACCTGCTCTGGTGCAAGCCAAAGAGGGAATGCTCCTGCAAAATTTTCAATAAGTATTCCAATAAACCTATCAATAGCACCATATATAACTCTGTGTATCATGATAGGACGATGTTTCTGCCCATCTTCGCCGACATATTCAAGTTCAAAACGTTGAGGAAGTTGGAAATCAAGTTGGATTGTTCCGCACTGCCAAGTTCTGCCAAGTGAGTCTTTTAAATGGAAGTCAATCTTTGGTCCATAGAAGGCACCATCACCTTCATTTATAATATAGTCAAGATTTAACTCATCAAGAGCATCTTTAAGACCTTTTGTAGCAAGTTCCCAATCTTCATCACTTCCCATGCTGTTTTCTGGTCTTGTAGAGAGTTCTACAAAGTAGTCTAGGTTGAAAACTTTATAAACTTTATCAATAAGAGCAACAACACCTTTTATTTCATCCTTTATTTGGCTTGGCATCATAAATATATGTGCATCATCTTGAGTAAAACTTCGTACTCTTAAAAGTCCACCAAGTTCGCCTGACTTCTCATATCTATGGACAATACCAAGTTCGCCTAGTCTCAGAGGAAGTTCTTTATATGAATGTGGTTCGCTCTTATATACAAGCACACCTCCTGGACAGTTCATAGGCTTAATAGCATAGGTCTCATCATCTATAACAGACAAGTACATATTTTCTTTATAGTGGTCCCAGTGTCCTGATACTTCCCAAAGGTGACGATTAAGCATGATTGGAGTCATAATCTCCTTATAACCTGCCTGTCTATGAAGTTCTCTCCAATAATCTATCAGCAAATTTCTTACAATCATTCCATTTGGAAGATAGAAAGGAAAACCTGGGCCCTCTGGTGAAATCATGAAAAGTTTTAACTCTTTTCCAAGTTTACGATTATCTCTCTTCTTGGCTTCTTCTAGCATGGCAATGTGGTCTGCAAGGTCTTTTTTAGTCTTGAATGCATAGCAGTAAACTCTTTGAAGCATTTTGTTCTTTTCGTCTCCTCTCCAATATGCCCCGTTTACACTATGGATTTTAAAACCATAATTTTGTAACCTTTTTGCTGAATCAACATGAGGCCCACGGCATAGGTCATAAAAATCATCGCCTGTGTAATAGAGTGACACTTCTTCGTCCTTTGGAAGTTCGTTTATTATCTCAGTCTTATACTCATTGCCAGCAAAAAGTTTTAAAGCCTCATCTCTAGATACAACCTTTCTTGTAAATGGTTCGCCTTTATTGATAATTTCTTTCATCTTCTTTTCGATCTTATCGTACTCTTCAGCAGTTATTGAATGAGGAAGGTCGATATCATAATAGAAACCATCATCAATCGCAGGTCCTATTGTCAGTTTAGTCTCAGGATACAACTGCATAAGTGCCTTTGCAAGAATGTGTGCAAGCGAATGTCTTGCTTTGCTAAGTTCTTCATCTTTTTCTTTCTTTATTTCCATAATTTTTCTCCTTTTTTGGCATTTTTTACAAATAAAAAACGCCCTTAAAATTTAAGGACGATTATCTATAAACCGCGGTTCCACCTTAATTGTCTTAATTTAAGACCACTTAATTAAAAACTTATCATCACAGCAGTGGTTTCAGTCAACATTCTAGTCAAGATTTTTCACCAACCAATCTTTCTCTGTACACTACAAATGTGCTTACTTGTCTGCCATTCCAAGTATCAACCTTATTTTAGCACTATAAAATTTATTTGTCAACTACTCTTTCATGTTTTTTCAAGATTTATAAATTTTATCCTTTGTGTATATTTTAGCACCACTATTATTGACTGTAATTCTCTCTTCAAATATCTTTTCAAGCAAATTAATGGCTCCTGAGGTCTCTTTAAAATACAAGTTGATTTTTGAAGGAGAAAGATCAATTACAGATGAGACAATCATCTCTTCGCTAAAGGTCTTGTTTTGATACTGTACATTCTCTATTGTAAATATTTTATATACTTCACCCTCCTTAACAACACTTATCTCATCTTCACAAATATCAAGGTTATCAACCAAAAATTTAAGTAAATCTATAAAACTGTCAGAAGAGATAAGATAATCGCTATTCTCATTTGATAGGCTGACAAGTTCTGCCCACTTTTCTTGAAGAGGTCTTAGTTTGAATTGATAAAAGGACTCAAGGAATAAGTCATGTTTAAGTTCGAGGTTTTTCTTTATTATATACTTATCTGTCTCTCTATCAAAATTTAATAATGCTTTTTTAAAGGCAAGCATTCCTATTTTATCTTGACGAGGGAAAATAAGATAATTATCTAAAAATGTAGACTTAAAACTTTTGCAAATGATTTCGATAATGCAAGAGGTTATTAGAAGTTTTGCTCTATCCTTGTTAGCCTTATCTACAGCCACCAAAATAGAAATATAACCATTTTCTTCGTTTGAAGTTATAACTCCCTGCATTTGATTTATTGATTTTGATAGTGCATTATATAGCAAACTTGCTATTGCAAAATTTTCTGCCTTGACATTTAGTGAAAACTCCCACATAACTGCTCCTTTCATTGATATTCTATGCAAGGAACAAAAAAATACACTAAGAAAATGAAATTTAAAGCAAATAATTTGACAAATAACATAAAAATATTGATAATACTAATATAAAAGAGGTATAAAATGAAAAAATCAGTAAAAATTTTACTTTCAATTCTCTGCCTTTGTCCTATGCTTTTGCTTTCGGCTTGTACATCAAGTACAACTTATATAATAAATGTATACTGGAGCGATTCAACATATGGCTCTGTTGTTGGCAACTTTACAAACCCAAGGCAAGTGGAAGGCACTACGATGACTCTTGTGGCAAATGAGAATAATTCTACATCTTCTACAAATCCTTTCATATGTTGGATAAAAGACGATAGCAAAGTAGTCTCAACTGACAAGGAATTGACTTTAACATATAATAGTAGCACTCAAGGTGACTACATCGCAGTTTTTGAAGAAACAAATCCGTCTAAAATGATTTATACTTCGCTTGATGGGCTTGTTATATCTGGGCTTGATAGTTATATTGGTGTAACCTTTGTGCTGAGTTATGCAACTATTGAAAACAGCAATGTTTTCATTCCTTTTGAAAGCGGAAGCATATCTGAAACAGGCGAATTTATATCTGACCATACCTCGGTTTTATGTTTTGGTGGAAGCGGTGAACGCGAAGAAAGTCAATATAGATTTCGCATTGAAATAACCTCACCTACTGACGATGGTACCATCACAAACACATACACAAGTCAAGGATATTTTAACAACTCAAGTTTCAATGGGCAATTACAAACATCAATTGTAATAACTGGTATAAACGAAGAGGTTATCACACTAAACTTTGAAAAAATCAATAGTACCTTATTTGAAGACAGTCAACCAACAGAATAAATCAAACTGTTTTAAGTGATATTTGCTCAAATTTAAAAACATTTTATAAAAAACTTATATGTCTATAAAATAAAAGAAGGCTGATTGCCTTCTTCTATTTTGGCTGAAAACTATTTGCAGTCCTTAGTTGAATTTGATGATTTAGAACCGCAACCTTTCGCTTCTTTAGATGCCTCTACATTACTTTTTGCAGATTTTGACATCTTGCCACTTTTGGTACTCTTACCCATCTTGGAATTTTTACCAAACATAGTTTTCACCTCCTATATTCAAGGTTTATTACCTTGTATATTCATTATGGCTTAAATAAAAGATTTTATACATAATTACAAAACTTTTATTAAAAACATAGTAACAAATTTGCAATTCAATATGGTAAAGTAGCAAAACCATTGTTATAACGAAAAAGCATCCATAGAAATGGATGCTTTTGTTTTTATTTGAGATGAGATTATTTCTTATCAGTTTTCTTTGTTGTTTTTCCAGCAACTTTAGAAGAAGTTGTTTTCTTAGGTGCTGTTTTTGTTGCTTTTGCCTCTTCCTTCTCTTTCTTTTGTGCTTCTTCAAGAAGGTCATAATATTTATCAAATACTGCAATAGCAACTTCCTCGTCTTCCTCAACTTTGATGATAGAGTTCCCATCTTTGTCTTGGTCAACTACAAATACGATAGCCTCGTCATCACCAATGCCTTCAATTTTATCAATAGGCTTAAGAACAGCATATAATCTCTTTTCCTTTCTTACTTCGTAAGGAATAACAGCAACTTGCTCAAATGTAAGTTGTTTCCCTGCCTCATCTACAAGAACAATTGGCTCTTTGTTATCTTGATCAAGTAAAACGTCAAGAATATCAACTGGTCTTAAATCTTCCTCTTTTTTTTCTACTTTCTTTTCTTCCATATTAATTCCCCTTTTTAAAATTAGCAATGTATGACTGCAAAATAAGTTGTGCAGATATTTTATCTATGAGTTCCTTTCGCTTTTCCCTTCGGACACCGCTTGAAACTAAAATGTCTTCAGCCTCTGCCGAGGTTAAGCGCTCATCTATATAAAACACCTTGACACCAGAGTACTGAGCAAGTTTTTCTCCAAACTCTCTATGGATTTTTGCTCGCTCTCCCTCACTTCCGTCCATATTTAAAGGTAATCCAAATGCAACCTCATCGACATCATTATCTTTAATAATTTTGTCCAAGTGTTTTAAAGCATCTTCTTCGCCTTTATTTTGATAGACTTCGTAAGGGCTGGAAATTATACATAATAAGTCGCTCAAGGCAATTCCTATACGTTTATCTCCATAATCTACTCCCATTTTCCTATGCTTTTGCATTACATCTCCATAATGAGTATACCCTTTTACACAAAATTAGTCAAATAATAATCAAAAAAAATTAAATATTTTTATCATTTTCTTCAATAAATGGCAATAGTTCCTTAAGGCTTTTGCAATTTTTGATAACTTTGTTCCAAATTGTGCTATCTTTATAGTTTGCTCCTTGAGGGTTTATGCATATAGTCTTAACCCCTGTCTTGTATACAGTTTCATCATTTTCACTATTACCAAAAAATACAACTTCGCTTGGGTCAAGGTTCAATTCATCTATTATCATACTTACATATTGACTCTTATCTTCAATAAAATGATTCAATTTTGTTATACCATTGACAACACCATCGCTATCAAAAAGTATCTCCTGTGCCTCGATTTTATAGATATACTTTTCACTTTTTCCAAGCACAAAATTAATTATATTTTTTATCCCACCTGACAAAATGATTGTTTTAATGCCCTTCTCGTATAATGACTTTAACACCTCATCGCTGTCATCAAGTAAAAGTGTATCCTTTGCAATCTCTTCAAGCAGTTTTCTATTAACCCCTGCTTCTCTATATATTTTTAGTACTTCAATCGCCCATTCATTATAATCTATCTCACCACGAATATATTGCCCATACAATCTATCGTCATCTTCTTTTCTATCTATTTTTGCCCAAATTCTTGTCCAACTGTTTGGCAGTTTGTTTGGTTTTGATAATGTCCCATCAAAATCAAATATTATAAGTTTTGTCTTCAATTTTTTCTCCTAAGTATAATTAATCTTTAAAGTAGCACAAAAAGTATATCACTATATAGGTGTGTCTACGTTTTATTTTAGGTGGCTACAATTGTAACTGCTCTATTCAAATAGTTTTATCATTTACAATCATATAGACTTTCGCCACAACCCATAGAGACGATTAGTGGCACTTTTAACTCAGTCACACCCTCCATCGCACTTTTCAAAAGTCTTTCAATAACCTCTTCTTCTCCTGGAAAAGTATCAATAATAAGTTCATCGTGAATTTGCAAAATAAGTTGACTTTTAAGATTTTTCTCTTTTAATGCATTATAAACCCTTATCATTGCAAGTTTAATGATATCTGAGGCAGTCCCTTGAAGTGGCATATTCATAGCAACACGTTCACCAAATGCCCTTGTTTGATATTTAGATGAAGATAATTCTGGTATCTTTCTTATTCTACCAAACTTGGTCACTGCATAGCCTTTTTCTTTAGCAAATGTCACATTATTATCCATAAATTGTTTTACTTTTGGGTAACGAGTAAAATATGAATTGATATACTTTTTAGCACTTTCACGAGTTATCTTTATATTTTGAGACAAGCCATAGTCACTAATACCATAAATTATCCCAAAATTTACCGCTTTAGCCTCCCTTCTTTGAAGTGGCGAGACTTTGTCAATATCTACATTAAATATTTGTGATGCGGTTAGAGCATGGATATCTTTGCCTTGTCTATATGAATTTATAAGTTCGTCCTCACACGACATATCAGCAAGAAGTCGAAGTTCAATTTGGTTATAATCGGCTGAAATAATCTTTCCACCCTGAAATTTTGAGACAAAAATCTTTCTTAAATTTTTGCCATAATCATCCCGTGTTGGTATATTTTGCAGGTTAGGCTCACTGCTTGAAAGTCTGCCTGTACTAGTAAGAGTTTGGTTAAATGTAGTGTGAATAATATCTCCGTATTCGGCAATAAGTTTCTCATACACATCAATGTATGTGTTCTTAAGTTTGGCATATTTTCTATAATTTAAGATATCTTCAACAATTGGAATAAATCTAAGTTCTTCAAGTATATCCGCTTTTGTAGACATTTTTTTGTTGTTGTATGCCTTTATCCCAAGTTTATCAAATAAGATATGTGCGACCTGTCGAGGAGAATTGATATTAAACTCTTCGCCTGCCTCTTTATAGATATTTTTTGTCAAGTCCTCAAGTTTTTTAGTGAACTCTTCGTCAAGTTCCTCTAGCATTTCTTCATTTATTCTAAAGCCATTTTCTTCCATGCTAAACAAAATTTCTATTAAAGGTTTTTCAATTTTGTCATAGATAAATGAAAGATTTTTTTCTTCTATCTTCTCTTTCAACTCCTTGTAATGAGAATAATAGTCATTTAAAGAAAGTTTAACTGTAGTTTTTTGTCCAGCATTTACTATATAGTCCCCAACTGCCAAATCATAATAATTGTTTAAAACAATTCCGTACTTTTTTAAAAGATGCATATCGCTCTTAGCAGAAAATGTTAACTTTAAAATTTTATCATTTTCAAACACATTTTTTAAGGCATTAAGACAATCTTTTAAATCAAGATTATCGCTAAACATATCTATATTTTTATCTAGATATAGTAGGTTGTCTGCACATAAAAACTCCATATCTTGTAAATTATAGCAAAAATAGTCGTCTTTAAAATCTTTTAAATTTGGCAGATTTTCATATGTCAATTTTTCACGTTTTACATCCTTTGCAGGCTCAACTTCCCTGCTAAAAAGGTCGGTATTTTTAGTGAGAGATGTAAAATCCATCTTTTCAAAAAACTTATATACTTTTTCGCTAAAAGGGAAATTTAAACGGCAATCATCAAGCGAAAAAACAAATTGACAATCGGTCTTTATTGTTGCAAGTTTTTTAGAAGTGTATGCCATGTCTTTGTCTTCTTCCAGTTTCTCTTTTAGTTTTGGTTTTAAATTGTCAAGATTTTGATATACAGTGTCTATATCACCATACTGTTCAATTAAACTTTGGGCAGTTTTTTCGCCTACGCCCATAACTCCCGGAATATTGTCAGATTTGTCTCCCATCAATGCTTTTAACTCTATCACTTGATATGGCTTTATCCCAAATTCTTCTTTGAGCCTGTTTTCATCAACCTTATCAACCTCACTTACACCCTTTTTAGTCAGCCAAACAACGGTATCACCATCTATAAGTTGCAAAAGGTCTCGGTCTCCCGATAAAATCAATTTCTTGCAAGCATTATTTTTTGCTATTGTGCCTATTATGTCATCCGCTTCAATTCCCTCTTGTTCTACAATTTTAATATCCATAGTTGAGAGCATTTGTTTGATAACTGGAAATTGAGAGACAAGTTCAATCGGTGTTGGGCTTCTCTGCATTTTATATTCACTATAAATTTCATTTCTAAACGTCTTACGGGCATGGTCAAAGGCTATCACTATATGACTTGGTTTTTCTTCCTTTATAATCTTAATTAAAATATTTGCAAATCCAAACACCGCACCGGATGGTTCTCCTAAGTGATTGGATAAAAAAGGAAGAGCATAAAATGCTCTATTTGCAATACTATTTCCGTCTACAATCAAAAGTTTATTCATCTTTTCACCTATGCTACCCCAAATAAAGACTTAAACACATCCGGCAAGGCTATGGTCAGGACAAGTATTATTACTGCAATAATTAGCAATATAAAAAACACAATTTTTAAAGGATTGCCGAAGAAATTTATCCCTGCATAGGCAAGAGCAATTGCCAGTGCACCATAAACTGATATGTAATATTCAACATCACTATTAGTGCCTGCAATATTTACATAACACAAAAAGCCGATATAGACGATTGTGATGACCGCCAAGATAAAATAAACTATAGATTTCATTTTTCATCTCCTATATTAATTTTATCATAATATCCGCTTTTATGCAAATTATTCTTCTGTATTTGTTGTATTTTCTCTCGTGCTAATTTGACTATCTTCGCTTTTTCTCTTTCTTAAAGATATTTTTCTCTTTCTTTCGTCCTGTTTTTCTTTATTTTTTAATGGTTTAATCTTCTTTTGTTTCTTTTCCTTTGATGCTTTTACCTTTTTTACCTTGTTTTTCTTGTTTTTCCTTACCAATTTTTTTGGTATACTTCCATCATCAGGCATACTTTGAAGCAATGTGTCTGGGTTTGCCAAAATATCATTGCATAACTTCAAGGATTTACCCATATAAAAGCCATCAGCCACACGTTCATCAAGGCTCATACCAAGGTTCATAAACTTACCAATTTTTATCTCTTTGTTGTTTTCAATATAAGGCTCCATCTTCTCTTTACCCATTGAAACAAACATTGACGTGGTGCCGAAGTTATACAAATGATGATAGATATGCCCAAGTTTGATTGACTTTAAGTTTGTCAAAAACACACTTGTGTGAAATGGGCTTGCACTAACCATGCCTTTTGTGAGCATACCGTGCCTATCCATCCATCTAATAATTGCCAAAGCCCAGCGGAAAAGAAAATCTGGAAGTTTAACAAGTTTACTTGCATATTTAGTGGTCTTATCAACTTCGCCTCCTTGTACGGCTTTTGCAATCTCGCTATCAACTATTTCCTTTACCTCTGGAAGAGACTCCCTGCCTGTAAACATAAATTTTAAGGTCATATCATCGCCCTCTTCGTCAAGTCTCTTTTTGACGTCCATTGACACACTTATGTAATTTCTTTGATAGATTGAGCCTCGCATAATAAACCTATTATGCTTCTTTCTTGTATACATAATTCTTACAAGAGTTGCAATCACGAGATGCATATAGTTGTAACTATTGCCATTACGTCTTTCCCTTGCAATAAACTCATCAAGTGTCGCACATGGTACCTTGACGGTTGTATAGTTGACGGCATCAATTCTTTGAGGCATAAAGAAAGGCTCTGCCTTATCAATTATATTTAAATTTTTAACCTTTTTCCCATCACATCTATGACCAAACATCAGTTGTCTCCTTTAATTTTTTTTCTTATTAAATTTTTCTCTTTACCATTCTTTCCTGGGACGTAATAAATTCTATCCTTGAGCGAATCTGGCATATATTGCTGTTTCACATAGCCACCATAATCATGTGGATATTTATAACTTCCATGACCATCCTTGTTTGTGCTAGGATGATTTTTAAGATGATTTGGCACCTTGTTATCGGTACACTTTATTGCATCCTCTTCTGCCATATGTAATGCCTTCACCACAGAATTTGATTTCTCCGCTTCACAAACATAAATTATTGCATGTGTCAATGGGATAAGCCCCTCAGGAACACCCATCTTTTCAACAGCATACATGGCACTTGTTGCAAGAAGCAATGCGTTTGAATCTGCCATACCTACATCTTCGGATGAATGTGCGACAAGTCGTCTTGCAATCACCATCGGGTCACATCCCGCTTTGATAAGTCTTTGAGAATAGTACAAGGCTCCCTCTACGTCACACCCTCTTAAACTTTTACAAAAAGCAGAAAGAAAATCATAATACATATTCTCGTCCATAGACAAAGCCTTTCTGTCTATAGACTGTCTTGCAATATCTAAAGTTATATGTATCGCCTTATCCTTTTCAAGCGGTGTTGTCATAACGGCAAGTTCAAGTGCATTTAATGCACTTCGAAGGTCACCGCCAGATGCAAAAGAGAAATAATTAAGTGCATCGTCATCACATTCTACAGGCAAATTGCCAAGCCCATTTTCTTTGTCGCTTAATGCTCGGTGCAATGCCTTTTTTATATCATCTGAAGTGATAGGTTTAAACTCAAACACTCTACACCTTGACACTATTGCTCTTGTCATAGAAGTATATGGATTTTCGGTCGTTGTTCCTATAAAATAAATTGAGCCGTTCTCTATAGCCTCAAGCACACAATCTGACTGTGCCTTATTCCACCTATGACATTCATCTAAAATGAGGAAAGTATCAGCGCCAAACATTAATTTATCTTGTCTTGCCCTTTCAATAATCGCTTTGGCATCGCTTACACCACTTGTCACAGCATTCAACTTAATATATCTTGCATGCAAGGTGTTTGCAATTATATTTGCAAGAGTAGTTTTGCCTGTTCCTGGCGGTCCATAAAAGATACAACTTCCGAGTGTGCCATATTTTATAGCCCGATAAAGAAGTGTATTCTTGCCAACAATATGTTCTTGTCCCACAAAATCTTCAAATGACTTCGGTCGCATTTTTTCAGCAAGTGGGACTCTATTCAAATTTTCCATGACACAGTTATTTTACACTAGTAAGAGGCAAAAGACAAGTAAATTTCATTATTTTTATTAAAAATTTCATTTGTGAGCAAAGTGTAGTTAAAATATTTAACTTTATCAGCAAACATATAGCATGATGAATTGTGTAATATAAAAACGCGTTTCCACTTGGAATTACGGTAGAATTTGACCTCTTTTAGTCCCTTGATATCCTGATTTATTTGCTCCCCTTTTTCACTTTTTTTGACATATAAATTTCGCATTTTTATATAATCATTTTCACTTTTTTCGTCAACATCAAAATTTTGCCATTTTGAGTAGATATTTCGCGGTAAATAGAAGTTGAAAAGTTGGTCTTTTTGCTTGTCGGAAGTTGTGACTTTTAAATCAAAAATTTCATTCAATTTTTGTTGTGAAAGATTGAAAAAATATTGCATATCATTTGGCGAATAAATACAATATTTATTCTCTCCAAAATTAAAGTATAACTTCTTATTTTGTTTTGGTAGTAAGTTTATTTCACACTTTAAATTTACACAAGCATATGTGCAACTTTCGATTCCATTCATATTTGAAAAAGTAATACTGGCATCCTTAAAATGATAATTAAAGTATGCCTTTTCTTTTGAGGTTAAGTTTTCAATTTCAACAAAGTCTTTACCCTGTTTAAAAAAGTAATACCCTCGAGGCAAAGGGATGTTAATTTCAAAGGACATTTTAGTCATATTCTTTAAGGTATTGGTAATATTTAATATATAATTTTTACCATTTAAAATAAAATTTGTGGCTTGAAATATCACTCCCTTATCCATGATTTTTTTAGTAAAATAATAAGGTATATATTCAAATTCCAAGACCTTATCATTAAATTTTAAATATTCCTCATGAGTTATATTTTCATAGTCACTATGTGCCAAGTAATTTATATTTAAAGCATCAATGGCATGACTCAATTCGCTCCCTATACTATCTTCTAAAAGCACATAGGTATTTTTTAATAACTTTATTCTTCTATCTTTCACAAGAGGCTTCGCAGTCAAAATAAGATTAAAATCGCACTTCTTTTTGACAGAATAAAAGGCGGTAAAAAACAGTTTATCAAGCGGTTTACGATAGATAAATATAGGCAATGCCGTGTCAATTCCCACTGCATCAATTAATGAATAATCAATGTCATCACTATTTAAAATGGGAGCATGGTATTTTAGTTTATTTACTATTAAATTTTCTATTTTTAAGAGATATTCTTTCCTTGTCATACTGTAATTATTGACAAAAAAATTGATTTTAGACAAAAAAATAACCAGCCCTAAAAGACTGGTCAGTTATGCTGTAAGCCGAGTTCTGTATTAGACAATCATCTATCTAGACTTACTGTTGCCAGTAAGTTCAAGCGGTTCATTCAGGGCGTGAGAGAACAAGCACATATGCCCTTTTGACCTTGCATCGAGTGGAGTTTACAGAGCCTTAACTATCCCTAGTTAAGCGGTGGTCTCTTACACCACCTTTCCATCCTTACCAAATTTTGGCGGTTTATTTCTGTTGCACTAGTCCTAGAGTCGCCTCCGCCGACCGTTAATCGGCACCCAGTTCTCTTGATGCTCGGACTTTCCTCATCAAAATTGACGCGATTGTCTGCATAACAACACTATTATAGCATATTTATCATAAAAGTCAATCATCCTACGGTAAAAAGTGTTTTCACTTTTCCGTTTTTCTTATCTTGATAGAATGCCTTAAGAATACCATCCTGTGATATCTTGATTGCTATGCCATATTTTGATAGTGTTGTCGCTGCCGCAAGTCGTCCACCACCATCGCTCCCCGCCTCTATTTTTAAGATGGCTCCTACTGCAATAATTGTGCCTTCACTATCAATCACTGTCGCTCCATCCATACTAACAAGTTCCTGTCGCAGTTTCCTACTAAGTTCATGGAATGGTTTGCCTGAAATTATTTTACGTAGACATTCTGCCTTTACACAATGTTGTTGCTCTAAAAATATTTGATATGGAACATTATAAATTGCCTCAACGGTCGCAAGAGTTTGAAGATTGTAAAGTTTTCCAGCATCTTCAAGTTCTTGTTTTTTCTTAATTTCGAAGTATTTTTCATCTAAAATATCGTGAGCATTGATATGTGTTAAAGCACCCTCAACTGTGTCTTTATTAAGATATATAATACAGCCCCCACTATATGCAAATGAAGTGTCAAGAGCGGTATAATATACCGACCTTCTTATATCTTTTAATGAATAATTGCCTCTATTAGACAAAAGTTGTATAACTTCCTCATGCGAATAAATATTCCAAGTTCCCATTCGCTTTGAAAATAAAAGTTCTCTGTTTTTAAATATCAAAAAGTCGCCATTTTGTGTAAGTACTATACCAATACGTTTTTCATTGCAATATCTTGCCACCTTTTCAAACTCATATGGTGCAATGTTTGGCACTTTTTTCACCCTTTCCATCTGGACATATCCTGCAAGATTTCCCTTCTTGTCAAATTCTATATAAGAATCAATGCCGTCCGAAAGTAAGGCAAAAAAGTCCTTAGCCATAATATCACTATATGATATTGTTTCTGGCTGTTCTGACGTATCAATACTTGTGTTTATTATGATGCCTATCGCTATCTTTTTCCCTTCATAAGTACGAGCCGCCCATTTTTCAAGTTCAGTTATAATGCCAAACATGATATTAGCCGTTTCGCTATCACTGATAGAGGCACATATTGATTTTTCTATTGCATTGTTTTGCAATACTGAAACATAACTCTCATCATCAAGCCCAAGGGCTGAAATCTTATCAATTTCATTTAAAATTGACCTTAGCAAGTTTACTTCGAAGTTTTGAAATGGTTGTCCTCTTTTTAAAATCAGTCTATACTCATCAAGTTTTGAAGGCTTAATCAAAAGAGAATTTCTTTTCCCAAATGCTACTTCGCTATCACGAGTTGAAGATTCCTCCTCTCCGTCAATAAAAGAGCCAGTAAATAATGGTAAAATCAATTTGTTGACAACTTTGTAAAATTCTGTCTTTTCCATTTCTGCTCCTTTTTAAATATAACTTTAAAAAATTTTAATAAATAAAATTTTAAGTATAAAATTAAGCAATAAATAGTAATTTTCAATAAAAAATTAAATCTATTATAAATAGTATATAATATTTTTTGAAATTGACAAGATATTTTACAATATTTTTTCAGATTTTTTTTGATTTTCCTTGGTATTATCGACATTTTTTACCAAATTTTTTTGCAAAATTCGTATAACCTTTGATTCTATCCTTGAAATATATGACCGTGAGATATTAAAAATGTCAGCAACTTCCTTTTGTGTCTTGACTTCATATCCACAAATACCATAGCGGTATTTTATAATTTCTTGCTCCATAGGAGACAGGTATTTTTCCATCGCCTTTTCAACATCTTGCATAAGGCAACCCGTCTCCACTTGATGAAAAACATCCTCTTCGGTCTGTGCTGGTATTAAATTTGCAAGTTCCATTTCATCGCTATCAGGCTTTGGTGAAAGCATAGAATTAAGCGAAATTGTGTCTTTATGTTTTTTATTAGCACGAATAAGCATTAAAATCTCATTCTCTATACACCTTGATGCATATGTCGAAAGAAGGACTCCCTTTTCGCCGTTAAAACTGTCTACAGCCTTTATAAGACCTATTGTCCCCACAGAGATTAGGTCATCGGCTTCAAGGGAATTGCTATATTTTTTGACAATATGTGCGACAAGTCTAAGGTTATGATTTATTAAAACCTCTCTCGCATCTTTGTCGCCTTGTTTTAACTTCTCTATATATTCAAGTTCCTCTTCTTTAGTAAGCGGTTTTGGAAAACCTTGTATACTGCTCACAAAAGATGTGAAGCAACATATCTTGCTGACAAACTTCGCAAAACTTTCATAAATCATATCCACCGCCCTTTACTGTGAAGAACCTCTCACAATAATATTTGTATATGTTGAAAGTTGTCGAAATTTGCTTGTCTAAGAAAAAAACACATAAAAAGACTGCTAAAGTTTTGTTTAGCAGTCCAAGAAATTAAAATAAATTTATAAAAACATTAATATTAAAAAAGGATTAAATTATTAAATTTAATAGTAAAATTTTATTTTTTGTCCATGAAAAAATAGGCAAGTTTTATCTTGCCAAAAATGCACTATTATTTTGTAACTTTACCCTTTAAGTCCTTGGGCTTGACGTGGCATATTTTCTACTACAATATCATAAATTTCGCCTAGTGAAGCACAATATTCAAGCACCTTCCATGGTGTGTTAGTATGAAAATGAAGTTTCAAAAGTTCGTCATCACCGACGACTAAAAGGCAGTCGCCTTCAATATTTTTTGTAATATAATCTTTTACCTTTTCATCAGATAAATCTTTACCTTCAAGCAAAAGTTGTGTATCAAACTTATAATTAATTTCTTCTAAATCTTCGTCCATTTTTATCTCCTTTTTATAAATAATTTTCATTAGACTTTTAGAATAGGTTGTCTATAAATTCGTTATAGTCAAATTTTTCAAGGTCATCTACACCTTCGCCAACACCTATAAACACAACAGGCAGATGATAGTCTTTCTCTATCGCTATAACTACCCCACCTTTGGCAGTGCCATCAAGTTTTGTCAAAATTATTCCATCAATCTTGACAAAATCATTAAAAGCACTGATTTGATTTAATGCATTTTGTCCAGTTGTTGCATCTAGGACTATGAAGTTATATTTATGTGCCTCTGGATATTCGCGGTTTATAACTTTGTCAATCTTTTTAAGTTCTTCCATAAGGTTGGTCTTTGTGTGAAGTCTACCTGCCGTGTCAACTAAGAGTACATCTGTCTTTTTAGCCTTTGCACTTGAAATTCCATCAAACACAACTGCAGCAGCATCCGCCCCTTCGGCGTGTTTTATGATACGGGTTTTTGTTCGCTCCGCCCATTCATTCAACTGATTAGATGCGGCTGCCCTAAATGTGTCGCCTGCGACCAAGGTCACATCTTTTTTAAGATTTTTAAAATATTTAGATAACTTGCCAAGGGTTGTGGTCTTACCCACACCATTTACACCAATAATGGTAATGATTGCAGGATATTCTATTTCAATGTCGTCTACACTAGCAAATTCCTCTTTAAGAATATTTTTAAGTTCATTTCGGACATCTTCGGCAGTTCTAAGTTTATTCTTTCTTGCCCTTTCTCGAAGCGAATCTACTATCTCCATGCTCGTTCTAACCCCAATATCGCATGAAATTAAAACGTCTGTAAGTTCGTCATAAAAATCATCATCGAGTTCGCCATGACTAAGGAGAGAATCAATGCGTCTTGCTATTGCCTCTCTTGTCTTTTTTAAAGCATTTCCTATCTTTTTAAATAATCCCATTTTAGCCCTCCTGAGCATGCTTTATAGCATCTGAAAGTAATACTGATACAATCTTTGACACACCCTTTTCTTCCATGGTTACACCATAAAGAGCATTTGCATATTCCATAGTCGGCTTTTTGTGTGTGATAAGAATAAACTGGGTGTCTGAAGACAACTTCTTTAGGTATTTATCGACAATTTCAACGTTGGAGTCATCAAGAGCGGCTTCAACTTCGTCAAACAAGCAGAATGGCAAAGGCTTTATTCTTAAAATCGCAAAGATAACTGCCATAGCGGTAAGTGATTTTTCTCCACCTGAAAGTAAGGTCATATTTTGAATTTTCTTGCCAGGTGGCTGTGCAAATATTTCAACTCCTGACTCAAGTGGGTCATCTTCATCTGACAGAGCAAGTTTCGCTGTTCCACCGCCAAAGAGTTCTCTGAATGTCAATTTAAAACTTTCGTTTATTCGGCTTAATTCATTATTGAATTTTTCAATCATTATTCCAGACAAATCCTTGATAATTTTATTTAAGTCATCTTGTGCCTTTTCAAGGTCTTGAGCCTGCCCATTTAGTTCGTCATAACGGTCAAGTAGTGTCTTGCAATCTTCTATCGCATTGACATTGACATAGCCAAGTGCATTTATATCCTTTTTAAGTTTAGCAATCTCAGGCATAGCCACATTGATATCAAAATCGCCACGTCTATGTTCAAGGCAGGTCGAATATGTAAGAGAGTATTCCTCATAAATTCGCTCCTGCATTTGTTCAAGTTCGGTATCGACTTTAGAAAGGTTCATCTCCTCTCTAAACTTCCTATCTCGAAGCGATGAAAGTTCATCCATAATCGCCGATTTTTGACTATCGAGTTGTTTTATTTTATCAGATAACTTCGCTTTGTCCTCTTCTACCCCGCCTCTACGTTTGATATGCTCTTCAAGTTCTGTCTTTTTAGCGGAAGATGGAGCAGAAGCGAGTTTTTGCTTTATCATCTCTTCACATGACTCAATAAACTTATTATTCTGTTTTATCTGCTCGTCAAGGTTGACTATATTCATCTTAAATTTGCCTATCTCATTCTCAAGTCTTTCAATATCACTTTGAACAGATGAAATCTTTGTCTTTGTCTCGGCAATTTCAACTTTTACAGTCAAGATATTGTTGTTTATCTTGTCCCGCTCCTGTCTTAAAGCCTCATTTTTTTCGCGTTTTTCTTTAATAAGTTCGTCAGCATCGACCTTATTGCCTGAAAGGGCACTTTCAATTTTTTGTGACCTATCAAGTTCATCAGAGATGAGTTTTAGTTTGTTTTGGACAGTTGTTGCTTCCATCTCAGCAACTTTATAATTATCTTCTGCCTCTTCAACAATCGTCTTGAAACTGTTAAGTTTTTCCTTCTCTGAGGCAAGTTCTATTTCAAGGCTATTTTTCTGAGCATTATATTCATCTATAACCTTCTTTTGCTCGGCAAACTTTAAATTATCAGAGGCAATTTCTTTGGTAATTTCTTCCACACGTTTTTCAAGTTTTATGATGTCAATTCCAAGTGTTTCAATCTCACGTTCTCGTCCAATAAGGTTGGAAGATTCCGCTTTTTTACTACCACCAGTAAGCGAGCCTTGTGGGTTTACCACATCACCATCAAGAGTGACTATTCTAAACGAATAACCACTTGATTTTGCAAGGTTGACGGCAGTTGTCAAAGTGTCTACTATAACTGTTGAGCCAAGCAAATTGCTTACAACATTATCTATCTTCTTGTCGTAGTCAACAAGCGAACTAGCAAGTCCAAAACAGCCCTGTTTCCCCGCAATCAGTCTCTCGTCAAAATTTCTTCTTTTCATAGAAGTTATAGGCAAGAATGTCGCCCTACCAAAGGAGTTGTCTTTCAAAAATTTAATAAGTTCTTTAGCCCCTTCTTCGTCATATGTGACAATGTTTTGTACCGCTCCGCCAAGAGCCACCTCAATGGCAGTCTCAAACTTTTCAGGGACTTTTATTAGCGATGCTACAACTCCGACAATGTTCTTCTTTATATAACTATTTTTATCGCTCTCACGTAGTAATTTTTTGACTGCATATGAATAGCCCTCATACTCGTTTTGCAGGTCGGTCAAAAGTTTCTTCCTATTTTCAAAAACCTTTATTTGAGTATTAAGATTAGCCTTTTCATTGTCAAGGTCTTTAAGTCTTCGCTCTAAAATATAATTGCCACTTGCAAGCGACTCAATCTTCTTCTTAATTTCGTCAAGAGATTTTTCTTTTTCGTCACAACTAGATTTGCTTTGCGACAATAAATTTGTATTCTCCTCACGTTTGCTTGTCAATGCAAGCATATCTTCATTTAAGTTCTTTAGATTTGTTGAGAGAAGTTCCTTCTCTGCAAGCAGTCTTGACACCGAACTCTTAATGTCACTTAGAGAGCCAAGAGTTTCAATAACTCTCTGCTGTCCTTGTCCTGCCTCATCCTCGCTCAAAGTCAATTCGTTTGCAATCTTTGAATAACTCTCAGATAATTCATCAAAAGACTTTTCAAGTGCCTCAAGGTCGCTAGTAAGTTCTTTAAGAAGTTCCTCTTTGCCTGTCTTTTCTGTTTCATATGCCTCAATTGCCGTTTGAGCATTGGACCTATCTAAATTCAACCTATCATTTTCTTTATAGGTATAATTTATTCTCTCCCTTGCAAGTTTTGTCTCACTCTCCTGTTTTTCAAGGTTGACAGTAAGTTCCAAAATCTTTTCGTTGAGTTGTGCCAAGGTCTTATCAAAGTTAGTCAAATCAAACATACACTTATCATATGTTGCACTTGTGCTATCTAAGTCCTGTTGCCTAATGTCTATTTGTTTTTTCAAGGCATCAAGTTTTAAATTAATCTTTTCTTTTGCATCGTTTGCATTCTCATATTGATAAATATATGCATTGATTTCAAGGTCTTTTAACTTGTCCTTATATTCAAGATATTTTTTAGCATTTTCCGCCTGTTTCTTTAAAGGTCCCATTTGCCTTTCAATCTCTGACAGAATATCCTTTACACGAGTGAGATTGTCAGTCGTCCTTTCAAGTTTTCGCTCAGCCTCTTTTTTATCGTTTTTATATTTTGAGATACCTGCCGCATCTTCAAACATAGCCCTACGATTTTCAGGTTTTGCATCGACAAGTTCTGTAACTTTGCCTTGGCTTACAACCGAGTATCCGTTTTTACCAAGCCCACTATTGTATAACAAATTGGTGATATCTCGAAGGTGACAGGTGTTCCTATTTATAAGATATTCACTTTCTCCAGAGCGGTATAACTTACGAGTAATGGCAAGTTCGTCATAATCAAAATTGAAAAAACGTGTTGTGTTATCAAATGTCAAAGTGACTTCGCAGTATGAAAGGCTTTTTCTTTTCTCTGTACCATTAAAGATAACATCTTGCATACTATCACCACGTAGGCTCTTAGGACTTTGTTCCCCAAGAACCCAACGTATTGCGTCAGAAACATTGCTTTTTCCACAACCATTAGGACCCACTATGGCTGTAAAGTTGTCGTTAAATTCGATAGTGGTCCTATCTGCAAACGACTTAAACCCAACCATTTCAATTTTCTTAAAAATCATAAAAACCTCATGTAAACGTGACCTAAAGCCACAAAATTATTACAAAAATAGTATAACAAACTTTTTTGTTATTTACAAATATATTTACAAATTTTTGGCTATCTTCTAACTTTTAAAATCATTTATTATCAATCAAGAACAATTTTTCAATGGCAAATTTAGCCGATTGTTGCTCAGCCTCCAACTTACTCTTTCCATATCCCACCGAAATTTTATCCTCATCCATATAGAAACTTGACTCAAAGCCATCATCACAAGCGACAGTAACATACTGCATTTTACACTTGAAATTGCCTTGGATAAGTTCTTGCAGACGAGATTTATAATTGTCATCGACAATGGATTTGTAATTTTCAAGGTCAAAATATCGCATTATAAATTCTCTTGCTTTTTCTATACCTTTTCCTTTCGCATCAAGATAAATTCCAGCAATAAGAGCCTCTATCACGTCAGCCTTAATCGCCTTTGAAATCTCTCCTTGATAACTTTTCCCGAGTTTCACTTCGCCTGATAGATTAAGTTTATCAAACAATTTTGCCAAATTATTTTCAGAAACATAATGACTTCGTAGCACAGTCAATTTTCCCTCGTCATCTCTACAATTTTTAAAGAAATATTCACCTACTAAAAAATCTAAAATGCTGTCACCTAAAAACTCAAGACGCTCATAATTTAACTCTGACTTTGACGAGTGTGTCAATGCCCTCTCAAGCAGTTTTTTGTCTTTAAAATTGTAATTTATATTCATTGCACCACCTAAATTAAAAGATTTTTTAAAATAATTTTATTTTTACATAAAAAACGATTATAGCCTATTTAACAAAAAGTCTACAGGATCTACAATTAAATTTTTTCGCTTAAAGATGCAATTGCCTCTTCTATCCTTTGATTTAAGTTGTTATTATGCAGTTTTATTGTCTGTTCAATGGATGCCTGAATATTTACTCTATCACACGAGCCATGATTTTTGACTACCAACTTTTTGCAACCCAAAAGTGGCGAACCAGCATGCTTCCTTTGGACGTCAACTCGCTCTCTAATCTCTTTAAAAGTCTTGCCCATAAAAAGATATCCGACTTTTGACCAAAAATGAGATTTTATACTACGTTTAAGTATTGAAATAACTGCTTTCACAGCACCCTCGGTACCTTTTAAAAGAGCATTACCTGCAAAACCATCGGCAACCATGACATCAACATCACCACTCATAAAGTCTCCGCCCTCTTTGTTCCCTATAAAATTAATTGGGGCATTTTTTAAAAGTGGAAAAGTTTCTTTTGCAAGTTCATTTCCTTTTTCATCTTCGGCACCATTGTTTAAAAGAGCGACTCTTGGCTCTTTTTTGTTATATATTATTGAATAGTAGGCTGAGCCCATTAATGCAAAATGCAATAGATTGATAGGTTTGCAATCAATGTTTGCACCACTATCAATAATAATAACATCACTGCCATCTACCTTTGTTGGCAAAATTGGTGCAAGTGCAGGTCGTGATATACCTTTAATACGACCTATCTTCATTATAGCCCCAGCAAGCACAGCCCCAGTCGGTCCCGCACTTACAAGACCAATAACGTCATCTCTTGTTTTCAAAATGTCATATGCCACAACAAGTGACGAATTAGGTTTATGTCTGATTGCTTCTGTAGGAGCATCATCATTTGTGATAACATCACTTGCATCGACAATTTCTATTCGCTCTGTTCTTCCCCTTAAAATTTCTTTAATCTTATCCTCTTTTCCGCAAAGTATTACCTCGAGGTTTTTATTATTTTTAACTGCAAGGACTGCTCCCTCAACGATTTCAACAGGAGCATTATCTCCACCAAATGCATCTACTACGACTTTCATGATTTTCTCCTTTATCACTAAATATTAAAAACTCACCAATATAATAACAAAAAAATATGATAAATGCAAACTATTTTATTAAAACTTTTTTAAATTTTTATTAAAGGTTGAAAGGCATATTTTATAAAAAAAACACTATATCTCGTATTATGTCTGTCATACATAATAGCATATATAGTGATTTTTGATAATTTAGACATAAAAATAAAAGTCTTTAAAAAACTTAAAGACTTTCATAATTTTTTATTTTTTCTCTTCTTTCTTGGCTATGACTGTTTCACCCTTGTATGTTCCACACTTCTTGCATACTGTATGAGGTTGTTTTAACTCATGACATTGTGGGCATTCAACAAGTGTAGGCATAACTGCTTTTGAATTTGCAGAATGTCTTGTATTTCTTCTCGCCTTTGAAACCTTGTGCTTTGGAACTGCCATCTTGTCTTTCCTCCTTGTTTTGCTATAATTTTAATCGGTTTTAGTCTAAAATCTCTTTATATTGCTTAAACACAACTTTTATTGCTATTTTGTAACTTAAACTTTACCCCGATATATTCATATCATGCTATACAATTATACTGATTTTATTTATAATTGTCAAGTTATTTTACAAAATAATTATAAGTCACACAAAAATTTATTGTTTTTTACTTTTCATAACAAGTTCTTGTGTATCTCTTGCAATCAAAAGTTCTTCGTTTGTTGGTATTCTAAATACTCTAATTTTTGAATTTTTGGTACTAATTTCTTCTGTAGTTCCTCGTGGAAGATGATTATTTTTATCAACATCTATTTCGATGCCATACATTTCCATATCTTTAAGAGATTCTTCTCTCAAGTCTTCTTGATTCTCACCTATTCCGCCAGTGAACACAATTGCATCAACCCTTCCAAGCACTGCCATGTAAGAGCCTATAAACTTCTTAACTCTGTAAATAAGCATATCAAGAGCAAGTCTAGCCCTTTCGTTTCCTGCTTCAATAGCACTGTTAAGTTCTCTCATATCACTGGAAACACCACTTACTCCCATAATACCACATTGTTTGTTAAGATAATTTACAACTTGTTCTGCAGTCATATTTTTCTTACTGCCAAGATAACTTACAACAGTTGGGTCAAGGTCGCCCGAGCGAGTACCCATAATAAGACCTTCAAGTGGGGTTAGACCCATTGTGGTATCAACACTCTTTCCATTCTTTATTGCAGTGATTGAAGAGCCGTTGCCTAAGTGTACTGTGATTATATTTATATCCTCTGGCTTTTTACCGAGAAGTTTTGCACATTCGCCCATAACATATCTGTGGCTTGTACCATGAAAACCATATTTTCTTACATGGTATTGTTCGTAATCTTCATATTTAATGCCGTACATATATGCTTTTGCTGGCATAGTCGCATGGAACGACGTATCAAATACCGTTACTTGAGGAGTGTTTGGCATTAAAGCAACACAACCTTTATATCCAGCCATATTTGCATGAGCATGAAGAGGTGAAAGTTCGGCAATTTGGTCAAGTTTTTTAACCACATCCTCATTCATAAGAACACTCTCATTAAAAAGCCATCCGCCTTGCACAAATCTATGTCCTACAGCATCAATCTCATCCACACTATTTATAACACCTTCTTTCTTGTCTGTCAGCATTTCAAAAACCTTTGCAATGGCAACTTTATGGTCAGGCATATCTACCATAACTTCTTTTTTATCGCCAGTAGTCTTATATCCGATAAAAGAACCTGGCAACCCTATTTTTTCGCAATTGCCTTTAGCAATTACACTTTCATTTTCCATATCAAATAATTGAAATTTTAATGACGAACTTCCTGCATTTACAACTAATATTTTCATTTTTCCTCCTTATTTGCTTGTAATGCTGTTACTGCCGTTACAGTAACAATATCTTCTACCGAACAACCTCTTGAAAGGTCATTGACAGGTTTGTTTAGTCCCTGAAGTAATGGACCTATTGCATTTAACCCACCTATATATTGCATGGTTTTATAACATATATTCCCACTATTTAGATCTGGGAATATAAGTATATTCGCATCACCTTTTATAGGGCTTTGTGGTGCTTTATGACTTGCAACTCGCGGTACCATTGCACAATCAAACTGCAATTCACCATCACAAGGTATTCCTGTTATTTTAAATTTTTCGTATGCCTTTCTAACAACTTCTACACTCTCATCTTTAGCCGATCCTTTGCTCGAAAAAGACAAAAATGCAATCTTAGGATCCTTAAGCCCTAAGCATTGATAGGTCTCAACACTTTGACAGGCAATCTGATAGAGTTCATCTTCGTTTGGATGCATTATTACACCGCAATCGGCAATAATCAGTGCTTTATCTTTTAAAAATTTATTCTTTCCAAACATTAGAAAACATGATGAAACAATCCCACCTTTTTTCTTCGCTTTTATCACTTGCAAGGCTGGTCTAACAGTGTTTGCTGTTGATGCTTCTGCACCAGCCACCATACCATCCGCAAGCCCAGCATCGACAAGTAAAGTAGCAAAATAGTAAGGGTCAAGAGTCAACTTTTCTGCCTCTTCCATTGTCATACCTTTTTCTTTACGTTTATCATAAAGTCTTTTTGCAAGTTCATCTTTACCTTGAAATGTTTGTGGGTTTATAATTTGATAATCAATAAGTGATTTATCTCTTAAAACGAGCGCACTTTCATCCCCTATCAATATCGGTCTTGCAATGCCTTTCTTTTGAATGTATTTTATCGCCTCTAGTGTCCTATCGCTAAAGCCCGCTTCTGGAAAAACTATAGTTTTTTTAAGTTCTCGGGCCTTCTTATAAAGTTCTTTTACCTTCATTCTATCCCCTTTTTAATAATGATTTTTAATAAGACATCATAAAATATCTATTATGAATATAACACTACTAAAAAGTCTTGTATACATAGTTGTACAAGCCTTTTAACCTAATGTGATTTTATTCTAATCTAATTATATTATTTACAAGTTGTAATGTCAAATTTTTGGAGATATTTATGAAAAAATATAATATTTTTTTGTCTATTTTTATTCTATATTTAATAATTAATATGGTGTTATTCCCGAAGTTATATATGTCACAAACACTAAACGGCATAAGTGCATGGGCTTTTAATGTCTTGCCTAGTGTTCTGCCTTTTATTTTCTTCACTAAAATATTATCGGCAACACAAGTTGTTGAAAGGGTCTCGAAGGTCTTTGCCCTGCCATGTAAAAAACTGTTTGGAACCTCATCTCTTTCTTCTTATGTATTTTTGACAAGTGCCATTTCTGGCTACCCTGTTGGGGCAAAAATGACAGCCGACCTTTACCAAAGTGGCAAAATAACAAAAAGTGATGCTTTTAAAATGACAAGTTTCTGTTCGACTTCGGGACCTATGTTCATTATTGGTGCAGTTGGAATAGGAATGTTATCAAATGCTGTCTATGGTTATATTATCTTTATATCTCATATTTTAGGTGCTTTGATAAATGGTTTGTTATACAGAAAACTAAATATCAAAGACACAACTTCGGACAAAACAGAAAATAAAAGCAAACTAAATACCGACCTATCAAGTATTGTCTTAGATTCCGCCCTAAGCATAATTTCTGTCGGCGTGATAATTGCAATATTTTTCGTAGTTATAACTTCACTATCACCTATCTTTAATCTATTCCCCAAAAGTGTTTCTTGTGTTTTAGAAGGCATTATTGAAATAACGAAAGGTTGTATTGATATCTCCTCTGCATTGCCAAACAAGTGGTCAATTGTCGCTTGTACATTTGTAATCAGTTTTGGTGGTATATCAACAATACTGCAATCACTGACAATGCTGAATAAACTAAATATGCCTGTCTGGCTGTTTGTACTTCAAAAATTTAGTCATGCTATGATTTCAACCTTGCTATCTTTAATCTTTATTGTAATGCTTTAAAAAAAGAGATATCTTCAATATCAAAAATATCTCTCTTTTATTAAACAATTAAAAGTTTTAACTCTATCATAATAGTTAAAAATCTAGTCTTTAAACAGGTTATTAAAATATTTAATTTTCTGCCCATGCTTCAATTGTATCTAAGGTACATGGCTCCCCACCTTTTGCAAGCCATGACAAGCCTGTCGGTACTGGGGCTGGCATACCCTCTACGAAAACGTAGTTCGAAAAGTCGGTGCCTATGTATCCCCTTGTTCCGTTTGTAATGTAGACTAAACTTCGTATGATACAGTTTCTTGCCATACCATTTATGCCTGCTGTGGTGTTGGCTGAAAATACTGTTTACAATTTTAGCAAGTCAATTTTTAAAAATAACTAGCCTATATGTCAAGTAAATCTAGCATTTCACGCACCAAAAATTTGACCTGTTTTGCCTTACAAGCCTTAAGTGCAAGCCCTAAAGAATATGTAATTTCACTATCTCGTAGGTCGCAAGTCTTTACAATCGCTTTGCAAACTGTTATAGCATCAGCATTATTTTGAGACTGATTGTAATATTGAAGTTCACTGATAATTTGTACGGCTATCTTTTGCACCCTTTTGAATGTGTCATCGTCTAGTGGCTCCTCTTCGTTCTCATCATCATCTTCATGTTCATCTTCATCATAATCATCTTCTTGAGCCTCTTGCTCTTCATCGTCAAGTGCTAATTTTTTATATCCAAATGCCTCGGCAAGCAAATTTCTAAATGGAACAACCATCTGTCTAATAAATGCTTGGAAAGGATTTTCTTCCCTACCATAAAACCTTTTAACAAAATCTACTAAATCTATCTTCTTGTTATCCATATCTACAAGAGTACAGAAAACAAAAGCGATAATCTTATACTCGTCGGTCGGCATATCACATATAAGATTGCCTTGACCATCTTGTATAAATGCTTTTGAGAATTCTCTATCACGATTAAACTGCTCTAAACACTCCCCTATAAGCCCGCAAATCTCTTCATTTTGTGAAAGAATTTGAAGCATACGTTGAAGTTTATACTCAGCAACCAAAAACTTGCAACTTATAAAGTCATCGCAAGCATCAAAAAATTCTTTAAGTTTTTCTTGTTCCATAAAACACCTCTTTTTATTATTTTATCACAATATAATAAAAAAACAAACTTTTTAATTAAAAAATTTGATTTATTTTAAAAAGATGTTATAATATAAATTATATGGATAAAGTACTCACAGAAAAAGAGCAACTTGTGCTTGATAAACTTATAATGCTGTTTGTTATTGACAAGATGGAAATTCCTTTAACGGAGGATTCTATTCTTGATATTTGTAGTGTCAAAAATACATGGATTCAAAATTATATGGACTGCAAAGCCATTATACACAACCTTGTCGACAGCAACCTGTTATACAAAATTGGTGATGAAACTGAAGGGAAAGAACTCTTCGCTTTGACTTACGAAGGCAGAGAATGTTTGTCTAACCTCTATAGACGAATACCACTTTCCACCAGAGAGGAAATTTCTGCCTACCTGCAAGCAAACAGGCTCAACGTCAAGTCTTCACAAGAATACAGTGCAACCTACTCAAAAAATGATGACGGCTCGTACAATGTTGAACTTAAAATCTATGAACCACTCAACACAAAACCTATGTTTGTCTTAAATATTAAAGCACCATCAAGGCAGTCAGCAAATGAGGCAATACACAAGTGGAAAGTCAATGCCCCAAATATTTATGAACTTATTTACGAAAAACTTATCAATATAGATTAAGATAAAAAAATACTATATAATATAAATAAAAAAAACTATTATGTTATGAAACTATAACTAAAACATAATAGTTTTTATTATTCCTTTATCTTTGTTATTTCACTACGTGCCAAACTGTCACAGCGGTTGTTGTACTCGTTGTCTGCATGACCTTTCACCTTATGCCATGAGACTGAATGGATGGAGACAAGTTGCAAAAGTCTTTGCCACAAGTCTATGTTTAAAACTTTCCCCTTGGAACTTTTCCAGCCGTTGTTTTGCCATGAGCCTACCCAGTTTTGCAAAAAAGCATTGACAACATATGCTGAGTCACTATATATATCAACTTTACATGGTTCCTTCAATGCTTCAAGACCTTTTATAACAGCGGTAAGTTCCATTCGATTATTTGTAGTATTTTCCTCACCACCTGAAATTTCTTTTTTTATGCCATTATAAAAGAGTATTGCTCCCCAACCCCCTTTTCCTGGATTGCCAGAGCAAGCACCATCTGTGTACAATATTATCTCTTTCACTTGTCTATCCTAAGCCTTTTGCAAATCTCTTCAAGCGACTCTTTATTCTTTGGCAAAGATGGAAAAACATGGAAATTGTCACCATTTTTACGTGGTATAATATGTATGTGAAGATGAAAAACTGACTGTTCTGCACTTTCGCCACTTGCATTTATTAAATTTACCCCATCAAAGCCACAATTGTCAACCAAATGTTTTGAGATAAATTTTACAGTACTTATCACATGAGCAAGGTCACGATCATCTGCATCCAAAACATTTGTTGAGTGATTTTTTGGCACAACGAGGATATGACCGCTAGCATCATTACTAATATCCAAAAATGCATAGGTAAACTCATCCTCATAGATTTTGTATGATGGAATTTCGCCTGCAATTATCTTGCAAAATAAACAATCTTTCATAATCTTCTCCTATTTCTCAAGTAAATATAATATACCGAGTGTATTTTCACCACAGTGACAGGTTATTGTCGCCCCTGCCCGCGAAGACACAACCTTGTCAAATATGTTTTTGCTTTTTACATAGTCAACGATTTCACTGACAAACTTGTCATCGCGACAGGTATGAGTTATAAAACACAAGTCTTTTTTTACGTTGCTATGAAGTTTTAACATATCATCTATATACTTATAGATCACACTGTTAAATTTGCCCATGTATTTGCCTGTGTTTTCAATTTTGCCGTCAACGAGTTCCAGCCGAGGCTTGATTTTGAGTAAATTTGCACCAAACCTTGCCATTGCTGAGCATCTTCCACCTTTATAAAGGTAATCGAGAGTGTCCACCACAAAGGATGTTTGATTCAAAAGTACCTGTTCTTCGAGTTTTTGACATATCTCTTCACATGACAAACCTTGCTTTATAAGGTCACTAGCATAAAGCACAAGAAGTCCTATTCCTGTTGAGAGTGATTTGCTGTCAATTATGTGGAGTTTATCTGTTTTGAGTTCTTCTTTCGCTTGGCTTGCATAACTATAGGCAGAAGAAAGTTTGCTTGATATGCCCATGTATATAACTTCGTCACCATCTTTTAAAAGTTCTTGAAAAAATGTTTTGAAATCTTCAATACTTCTTGCTGCCGTTTTTGGCAATAGTCCTGTTTTATCAACATAGTCGAAAATATCATTTGGAGTGATATTGACACCATCAAGATATTCCTTATCGCCAAGTATGACTGATAATGGGAAAACCGAAATATTGTTTTCTTCAATTTGGTTTTTGTTTATATCGACACAACTGTCAGTGCATAATTTTATCATATTAACCTCTTTTTTATTATAACTTAAACCAAAACTTTTTTACAAATTATTTTAGCCTATTTGATAAAAATTTTTGTCTTTTATTGAATAAAGAACGATTGTTTGCACACAATAATAGCGGAGGTTGAAAATGAGTAAACAATGGAAACCTGGTGAACAAGCACCAAAATCTGGTAACTATTCTTGCTATGATAAAGATGGCAGATGTGGCGGAAGTTGCTACCTTGAAAAAGGTCAACGTTTCCCTGCAACTCAAAATTCTGGTTCTCATTATGAAATGGACGAAGAATAGTTAAGAAAAATATCCGTGAATTTTCATGGATATTTTTTATTTTAACAAGTTTTATCTAAATTTACCTTTAAGATAATATCAATCGCAAAATCCCTTGACAAAAAAGATTTTATTTGATAAAGTTTAAGTTATGCAGAGATGGCCGAGCGGTTTAAGGCGCACGCTTGGAAAGCGTGTGAGGTGGATAGCCTCCGCAGGTTCGAATCCTGTTCTCTGCGCCATAAAAATCAACTTGATATGCTTTGCTCGTTTTAAAAGTTATAGGGGAAAATATGTGGGTATTTTATATTATCGGAAGCCGAACTTGCTTGCAAGGGTGAGGCTGATGGTAATAAATACTATGAGATGGGTGTGTGAAGCACACAAATTCGCTAGAATTTATAAAATTTTATGCAAATAAAATTTTAACATCACATAGTTTATACTATCATTTATGCTGTTATCATTGGTATTTTCTCGGTTTTCCGAAAGAAAGCAGTTGAAAATGCCAATATCTTCTTTTCGCTTGCCCTATCATCAACCTTTGGCTTTTTGCTTATCTGCTGGAATTATAGTGAAGCAGTCGCACTTAACTGGCAATACATATTACTTATCTTACTAAAATCTTTCATTGTGGCTTTTGCATGGTATTTTGAAGTCCTATCATTTAAAAAATATTATCTTTCATCTCTTCAACCGCTCAGTGCAATTGAAGTGGTACTATCATTCTTTGTCTCAATGTTTGTATTTAGCGAAGCAGTCGCATGGTGGCAGTTTATTGGAGTTTTTGTTGTAGTGCTTGGGCTTTTCCTTCTAAATAAAAACGATGTCAAAGACGACCAAAAGAACAATATTTCAAAAAAATATCGCTATCAATGCATAATGTACTTCGTGCTTGCTTGTATCTTTTATGCAAGTTCATCTCTTGTTGACCGCTATGTCATGTTTACCGCAACATCCAACCAAAATCAATACTGGTTCATGTTGTTTGTTTCAGGATTCTTGTGGCTATTTTTACTTATTGAATGTTTAGCAAAAAAGAAAGTTTTAGTACATAAAAATGACTTTAACAACCCATTCATCTATCTTATAGGTGTCATGCTGATTATTGCTGACCAGTTCTATTTTAAAGCACTCGCCGACCCAAGCAGTCTTCTCTCTGTCATTTCGATTATAAGGCAGTTAAGCACAGTTGTTGCAGTAATATTTGGTGCTTTTTACTTTAAGGAACCTAATCTAAAAAATAAACTTGTCTATCTCGCCATCATTATGTGCGGAATAATAATCATTTTAATTTAGATACCAACTCAATTTAGACATAAAAAAGAGAGTTCGGATGCTGTTTAATTTACAAAAAACATCTGTAACTCTCTTTTTTTTATGCACGGTTATATAGACCATTTGTCAGGACTATTCCACCGTCAATTGCTGCTGCTATTATAAGCCATATTGTCGCAATTAGAACTAATATATATATAATTCGTTCTATTATCTTATTACCCATGCTTATCCATGCTACAAGATTGAAGTTGAAAAGTCCTACAAGTCCCCAATTAAGTCCACCGATAAGCAAGATAATAAATGCTATCCAATTTGCAATTATCATGTTTAACCTCCTACTCTTAGATTGCCTATTTTGGAGATTTTTATACATAAAATATGTCGGCAAATACTATTTTCCGCCAAAGGCGAGAAAATAGTAAGCAAAAGTTTCACTTTTGCTAGCAAGCCAAAAACTTTTGGCTTGTATTTGCCGACACACCACGATAAACTAACTTATCTGTCTTCCATCCTTTTTAAAACTTTTATCAATTACACCGCCACCTAGGCAAACACCATCTCCATCATATAACACCACAAACTGCCCAGGAGTTATTGCACGTTGTTTTTCAGCAAAATCGACTCTTATCTTTTTATCATCAAGCACTGTCACTTTAACTTTTTGGTCTGGTTGACGATATCTAAATTTTGCAAAACATTCAAATTCTTTATCACTTGGCAACTGTGGTATCCAGTTCATCTCACTTGCAAAGAGATAATCGGAATACAAAAGATCATCTTCTCCTTGGCTGACATATAAAATATTATTTTCAAGGTCCTTTTTGATTACAAACCAACGTTCGCCGTTTCCTCCTTTTCTACCGCCAATGTTAAGTCCTCGCCTTTGTCCTAAAGTGTAATACATAAGCCCATCATGCTCGCCCACTTCGTTACCATCTAGATCTAAAATTTTACCTGGTTTTGCTGGGAGATACTCTTTTAAGAAGTTTTTAAAGTTACGTTCACCTATGAAGCAAATGCCCGTGCTATCCTTTTTATCTGCATTTGTTAGTCCGAGTTTGTGAGCGATTTCCCTAACGGTCGGCTTATCAATGTTTGCTAATGGGAAAAGCACACTTTTCAACTGCTCTTGACTTAATTGATTTAAAAAGTATGATTGGTCCTTGTTTAAATCATCCGCTTTAGCAAGGTAAAATTTCCCATCCTTTTCAATCTTCTTTGCATAATGTCCTGTAGCAATCATATCAGCACCAAGTTTCTTTGCTTGTTCCAAAAATGGTCCAAACTTTACTTCACGGTTGCATAGTACATCTGGGTTTGGAGTTCTTCCTTTTTTGTATTCGTCAAGAAAATACTCAAAAACTCTATCATAATATTGTTTTGAATAGTTGACCGAAAAATAAGGTATACCAATCTTATTGCATACCCGCTTCACATCTTCATAGTCTTCTTCAGCGGTGCAAGTTCCATCCTTTTCTTCCCAGTTTACCATAAACAGCCCTATCACTTCATGTCCTTGCTGTTTTAATAGATAACAGGCAACAGATGAATCCACACCACCGCTTATACCTACTACAATTCTCATATCGCTTATCCTTTTCTTAACTTTCTTTTTTGTCGTCAACACTTTCGTTGTTTACGTTTGTTTCTCTTGTAATGCTTTCGTCTTTATTTTCAGGCTTTGTCTGATCGGTATCATTTTGATTGTCATCTTCGTGAGGTTTGTTTCCATCCACCTTTAAATTATCATCTTTTTGATTTGCAAGTTCATCAACGTCTTTAAAAAACTGGTCTCGGCGGGCCTGTTCTTCCTCTAAAATTGTTCTGTCACTTTCTAAGTCAATTGCAACAGGCACCTTGAATCTCTTAGTCGCTATCATCAGTATATCCCATAGCCACACAAGTAGTACAAACCCGCATATGGTCGATAATGTTCCTAGCAGTGCACCATTGCCTATACTTGCGAAAAAACTATTAAATATTGCAAGAAATAGGACAATCAAAAAATTAAAAAGAAGCAAGCCTCCTCTAAAATACCGCCCCACATAAAAGCAATGCCCACCAAAACAGCCAAAAAATATAGAATAAATAAGTAGCCTTACAAAACTCACGTCGCTCGGCAAGACGTTTGTTTTTATAATATAATCAAAATCAAATCGCTTTATTTTCTTCTTCGCATCTGAATTAGTGGCGACTTTTAGACGTGAAAAAATTAGTCCACAATCTGGGCAACTAACAAGACCTTCCATATACTGAAGACCGCATCGTGGGCAAGTCTTTATCTTGTTATATTCTCTCTTCCACTTCATAAAAATGATTATATAACTTTTATCTTGCAACTGTCAAGTGGCTAATACAAATAAAAAACTATCTTTCGAGTTTATCTTTAGTATTGTTATAATAAATATACCCCGCTTTATCATTTGGATATAACTTTAAATTTTCTTTAAAATAATCAAGTGCCTTCTGATACTGACCATTATTGTAACATATGATACCTCTTTCAAAAAGCCCTTTATTCTTGATAAGATGCGAAGAAATCTCTTTTGAATAGACATCCAAATCTTCAAATAACAAAATATTCTGCTCATCATACATATTGATAGGACCTATATACCTATAAGCAAATTTATATCTTAAAGGCAAATTGTCTATGCACGACTTTGAAAACACCACTTTAGCATCAATAAACTGTGCTATCTTCGTCATTTTTTCTAGAACCTTCGTCTCATCCGAAACGATTGAAACGGTCTTTTCCTCTTGACCTGTCAATGCAAAAATCGGCTCACAAGTATAGATAGATATTCGCTCCTGCGAAATACCTCCTGCCTTTTCCGTTTTACTTCTAATCTTTATTTCCCTGCAAAGGCTCACCGCACAGTCAATAGCATCTTCGACTCGCCCAAACACACAGATGACACCATCCCCAAAATAACTAAGTAAAAATCCTCCGTAACGTCTTATAATAGGAGATAAGCCGTTTATAAGTGAGTTTAGTCTGTTATAGTCATTTTCTAAAGATTTAACATTGCTATCAAATTTTATAGACATGAGTGAGGCTTGCTTTTTAATTTGTCTTCCTCTTTCAAGGTCATTTAAATCTCTTTTACCTAAAAAGCGAAGAACTTGCCGTGAAATGTTCTTTTGTGAACGTAAATTTGCCGTGCGAAGGGTATTGTCTTTTTCCATGTAGTTATTATTTATCTTATTAAGCCCATGCTCTATATTCTTAAACTGTTTGCCTCCGCCAATCTGCAACTTATCTTCATTTAATTTCCCATCCCCAAGCCTCGATACAATCCTCTCAAGTTTGTTCATAGGCTTACAAAAAACAAAATAGTTGAGAGATAAAAGAATTACAAAAAGAATTGTAACAAGCACCGCCCATAAGATGGTGTTATATGCATTATTGGGTGACAGATTAAGCACGTATCGCACAGATTTTGCAAAATTATTGTCTATATTTGATAGATCGGCAATTAAAAACATAATAGCGCCATATATGATTATCAATGGTAAACTCGAAAAAAATAATGCCTTTTCTAAACTTAAAGCCTTTAAAAAACGAATAAAAAGTATGCTTCCAAGCACGATTGAAATTATAGTCAAAATTATGGCTATAATGCCCTTTGCATCGAAGTTAAAGGCAAAACCATTCTCTGTCGCCTTAATGCCAGAAATTATCGACCCACCTAGCACCAGCGATGGTATGGTCACCAGAATAAACAACCCAAACAATATTTTAGTACTCGTTTTCATGGTTATATTTTTTGCAAACAATTAAAATGTATACATAAAAATCTTAATTTTTAAGGTGGCGGTTTGTGATTCGTCACAAAAAGTTGGGTGCAATATGAATTACGAGACAAAAATCTACACCCTATGAACTGCACCAAAAGAGTTGGATGCGATTTAAATTACAAAGCAAAAGGTCTACAGGAGGTCTATTTTTTATTTTACATGATTATTTTGTAATATTTTGTCGCACTTTGCACATAACTAATTTGGAGGTTAAAATGGACGAAAAAGAAAAAATCACGGAATACATAAATGCAATATATCAAAATATTAAAACGGCGGTGCAGTCAATAGAAGATATTATGCCTAAGGTCACCGACAGCAAATTCCAAAAGGAGCTTGCAAGTGAGCAAGACAAATATCTCGCACTCGAAAAAGAATGTGAAGTTTTTGCCAAAGCCGAAAAGATTGAAGGAATTAAAGATAATAATTGGTTTGAAAAGGCAAAACTTTGGAGTTCGATAAATATGTCGACAATGACTGATAAAACCACTCGCCACATCGCTGAACTAATGCTTCTCGGCACTTTTATGGGCTTTTTAACTTGCATAAAAGACCAAGCCGACCACCAAGGAGTGTCAAGTGAACTTGATGAACTTTTAACAAATCTAAAAAGTCTTGAACGAAAAAATATCGATGCCCTTTTGCCATTTTTGGTTTAAAAAATGAAGTATTTATATAAAGCCATATACAAAAGTTTTGCAACAAAGAAAATATAACAACTTGAAAATACAATTTAAAAACACAATCTATGAAAATTGCCAACTATTTTAGTATATCTTGAAGTTTGCTGTCGAGAGGAAACATTAAAGACAACTTTTTAACTTTTTCTTCATCTAAATTTACTGTTTTACCATTTGCTAAAATTACAACAAATATGGTAAATTTATTGACTTCAATATGCTTTAAAATTTGGGCAATGGTAACATCGCTATTGACGGCTAAAAATGAGGGTTTTGAAAAGTTTTTGGCATGCTTTTTAAAGAACGAGATGGGCTGGTAGCGACATTCAAATTTAGAGTCAACTATCCCAAGAAGTAGAAAACAACCACATAGGCAAAGCGAAGGATTAAAATCAATAAAACAGGTGACAACAAAAAGTCCTAACAAAATAAACGAAAAGCAGTAATTTAACTTACGTGTGAGTTTTACTGCTTTTTCTCGGGGCATCATTTTTTGAAGTAACCCTACCATTATCCGTCCGCCATCAAGTGGATAGGAAGGAAGCAGGTTGAAAAGCCCTAAAATAAAAGATTGACCTACTATATCATATGTGAAGTTGTAAAGACTCGGGAAAATCCACCACAGCGATATCAAAAACAAACTGATTGCAATATTGACTATAGGTCCAGCGGAGGCAATCAAAACTTCATCCTTGCTATCAAACACCTTATCTGAATAATTAAGAGAGACACCGTATGGTGCAATAAAAAAACTATCAAGCCTATACCCTAACTTTTTAGCGACAAAATAGTGTCCTAGTTCATGAGAAAAAACAACTATAACAAAAGTGACAAAACTCATCAAATCTTTTGTAAGAATAAACCACAAAAAAAGCAAGATAAAAGTTGGATGGATAGGAAAGTTCTTTATCATTTTTTTTATTTTTGCCATTGAGTTTAAATTCATAATTTCCCTCTAATTAAAAAATCAGCGACTTACAATACTCTGTTAGTATTTAAAATAAAAACAACATGATAACAAAACAATCTAATATCCACAAGCCCAAAGTACTCCAAGGACAATTTCAACAATCATCAAAAAGGCAAAAAGTATCTTAAAAATTTTGACTTTGCTAATCTTCACTTTCACAGTGGTAGCCTCATACCGCTTGCCATAACTTATTATTCTCTTTAACATAATTTATTCTATGCTTATCTATCTTTATTATTCTTCAATATTTACTATTATATTTTGCATACTAGAATATATAGTATTATGTATGCAAGACATAATACTATATATTGTAAAATTTGATAGATACAAAATAAAAGCACAAATTTAAAAACTTGTGCCTTTCCGTTTTTATCATCGTCCTCATATAGCCAAACTATTATAACCATCACCCTCTTGCTTTTAAATTTTGCAAATTTTGTAGGGCTATTTAATTTTTAAAGTTTTGTTTATATTTATTTATACTTATGAGTTTTTAAGTTTATTTACGTCTACACTGCCAATTATAATATCATCGTCCAAATCACTATCAGCAAGGAGTGCAAGTTTTGATAAATCTATATCATTAAGTTCCTCTGAAGATGAGGAGGTCTCTTTATTATTTTCAGTGCTGTCTTCATTATTTTCTAGACTACCCTCTTCCACTTCAACTTCAATTGTTTTGACTTCTATCTGCTCTTCTTTTTTGTTTGCTTTTTTGTTCTTTGAGGTCTTATTTGTTTTTTCTTCTAAGTACGCCTTGTCTCTTTCTGGGGACTTATCTTCGTTGCCATCCGCCTCTATCCTTTGAAAGTTTTCGCCTTTAAGATAATCAGGCAGTTCTTCGTTAAACTCAAGGTCTTCCACATTTCTAAACAATGTGTCTTGGCTGTTTTCTTCCTCTTCGGTTCGTATTGTTTTAATTCGTTCAAGCAGTTCATCATAGTCAGGCAAGTCAGAAACATTCTTTATATCGAATCGCTTAAGGAAATTCTCAGTTGTTCCAAATAGTAGCGGTTTGCCTACTGCATCTTTTCTTCCGACAACTTCAATCATATTTTGATCAATTAGAATTTGCACTGCATAGTCGGAGTTGACTCCTCTTATGTCTTCTATCTCTAATTTTGTGATAGGCTGTTTGTATGCAATGATTGCAAGCGTCTCAAGTGCCGCACGTGTCAATGATTTTTCACGTATAGGATTTAAGACATCTGATATGTATGAGGCATAATTTGGGTTGGTCGCAAGTTGGACCTTATCCTTATACTCAATCAAATGAATACCCTTATCGCCTGACAACTCTTTTTTCAAATCGTCGAGTGCCTTATCTAAATCTTTTTTACTTATATCCAATTTTTCTGCAATAAAGGACTTCTCTATTCCGTCTCCTGCTACAAAAAGGATGGAATAAATTATCTCTTTTAAGTTTTTATCGTCTAATATGTTCATACTTGTGCCTCATTTGATATTATATTGATTTGCTGAAATATTCCCATCTGTTCTACTCGTACACTTTGAAGTTTTAGAAGTTCAAGAAGTGCCAAAAAGACATTTATCATTTCACTCTTGGTCATATCATCGGTAAAGAGTTCTTCAAAAGGGAATCTCCTATGTTCTCGTGAATAGGCTCTTATGGATACTATCTTTTCCGCCACAGTGAAACGGTCTTTAACAATCTTCTTCGGTTCTTCCTTTTCTTTGCCTCTTGCCTGTTGTCTTGCAAGCAAGTTTGCAAAAGCATCAAGAAGTTTGTCTAGCACCATATCCTTTATTATAATCTTCACTTTTTCAGTCTCTTTTCCTGGAGCCCTATAAAGTTTGTTTATGTCTTCAATTTCCTTGAGCCTTTTCCCTTCCTTTTTGAAAAGTTCATATTCACGTAATCTTTGAAGTAGTAGCGCCTCGCTGTCCTCTTCGTCAGGAGTCTCTTCGGTTTCAACAGGCAATAGATGCTTGCTTTTTATCTCAATAAGTGTCGCCGCAACTGTTATAAACTCGCTCGCTCTATCCATATCAATGCTGTCAAGGTCTTGCATATACTCTAAGTACTGCTCAGTTATGTCGGCAAGTTTTATTGTCATAATGTCAAGTTTTGCATCCTTTATAAGGTGCAGAAGCAGGTCAAGTGGTCCCTCAAAATTGTCGAGTTTGAAACGGTATTTATCATCAACAAAAGATAGTTGTTCACTGTCAACAACTTTGTCACTTTCTATTAAGGCTTCTTTTGTTGTGCCATCTACCTTTTCGTCAAACTCTTCAGCCACTCTAACTCCTAAGTAATTTAAAGATAAAAGTTTTGTTTATAAAACTATTTTTGGTCGTTTTATTTTTAAACTTAATTTTGAGTGTAAATAATTTTGCATTATAAAAACAATTATCCATATATATTATAATAAAACTAACAACAAAAATCAAGCAATATGTTTTAAATACAAATCAAAATTCTTTCACTAAGCAAAAAAGTGACCAAAAAAGTCACTTTTTTGATTTAATTTTGTTTAAATTGGTATTTAATTTATGAGAGTGTTTAGGGAATGCGAGTCAGGTAGGCATCGTCATATGATGAACTATTATTCCCAGCTAATAATTTATTTATATTTTCTGGTAATGTCACGTCAAATTCTTCTAATGAAGTATCATTCCAAACATTTGTTAAATACCAACCAGCGGTTTCTTCAAAAATTATTTCAGAACTGCCAGCAAATGCATTGTAATATAAACAAGTTACACTCGATGGAATTGTAACCGATGTCAGAGGACAATTGTCAAAAGCATCTACCCCAATTGTTTTTAACTTATTAGGCAATTTAATACTTGTAAGAGATGAGCAACTATAAAATGCATCGTCACCAATATACTCCAATTGACTATTTTCGCCAAAAGTGATAGAACTTAAACTCATACAATCTTGAAATGCACCATATCCTATATTTTCTACACTACTAGGAATATTAATGCTTAACAAACTACTCGTAGCAAAAGAATAAAATCCGATATCTATAACACCACTTGGAATTTGCACTGATTGCAATGTTGCATTCATTGCAAATGCACCCTGAATAGCAGTAACTGGAATTTCATTATTTTCTATAAACACAACATTACTATAATCATAAAAATAGTACTGCTGAGGGAAGACTGTCGGCGGAAAATTTCCTGCAAAGGTGTCCATACAGTAAATACCAAATTCTTCAAAATTTTCAAAAAACATTTCTTGACCGTCATAAATATAAGTGAAATTTGTCATTTTAATCATAGTCATCATATTGTTAACTAAATCCTCTTCAGTCTGGATATCAAGTGTCATTTCAGTCGGCTCACCTATCATTGCATAGGAAGATGGGATAGTTACGTTTGTGTCTGTGCCTGTGTAAG
>ERZ1643249.308-NODE-308-length-59451-cov-6.316957_pt1 | contig 59451 bp, 46 predicted proteins | sample MGYA00579263_ERZ1643249 | MGnify/ENA primary metagenome ERZ1643249 (study PRJEB29033, sample SAMEA4952264) | chicken gut metagenome | biome: Broiler Chicken; feature: Gastrointestinal Tract; material: Caecum | place: Ireland | collected 2018 | study: Broiler...
TTCATCAAAATCGCGCTGTCGAGACCGACGTTATAAGGGTTTTCCTGTACGAATTTCTGCCACCAAGCGCGTTTGACGTTGTTTTTGAATTCCACGCCTAAAGGGCCGTAGTCCCAGGAGTTGGAAAGGCCGCCGTAAATTTCGCTGCCCGGATATACAAACCCTCTGTTTTTGCAGAGGGTGACAATTTTTTCCATTGTTTTTTCGGTATTCTTTAACATAAGTTCCCGTCCTTTGTTCCCCTTTCCGGCTGAAAGGTGTTCTTAAATTCAAATTTTAGACCATATCATAAGATATGTCAAGGCGAAATCCAACATTCTGACAAGTGCAGCGCGAAAAAGCTTTTGTAAATGCCGCAAAATTAACAGTTGACATTTTGGAAAGTCGGCGTTATAATCTAACTACTGTTTGGGCCCGTAGCTCAGCTGGGAGAGCGTACGGTTCGCATCCGTAAGGTCGAGAGTTCGATCCTCTTCGGGTCCACCAAAAAACCACCGCAGTCTTTACGATTGCGGTGGTTTTCTTTTTGTTTGCTTTATTTCTCTTTGCCCTGTTTTTTCTTTGCCGAGGGGATAATTTCCTCATGGAAGAAATAGTTGACCACAATCGGCGGGGCATCGAACGGGCGTTTGATAGAGTCGTCGTCGCGGACATACCAAAGCCCCTCATCGGCGCAAAACTGCCGCATTTGCGCGTCCAAATCTGCCCAATAGCTGCGATCGCCTTTTTTATAAATCGCGTCGTACAGCGGCACCAAGTCGGGGTGCTTTTCTGCGATATAGTCGAGAATGGTTTGTTTATAGCCGCCGCGCAGGTTGAGGTTTTCCAGCCAAATTAAATTGCACTGCGCTTTCGCACGGCGGATAATGGCGGGAATGTCGGTAATGCCGGGGAAAATCGGCGAAATAAAACAGGTGGTGCGCACGCCGGCGTCGTGAAAGGCTTTCATTGCCGCAAGACGGCGCTCGATACTTGCCGCGCAATCCATATCGGCGCGGAAATTTTCGTCCAACGTATTGATGGACCACGAAACACGGGCGTTCGGAAACGTTTTAATCAAATCCAAATCCCGAAGCACCAAATCGGATTTCGTGGCAATGCTCAGACTGCAGCCGCTGCCCTGCATTTGCTCCAAAAGCGCGCGGGTGCGGCACGCGGTTTCTTCCAATGGCTGATAAGGGTCTGTGACCGAGCCGAGGAAAAGCTCTTTGCCCGCATAGCGTTTGGGATTTTTAATATCGGGCCAGTGCTTAATATCGACAAAAGTGCCCCAAGGTTCCGGGTGACCGGTAAACCGTTTCATAAAAGATGCGTAACAATATTTGCACGCGTGCGCGCAGCCCACATAAGGGTTGACCGAATAGTCCGACACCGGCAGGTTGGATTTGGTCAAAACGCTTTTCACGTCCACATGGTTTACAATCGTTTGCATTTTTGTCCACTTCCTTTTGCTCTTATGGCTTTCGCTGTTTTGGTTTATCTTGTTCTTCTTGCGGTTATCGATTTAAAATCCACCGAATCCCCGCCGCCGTCCGCAGCGCGGCGTCTTGAAAGTGGTTGCCGGGGTTTAATTGAAAGGTTGTGGCAATTCCTTGCTGTTTGTAAAAGTCTTCCATTTCCTCGGTGTTTTGTCGGACGGTTTGCAAAAACGGATTTCGCGTTTTGTGTTCTTTGTCGCCTAAAGAAAAATAGATGCAATCCGGGGTTTGTTTCGGCGTGTGCGAGCACACAAACGCGGGAAAATCCGGAAACCACAAAGAGCCGGACACGCTCGCAGCACGGGAAAAGACGTCCGTCCGGTAAATCGAATATAAGGCGAACAGCCCCGCGAGCGAATAACCGGCAATCCCGCGCCAAAGGGGCGTTCCTAAAACGGTTTCTTCCGCTTGCGGCAGGATTTCGTTAAGCAGCAGTTCTAAATAAGCGTCCGCGCCGCCGGTGCAGGGCGTGTCTTTGGAAGAAATCGGCGGAATGTCCCAGGGCACCATGTCATGTTCCCAGTTTAAGCCGCTGATTGCCACCAGCGTGAAATCCAAATCCCCGAACGCACTTATCTGCCGGAACACCGCTTCGCCTTCTCGACCGTAGGTGTTCAAATAGACAACCGGCCGGTTCGGATTTTCGCTTTGGAAAACATCGACGGTTTTCTGACCGACTTGAAAAGAAGTCATCGGTTTTCCCTCCGTTTTATATTGACGCGTGTCTTTTTGAAAATTATACTATATCTAAACAAGAATGCAAGCCCGCGGGCATAAAGAGAAAACCGCGCGCCGGAAAGATATAAATTTATGAAATCGGCACAAACCGGCATTTGTGTTGTTCCGTTTGGTTTTAAAATCTTTTATGCTTGTGTTATCAGCAAAGCTGAAAATGAAACACAAGGAGAAATCAAAATGAACACAGACAAAATTTATGCGGAAGCCATCGCGAAAGAATACGCACCGAAAAAAGCCTCGAAAGTGGTCGCTTTAAAAAAGCTCGACCAAAAGGCCAAACGCCCGGCCCAGATTTTTACGTATACGTTCGGCATTGTAACCACGCTGCTGTTGGGCGTAGGCATGTGCCTTGCCATGCACGTCATCGGCGGCGGAGGCGTTTTCGCAACGGGCTTCGGGATTGTAATCGGCTGTGTCGGAATTGCCGGCATTATCGCAAATTACCCGATTTATCAAAAACTTCTTGCCGCCGGAAAACAAAAATATGCGTTTGAAATTATGCAGCTGGCAAAAGAAATCAGCGAAGCGGCAGAATAAACCACAGGGGGCCGACTTATGAACAAAGCCGAAAGCAAATATTTTCACACCGCCGCGCGCATGGACGAGGCGCTGATTGCCCTTTTGGAAAAGAAAGATTTGGAATTTATCACCGTAAAAGAAATTTGTGAAAAAGCGGGCGTAAACCGCTCCACATTTTATCTGCATTATGAAACGATTGCCGATTTGGTGAACGAAACCGCAGAAAGGATTAACGAGCGTTTCCTTTCTTGTTTTTCGCAAAACGAAAAAGCCGCCGGTTTTCCGCAAAAAATCAATAACCAATCCCCGGAAAATCTGATTCTGATTTCCAAAGAATATTTGCTCCCCTATTTGCAATTTATCAAAGACAACAAACGGATTTACCGCGCGGCGTTCCGAAACCCGAGCGCGATGCTTGCAGACGCACGATACCGGGATTTGCAAAAATACATTTTGCTGCCGATTCTCAGAAAGTTCGGCGTGCCCGCTCGTCATCAGCCCTATTATGTCGCATATTATATCGAAGGCGTTATCGCGATTGTGAAAACCTGGCTCAAGCAAGATTGCACGGACGAAGTGGATATGATTGCCGAAATTATTGAAGCGTGCGTCCTGCCGGAAAGCGAAAAACAGGAAACACCGGCACAGCCATAAAGCCGTTTTCTTTATTTCGTCTTTCTGAAAAGATGAAAACACAGCTCCGAAAAAACGGAGCTGTGGTTTTTATTCGTCTAAAATTCTGCCGTCGGTGGAAATGGTCACAACCCGCCACGGGATGAATTTGCCGCTTGTATGCAACGCGTTTTTCACCGCGCGTTCAATCCCGCCGCAGCAAGGCACCTCCATGCGCACGACGGTGACGCTTTTTATTGCGTTGTTTTTGAGAATTTCGGTCAGCTTTTCGGTGTAGTCGCCCTCGTCAAGCTTCGGGCAGCCGATTAAGGTAATATGATTGCGGATAAACGCATTGTGAAAATTGCCGTAAGCGTAAGCGGTACAGTCCGCCGCGACCAAAAGGTTCGCGTTGTCAAAATAGGGCGCGTTCACGGGCACGAGCTTAATTTGCACCGGCCACTGTGAAAGCCGGCTTTCGGTCGGGGCGATTGACGCGGCGGGAGTCGGGCGGCGAAGTGTTCTTGACTGCGAACCGGGGCAGCCGCAGGGCAGCGGTTCGGCGCCGTGCGCGTTTTGCACCTTTTGGGCTTTTGCCGCCAAGACTGCCGCTTCGTTATAAGCGGGGGCTTCGCGTTCTTCAAAGTGAATGGCGTCTACCGGGCACGCGGGCAAGCAGTCGCCGAGCCCGTCGCAGTAGTCCTCACGTGTGAGTTTTGCTTTCCCGTTGACCATTTCGATTGCGCCCTCGTGGCAAGCCGCGGCACACGCGCCGCAGCCGTTGCATTTTTCTTCGTCGATATGAATGATTTTGCGAATCATGTGAAAAACTCCTTTTTATACAAATTCTGTTTCCGCCGGCCGTGGGTGGAAAATCCGATTTCTCACGCCGCGCGGGTTGAAAGTCTTGATTTCTTGACTTTACAATCGAATTATAATAAAATCATTACAACAAGTCTGTTGTTTTTACAACGAAAGAGGATTTTATGAAACAATATATTCCCGTTTTAAGAAAAACAAAAATGTTTTCGGGCGTGGGGGACGAAGAAATCGAGTCTATGCTCTCCTGTTTAAACGCCCGGGTGCAGCATTATAAAAAAGGGGAATATGTTCTGCGGACGGGCGGGCATTTGCGGGATATTTTAATTTTGGTCGAGGGCAGTCTGCACATTCAGAAAGACGATTATTGGGGCAACCGGAGTCTGCTCGGGCAAATCGGCGCGGGCGAAATGTTCGGCGAAGCGTATGTCGCGCCCGAAAGCGGCGCGCTGATGAACGACGTGGTCGCCGTGGAAGACAGCGCCGTGATGTTTTTCGATTTACAGCGGCTTTTAACGACCTGTTCCTCCGCCTGTCGGTTTCACGCCGTGGTTGTGCAAAATCTGTTTTTCGCCATTTCCGAAAAGAACCGAAAGCTTGTGCAAAAACTCGGGCATATGTCGAAGCGTTCGACAAGAGAAAAGCTGATTTCTTATTTGTCGGAAGAAGCCAAGCGGCAAAACGGCGCGCGGTTTTCGATTCCTTTTAACCGCCAACAGCTTGCCGATTTTCTGTCGGTTGACCGAAGCGCGATGTCCAACGAGCTTTGCAAAATGCGCGACGAGGGGCTTTTGCGCTTTGACAAAAACCGGTTTGAATTGTTATAATTTCCATATATCAAAATGTAACCGGAGGGCTTATGAACAACGTATTATTCATCGACGCTTGTGCGCGCCCTGACTCGCGCACCCGCTTTTTGGCGGAAAAAGTCCTTGCGAAACTGGGTGGGCAGGCAGAAAATTTAAATTTATATGCGGAAAATCTTTTGCCTTTGACTTATGAACAGTTAGAAGAGCGCAATCGCCTTATCGCGGCGGGCGATTTTTCCGCGCCGCTGTTTCAGTTTGCCTGCCAATTTGCAGAAGCCGACGAAATCGTGATTGCCGCGCCTTACTGGGACCTCTCGTTTCCGTCGGTATTGCGCATTTATTTAGAGCACACCACCGTTACGGGCCTTACCTTTCGCTATTCGGAAACCGGCGTGCCGGTAGGGCTTTGTAAGGCCAAGCGCTTAATTTATGTCACCACGGCGGGCGGACCGATTGGGGACAGAAACTTCGGCTTCGACTATGTAGAAGCGCTTGCAAAAACCTTTTACGGTATTGCGGATATCGTTTGCTTTCAGGCGGAAAACCTCGACATTTGGGGTGCGGACGTGCCCGGTATTTTGGAAAACGCGGCAAAGGAAATCCAAAACAGCGACCTTTAAAAATCAAAAATAAAAACCCCCGGCGGACAGTCGTTGTCTGCCGGGGGTTATGTTTTCTGTTTTTTGGATTTTAGCCGAAAATGTACCAAAGAATATCCCCAAGGAAATCCAATAAGAACCACTCGCCCCAGGTGAGTTTTGTCGGGTCATAATCCGGCTCGTCACATTCGCGCGGGTTGTTGCGCGGGTTGATATCCAGCATCAGCGTACGCATGGTGTCTTCATCTTGAGTCGTGACCAAAAACGACGTGTCATAGCACACAAAGCGATAGACATTTTCTTTTGCAAAATTGAGGCTTTTCAGGCGTTCTGAATTGCTGACTTCTTCGGGCGTAACTTTTTCAATTTTGTGGATATCGGGTTTCCACACGCGAAAAAACATGCGCGGCGCAAAAAACACCCAAACGGCGTTTTCCCGCACAAAAATGCGGTTAAAGAAAAGCCCCGTACCCGAAAGAAAAAGCAGGAAAAGCCCCAAAAGCGCGAAAATCAAAATCCCTATGCCACAAAAGACCGCCATCAGAATATTGGTGCCGCCCGCCGCGTCCGCTCGCAAAATCAAAAGGCCGGCAAGCAAAAATGCACGCCCCTTACCGAACAGAAAGAAATAAAAACAGGCAAGAACGCAAAGAAAGACAATCGCGCTGATAAAACGAAACCGCCAAGAACGGCAAAGCCGAATGGAATAAGTACTGCCCAAGAAAACGCCCCCCTGTTTCTAAAATCCTTTAAGTTTCCGCTGTTTCCGAAAACGCTTCCAATACGGCTGCCCCTTTGCGCACAAACGCGGCAAACTGCGAAAGCGGAACGGCTATGCGGTGGAATCCGCCCGCATACGCTTTGCCCGTGGCGGTATGCACCCACTCGCCCGCCGGCAAATACACGTCTTTTTCGGTCTGACCGGCCGTGACCGCCGGCGCAAACAAAATATCGTCACCGAACATATACTGTTCGTCGAGCGTCCAGCAAACCGGGTCGTCCGGAAAATCAAAAAACATCGGGCGCATCACCGGCCAGCCTTTTTCGGAAGCAATATGCATATGTTTTTCAATGTATGGCCGCAGGCGTTCGCGCAGAAGCACCAAAGATTTTAAAATCTTGAAATTCTCTTCTCCAAAGCTCCAAAGTTCGTTGGGGTCACCCGACGGCTCAAAGCGCATGTTTGATTCTATATGGCGTTCGCGGTTGCCGTGGACGCGCATCACCGGGCAGAACACACCGTATTGAAACCAGCGCACAATGAGTTCTCGGAACGCTTCACTTGTTGTATCGCCGCCGTAAAAGCCGCCGAGGTCCGTGTTCCACCAAACAATGCCGCAAAGCGACATGTGCAGTCCCGCGCGCACCTGACACGCGAGACTTTCAAAGGTGGAGGGAATGTCGCCCGACCACACCAGCGCACCGAATTTTTGACTGCCGAGATAGGCGCACCGCGTGAGGGTAATCATATCTTCTTTGCCCATCGCGCGGTAGCCGTCATACGCCATTTGCACGTGGCAGTAAGGATAGAGCAGCGCAACCTCGTCGCCGCGCCCGGCGTAATAGAGCAGATTGTCAAAATGAACCGGGTAAAGCTCCGGCTCGCTTTCGTCAAGCCAAAGGGAATCCACGCCCTTGTCTAAATAATTTTCGCGCAATTTCCCGAACACAAATTCACGCGTTTCGGGGTTGGTCGAGTCCACAAGCGCCTGCCAGCCGTAAAACCGGAACACCCGGTCGCTGCCGCGCGTGGTGCGCACAAGCAAGTTGCGGTCACGCATCATTTCATAGTTTTCACTGTTTTCGTTTACAGTCGGCCAGACCGACACCACAAGCTTTGTGCCCAGTTTGTGGAGTTCCTCGGTCATCGCGGGCACGTCCGGCCAATACTGCGGGTCAAAGCGGTAGTCGCCCTGCTCGGTCCAGTGGAAATAATCCGCCACAATCGCCGCAAGCGGTATGTTTTCGCGCTTATACCGCCGCGCGACTTCCAAAAGCTGTTCCTGGGTTTCATAGCGCAGGCGGCTTTGCCAAAAGCCGGTTGCCCAATGGGGCATTTCCGGCGCGTGGCCGGTCAAATCTGCCAATGTTTCCGCGACTCCTTTCGGGCTCCCGCCGATTACGACATAATCCACCCGGCGGGTGCAGTCGCTTGTCCACCGTGTGTGGTTATTGGAAAACGCAACCGTCCCCGTGGAAGGGTTGTTCCACAAAAATCCGTAGCCGAGCGAAGAATAAACAAACGGCACGGCGCATTGCGTGTTGAGGTTTCTCAGGTCAAACGAACAGCCTTTCAAATCCCAGCGGCGGCGTTGGTCGTGGCCGAGCCCGAAGAAATGCTCGTTTTCCGTCGCGCAAAAGGTCACGCGCGCCCGCCAAAGTCCGCTTTGCAGGCTTTCATATTCCCGAATCCCGTTTTCAAACGCATATTCCGGCAGTTCCTCTAAAATCTTTTCCCCGTCACGGAAAAAGAATACTTTGCCGTCGTGGTACATTCTTAATGTCAAACACCCGACCGTCATTTCTACGTATCTCTCGGTCTGCGCAATTTCCGCGGGTGCATTTTGGGGCAGCAGTGTAAAATTCTCTTCATCTGCACGCCCTGCAGGGAACGCGGTAAAACGAATCGCATTTTTGCCGCAAGGTGCAATGCGCACCAGTTCCCCGGCGTGGGTGAAAAAGATTTTGTTTTCTTGCATTTTCGTATTTTTCATAAACGTCCTCCGAAAATACGGATATACATTTTAAATCAAACGGGAAAGCCGTAAGTGCCCGTAACCGGGTCTAAAAACAACCCGATGTGCGGCGGGAACGCGGTAAACAGCAGGTAACAAAGCAGCAAAACCGCAAGCAAAATCCCGCCCGCAAGCCATTTGCGCGCCGTCGGCGTGCCGCTTTGCGCATACAGTTTTACAAAGAATGCAACAAGCACCCCGACCACAAACGTCAAAATGTCAATCGGTGCAAAGTTTTTACCGAGCACGCCGGAATAGGTGTAAAACAAAACAACAATCGTTGCCGTGCCTGCAAAAAGTCCCCAAAAAACCGACCACAAAAAATTCGGCTTCTTTTTCCCGAAAATCCATTCCAGCACCCAAAAAAGCAGCGCCGGGAAAAACAACAGTTTTAAGTGCTCCCACGTGCTTTCATTGACCGCGGCAAAAATCCCGACAAGGCGGTTTTCTCCGCTCCAATCAAAAAAGAAATGAGACAGCGTGCCTAGCACCAGCACAAAGCCGATGCCGAAATAGGTTTGAAAGTTTAGGTTTTCTCGGATTTTCTGCATATCCTTTCGGCGGTCAAAGCCGCCTCCCCTCCTTTATTTAAGGCTTATATAAGGATATGCAAAAAAGCAAAAGATAAGACGCTAAAAAAGCTTTTTCTTGCGTTCATTGTAGCATAGGCGCTTTGCGCCGTCAACCGCACCGAAAAAGGATAAAAAAGCGCGCAGGTTTCCCCGCGCGCCCGCTTATTATTTTACGCTGTTTCTTCTTCGTCTTTGCAAAAACAAGCTTGGAACAAACCCAGCTTATTATACAAAATGGTTTCCAGAGATGCAATCTAGCGGACAACCGCTTCCACAGACCGATTGACCTCGAGCATTTCTTCCGCCGATTTCGAGCAGGCGACGATTTTTTGAATCTTTTCGCCCTCCGCGTTTAAAATGTGTGAAAGCGCGGTTTGCTCCAACGCCACACTGGTTACAATGTCCGTGATCGCCTGAAAACGCTGCCCGTTCCGGACGCAATGACCGGCATACCCATAATTTTCCCCTCCATGGCAAAGTGTCCGGCTTTTTGTCGGCTGTTTTATTCTATGCCGAAAAAGAAAAAATCGTGACAAAAAGAAAAACCGGCACGGTTTTCCGTGCCGGAAAAAATATATTTTATTTCGCCAAGGCGGCAACTTCGAGCATGTAAGTACCGATTTGTCCGCCGAATTCAGGCGCACCGTCCATAATCAGGTGGCCTTGTTTTACGGCTTCGAGCATATCGTCCGTGCCGAGCAAAATACCCAGCGCGCTGTCGAGCGAGTCAAAACGCAAGGTAAAGAACGGCATGGCGCGTTTGTATTCGCCGCGGCCCGCTCTCGACTTACCCGCCTTAATACGCAGGTAAGCGGAGACCTGCGGATAGCCGTTGACCGCCCAAGCGTAAACGCGGTCGGGGCTCTTGCTGGTCCAGTCGTGGATATCCTCATGCCCCATTTTGTTCAGCTGGCTGATGCCGCTGGACAAAAGATAGAAAAAGCACTTAACCATAAGCTCTTTTGTCTCGTCGTCTTTCGGCGGCTCTGTCGCGCTCAGCAGCGACGACATTTTGAGAAGCGTCATCAAGAACGCTTTGAACGCACCGAAGTTCTTAAGAACCCCGTGCATTTTCGGCAAAGTCGCGGGGCTGATTTTGCCTTTGAAAAAGGCATTCATCGCTTCAACGCTCTTAAACTCCAGCTCCACGTGGGGATTGGGGTCCACCTTATTCAGGTGCACAAGCCACTCGTCGCCGTTGACGACATAGTGCATGCCGACCTTTCCGCCTTCGGCGTCCGGGTCGTCCGCCGTGACCTGGATGATTGCGTGCACTTTCGCAAACTGTTTTTTCAGCGACGGCACATCGTTTGCAATCACCTTGACCAGCGGCAAGGCAGCGTTGAAGAAGATTTTATTGGAATATAATTCTTCTTTTGTATGCAAATTTTTCACGCTCCTTGAAGCAGGATTTTCGGCGTTTTCAACCGGGCAACGCCGCGCCCGCAAGCGCGGAGCGCTTAAACATCGTCGTCCCAGTTGTCGTCCTCTTCGAAGTCTTTGTGCATGACTTCGCGGACCGCTTCGATAATGCCGTTCGCGTCAATGCCGACGATAGACATAATGTCTTCGTGCAAACCGATGGGCGCGAATTTATCGGGATGGCCGAGCTTTTTGAACGCGCAGCCTTTGCCGGATTCCACGACCACTTCCGCGACAGCGGAGCCAAGGCCGCCAAGCACACTGTGGTCTTCAACGGTGATAATGCGGCGGGTTTCCTGAACCGCTTTGAGGATTGCTTCTTTATCAATCGGTTTGATGGTGTGCATATTGAGCACGCGGACTTTTAAGCCGTCGGCGCTCTCTAAGAATTTCGCCGCTTCGCGCGCCTGGAAGACGCAGGAGCCGCAGGCGATAACGGTAATGTCGGTACCGGGATGGACTTCCACCGCCTTGCCGACTTCAAAGCCGTAATCTTCGTTATCATAAAGCACACGGTCGAAACCGCGGTTGATGCGGATATAATACGGACCGAAGTTTTCATAAGCCGCGCGCACCGCGTTTGCGGTTTCGTAACCGTCCGCCGGGCAAATCACGGTGAGGTTCGGCATAGCGCGAGTGACCGCCAAATCCACAATCGCGTGGTGGGTGGAGCCCGCCTGACCGAACGAGGTACCGGAATGGGTCGCGATGATTTTCGCGTTGACATTCTGATAGCAAATGTCGGTGTGCAGCTGATCTGCCGCGCGAAGCGAAGCGAATACGGAGAAGGTGGAAGCAAACGGCACAAGGCCCGCTCTCGCCATACCGGCCGCAACGCCGATCATGTTCTGTTCGGCAATACCGACGTTGAACACACGCTCGGGATAAGCGTTTGTAAAGTCGGTCAGTTTGGTGGAAGTTGCAAGGTCAGCGGTGACTGCAACAATCTCTTTATGTTCCCCGGCAAGCTGCGCGAGGGTTTTGCCGTAAATTTCCGAAGTGGAAAGTTCCGGCGTTTCGATAACATTGTAAACAAATCCTCCGGCCATTATTCAAACTCCTTTCCGCAGCGTGCAATGCGTTCTGCGCTGTATTCGTCCAAATCTTTGGCGGCAACCTTTGCCATTTCTTCATCAATGGCGCCGTAGTGCCACTTGTAGTTGCCCGCGGTCAGTTTGATGCCGACGCCTTTAATTGTATCCGCCACGATCACGGACGGCTGGTCTTTGCAGGCGTGCGCCGCGTCAATCGCTTTGCAAAGGTCAACGATGTCGTTGCCGTTACAGGTGATTGTGTTAAAGCCGAACGCGACGAATTTGTCCGCCAGGGGTTCCAGCTTCATAACGTCTTCGGTGTTGCCGTCAATCATGCAGTGGTTGCGGTCAACAATCGTGATGCAGTTGGTAAGGTTATATTGACGAATGGTCATTAAACCTTCCCAGTTGGAGCCTTCGTCAAGCTCGCCGTCGCCGGTGACAACATAGGTGGTGTAATCTTTGCCGAGCACGCGCGCCGCGATGGCGGTACCGGCAGCAATCGGAATGCCGTGACCGAGAGAACCGGTGGAGGCATCGACACCGACAACCTTGTTGGAATCCAAATGGATACCCATTTTGGAGTTGGTCAGGTTGAAGGTCTTGAGCTGTTCCATATCATTCCAGCCGTAGTCGCACAACACCGGCGCATACGCGATGCCCGCGTGACCCTTACTGAGAATGAAGCGGTCGCGGTCTTCCCACTTTGGGTCTTCTTTTTTCAGGTTCAAATACCGGTGATACATAACGGTAAGAATGTCCATAACGCTCATACCGCCGCCGATATGGCCGCTGCCCGCCCACACCGTGGTTTGCAGACAAAGGTGACGCAGTTCGTTGGCCTTTTTCTCAAGAGCCAACCATTCGTCCTTGGTTAAAGGTGCTTTTTGCATGATGTTCCTCCCTGGTTTAAAATTTATCGATAGCGGTTCCCCGCCGAAGTTCAGCCTTTGATTTCCGGATGACGTTTTGCAACGACCGAGAACGCGTCTTCCGCAATGTCGATTGCAAGCTTGATGTCCTCGTCTGTGACGGCCGCGTTCATGAAGTGGTTGTGGTGCGAAGCCAAGAACAGCCCGCGGCTGACGCATTCGGCAATCCACTCCTGATGCAGCATTAAGCTGTCGTCGTTTGCAATACGCAGATAGAACAGCGCCGGTTCACCGGTAACCACCAAATCAAAGCCGTGTTCTTTACCTGCCGCAACGAAACCGTCTGTCAGCTTCTTGCCTTTTTCACGGAACATTTTGGGGGTGTCAAGTTTCTTCATCTTGTTAATGCAGGCAATGCAAGCTGCAAACGGAACAGCGCTCATCCAGTAAGAACCCGTATAAGTTACGCCGGAAACAGTTGCTTTCATATGTTCGCCGCCACAAAGCGCAGACATGTTGTAGCCGTTGGCAAGCGCTTTGCAGAAGCAGATAAGGTCGGCTTTGATGCCGTAATAGTGGTCGGAGCCCTGCAAATCCAGACGGAAGCCGGTGCGCACGTCGTCGAAAATAAGGACCATGCCCTTTTCGTCGCAGAATTTGCGGACCGCCTGCCAATATTCTTTGGAGGCGACTTCGTTGTCTTTGAAGTTGCCGTGGTCATACGGCTGGGCGATCAGGCCGGCAACGTCGCCGTCGCAGGCATTGTAAGCGTCTTCGAGCGCCTGGAGGTTAAACCACGGCACAATCACGTTGTTGGAAACGTCTTCCGGCAAAATACCGGGGTAGTCGACTTTCTGTGCCCACTGGAAGTCGCCGTGATAATAGCCCTTCAAGAAAAACATTTTCTTTTTGTGGGTGTGGGCGCGCGCCGTCATAACCGCAAGGGTCGTTGTGTCGGAGCCGTTCTTTGCAAAGAACGCCCAGTCCGCGGAAGCGACGGTGTCCACCAGGTTTTCGGCACATTCGACCATGACCTTGGAAGGCGAGGTCGTGCAGTTGCCGAGCTTTAACTGTTTCATCGCCGCGGCGTCGACGTCGGGGTCGTTGTAACCGAGCACGTTCGGACCGTAAGCGCACATAAAGTCAAGATATTTATTGCCGTCCACGTCCCAGAAGTAAGTGCCCTGGGCTTTTTCAGAGAAGAACGGCCATTTGGAAACGGGCACCCAAAGGCCCTCCGCCGGGCCGAGGTGGCCGTAGATGCCGGACGGGATAACCTTAACGGCTCTGTCAAAATAGGCGCGGCTTTTATCGTGTTTATATTCCGGATATTTACTCATTGTAGCGGACCTCCCTTATGCTAAATACAGCGCAACTCTGTCGAGAATACGGTTCATGTTATCCACCATGGAAAGCATGCCGCGGATTTCGACCGTGCCTCTGCCGATGCATTCCATTGCATTGATTCTGCCGTTGAACAAATCGTTCGCAAGTTCCAGCGAATCAAACTGCATAATCGCGCGCGGTTTCTCGGGCGCCTGTTTAATCGCGACCAAGTGATGGTCTTTCACGCGCAGCGTCGCGGCGGGGCCGTCTTTAATCAAGAAAGCGATGTCGCCGTCAAGCATATAAGAGGCGCTTGCCTGACCGATCTTGTCCTGATTGCCGACCTGCGCGAGCGCAACCGCAATCGTGTAGAACGTAAGTTTTGTGGAAAGCGCGAAAAATGCCGGGTCTTGGAGCGCTTCCTCGGTCGGGCGCATCAATTCCGTCAGGCGGTCGGTCAGCGCAACAAAGGTCTTTAAAAGGAAGCCGATTTTGGTAAAGCCTTTTACCGGAATCGGCGTAACCGTACCGTCAATCATTCCGTTGAATTTGTCGCAGGAGGCAAACGGAATGAGAATGTCGTGCTGCTGTCGCCCGTCCTCCATGCGGCAGCCTTTGGACGTGAATTTGATGGTCGCGCAAGGGCCACCCTTCACATCAAAGCAAATGGAAACCGGCTTTTTGAGACCACTGATGAGTTCCTTCGCCTTGCTGTCGAGTTCACAAAGATTTTCGAGCGTGCCCAAAACCGCATACAGGTTTATGTAGGCGAGAGTTCTTGAATCGGTCAATGTAATTCCTCCTTCGCGGTATAAATAACCGAAAATGCATAGCTTATGCAAACTACAACAGCATGATACCAAATTTTTCATAAAAAGTCAACGAAAATAAACAACTGTCGAGGAAATTTTTAATGAAAAATCACGCAGATTTTTCCAAAAAAAAGGGTGCTTTTTGAAAGCGTTTGTGGTATAATTGCAAATGTATATCGGCGTTTTTCAGAAAACGCAGGAAAGGATCGACCCACCATGTCTTTTATTAAGAAAATTTTCGGGGATTATTCTTCCCGGGAAGTCAAGCGCGTAATGCCTTTGCAAAAGCAGGTGCTCGCGCTCGACGAAGAATATCAGAAGCTGACCGACGAAGAGCTGAAAGCCAAAACGCCGGAGTTTAAAGAACGCCTGCAAAACGGCGAAACGTTGGACGATATTTTGCCCGAGGCGTTTGCGGCCTGCCGCGAGGCGGCTTCGCGTGTTTTGAAAATGAAACACTTCCCCGTGCAGATTATCGGCGGCATCATTCTTCACCAAGGAAGAATTGCCGAAATGAAAACCGGTGAAGGCAAAACGCTCGTCGCGACGTTACCCGCCTACCTCAACGCACTTGCCGGAAAAGGCGTGCACATTGTCACCGTCAACGACTATCTGGCGCGCCGTGACTCGGAGTGGATGGGCAAACTTTACCGCTTCATGGGCCTTTCCGTCGGTCTTATCGTGCACGAATGCACCAATGAGGAGCGCAAGGCGGCTTACGCGGCGGACATCACTTACGGCACCAACAACGAAATGGGCTTTGACTATCTTCGTGACAACATGGTGCTTTACGCCGAACAGCGCGTCCAGCGCGGCCACAGCTTTGCGATTGTCGACGAAGTGGACTCGATTTTGATTGATGAAGCGAGAACCCCGTTGATTATTTCCGGCGCAGGCGACAAATCCACCGACCTTTACAAAATTGCGGACACGTTTGCAAAGTCCCTGAAAAAAATCACGGTAAAAGAGCTCGACACCAAATTCAACGCGGAAGATTTGGTTGACGCCGACGGCGATTATGTCGTGGACGAAAAAGCCAAGACCGCGACGCTGACCAAACAAGGTATTGCAAAAGCAGAAAAATTCTTTAATATTGACAACCTGATGGATGCGGAAAACCTCACCATTCAGCACCACATCGACCAGGCGATTCGCGCCATCGGCGTTATGAAGCGCGACGTGGACTATGTCGTCAAAGACGGCGAAGTGCTGATCGTCGACGAGTTCACCGGTCGTATTATGCTCGGTCGCCGTTACAGCGAAGGTCTTCACCAGGCGATTGAAGCCAAAGAAGGCGTCAAGGTTGAGCGCGAATCCAAAACGCTCGCCACCATCACGTTCCAGAACTATTTCCGTCTTTACGACAAACTTTCCGGTATGACCGGTACGGCGATGACGGAAAGCGCCGAATTCCAGGAAATTTATTCTTTGGACGTCGTTGCGATTCCGACCAACAAGCCGATGATTCGTGAAGACGAGCCGGACGTGCTTTATAAAACCGAAAAAGCGAAATTCAACGCGATTATCGAACAGATTTTAGAGTGCCACGAAAAAGGGCAGCCCGTTTTGGTCGGCACCATCAGCATTGAAAAGAGCGAAGCGCTTTCAAAAGCGCTCAAAAAACGCGGGATTAAGCACGAAGTGCTCAACGCGAAATACCACGAAAAAGAAGCCGAAATCATTGCGCAGGCCGGTCAGTACGGCGCGGTGACCATCGCCACGAACATGGCTGGCCGCGGTACCGATATTATTCTCGGCGGCAACCCGGAATTCATGGCGAAATCCGAAATGCGCAAAAAAGGCTACGCCGAAGAGATGATTGCCGAAGCGACCGGCTTTGCGGAAACCGACAACGAGGAAATCCTTGAAGCGCGTAAAACCTTCCGGGAGCTGGAAGACAAGCACAAAGCTGCACTGGCGGACGAAGCCGAAAAAGTGCGCGCGGCAGGCGGTCTTTATATCATCGGCACCGAGCGCCACGAATCCAGACGAATCGACAACCAGCTGCGCGGCCGTTCCGGTCGTCAGGGCGACCCCGGTCACAGCCGGTTCTATCTTTCCGCGGAAGACGATTTGCTTCGTCTGTTCGCCGGCGACCGCTTCTATACCATTCTCGACACGTTCAAATCAGTCGGGGATATGCCGATTGAAGCGAAAATGCTTTCCAATATGATTGAAAGCGCGCAGAAGAAAGTCGAAGCGAACAACTTTGCAACCCGCCGCAACGTCTTGAAATTCGACGACGTTATGAACAAACAGCGTGAAGTCATTTACGGTCAGCGCAACCAGGTGCTCGACGGTGTCGACCTCCACGCAACCATTCAGAAGATGATTCACGACTACTTCACGGTTCAGGTCGAGTTCTATTGCCCGACCTCTCTGCCGAAAGAAGAGTGGAACATTAAGGGCATGCTCGCGAAACTCGGCTGGGTGCTCGGCGGCGAAGGCGCAGACGGCTTAAAGACCCAGCAGGATTTCATCGACCTGTTCTTGGAGCGCGCCGAAAAGAAATATGAAGCGCAAAAAGAAAAATACGGCGAAGCGATTATGGAAGAGCTCGAGCGCAAGATTCTTTTGCAGAACGTAGACCTGCGCTGGATGGACCACATCGACGCGATGGAAGAACTCAAGCGCGGCATTTACCTGCGTTCCTACGGTCAGCAGGACCCGGTTGTCGCGTTCCGTATGGAAAGCTTCGATATGTTTGACGAAATGACCGCCGCCATTCAGGAGGGCACAGTCACCGGCATTCTTACCGTACAGCTTCGCACCAACGAAGAAGTCAAACGTGAACAGCAGGCGAAAATCACCGGCACTTCCGGCGGCTCGGACGGCAGCGAGAAAAAGCAGCCCGTCCGCAAGGCGAAAAAACCCGGCCGGAACGATCCCTGCCCCTGCGGCAGCGGCAAAAAGTATAAACATTGCTGCGGCAAAGACGAATAAGCCGATACTCAAAAAAATAACCCCCGGTGCAGTGCGCCGGGGGTTTTGTTTTGCAATTTTTGCTCTTTGTGCGGCGCGCCTACAATTGTTGCCGTTACAAAAGAAAACGCAATTTCAAATGAGCCTAACAGTTGCCGGGGTGAAAAAGTTCGTCAACGGTAAGCTGCAATTCTTTTGCAAGGTTAAAAGCCAACGCAAGCGTCGGGTCGTATTTATTATTTTCAATCGCATTTACCGTTTGTCTTGAAACGCCGCATTTCTTCGCCAACTCTTCTTGCGATAGGCCTAATTCCTTTCGGCGATTTCGGATTCTATTTTCCATATCAGCCTCCGAGCTTTTTCTTATAATATACAAGGGATATAAAGTAGATAATCGCGGCAATTTCCAGTTGAATAAAGGGGTTTACGGTCATAGGCTGCGCCCTGACAAAATTCTCTATAACGTCCAACACCGTTGTACCGGTCATGGCTAACAAGGTAAAGGAACTGGCTTTCCATACAACAACTTGGCTACGTTCATCGCCCGGTCTTAACAATGTCACCAGCATGATGATGTCTAATGCCGCAAACACGGCAAGAACAACCCCTAAAAAAATCATGGCTCCTATCGGCATAATGTTTCACTCCTTAAATTATGTCTTCGGCCGAAATGTCAAATTCTTTTGACATCTTCATCATAGCAGAGCGTATACAAAATGTCAAGAGTTTTTTACATTATTTTTTCTTCCCGAGTGTCGCCGGACAAAAATCAATCTTAATGCTTCGCACGAACGCCCCCGGTGCAATACACCGGGGGCGTTCTTTTGCTTGTTTTGTTTTTTCTTATACCAAAGACGCGACAAGGTCGCCCATTTCAGACGTGGAGACCTTTTTAAAGCCGTCTTCGTAAATGTCGGGTGTGCGCGCGGTTTTGAGCGCCGCGTTGACCGCCGCTTCAATCGACGCTGCGGCTTCGGGTTCGTCAAGCGAATAGCGAAGCATCATTGCCGCCGACAAAATGGTGGCAAGCGGGTTTGCAATGCCCTGCCCCGCAATATCCGGCGCAGAGCCGTGAATCGGCTCATAAAGTCCGAATTTTCCCTCGGCAAGCGACGCGGAAGCGAGCATACCGATAGAGCCGGAAATCATCGATGCTTCATCGGACAAAATGTCGCCGAAAATGTTGGAGGTCACAATGACGTCAAACTGCTTCGGGTTGCGCACAAGCTGCATGGCGCAGTTGTCCACATACATATGGGAGAGCTCGACTTCGGGGTAATCTTTCGCCATTTCCGTGACAGTCTTTCTCCAAAGGCGCGAGGAGTCAAGCACGTTCGCCTTGTCAACGCTCGTCAGCTTCTTGCCGCGCTTCATCGCCATTTCAAACGCGGTTTTCGCAATTCGGCGGATTTCGGAAACCGAATATTTTTCGGTATCGTAAGCATACGCTTCGCCGTTTTCTTCGCCGGTGCCGCGTTCGCCGAAATAAATGCCGCCCGTAAGTTCCCGGACAATCAAAATATCCATGCTGTCGCCGATAATCTCGTCTTTAATCGGCGACGCGCTTTTCAGCGGTTCAAAAATGGTGGCGGGGCGCAAATTCGCGTAAAGCCCCAGTGCGCCGCGAATGCCCAACAGCCCCGCTTCGGGACGGTTGTTGCCCGGCTGGGTGTCCCACTTCGGGCCGCCGACCGCGCCCAAAAATACGCAGTCCGCCGCCTTGCAGGCGTCCACCGTCTCTTTCGGAAGCGGCACGCCGGTCGCGTCGATTGCCACGCCGCCCATCAGGCGGTAGTCATATTGCATTTGAAAGCCGAATTTTTTGCCGGCGGCGTCTAAAACCTTAATCGCCTCGTCCACGATTTCAGGGCCGATACCGTCGCCTTTTAAAACTACAATTTTATGCTCGTTCATTGTTTTATCTCCTCTAACGCCAAAAGGGAAATCCCTTTTGTCTTTTTATTTTGCAAAAATCGGGGGCTGCTCGGCGCGTACGCAGTTTTTCTGGCAGCGGTTTATCGCGCACAAAACGCCTTTGATAGACGCGTAGTTGATGTTGTGGGAAATACCGATGCCGAACACGTCTTTGCCCTCGGGGCTTTTAATATGGATATAGCTGATTGCCTTCGAGTCGCTGCCCTTGGAAATGGCGTGCTCGCTGTAATCGACAAACTGGTAATCGCTCAGGCCCACTTTGTTCATCGCCTGGCAGAATGCGCCGATAGGACCGGAGCCGGTGCCTTCGATTTGAACCGGGTCATCGCCGTTATATTTGAGCGTGCCGGTGAAGTGCACCTTGGTGAGCGCTTCGTTTTCTTCTTTGACTTCGCTGAACTTGTGGTTCAACAGCTGATACGGGCCGCAGACGTTGCGGTATTCTTCGATAAACAAATCGAAAACTTCCTGCTTTTTAAGCTCTTTGCCTTTCTTGTCGCAGGCCGCCTGCACAACGGCACCAAATTCCGGGTGCATGGCTTTCGGCATTTTGAAACCGAATTCCTGCATAATAAACGCCGCGCCGCCTTTGCCGGACTGGCTGTTGATGCGGATAATCGGCTCATATTCGCGCCCGACGTCCGCCGGGTCAATCGGCAAGTAGGGAATTTCCCACCGGTCGGAATGGGTTTCGTCCATATACGCCTTGCCTTTGTTAATCGCGTCCTGATGCGAGCCGGAGAACGCCGTGAACACAAGCTCGCCTGCATACGGCTGGCGCGGACCGACTTTCATTTTCGTGGTGCGCTCGTAGACCTCTTTAATATGGTTGATGTTGGAGAAATCCAGTTTGCAGTCGATGTTCTGGGTATACATATTTAACGCAAGCGTCACAATATCCACGTTGCCGGTGCGCTCGCCGTTGCCGAACAGCGTGCCCTCAATGCGGTCTGCGCCCGCAAGCAGGCCAAGCTCCGCGGCGGCAACCGCCGTGCCGCGGTCGTTGTGGGGGTGCAGGCTGATAATCGCGCTGTCGCGCCCTTTCAAGTGGCGGCAGAAATATTCAATCTGGTCGGCGTAGCCGTTGGGCGTGCTGCCCTCGACGGTGGACGGCAGGTTCAAAATGACCTTGTTCTCGGGCGTTGCGCCGAGTTCGTCCAGCACGCGCTGGCAAATTTCGACCGCGTTGTCCATTTCCGTGCCGGAAAAACTTTCGGGGGAATATTCATAGCGAATGTTGATGTCGGAATGCTCCATCAGTTCGTCAGACAGCTTTTTGATGAGCCGCGCGCCGGTGACGGCGATGTCGATAATGCCGTCCATGTCCTTCTTAAACACGACTTTGCGCTGTAAGGTGGAAGTCGAGTTGTAGAAATGGATAATAACATTTTTTGCGCCTTTGACCGCTTCAAAGGTCTTTTTTATCAAATGCTCGCGGCTTTGCACAAGCACCTGAATGGTCACGTCGTCGGGAATATAATTCCCTTCAATCAGCGTGCGCAGGATTTCATATTCGGTTTCGGAAGCCGACGGGAAACCGACTTCGATTTCTTTAATCCCGATGTCGACAAGCGTTTTGAACATTTCGAGCTTTTCTTCCAAATTCATCGGGTCGATCAGCGCCTGGTTGCCGTCGCGCAGGTCAACCGAACACCAAATCGGCGCTTTTTCAATCGTTTTCGACGGCCATGTGCGGTCGGGGATGTCAATCGGTTTAAAAGGAATGTACTTTTGGGTTTTCATCTAACAACTCTCCTTCTTTTTTTCTACAATAAAAAATCGCCCGAATTTTACCGACTCGGTAAAATAGGGGCGAGGAACTTTTCCACGCGGTACCACCCTAATTCAGCGGCGAAATGCCGCCCTTAAGCGACCTCCAACAAGGTCTGACCGAATAACGAGGTCAACCGTCCCGACCTATGCTTTCAGCCGGGCGACTCCGGAATGAGTTATACGCAAATTTGCCGCACTGCCTCGCACCAACCGGCAGCTCTCTGCAACTTTCCATTTGCCTTGTTTCCTTCACAGTCTTTGCAGGCGATATTTTTATTTGCTTTTTTATTATAGGTTCCGTGTTTCGGTTTGTCAAGAGCTTTTTTGTCGGGACAATCCGACAAGAAAAGAAAAACCTGCGCCGCAAAAAAGCGACGCAGGCAAAAAACTTATTCCACAGTAACGGATTTTGCAAGGTTGCGCGGTTTGTCAACGTCGCACCCACGTTCGAGCGCCATATAATAGGCGAAAATCTGAAGCGGAATGACGTTGACCGACGGTAGCAGCATTTCGGGCGTTTCGGGGACGCGAATCACGTGGTCTGCGAAGTCGTCCACCTCCCGGTGTTCGCCGGAAACCAATGCGATCACCTTCGCGCCGCGCGCACGCACTTCTTTAATATTGCCGAGCGTCTTTTCAAACAGGCTGTCTTGCGTGGCAACCGCCACAACCGGCGTGCCCGGTTCGATCAGCGAAATTGTGCCGTGTTTGAGTTCACCCGCCGCATACGCTTCGGAGTGGATATAGGAAATCTCCTTGAGCTTCAACGAGCCCTCCAAAGAAATCGCATAGTCAAGCCCGCGGCCGATAAAGAAGATATTTTTCGCCGCGGCAAACTGTTTTGCCAGCGCGTTGAGTTCTTCGTCGAGCCCTAAAAGCTTCTCAATTTCTTCCGGCAGTTTCAACAGCGCGTCGCAGTAATCGCTTTCCTGATCTTTGGAAAGCTTCCCGGTCGCCACGCCGAAACGAAGCGCCAAAAGATAAATAACGCTTAACTGCGCGGAAAACGCCTTGGTCGTTGCCACCGCAATTTCGGGGCCGGCCATCGTGTAAATCACATCGTCGCTTTCGCGGGCAATCGTGCTCGCCACGACGTTGACAATAGACACCGTGTGTGCGCCTTTGCGTTTGGCTTCGCGCAGCGCCGCCAAAGTGTCCGCCGTTTCGCCGGACTGGCTGATGACAATACAAATATCGCCTTTTCGGATAATCGGGTCGCGGTAACGGAATTCGCTTGCAAGGTCGGTTTCCACCGGAATCCCCGCCGCGGCTTCCAAAATATATTTTGCCGCCATGCCGACGTGCCACGCACTGCCGCAGGCCACAATGTGAATTTTGTCAATCGCGCGAATTTCCTCGTCGGACAAATGCAGTTCGGGGATAACGACCTGACTGTCCACAATCCGCGGGGAAAGCGTGTCGCGCACGGCTTTCGGCTGTTCGGCGATTTCTTTTTTCATGAAATGTGCATAACCGCCTTTTTCTGCCGCTTCGGCGTCCCAAGTGACGTGATACACGTCTTTTTCAATCGGCTTGCCGTCCGCGTTGTAGAATTTAATATTTTCGCGCGTCAAAATCGCGATTTCGCCGTCGTTTAACAAATAACAAGTGCGCGTGTATTTCAGCAGCGCCGGAATGTCAGACGCTAAGAAATTTTCGCCCTCGCCTTTGCCGATGACCAACGGGCTGTCTTTTTTCGCCGCCACAATGCGGTCGGGCGCATCGTCGGTGAGCACGGCGGTCGCGTAAGACCCGCGCACGGTGCGCATGACGCGGCACATCGTTTCGACCGGGTCGCCCCTGTAATAATAATCGAAGAGATGCGCGAGCACCTCAGTATCCGTTTCGGAAACAAATTTGTAGCCCGCTGTTTCAAGCATGGCTTTCAGCTCAATATAGTTTTCGATAATGCCGTTGTGCACAAGCGTAATGCGGCCGTTGCCGCCCTTGTGGGGATGGGCATTTTTGTCGGTCGGCGCGCCGTGCGTCGCCCAGCGGGTATGCCCGATGCCGACGCTGCCAGAAAGCGGCGCTCTTTCAGAAAGCTTTTTCTCGAGGTCTGCGATTCGGCCTTTGGTTTTCACAATTTCCGTTCTGCCGCCGTCCAACACGGCGATCCCGGCCGAATCGTACCCGCGGTACTCCAGCTTTTTAAGACCGTCCAGCAATATCGGAGAAGCACTGTTCTCCCCAATATAACCTACAATTCCACACATATTCATTTTTTCCTTTACAAATGAAATTTGTGCTTTGCCTTTCCCTCTGTTTCGCGCATCGCTGCGCGGTTTTTCGGAAAAGCCTATGGCCCCCGCACTTATGGGGCAAGAAGCATCCGCCGAAACTTTCGATAACTTCTTCCTCGTCACCTGCCGATTTTGCCGAAAACGGCAACAGTGCAAAAGCAGGCCCGGCGCTATTTTCGTGTCGCCCGAAAATTTAAAAAGCGCGTTCTCCTTTCTTCTCTGATTCGACGTCCCCTGCACTTGAGCTACGTCTTTGTGCATTATATGAAAGAATCCCGCCTTTGTCAACTGAGATTTTTATGCAAAAATTCCCTGAAAATTACAATTTGCTTTGATTTTACAGAGAAAAACGGCAAGAATAAACATGAAAAAATTTTTTAAAATCGGGTGATTCCATGCAGTTTTTAAAGTCTAAAATCCGCGCGCAGGACGTTTTGCTCGAGACGAGAAAACAGGCGACGGCGGTTTGTCTTCTTTCATTTTTCGGCAAACTTATTCTCAGTTTTTCCTTTAGCTTGTGCGTTTATTCTTTGGCCGCTTTGCCAAGTTATGAAAGCCTTGCAAAGAACCTTTGGCTTTTGGCGGGCGTGTATGCGCTTTTTTCGCTCGGCACGGTTTTTTCGGTGTTCTTTTACGCGATGACGGATTTCGCGCAAAAGCGGTGGTTTTATAAAAATGCCGCCTTCAAAAGACCGGTCCGGTTGTTTTTTGCGCCCGTCTCCCCCGCACTCGCGTTTCGGGTGTTTTACCTGTTTTTGCTTCGGCGGATTTTCATTTTCTTTACACTGTTGGGTTATCTTGCGCCGTTTTTATTGGGCTCGGGGATTCTCTATTACCACATGCGCGGCGTCGGGGTGAGTCCGATTCTTTTTTACGCGGCGATTGCGCTCCTTTTGCTTTTGTTGCTCGGCGGGGCGTATTACGGTTTTGCCGCGGTGCAGCGCTACGCGTTTTGCACCTGTCTGCTTTGTGAGGACCGGACACGCGGCGTCATTGACACGCTTTCGACCGGCCGAAAAATCGCAAAAGACACCGCCCTTTCTATTGCGCGGGCAAAACTTCGCTTCCTGCTTTGGTTCGGGCTTTGCGTCCTTCTTTTGCCCGCGTTTTACGTCGTACCGTATTACCGCCAAACCGTCGGGTGCATAGAAAAAACGGCGTTAGACAAAAACCATCTAACGCCGGAAACGCAAAAACCTGTTATCTTTTTACACCTTGTCAAAAAACCCGCCTAAGCGCTAAACCAACAGCAAAAGCGTACCGCCGACGAGCAAAACAAGCCCCGCGAATGCTTTTTTCGACAGCCGTTCTTTTAAGAAAACGCGGGAAAACAAAATTGTCACCAAAATGCTCAGTTTGTCAATCGGCACGACAACACTCGCGCGCGAAGCTTCGTCGTGCAGCGCGCCGTAATAACAAAGCCAGGAAGCGCCTGTTGTAAAGCCCGACAAAATCAAAAACAGCCAGCTTTTCCCGTCAATCGAGGGAATATCTTTTTGCTGCCCGCGCGCAAAAACAATCACCCACGCGAGCACCAAAACCACAACCGTGCGCAGCGCCGTGCCGAGATTGGACTCGACTTCGGTCATGCCGACCTTGCCGAAAATCGCGGTCAGCGCGGCAAACAACGCCGAACCGAACGCATAAAGAAACCAACTTTTGCCGGTGGTCCGTCCGCTTGTGCTGCGGCGCTCAATCATTAAATAAGTACCCACGGCAATGAGCACCATCGCAACGAGCGTCAGCCACGTGGGGGTTTCGCCCAAAAACAGCATCGCCAAAAGCATTGTGATAATTGTGGAGGATTTGTCCACCGGTGTCACTTTGTTGACGTCGCCCAATTGCAGCGCGTGGAAATAGCAAAGCCACGAAGCCCCCGTGGAAAGCCCGGACAAAACCAGAAAAGCTGCGGCTTTTGCGGGGATTTCCTCAATGGTATTTTGCGAGCCGACCACAAACACCATGACCCACGAGAAAAACAGCACGACCACCGTGCGCAAAGCGGTGGCGAGGTCTGAGGGGACGTTGCGAATCCCGCATTTTGCTAAAACCGCCGTGACGCCCGCAAAAAGCGCCGACAAAAACGCAAGACACAGCCACATAAAATTCCGCTTCCTTTCGTTTTCCAGTGTAGTCCCGAAAAACCGCTTTGTCAATTCGTACAATTGTTTTTTCTGTCGGAATCTGATAGAATGTATCCGTTCCCTTTTCTTAAAAAGATTTTGACGTTTCGGCGGACAAAACGAACGTGCGCCGCGTCTTTCTGTTTATAAAGGCAGAAAGACGTTTTACAGGTGACAGATATGGCAAAACAAAAAGCAACCGAATATAAAATCGACACGGTTTCCAATTTGTTCCCGGCGCTCGGCGGGCACGTTTACCGCCAGTGCGCGGTGTTTAAAGAGCCGGTGGATTTAGCGCTGCTTCGAAAAGCGGTTTGCAGCCTTTCAGAGGCGTTCCCGATTATGTGCTCCCACCTGCGCAAGACGTTTTTCAGTTATGTGCACGAGAAAGCGACGGATTTGGACGTTGTAAATATCGGCGACCCGTTTATACAGCGCCCGCCGATGTTCGGCACCGAAAAGCCCTCGTTTTTGCTGTTCGTTGACGGCTGTCTTTTGAGCATGGACGTGTTCCACGGCAACGCCGACGGCAACAGCGCCATTCAGTTTTTCAAAGCGCTGGTCACAAACTATGCCTTTCTTTTGTGCGGGCTGCCGTTGCCGCCCGTCAAAATGCCGGACGAAGCCGATTTGAAAGACCCTTACCCGATGTATTACAAGCCCGCGAAACCCGCTTCGCTTTCGGAAAAGCCCTCTTACCACCTGCACCTTGCGCGGCCGGAAAGCTTTTATCAGCGCTTTAGCTGCATTTCCATTGACGTGGCGGGGATTAAAAATCAGGTAAAGCCCTTGGGGTACACGGTCAATGATTTTTTGTGCGCCCTTTTGCATCAAGCGATTTTACATACGACAGACGCTAAGCAAAGCGATTTGGACGTGACGATTTCGGTGCCGATTGATTTGCGGCCGTTTTATCACTCGAATTCTCAGCGCAATTTCGTTTATTACACCAACGTGCGCCTTTCGAAAGATGCGGCGCCGGACATGGCAAGCGCCATGGGCGTTGTGCACCGCGAAGTGCAGGCGGCGATGCAGGAAAAGGTGTTACGCAGGGGTGTTGCGGTCGCGCACAAGGCCGCCAACAACCTTTTTGTGCGCTGCACGCCGCGGGCAATTAAAGAATTTGTCATCCGCAAAGCCTATCGCCATGTGGCGGGCGGCGGGCTGACGACAACGCTTTCGAACGTCGGCTATCACACCCTGCCGCCGGAAGCGGAGGCATGCTTGGAGCGGTTTGAAATGTATCTCGGCGCAGGCTTCGGCGGTATCAACGCCACCGCGGCAGGCGTCAAGGGACGCACTTCGCTTTGCATCAGCTGCGGCAGTCACGAAACCGTCATTGAAGACGAAGTTTGTGAGATTTTAAAAGGATACGGGATTGACTTTTCCCGCACACAGCGCGAATACACAGACTATCGCTTTGAGAAATAATTTAAAAAAAGGAAAGCCCGGTTTTTACCGGGCTTTTTATTTTTTGTGGTTTTCATATAGCGGCGGAAAGCAGCAACAGCGCCGCTAAAAACAGGACGTTCCAAAGCGTGAACAGCAAAAGATAGCGTTTTTTCTGCGTGCCGTATTGTAAGGCGATTTGCTTATACGAAATCAAGCTCGCCATAGAGGCAATCAGCGTACCCAGTCCCCCTAAATTGGTGCCGACAATCAACGCGTCGGTATTTTCGGTAAAGCCGGACAAAAGCAGCGCTGCGGGCACATTGCTGATGATTTGGCTTAATGCCACCGCCATGGTCTGTTCGTGACCGGTGACCACGCGGAGGATCAGCTCATGAAGTGCCGGCACACGCCCCATATTGCCGACGAAAATAAAAAATGCGGCAAAGGTCAAAAGCAGGCTATAATCCACCTTCAAAAGCAGTTTTCGATTAAAAATCAGCAAAACCACCGCGACCGCCGGGAACAGGATATAAATCGGGATAAGCTTTAATACCGTAGAAGGCACAGCAAAAAAAGAACGCTGTAAAGCGCAAGCGGCTTTGCAGGCAGTTTTTTCTGTTCGGCGGTAAGCTTCACGGAAATTTTCGGATTCGGGCAGGCGCAAAGAATGACCGTTGCGAGCAGCGCCGCCGCAAGGAGCGTGTAAGGCAGCATCAGCCCTATAAACGACAAAAAACTGCGGCCGGAAGCGGTATATAAATAAAGATTTTGGGGATTGCCGATGGGGGTGAGCATACTGCCGAGGTTTGCGGCAATCGTCATCAGCGTAACAACGAGACTCACCGAACGCTCCATGTCGGCAAGGCGCAGCACCAAAAGCCCGAACGGCACGAAAGTAATCAGCGCCACGTCGTTTGTAATCCACATGCTGCACAAAAAGCAAAGAAACACCAGCACAAACGCCACGCCGCGCCCGCTTTTGGTTTTGAGAAGCATCCCCGTGCCGAGCTTTTGAAACGCACCGGTTTCCTGAAAGCCCGCCATCACGCTCATTAAGCAAAACAGTAATGCGAGCGTCCGCCAGTCAATATAAGAAACATATTCTGCGTCCGGCGGCACCAAAAAGCAGGAGATAACCGCCAAAACGCATGCAACAAGAAGCACCGTTTCCCGTTTCACAAAGCCGATTACTTTGGAGCGCATACCGTCCCGCCTTTCCGTTCTTTTTCGAATTCCGCATAAAAATATAGGATTTTCTTTTCGCTTTGTCAAGTCAAAAAACCGGGAACCGTCTAAAACAGTTCCCGGTTTAGCGGCCGAAAAGCCGAATATCTCGTTTGAGTTTTTGCGCGCTTTGGTAGCGCTTTGCCATTTGGGTCGAAATCGATTTTTCAACCACCTTGCGAATCAGCCCGTGCGGCAAATCCACCGCCGGGTGAACGCCGGTGAGCATCATATTTAAAAGCACGCCCATTGCGTAAATGTCGGTCGCTCGGCCCGTTTGCGAAATGCCGAACTGTTCCGGCGCGGCGTAACCGACCGTTCCGAGCGTTTGCGTATCCTTTTCTTGGGAATTTGTCATACAGCGCGCAATGCTCAAATCAATCAGCACAAGCGTGTTGTCGGGCTTTATAATGATATTCGAGGGTTTAACGTCACGGTGAATTATACCGTTTTTGTGAAGCAGGGAAAGCGCGTCGCAAAGCTGTTCGGCATAAGCACAGGCGGTTTTGCGGTCCGGCGGGCCGTCTTCCAAAATATCGGAAAGATTTTTCCCGGGGATATACTCTTCCAAAACCAACAAATATTCGTCTGTGGAACAGACGTCGTAAATGCACGGCAGGTGCGGCGATTTTTTGCCCCGCAGGCGCCTGAAAACGTCATCGTTTCGGTTGGCGGAAATAATTTTGATTAAATTTTCGCCGCTTTTTTTATGCCGGTAAAGCGCGACTTTGCCGAATTCGGTTTGTTTCAAAACCGCTTTTTCCGTAAAATCCGCAGAAAGCTTGTCGTCGATATAATCCAGAAGCTCGTTTTTTTCCGCGCTCATTTGAGTTCTTCCTCACCGTATTGCGCCAACAGCTCGGAAAGCTGAAAAACAGACAAACGGTTTTCAATCGCGTAAATCAGAATGCTGTCGCGTTTAACGCGCGGGTAAAGGCAGGATTTTCCGGAAATTTTGAGCGCTTGCTGGCAGTCGTCTAAAGAAAGCTGCATCGAAAGAATCAGCCGCACCACCTTGTCGCGCGAGGGGCTTTTGCGGCCGTTAATCACGTCGTAAAAATAGCAATAGCTGAAATCGGCTTTGTTGATAATGTTCGATTTGGAACGGCCGGATTTTTGAATCAGCGCCTCCCAAAACGTTTTAATATCGTTTTCAACAAACGATTCCGGATTGTTTTTCAGGTACTTCCCCAATTCGCACGGCGATTTTTGCAGTTCCTGAAACAAATCCCCCGTGGATTTTCGCATAACGTCTCCTCCTCAATACATTTCTGTTTTACCGGCAAAAGTGCTTTTACACTCCGCTTCATAAGGATGCCCTTTTTGCAGGTGAATGACCTTTAGATTTGTAAAACATTGTCGATAAAAAAGTGCGTTCGTCGAATCGACGCGGGACGAAGCCGGAATCCAAAGTTCTTCCAAATACGGACAATAATAGTTGAACATATCCAGTTCCACATTTTCCGGCATGACAAAGGTTTTGTCTTTTTTGCTCGGCGGATATAAAGAAAACGTGTATTTCCCGGTATTGTCCTTTGTAAACAAAACGCCGTCCACGGAAAAAGCCTTGGGATTGCCGGGTTCCACGTAAACATATTCCAACGCATCGCCCACACTGTAATTGTTGATGAAATTCGTTGCCGCCTTGTGGAATTCCACCCGCTTTAAATAAGGATTTTCATCCAACCGGCAATCTATCCCCGCGCACCAGGTCGGTACGGTTAACGTGGTATTTTTACAAGCCGGTGCGTAAAAATAAATTTCCCATTCACGGGAATTCCAGCAATACAACGCCCCGTTTTCAAACCGATATTGGTTGTTGTCCACCTCAATTTTTTCTAAACGCAAACAATTCTTTGCGAAACCGGGGAAAATGCCGAGGTCCGTATCCGGCATGCGGACGACCTTCAGAGAAGGCAGGTTCGTCATACACCCGGCATCCAGCGTAAGCGAGGTTTGCGCCGAACTGCTTTCAAACGTAATTTCCGTAATCTTGGAATTGTTGTAAAAGGTATTTTCATCCACGTTGGCAACCGGGTGCCCGTCGATTACAGCCGGCACGACGACTTTTGACGAATTGCCGTTGTATTTAATTAAAGCAATGGTATTTTTTTTGCTGTCATAAGGGCGATAGGCAAAACTGTCATATTCCGGCTCGGTCGGTTCGGTCTCTTCGGGCTCGGTGACCGCATTGCTTTCACCGGCGGTATTTCCAGAAGTGCTGTTCCCTGCGTTCGATTGGGTGTTGCCGGTTGTTGCCCCTGTGCCCGGTCGTGTGCCGAGCACTGGCTGTGTTTGTGTTCCGACCGTGCCGAAGCCCCCCAAAGACGTTGTTCCCGCCGGGGTTCCGAGACCGGTCACCTTACCGAAAACGCCTTCCGCCATACCGGAAAGCCGGACGGGTTCCCCGACAGCGGCCTCACCGTCTGTTGCCGCGCCGGTTGACAGATTGGAAACGGTATTTGTATTTTCACCTGCGTTTGTACTCGTCCCCGCGATCTGCTCGTAAGTATTCGGTGTTTGCGGCGCTTCAGATACTTTTTCCAAAGAGGAAAAGGCCGTCAAAAGCACACCGGATAACAAAAACAATGTCAACACGGCTGAAACCCAGCGTTCGGTTCGACGTCTAACCTTCGGTCGAAACGCAGATTTGCCGAAAAGCCGCAAAGGTTTTGCGTGCGCCTCACTCTGTGTAAAACACATGGCAAAACAGGTTAAACACAGATTCGCTTCCTCCGGCATTTCTGCGCCGCAAAACGGACAATTTTTCCGCAAGCCCCCATTCCTCCCTCCGGGTTCAAAATGTTATATCCGCTGTGAATCCGTAAAAAACTGTCGAAATATACACATATAGAATATACGCTGAGCCCTTGATTGTCAAGGGAAAACGTGCGAAAAACATATTTTGCACGGTGTATGCCGACAGGATATAGAAAATCACATTTTCCTATGATAAAATGAAAAATAATTATATACAAATTGAGCCTCGGGTGTAAAAACATCCGAGGTTTTTAAATTTTTATCTGCAAAATGACCGATTCCGATACCGGCCTTGCTCCCGTGGCGCGCACAAGCGCCGCTTTGTGTTTTTGGGAAAAAGAGGCAAGTCCCGCACATCATCTGCAAGGATAAATCGTTCCCTGAAAAGCCCGCCCGAATCCAAACGCTTAACCGCAAAAGTTCAAAGCAATCCGCACCGAGCCAAACATTACCGGTATTATTTGCATAAGCCCGTATTTTGGGACTCTTTCGGCGGTATAAGATTGACGTACTTTTTGTGAACAGATATACTAAGTGCACAAAGCCCGAACGAAAAAGTTACGCAACATTCCCAATTTACAAAAAAGTGCAGACGTGATATAATACAATTGTTCTTATACCATACCAAGAACAATTAGGTTACTACAACAAGGTAGAAAACCGAAAAGCTCTGACGGTTCACTTTTTTGGTGGGCCGTCATCTTTTTCATGAGGAGGATACATATGGAATACGGAATCGGTTTGGATTGCGGCATCGCCTCGGTCGGCTACGCAGTCATGCAGTTGGACAAAAACGACGACCCCTGTCGGATTATTCGGCTCGGAAGCCGTGTTTTCAACAAGGCGGAAAATCCACAAGACGGCGCCTCGCTTGCAGCCCCTCGCCGGGAAGCGCGCGGTATGCGCCGGCGCATTCGCCGTCATCAGCACAGGCTCGAGCGCATTCGCTATTTGTTGGTTTCGTCCGGCGTGTTGTCAAAGACGGAGCTGGACAATCTGTTTTGCGGGCAGCTCTGCGATATTTATATGCTGCGCGCCAAAGCGTTGGACGAGCCGCTGACCGCCGCGGAGTTTTCGCGCGTACTCATTCATTTGGCGCAGCGCCGCGGGTTTCGCTCGAACCGCAAAACCGACGCACAAGATAAAGAAGCCGGAAAAATTTTGAGCGCTGTTTCGGAAAACACGGAAGAAATGGAACGCGGCGGCTATCGAACCGTCGGTGAAATGTTTTATAAGGACGAGAAATTCCGGCAATACAAACGCAACAAAGGCGATGATTATGCCGCCACGGTGGCGCGGAGCATGGTTGAAGACGAAATGCACAAAATTTTTGAAGCGCAAAGGCGCTTCGGCATGTCGTTTGCAAGTAAAGCTTTAGAAACGCAATACACGGAAATTGCGCTTTCCCAACGGCCGTTTGATTTAGGTCCGGGCGCAGGACCTAAAAACGCGCCGAGCCGCTATGCCGGCGACCAAATCGGCCGCATGATCGGCTCTTGCACCCTTTTGCCGGAAGAAAAGCGCGCGCCGAAAGCGTCCTATTCTTTCCAGGTGTTTACCCTTTGGCAAAATATCAACCATTTGCGTATCGCCGCGCCCGGCAAAGAAGCACACGGGCTTACGGATGAACAACGATGGGCGGTTTTTGAGCTTTGCCACCAAAAGAAAGATGTGAAATACACCGCGCTTCGCAAACTTCTGGCGCTTCGCGACGATGAATTTTTCTCGATTCTTTCTTACGGCGCGAAAGAGGCCGCCGAAGTCGAAAAAGCGGCGTTTAACTTTTTAAAGCCTTATCATCAAATCAAAACCGCTTTAAACAAGTTGGGAAAAGATTATATCCGCAATCTTTCCGCCGACGAACTCGACGACATCGGCTATATTCTCACGGTGCAAAAAACAGACGATTCGATTCGCCCGGCGCTTGAAGAAAAAGGTTTTGCGCCCGAAGTCATTGACGCACTGCTTTCCTGCGGGTCATTTTCAAAATTTGGTCACATTTCGGTGAAAGCGTGTCAAATGCTGATCCCGTATCTTGAAAAAGGCATGTCCTATGACAAAGCCTGCGACGCGGCGGGTCTGGATTTTCGCGCGCACAGCAAAACGGAAAAAAGCCTGTATCTTTCGGCAAACAGCGACTATCTTTGTGATATTGTGAACCCGGTCGTGCGCCGGGCAGTCTCGCAAACAATTAAAGTCGTCAACGCGATTATCCGCGAACAGGGGTGTAGCCCGACCTATTTAAACATTGAACTTGCGCGGGAGCTTTCCAAAACCTTTGACGAGCGCAAAAAAGCCGAAAAAAGCATGAAAGACAACGCCGCGCTGAACAGCCGCGTTGTGGAACGCCTGCAAACCGAATTCGGAATTGTCAGCCCGACGGGGCTGGATATTGTCAAATTCAAGCTGTGGCAGGAGCAGGACGGCATTTGCCCGTATTCGCAAAAACCGATTTTGCTCGAAAAGCTGTTTGCCCCGGGCTATGTGGACGTGGACCACATTATTCCTTACAGCATTTGTTTTGATGACAGTTACAACAACAAAGTGCTGACATTCAGCAAGGAAAACCGGCAGAAAGGGAACAAAATCCCGATGCAGTATCTGACAGGCAAAGCACGGGACGATTTTGAAATTTGGGTTGCAAACACCATTCACAACCGCGTCAAACGCCAGCGGCTTTTGAAAACGGAGCTGAAACCCGAAGACACCGAAGGCTTTAAAACGCGCAATTTGAACGACACAAAATATTTAAGCCGCGTTTTATATAACTTTATCAACGACACCCTTTTGTTTGCGGATTTTGCAAGCGACAGGAAAAAACACGTCCGCGCCGTCAACGGCAAGGTCACTTCTTATATGCGCAAACGCTGGGGTATTTCGAAAATCCGCGCGGACGGCGATTTGCACCACGCGGTGGACGCCGCCGTGATTGCCTGTGTCACCGAGCGCATGATTCAGAAAGTCTCGACCTATTCCAAATATCACGAAATCTATTATGTGTCAGACGACGAGAAATCGTTTGCGGTGGATTTTAACGGCGAAGTGATTGACGATTTCCCCCAGCCGTATCCGTATTTCCGCAAAGAACTTGACGCGCGCACCATGGCCGACGCCAAGCGCGCGGTGAAAGACTGCCGGTTCCCCCACTATTCCGCCGCACAGGAAGAAGCCGTACAAAGCTGTTTTGTGTCGCGCATGCCGATGCACAAAGTGACAGGACAAGCACACGACAGTACCATTCGTTCCGGGCGTGAACCGGGCTTTGTGATTTCCAAAGTCCCGCTTGCAAAATTAAAACTCGACAAAGACGGCGAAATTCAAAATTATTATAACCCCGAAAGCGACACCCTGCTTTATAACGCGCTGAAAGAACGGCTTGCGGCTTACGGCGGCAGCGGCGAAAAGGCGTTTGCGCCGGAAAACGGCCCGATGTATAAACCGACCGCGTCCGGCGAGCCCGGTCCGTTGGTCAAAAAGGTGAAAATCATTGAAAAATCCTCTTTGAACGTGCCGGTGCGTGACGAAAACGGCGTGGCGGCAAACAGCGATATGGTGCGAATTGACGTTTTCAAGCCGGAAAACGACGGTTATTATTTCGTGCCGATTTATGTTTCCGACACCGTAAAACCCGAACTGACCAACAAAGCGTGTGTTGCTTTTAAAAATGCCTCCGAGTGGAAAGAAATGCAGGAAGCGGATTTTCTCTTTTCGGTTTATCCGAACGATTTACTGCGCATAAATGCGAAAAAAGACATAAAATTCACCGTTTCCAACAAAGACAGTTCCCTGCCCAAAGAAATTTTACGCAATGATGTTTTGGTGTATTACAATAGCGCCAACATACATACAGCCTCTATTTTAGTTTTACTGCATGATAATTCGTATCGTTTAGAAGGTCTCGGTATTAAGACCCTATTATCTCTTGAAAAATACACCGTAGACCCGCTGGGCAATTGCTGCAAAGTCGGCAAAGAACCGCGTCAGCGGTTTCGGTAAAGGAGGCGAAAAATGCCTTACCGCAATATTTTTGTCGCCAACGGCTCGGTGCGGCTTTTGGTGATTACCGAGCGGCAATATGAATCCATTCAAATTCTGTTGGGCGAACGCCGCCAAGCGGACACCCCCGTCGCTTACGAACAACTGACCTTACTGTAACAAAAAAAGAACCGTAAACAGCCCGCTTTTAAGCTTGTTTTCGGTTCTTTTTTTTCGGCGAAAAACGCCGAAGCTCTCCGATTCTTCATGCTTTTTGTGTCCCCATATTATACCATACCAAGAAAAATTAGGGAACTACAATGCTCCGTGAGTTTGTCTGCGTCCTTGATTTATTATACCATACCAAGAAAAATTAGGGAACTACAATGCAGGGAAAGCAGTTGTTTGTAATATTCCGATTATACCATACCAAGAAAAATTAGGGAACTACAATACAGATACACCGCACTCCCGAACGCAGATAATTATACCATACCAAGAAAAATTAGGGAACTACAATCTCCGCCTCTTGGTTTAGAGTTTCTTTATTATTATACCATACCAAGAAAAATTAGGGAACTACAATAAAAGTCAAGGTTAAAACGGTAAACCGTCATTATACCATACCAAGAAAAATTAGGGAACTACAATATATCATTCTCGTTTCAAATGAGAAACACAATTATACCATACCAAGAAAAATTAGGGAACTACAATCCGCAACGAACAAGGCGAGATTATCCGCGAATTATACCATACCAAGAAAAATTAGGGAACTACAATTCTTCGTGAACCGCGGTCGTGATAGCGCAAATTATACCATACCAAGAAAAATTAGGGAACTACAATTACTCTTTCGCGCCTTTTACACGTTCGCCGATTATACCATACCAAGAAAAATTAGGGAACTACAATAGCAGCTGCGTGCGCTCCACGGGGTTTATATTATACCATACCAAGAAAAATTAGGGAACTACAATCGCAAAACGCAGACCAGTCACTTGCGTGCCATTATACCATACCAAGAAAAATTAGGGAACTACAATTGCCTCCCCGTTCCGCCACAACGCGGCGAAATTATACCATACCAAGAAAAATTAGGGAGCTACAATCAATTTGTTTTAACAAATGGCACAACTTATATTATACCATACCAAGAAAAATTAGGGAACTACAATCCCTCACCCTCCGAAATTGTCTGCCCTGCTATTATACCATACCAAGAAAAATCAGCCCCATCACCGAAAGTCGCCGCGCCGATATTTGGTGCGCAGAAGTCCATTTTCCATGTGTTTTGAGTATACCATATTTTTCTTTTCTTTGCAAAGAAACCAGCCCCGACCGTTTTTCGGCAGGGCTGTTTTTCTGTATTGCGATTCGATTTCAAACAAGTTGCTGAATTAAATTCTGCTTTCCCGTCTTACGAAATCCCGTACATTTCCATCCAATCGTTGACCTGTAAAAAATAGGCGAGCATTTGCGGGCCGGCCATCAGCTGACCGAACCAAGGCTTGCCGTAATCTTTCGGCTGGGCGAGAAACCGCTCGGCCTTTTTGTTGTCCAAAAAGCGGTGAATGGGCGCTTCCTTGTTTTGGAGCATTTGCTCAAAGCGTTCGGAAAGCAGCGCTTCATATACCGGCGAATAGGTTTTCGGGTAGGGGCTTTTCTTGCGGTATAAAAGTTCCGGCGGCAAAAGGTCTTTGCAGGCGTCGCGCAGCAGCTTCTTTTCCATGCCGTCTTGATATTTCATTTCCCACGGCACGTTGTAAACATATTCCACAATCCGGTGGTCCGCAAACGGCACGCGGGCTTCCAACCCCCACGCCATGCTGGTGCGGTCCATTCGGTCTAACAGCGTCTGCATGAACCAACGCAGATTGAGAAAGCTCATTTGCCGCCGGCGCAAAACTGCTCCCGCTTCCCCCGGCAGCGCCGGCACGCGCGCCAAAGAATCGCGGTACTGCGCTTGCGCATAACTTTCTAAATCCAGTTCCCGAATTGTCTCGTCCGAAAGCAGAACGGTTCGCGCCGACATGTCGGACGACCACGGGAAGCCGTCGGCGTGCAAGAGTTCCTCGCGGTAAAACCAGGGGTAGCCGCCGAAAATTTCGTCCGCGCACTCGCCGGTTAAGGCGACTTTGTTATGTTGTTTGACAAGCTCGCAAAAATAAAGCAGCGACGCGTCCACGTCGGTCATGCCCGGTAAATCTTTCATGCGGACCGCGTCTTTGAGCATATCGGCCAACGTCGTTTCGTCACATTCGAGATAGGTGTGGTGCAGCGGATAAATCGCGAGCACCTTATCGACATAAGGGCGGTCCCTAGTCGGCTGAAAGGCGTTCGACTGAAAACAGGTGTTGTTGTGGGTGAAATCAAACGAAAAGGTGTTGAGCGTCACGCCCTGTTTCGCCAATTCCCGCGCGGCAATGGCGGTGACCACGCTCGAATCCACGCCGCCGGACAAAAAACTGCACACCGGCACGTCAGACACAAGCTGCCGTTTCACCGCGTCGCGCAACAGCCATGACACCTTTTCCACCGTTTCTTCGTAGCTGTCCGTATGGGGCTTTGCCTCGAGCGTCCAATAGGGTGCTTCTTGCACACGCTCCCTTGAAAATTCCAGAATACAGCCGGGCTTTACCTCACGAAGTCCGCAAAATACGCCGCAGCCCGGGGTTCGCGCCGGTCCCAAACCGAAAATCTCGCGGAAGCTGTCTAAATCTGCTTTCGGTTGAATTTGCGGGTGCGCAAACAGTGCCTTCGGCTCGGACCCGAATACAAGCGCGTCCCCTTTTATGGCATAAAACAGGGGCTTAACCCCCATTCGGTCGCGGCAGAGGAACAAGGCGTCGCGGCTTTCGTCCCAGATAGCGAAAGCAAAAATACCGTTAAGCTTTTTCGCCACCTCCATGCCGTATTCCATATAGCCGCAGAGAATTACCTCGGTGTCACAGGTGGTTTCAAAGCGACAGCCGCGCCGAAGCAAATCCGCTTTCAGCTCTTCGGCGTTATAAATTTCCCCGTTATAGACAATGCCGAATGTCTTTCCGTCGCGTTTGCGCAGCATCGGCTGTGTGCCGCCGACCAAATCCCGAATCGAAAGCCGTGTATGGGCAAGGCCTATACGGCGATTAAGATATTCCCCGGTCTGGTCGTGCCCGCGGTGCGCAATCGCAGTCCGCATATCGACTAATACCTGTTTCCACTTTTCCGCATCTTTCAGAAAGTCTGCGTTGAAATCACAAAATCCGGCAATTCCACACATAAAAACACCCCACAGATAAAATGAAGAAGCGCTTTTCTTCCTTAGAAAAGAGGCTTCTTTTTCTGTATCAGTATATTCAAGCTTAAAAAAAGGTATTCACAGAGGGGTAAAAACAAAAAATCCGAACTTTTCCCAGATAGGAAAAAGTTCGGATTTTATTTGTATGGAGCTACTGGGCGGACTCGAACCGCCGACCTTTTGTTATTGCTTATTTTTAAAATCTAATTGGTATTTTAGATTGGTATACGCTGCATCCTTTAATTCCTTCTGTAGAAACTAATTCACGAATACTGTTTTGCGTTATTTCCGCTTCCATGATTGGAGATACTGTAATTCTTGAAAATGAGTCAGAATTAATTTTTACATATAAGCAAGGAATAATTAATCCATTTTTCGTATAAAAATCATATCTCATCAAATTATTGGTTAGTTGTGGAAAATCAAAATTGGGACTGTGGAGATAGTTATCTGGTGTTTCTATTACTATTCTAGATTCTTTTTCTCCTTCGAATTTTGGGTGCTTGAAAAAAGCACAAAAGGAATCTATATAGTTTAGTAACTCTGTCGACAACGCCTCGATTTGATAATTAAATTTGTACCGGATCTCTAATTCTTGGAATTTGTTATCAATTTCAGAGAACTGAGACTTTTTATCATATAAAACTTTGCCATAATTAACGGAAAAATTTTTATGTAATATTGGATTCTTATTATCAGTATAAAAAGTGTGCATTAAACTATTAATATTAAAACCTATATTATATCCTTGGTAGGAACCATTGTTCACGTAATAATTCCACATATTCAGTTCATCACAGTTATCACACATACAAAATACAAAATGTCTGCGTTTGTGGTAAGATGATGGAACTTTATATTCAATATTTGAAATTTTTAATTTTTGTAATTTAGATATATCGTTGGCACCTATTAGTCTATTAAATGCTTCTTCAATTATTGAGTACTTTTGCTTATTCTCGGCAAAATAGTCGCAAATTACTTTAACTAGATACAGACTTTCGGATTTATCATTCAAAAATCTAATATCAGTAAATCTTAAGCTTTTGTTCTTAATAATAGAAAGTAATCCATTTGGTGAAGTATAATGATACTGTATGTTTTTGCGTTGGTTTGCTGTCTCATTGCTGAGTTGATTAATAAAAAATTTTGGTTTGTAATTGCTATCTATTGCTTTCATTTTGTTTCAGTCCCATTATCAGATAATACACTTGCGCCTTTACATGTTAAATATATAAGATTCAGTGCATGCTTTTTCCCGCGTCGTTCAACTAGTCCCAACTCTAAAAGATGCTCCATAGCAGATTTATATTCAAGTTTTTCGAATGTCCCTAATCCATTACACAGTTTTTTATTGTTGCAATTTATTTGGATAACATTCATTAAATCGGAATAAATGGCATAAGCATTTGGAGATGTACTAATTTCTTTTAAAATTTCCAGTTCTTTGGTATTTAAAATTTGTCTGTTGATTTTCATAGCTCCAACAGCAGTTTCTAAAAAGTCGTAATACTTTTTTTTAGCCTCTAACAAATTGAAAGGCGAATCTATTCTTTTGGAAAAGTATGTAAATAACTCGTCCTGTTCAGAATTTTTTGGAGAGAATGACTTAGTGTTTGAATCAATAAACCCCTTCATATCACCAAAGGTCAAATCACCAAGCAAAACTGGTACTATTTCCTTGTTGTTGCTAATCCAAGCTGCTCCCTCTTCGCAAACACAATAATAACTCTTGTAAAAATTTTCAGTTAATAATAAAACGATTATATCAGCTTGAATAAATTTTTCACGCACAACATTAGGAAAGTTCTTTCCTATTTCTACACCATTATGATATTTTGATGAATAAAATATATTCTTTGTATCGTATCCCAGTGAAATTAAAAATTTTAAAAATTTTTCACCTATTTCAGAATCGGATGCTGCATGACTTATAAAAATTTTTCTATTCATAAATTCAAGTTCCTTAATAAATATTGTAATTATTATACAATAAATTCACTGATTTTTCAAATTAATCATCATTACTACAAAATTTCAACTTTTCGATTATCACTTCCAAGGCTTTATCCTCATAAAGTTTGTAAAGTATTTTTTAAACTAGACAATTCTTTTGATAATTTTCTTACATTCTCTTTTGGCTAATTTATATCTAGATTCGTTCTTTTGTTATTAGTTTTTACGCTTTAAAATATTTTTGTGTTCCAAAGAACATTCTGCTTGTCCATTGTATTTCCAACACAATGGACTATTTTGCTTTGTAGGCTATGGCGTGAGGTTCACTTTTCTTTTTCGGAATTTCCGGCAATTCCACACATAAAAACACCCCACAGATAAAATGAAGAAGCGCTTTTCTTCCTTAGAAAAGAGGCTTCTTTTTCTGTATCAGTATATTCAAGCTTAAAAAAAGGTATTCACAGAGGGGTAAAAACAAAAAATCCGAACTTTTCCCAAGTAAGAGAAAGTTCGGATTTTATTTGTATGGAGCTACTGGGCGGACTCGAACCGCCGACCTGCTGATTACGAATCAGCTGCTCTACCAACTGAGCCACAGTAGCATATAAATTTAATCGGCTGAAACCTGTTTTCGCCGCGGCGGGTTACAGCCCTATTATTATATATGAGAAGCCGGCGAAAAGCAAGAGGAATTTTCATTTTTCTTGCAGGTTCTTTTCAACGGCTGTTCTTTGCGCCGGTTTTGCCGTCTGTCACAAGCGCACTTCTAAAAAAGCAGACAAAAAGAGTAGATTTCGCGTCTTTCTTTACAAATGGGTTTTCCGAAAGAAATTTCGGCTTGCCACAACACACAAAAAGCCTTATACTGTAAACATCTTATTTAAGCGGGGGAAACTTATGCGCACACGCGACAAAAATGCGCTTTTCCAAAATCTTTCCTATTTGCTTCGAAACTGGTACCGCTGGCACCGGCGCAGTTTTCTGTATCTTGCGGCGCGCATTCCGGCGCTGATTGCCGTGCCGATGCTCGCGGCGTTCGTGCCGAAAGCTATGATGGACTGCATGACCAGCCACGCCCCGATTTCGGAACTTGTGTGGAAGGTGGCGCTGTTAAGCCTCGGCATTGCTCTCGCTTCGTGGGTCGCGCCGTTCATGCAGCAAAAAATGATTGGCGCGGCGCAGATTTTACGGATGCGCTACGCGGTGATGTCTTTCCGCAAAACCATGTCGGCGGATTATGTCGACCTCGAAAGCCTTGCGGGGCGCGAACGCCTGGAGCGCAGCAAGACCTTTATCAACGGCAATTACAGCGGCGCCGAACAGTTTTGCGACGTCATTTGTCAGCTTGCGCAAAGCGTATTCGGTATTCTTTCTTCGGTCGCCCTGCTTTACAAACTGCCCGCTTTGATGCTTTTGCTCATTCTCGCCACTTGCGCGTGTGAATTTGGGCTTCATCGGCTCGAATACCGCGCCGACCGAAAATCCCGCGAGGACCGCAACAGCGTTTATTTAAAACTGGATTATTTCTTCCGCACAAGCCACGAGTTCGGCGCCGGAAAAGACATTCGCCTTTATGGGCTTGGCGACTGGTTTATTAAAATCACCGCCGATTTTCTCAAAGCCTACACCAAAATCATCGGGCGGTTTTTGCGCGTCACCTATTCTGTTTCGGCGGGGCGCGCGCTCGTTTCCGCCGTGCGCGACGGCGTGGCGTATCTTTTCTTGATTCGCGCCGTGCTTTCCGACAGCATTTCCGTTTCGGATTTCATTTTCTATTACGGCATTGTCACCGGCTTTTCGGGTTATGTTGCGCTTTTGACCACGCAGTACAATCAGCTGATTCGCTGTTCGTTGGAATGCGGGAAATTCCGCGAATATGTCGAACGCCCCGAAGCGCGTGACGAAGAAAAGCCTGCGCTTCCCAAAAATGACGGGTACAGCGTGGAATTTCGCGACGTGCATTTTCGCTACCGCGACAGCGAACAGGAGACGATTAAAGGGATGTCGTTTCAGGTGCGCGCCGGGGAAAATATCGCCATTGTCGGTGAAAACGGCGCGGGCAAAACCACCGCGATTAAGCTGCTTTGCGGGCTTTACGGTGTCACCGACGGCGAAATCCGCGTCAACGGGAAAAACATCAACGATTTTTCGCTCGACAGTTATTTTGACCTCTTTTCCGTCGTGTTTCAGGATTATCACTTTCTGCCCGTAAGCGTGGCGAAAAACGTCGCACTTTGTGAGGACGACAAAATTGACCGCGAACGGCTTTACGACTGTCTTAGAAAAGCCGGCATCGCCGAAAAAATCGAGTCGCTCCCCCAAAAGGAAAACACGCTGATGAACAAAACCGTCTATAAAACGGCGGTGGATTTTTCCGGCGGGGAAAAGCAAAAGCTTTTGCTTGCCCGCGCGCTTTACAAAGACGCGCCGATTTTGATTTTGGACGAGCCTACGGCGGCGCTCGACCCGATTGCCGAAAACGAGCTCTATTTAAAATACAACAGTCTGTCTCAAAACAAGACCTCGTTTTTCATTTCGCACCGCCTTTCCTCCACGCGGTTTTGTGACAAAATCCTGTTTTTGTCGGACGGCCGGATTGCGGAGGCAGGCACGCACGACGAGCTGATGGCGCTCGGCGGGAAATATTACCGTATGTATCAGCTGCAAAGCTATTACTACAAAGAGGAGGCCAAGCTTGTATGATGCGCACAATTCGTTATTACTGCAAGGCCTTTCGCAAAATCGCCGCCTTTGAGCCAATGCTCATTCCTTTGACGCTGGTGCTCGCGGTGGCGACCGGCGCAAAGCCGTTTGTCAACATTTATTTTTCCGCCCGCGTGGTTTCGGAACTTTCGGGCGCGCGTTCGGTTTCGACGCTGACGACGCTTGTGCTTCTGTGCCTCGGGCTTAACTTCGCGTTACAGATTTTGACCGAATGGCTGATGCCGACATTTTCGATGATTCGCAGCCGGATGTATGAAAAAGAGCGCATGGAGATTGAACACAAGCTGTTTACTTTAGATTTCGCAAAACTCGAAAACAGCGATTTTCAGGAGCTTGTGCACCTGCATTCCGAGTCCATGGAAAAAGTGTTTTCCGCGTTTGCACAGCTGTGCTGGATGCTTCGGGATTTTGTGACCGGCGTTTCAACGCTTGTCTGCGCGTTTATCCTTTTGGCGCCGCTTGTGCGTATCGGCTTTACCAAAACCGGCGAAGGGTTTGTGCACTCTCCCTGGTTTTTTATCGCGCTTCTTTTGTTCCTCGCGGTGAGCGTAGTCATCATTTTACTGTTGAGCAACCAAACCAGCCGCATTTGGTTTTCTTCGTTGGAGCGCTACGGAAAGCTCAACCGGCTGTTCCGCTGTTACCGCGACATTCTCTCGAATTACAATTCCGGCAAAGAAGTCCGGCTTTATAAAGAACAGCCGCTGATTGAACGAGAAGCAACCGAAGCGCTTTTAACCAAAGGCGAAACCATTTTGCGCGAAACGTCGCAGAAATCCGCCACGGCAAGTTCTTACATTGCCATTCTCGGCGCGCTGGTCGGCTTCGGGGTTTATGTTTTCATCGGCGTCAAAGGGCTTTTGGGGCTGTTCACGATTGAGGCGCTTGTGCGCTACACCGGCGCGTTTATGCAGATTATTTCCGGCGTCACCTCGATTGCCGTCACGCTCGGCAAAAGCGCGGAAATTTTGCCGAACCTCGAATACTTTTTCCGCATTGCCGAAACGGAAAGCAAAATGGAATACGGCACAAAGGAAGTCGACCTTGAGAAAGTGGAAATCGAGTTTCGGCATGTGTGGTTTCGTTACCCCGGCGCCGAAAATTACACGCTTAAAGACATTTCTTTAAAAATCGGCAAAGGCGAACGGCTGGCGGTTGTCGGGCGGAACGGCTCGGGCAAAACGACGTTTATTAAGCTGTTGTGCCGGCTTTACGACCCAGACCGCGGCGAAATCCTCGTCAACGGTGTCGATTTGCGCACGCTTTCGAAAGACTGCTGTTTGCGCTTGTTCTCGGTCGTGTTCCAGGATTTCAAGCTGTTTTCCCTTTCGGTCGAGGACAACATGACCGCCGGCGAAACCGCAGAGAGCGAACGGCTTTGGCAATGCCTTACCGAAGCGGACGTCGCAAAGCGCGTCGAACGCATGGCGAAACGGGAAAAAACCACGCTTTACAAAGATATGGACAAAGACGGCGTTGAGGTTTCGGGCGGCGAAGCGCAGAAGCTGGCGCTTGCCCGCGCGCTTTACAAAGACGCGCCGATTGTGGTTTTAGACGAACCGACGGCGGCGCTTGACCCGGTTGCCGAACACCGCATTTATCAGCAGTTCAACAATTTTGTCGAAGGCAAAACCGCGATTTACATTTCCCACCGGCTTTCCTCGTGCCGGTTCTGCGACACGATTGCGGTGTTCCGCAAAGGCGAGCTTGTTCAATGCGGCACGCACGACGCGCTGTTACAAGAAGCTGACGGCGAATACAAACAGCTTTGGGACGCGCAGGCAAAATATTACCTGCCGCCGAAAGAGACCGTCAATTTATAAACAAATTGCACAAAAAAGGATGCTTTTTCTCCTTCGTTTCTGTATAATGATTAAAATGTGGTACACAAAACCCGGACGGGGTAAATTTTTGCGCCGCCTGCGGCGCGCCTTTAGCGAATGCACCGTCGCCGGAGCAGCCGGCTGCGCCCGGCGCCCCGGTTTATAACCAAGCCCCTCAGCCGCCTGTGTATAATCAGCCGCCGGTCAATCCACAGCAGCCGCCCTTTGCGGCGCCGGTTTACGGGCAGGCGCAGCCCGCCCCCAAAAAGAAGAAAACCGCTTTGATTGTCGGCGGGGTTATTGCCGGCGTTGTCGTTTTGGCGATTGTACTGCTTGTGGTCGCAGTTTATGTCAGTACCGCCGACGAACGTGCGTTGGTCGGCGAGTGGAAAGCGACTGTCGATATGACCGACTATTTGCAGGAGGAATTAAGTTCTATTCCGGAATTCGGCACCTACATTGAAGTTACGGACTTTTCTTTTGATGTGACCTACAAGTTTAACGATGATTTCACCTATTCCAGAACCGTGGACGAGGACAGTGTTGACCGGGCCATTGAAAATATAAAAGGCGATATGAAAAACGCCATTTACGCCTATGCCGAAGAAGTTATCCGGCAAAACGGGCTGAATATATCTCCGGAAACCATGTTTGCTTTAAGCGGAACGAGCGTTGACGAAATCATTGAAACATATTACAACGAAGACCTGATGGCGGAGATAAAGGACAACCTTTTCGACGAAGGCAACTTTGAAGCCGAGGACGGCAAGCTTTATTTGTCCGACGGTTATGATTATGCGGTAGACCCGAATTCTTATGAAACCTATGAGCTTTCAGACAATCAGCTTGTGCTGACCAACGCCACAGGGCCGGATTTGGACGAGGAAGATCTCGCCGCGTATCCGATTACCTTTGAAAAGGTCGCCGCGTAAAATACGGAAATGAAAAAATCCCTTTCCGAAAAGGAAAGGGATTTTTTATTGCTTAAAATAAACTTACAGGTCTTCTTCATCCGCTTCGCGGCCGAGTTTTTGCAAAAGCGTGTTCAAGCCTTGAAACTTCTTTGCCGGTGCGCGGTAAGTAAACGGCTCTTTTTTGAGCGTGTCGTAAAGCGGGTAAAGCGCGCCTTCCGTTTTTGCATAGGCGTTGGCGGTAACCGCGAACACCAAAATATCCTCGTCAATCGGCAGCGTCAGCGTGTCGGCTTCGGTCGGCATTTCCGCATAGAATAAATAACACTGCTTCGCGATTTCGTCGCCGGCATCTATGTGCATATGGGTAAATTCCTGCGCAAGGCGGCAGGGTTTCACATACCCTTTTTCGCCCATACTGTATAAATCCCAAGCGCCGATTGCCTCGAAGCAATCCGGCACGAACACTTCTTCTGTCTTATCGCCGCAGCGAATCGACACGGTTTTGTCGCCGTTTCGGGAAGTGAGCAACAGCGCGACCGATTTTGTGCCTGCGGGCAAAGGCAGCACTTGTCCGCAGCAGGTTACCGCGTTTTGTTCTTCTTTGGAAAGGGCAAACACCGCGTCGCGGCAGGCGACGGTTTCGGGGAACTGTTCTTTCGGAAGCGTGTAGCCGCCCAAAATCCCGCGCGCACGTTTGTGGTTCGGGGTCGCGGTCACCGCATTGTAGGCAAGCCGCACAGGTGTACTTGCAAGCACGGTTGCTTTTTCGGCGGGGGCGACTAACTCCAACGCAAAAGTCTTCGGCGCATAGGGCGTAATATCAAACACCAGTTCGCCGTTCTCTATTTTCGCGTCGCCGAGCACTTCTTCGCTCGCGTTGCATTCGTAAGCGGCGGCAATGCCGTTCCCGATTTTCAAGCGCACGCCGGTGTGCGCTTTTCCCGCGCCCTCATTGACGCGGACAATCCACCGGCTGCCGTCCGATTCCTGTTTCATCGCGCGCAAAAGCACCGCGTCGTCGGAAACCGAGGCAAAGGAATAAACGCTCGGCAAAATACCGTCGTTGCCGAGCGGCGCCGAAAACACGCGCATCGGCTGGCTGAACTGCACGCCCGCACGCTGGCTTTCGGTCAAATCCGCGCCCGCGTGGGCAAAAATGCCGAATGCATAGCGGTTGCGCCCGAGGTCCATTTGGCTTTGTTGGCTTTCCTTGCGGAAATTGCCGCGCGGTGTGTGAATCCCGGTCAGGCGCAGCGTTTTTTTGTCGGGGTGGTCCCAACCGTATTTGCAGTCGCTTAAAATTGTCACGCCGTAGTCCGTGCCGCTGATGTCGGCAAAATTCTGCGCCGGGACTTCGTAAAGTTTTTTAGTGTTCAAGCCGCGCCGGATAACGCCGAGCCCTAAATCATAAGAGGCTTGCTCGTTTTCCACCGTCAGTGTAAACGGCGTTTTCAAAAGGGTTTTAAGGCTTCGCCACTCGATTTCATTTTCGACGCGCACGCTGTCGCTCGCTTCGCCCAAAACAAGGCGCTGCACAAATACGGACTCGCCGGCGGTGCGCCGGGTTTCCAAAACGACCCGTGCCGGTCCTTCTTCGACAATGCGGAAGGTCGGATTTTTGGCGTAATCGTGCGGCGGCGCCATAACTTCTCTGTAATCCAGCTCCCACGCCGGCCACATACGGCTGCCGTTGTATTTGCGAAGTTCCATACGAATCGGCGCGCTGAGCAATTCTTGGTCGAGTGTTTTTGCAAAAACCGAAACAATATCGCCGTTGTCGTCAAGCGTAACGCGGTACTGTTTGTTTTCGAGTGTGCGCGCGGTCACCGAAAGCCCCGTATCCTTTGCATAAGGCTTGTCGGCGGGGGTAATGCAATACACCGCAAGACCGTTTTCCGGCACTTCGGCGGTGAAAACGACCTCGCCGCCGGAAATCTGCGCCGGAACCGCTTTGCCCGCGGCATTTTTCACGCGGACAAACTGCGTCCCCTCGGGCAAATCCACCTTACAGGCGACCGCGTCGCGGCGCGTCCACTGCGTCGGGTTGCTGACGGCGACGGCAATGCCCTTTTGAAACGGCACCTGCATTTGCCGCACAACCGCTTCCACCGCGTTTTCGTAAATGCCGCCGAACTGATTTAACGACAGCATATAATCGTTCCAGCTGCGTTTGTAGCAGTGCTGCAAAGACGTGCCGGGCAGGTCGTCGTGGAACTGGTGCGCAATCACGCGTTTCCACGCGGTGTCAAGCCGCCCTTTCGGATAAGGCGCGGCACCGAGCCAGTCCGCAAGCACGGAATAGCGCTCCGCCGCGTCGGCAAGCTGTTCGTTTTGCTTGTTCCAGCGTTTGCCGATAGCGCGCGAGGTATAGCCGCCGACGCCGTGGTCGGTGGAAACCAATTCGTTGTTCCAAACCGGCAGTTTGGCTTTCTGTTCGTCGGAAAGCGCGTTCAAAATCCGGTGAATTCCGTCGGCGCTTACGATTTCAACGTCTATGTTGGATTTGTCGTTTTTCCGTTTTTCGCTTATGACCGTGCGCACGGATTTGTCAGTCGGCGAACCGCCGCGGTCACCGGTGCCGTGCAACAAATAGGTCATCGGCAAATCGTAGTCTTTGATATTCTTTTCGAGCTTTTGCGCCGCCTTTTTGTGGCCGCGCACGGTTTTCAGCGTCGCCGAATAGCTTTGCCCGTCTAACGAGGCAGTCACGCGGCTGCCGTCCACACCCTGCCAAAAACCTAAATCAAACGGAATGCCGTAAGCCGAGCTCCAGGTGAGCTTTTGCGTGGTGAAGCCCAAAAGCCCCGCGTGGTGAATAATCGACGGCAGCGCATAGCCGAAGCCGAAGCAGTCCGGCAGGTAAATGTCCACGCTTGTTTTGCCGAACGTGTCGCGGAAATAGTGGTTGCCGTATAAAATGTTGCGGAACAGCGCCTCGGGCGACGGCACATTGACATCGCCGTTTTCAAAAGCACTTCCGGTCACAAACCAGCGCCCGTCGCGGATATAGTCGCAAAGCGTTTTGAATTTTTCCGGGTAATATTCCTGCATCAGCTCATAGCGGTAACTACCCTCAAAGCTGAAAACATATTCCGGATATTTCTGAAACAGCCGGAAATTTTTGTCAAGCGTGGCGGGGATATATTCCCGCACGGTCTGTTCAAAATCCCAATTCCAGATTGTGTCAAGATGGGCGGTCGCTACGGTGTAGATGACCGGTTTTTGCTTCTTGTCCATGGCACCAAATCTCCTTTGGATTAGTTTGCTTTCTTATTTTTCTTGTGTGCGGCGTAAATCCCCGCCGTAAGTGCCGCGCCGGCAAGCGTTCCGGCAAACTTCGGCAGGAAACGGCTTCTGAATTCCGCGTAGCCGTGCTGTTTCATATAGAGGTTCCAAACTTTTTTCTGTACCAAGTCAGAGTACAGCAAAATTTCGGAAGAAAAGTTTTTTAAATCGCGTTCATACAGCGTAACGGTGCGCACGCCGTGGTGCCAGCCGTAGCTGTAATAGGTGACCGCCGGCACCGCCACAAGGTGAATCCCGTCTTTAACCCCGGCAAAATCGTTGACGTGGTCGTGCCCGAAAAAGGCGCCGACAATATCGCCGCAGGCGCGCCACGAGGCAAACTGCCCGTGATTTCGGTTCGGCGAGCAGGGACCTTCGCGCAAACCGCCCTCGTAGACAAATTGCGGGTCCGGCAAATACCGTTGCTTTTCGTGTCCGCCGCTCCCGCGCACACCGGCGAGCTGCCACGCGGGCACTTCTTTAAATAAATCGTAAACCTCGGGTACGGCGATATGCTGAAACAAAAGGGACGGAAGCGGCACGCCGCCGTTTTTCTCGGTCAGTGCCGCCGAGGTTTTTTCATACCACGCAATCTGGTCTTCGTGCACATAGCCGTAGCCTCCGCCCTCTTCTTGCGGGGCGTAAGGGTTCGAGTCGAAAAACCAGAGGTTAAAAATATCCTTTTGCCCGCGGCTGTCTTTTAAAAGCAAATTGTAATTGCCCACGCCGGTCATCGGCTCGCCCTCGCACGAGAGGCAATTCGGGTACGCTTGAAACATCGACAGCAAAAGCCTTTTGGCTTCTTTTTCGGTCATGCCGTTTTTCGCGTTGCAAAGCCCCTCGTGGTCGTGGTTGCCGAACACGAGCGCAAACGGCACACCGCGATTATAAAGTTCGCGCGCCACGGCGTCCACCGCTTTTTGCGTCCGGCGCACATCGACCCGCGGCCAGTTGCCGCCGGTGTTGTCGCCCAGAAGTATCGCAAGGTCGGGTTTTGTTTTGTCGAGCGCCGCACAAAGCAGGTCTTTCGTCGGGCGGCGCGGGGTGTCGGTATCTTGAATATCCGCTAACAGCAGGATTTTAAATTTTCCGTCGTGAAACTGCATAGTATTCTTTCTTCGCCGCAAGGGCACATTTTTATTCGGCTTCAGCGTTTCCGTGCTCTTTTTGGAACTGTTCAGAAAGCTCTTTGGAAACCGCTTCGCGGTGCTCGCGCATTTCAGCGTGAATCATTTGAAGCTTTTCACCCTCTAAATCATAGAACGCGTAAGGAATCAGCGAGAACAGGTTGAGAACCGCGGGAATCATCGTAATAAGCCCCCACATCCAAAGGCGGGTGTTGGTGCCGGTGTCCGCCAAAATCATTTCTTCGCCGACCTGTTCAAGGCCGATAAGCGGAATAATCGCGGTGCCGAGCGCCGTGCTCAAGGAACCGGTCAGCTTGCTGATGAAAGTCAACAGCGAGAACGTTGTGCCCTCGTTGCGTTCGCCGGTTTTCCACTCCATATAATCGACCGTGTCGCCGATCATCTTCGTCGGAATAACCATGTTGATGCTGCCGATAGCGCTTGTGAAAACGCCTTGGAGCGCCAAAAGCGGCACGATGATTTCCGGGCGCGTGTAATAGCGGCAGCCGGCAAGGAAAATCAAGGTTGTGACAATCGCTTTAAAAATCGTAACCCTTATAATAATTTGCTTGGAAGTCCAGCGTTTTTCGAGTTTCGGAATGAGTGCATAGGCGAAAAAGCCCATAATCGTGCCCGGAATCCCCGCGAGCAGGGAGAGGCTCGCAAGACCCAAAGACAGCTTGTAGAAATACTGGGTAAAGGTATCGGCAATGCCGCCGACGGTGCTGATGATATTCGCACATACAATTAAAAGCAGCGGCTTGTTTTTAAACATATAGCGGAAACAGTCGAGCAATTTCGGCTCTTTGATGCTTTGCACCACGCGCTCGCGGGTGAAAATCCCGGCGAAGGAGAAAAGCACCATGCCCACGGTGCCGCCCAAAACGCCGAGGAACAAAAACATTTGCGCAAGCGTTACGGGGACAACGCCCGAAGTGCAAAGGTCAATGCCCAAGGTCACGACAATGCTCGGAATACCGCCGATGATGCTCGAAATGAACCGTGCCGAGGTAATGACGCGGGAGCGGTCCTGGGGGTTCGGCGAAATCGCGGCGGAAAGCCCCCAAAACGGAATATCACCGATTGTGTAGAACAATTCCCACAGGAAATAGGTGATGCACATATAAATGATTTTTGCCGTGGTGGACTGCACCTCGGACAAAAATTCCGCACCGCCGAAGAAAACGACGGTCATAATGCCTAACGAAATCGGGACAAACAAAAGATAAGGGCGCAGTTTGCCGTAGCGCGTGCGCGTGCGGTCGACAAGGCCGCCCATCAGCGGGTCGTTAAACGCGTCCCAGAGCCCTAACGCGAAAATCATCGTGGAAACGGCTTGTGCGGGCACGCCGAACACCGTGACCAGATAAAAGGTTAGCTGCATGCGCACCAAATTGTAGCCGATGACCTGCCCGCCGTTGGCGACGCCGTATAAAAAGGTCTCTTTGACCCCGACATAGCGCCGTTCGCGGACGGCTGTTTCGTTTTGCATCTAAATCCTCTCCCTTTTTATCCGATTCTCCGGGGAAACCCGGTTGTTTCCTATTTCGTGTAAACCGCGGCACACGCCGCAAGCAGCTGCCCCGGCTTTTCGTTGATTTTTCCCCACAGTTCCGCGCGGTAATAACGCCCCGGTAACAGGTCGACCGTCGCGGACAGTTCGCCGCGCCACGGCATTTCTAAAACGACTTCCCCGCCGTTTGTCAAAAGCCGCACGGTTTCGGGGTCCATTTTGTCGCCGGTTTTAAGCGCTTCCAGCCTTTTCGTATCCGTGTAAAACGTAAAATCGGTTGCGCCGTTTTCAATCATGTCGCCGACACTCTCGCCGTTTGCGGTTTCAAAATAGAACAACGGCCCTGCCGAAACACAGGTGCGCCCTGAGAGAAGCGCCTGTTTCATTTTTTCGGGCGTGAGCGTTTCGCCGTCACAAAGCAGATAGGTGCACGCCGACAACAGCTTGTTGTTCGCCGTGCGGTGCCAGTCGCGCCCGAAGGTCGGCGCAATGTGATAACCTTTATCCAAAAGCGACTGCCAAAGCGTAATCGCGCGGCGGTTGGCGCTGTTTAAAAACGGGCAGCCTTCTGAAAAAATTTCTATGTAATTCACAAGCGACCAGTCTTGAACGTGATAGTCCCAATGCCCGCCGGTGCAAATCGGCGTGCCGAGCTGAAAGGGGTGCGCCACGCCGCAAAGCCCGCCGTTTTCGCGGACTTGCCGCATTTTTTGGTCAATGGTGTCGGGCAAAGCGTCGCGCCAATCGACATATTGTTTACAGTCAAGCACCAATATGTGCCCGAAATACGTCGTCCACTCCATACCGGGCAGAACGACCGGCGACGAAAACGCTTTTGTCTCTATAACGCCGCTGTCGGTATTGTGGTCGGTTAAGTTAATGCCGTCCAAAAGCCGCTCACGCGCGGTGCGCATCAGTTCTTCGACTGAAAAATCCCCGTCGCTGTGGAGGGTGTGGCAGTGCAGTTCACAAGCAAACCAGTTGCGCATCATTCTCCCCCCTCTTCATAATCCACCGCGAGTTTGCAAGTGCAAGAGCCGGTTACGAGCGCGTGCACATGCAGCATTACACGCCAATCTCCGGCGGGGCAGGTGCGCGAAAGAAAGCCCGGCGAACTTTTTCCGGCGGACAAAATGTGCGTCTGCTGCGGATTTTGCCGATGCGCACAGCCGCGGTAACCCTCGGGGTCGTCAACCGACACGGTGATTAAATTCAAAAGGGGCGTGTAGGCGGAAGCGTCCGGGTAATTTACCCGTTCTTCTTGCGGAACATCACGCGCAAGGCAGGCTTCGGCTTTCTGTTCGGCCGCTTCGCCCTCTAATTTTTTCGGCGCGTAAGAAAAATGCACAACCAACTGTTTTGCCGCGGTCGGCAGGGAAAACGGCACGGCAATATTGGTTTTTTCCTGTTGCTCTGTCACAAGGATTTCTTTTTCAAAAACCGTTTTCATACTTTCTCCCCTGCGTATTGTTCTATAAACTCGGTAATGGTTTTTTGATAAAGCGCCGGCGCGGTGTAATAGCTTCGCGCGTGGACAGCGCCGGGCACGACAAGACGTTCTTTCTTTGTCGGGCAGGCGTCGTAAAGCGTCCCTTGCATAAACGTCGGCACGTAATCGTCTTTTTCGCCGTGGATAAAGAGCACCGGCTTTTTGGCGCAGCGCACAGCGTCCAGCGGCGACGCGTCGCGGAACCGGTAGCCGCAGAAAATGCGGCAATACAAATCACAGATATGCAAAACCGGAAAATCCGGCAAATGGAATGAAGTGTGTATTTGATAAGAAAATTCGTCCCACGCGGAAGTGTAAGGACAGTCGGCAACGATTCCGCGAATTGCGGGGTCGTCGGCGTGGTTGCTCATCATCAGCACCGTCGCGCCGCCCATCGAAACGCCCAGCAGGAAAATCGCGCAGTCGGGAAAACGCGCCTTGCTGTAATGGACCCAAAGGAACGTGTCTTTGGACTCGTGCGTGCCGTAGCCCATATATTTGCCGTCGCTTTCGCCGCAGCCGCGGTGGTCGGGCATCACGAGCGTATAGCCGTTTTCATAGTAAAACGGCGCGCTTTGACAAAATTCGCCGAGGCCGCTGCTTCGCGCGCCGTGGCAGGCAAGGACCAATTTTCCGTTCGGCTTTTTCGGCACCAAAACGTGCCCGCAAAGTTTTGCGCCGTCCGGCGCATGCAGCCACACGGTTTCTATCGGGAGCGCGTCGAGCGCCTTGCGGGCGGTTTCCATATCGTGCGCGTAATTGTCCGGCGCGCCCGCGCCCGCTATAAATTTTGCAAACCACTTCGGTGTGGGAAAGGGATTTTGCCAGACAAGCTGTTTAAAAATCACGCCGCAAACGGCAAACAAAAGGACAAGCAGCGCGGCGAGAACGCCGAGCACGATAAAAACCGCGGTCACAAAAACGCCTCCCTTTTAACGAAGATAGTCGTTTAAATCATATTTCGCCGAAAAACACCCGTGCGCCTCGGTGGAAAGTGCGCCCGCGATATTGGCAAGGCGGATGCATTCGCCGACCGGGAGCTTATGATACATTCCGAACACAAGGCCCGCAAGGAAATTGTCGCCCGCGCCGGTTTTGTCGATTGGTGTCGCTTCACCGGCGGGAAAATACTGTATTTCGCCGTCAATCATTGTGCAGCAGCCTTTTTTGCCGATTTTGACAATCGGCTGTTTCGTGTATTCGCAAAGCACGCGCAGCGCGTCTTCGGGCGTGTCGGTGTTTGTTAAAAACATTGCCTCTTTGTCGTTCGGGGTGAACATATCGGCATAGCGCAGCACCGCTTTGTGGTCGTCGAGCGTCTGCCCCTCTTCCCAGTGGACGTCATAGACGGTTTTGGTGCCGTCCGCCTGTAATTTTTTAAGAATTTCCGGACGCTGCGGCGCGAAGCAGACGTCCGCCCCTTTGAGGAAATCATAAATTTCGTCGTCGGAAAGGCTGTCCTCACCGATTCCGGAATCATAGGTCAAAATGCCGCGGTCGTCGGGGTAAGAATAAATCGTGCTGAAAATCACCGGGCTTTTGTCGCCTTTATAAAAGTTATGTACGTTGGTCGCGCCGTATTTGTCGAGAAGCATGCGCGCCGTGGCAGAGAGCATATCTTCGCCGAAAAATGTGCCGAAACGCGTGGGCACGCCCATTTTGCTTAACCGAATCGGCGTGACACAGGCGCCGCCGCCGAGCGTCATTTCAAAGTGCTTTGCGTAAAGCTCCTCCCCTTTTTCGGGAAAGCGCGGGAAATCCGCATAAATGCAATCTATGGTCAGTTGTGAAATTACGGCAACTCCGTTCATTTTTTCCACGCTCCGATATAATCTTGATATTGCTTGGCGTAAGCGTCCACGAGCGCTTCGGCAAGCGGATAAGAGCAAACCAGCGGGTGCAACGTCAGCGCCTGTACCGCCTTTTGCCGGTTGTGGGTCATAATCGCTTCGACCGTCAGGTTTTCATATTGTTTTACCGTGCAGATTAAGTTTTTCTGCATTTCGGGTACATAATTTACCTTGTGGGGGTGCACGCCGTCGCGGTCCACCGTGCAGGAAAGCTCGCAAACGTCCTCCGGACGCAAAAAGTCAAGCGCGCCGTTGTTCGGCACGGAAAGCACCATTTGCACGGGGCAGCCTGTGTGCTGCGCCTGAATAAACTCGAGCGCCACCGCCGCATAGCCGCCGTTGTCCGGCTGATGAATATATTCCTCCACCGTGGGGACGGGGAATTTTTCCGCGCGCTGTTTTCCCGATTCAATCGAAAAATAGCTGTCCTCACGCATGGCGTAGTGGAGCATAAAGCAGTGAAATGCCGCTTCGAAGTCGTTGTCAATATCAATCTTCTGCAACTCTTTTAACATGTGCGCGTTGATGTCGCGAATGGTCTCGCCGCGGGTTTTGTCGCTTTTTAAAACCGACTCGACCGCACGGTCACGGAAATAATAGAAATAGAGATATTCATTCGGCAAAAAATGCTCGCACATTTCGATAAGTTCGGGGTTGAACAGCCGCATTTCGGTGTCTTTATAAAGCCGCGGGTGGGAAAGGATTTTGTCGGTCACGTCCTCGCCGTCCGCCTGAAAGCCCGAAAACCACGAAAGGTGGTTAAGGCCGAAACATTCCGCCGTAAAGGTTTCACAGCCGAGCATGGTTTTCAGCTGGCGGAAAAAGCCGCTCGGCGCGTCGCACACGCCGTAAACGCGCTCATAGCCCATTGTCCGAAGCGCTTGCGTAACAAGCCCGCTCGGGTTTGTGAAATTGAACATTTCCACCTTCGGCTTGGAAACACGCTTTGCAAGCTCGCAGTAATCGCGCAGCACGTGAACGGAACGCAGCGCCATAGCAAACCCGCCCGCACCGGTCGTCTCCTGCCCCAATACGCCGAGGTTTAACGCCGTGCGTTCGTCAAACACGCGGCCGTCGTCGTCGCCCGCGCGAATGGTCGTGATAATATAATCCGCGTCGCGCAAAGCCTCTTCGGCGTCGGTCGTGAGCGAAAACCGAAGCGTCGGCGCAATGCGCGCGGCAATGCCTTTTGCAATTTTTCCGTAAAGAGACAGCTTTTGGGCGTTAATATCCATAAACACCGTTTCTGTAATGCCGGTCGCTTCGGCGCCGAGCGCCAGCGACTTTGCTAAAAACGGAGAACGCACACCGCCCCCGCCGAGCACAGCCAGTTTCAAATCAAACCATCTCCCTTTCAGAATACACCGTCAAGTTGGATTGCATAATTTTGTCGCAGAGCGCCTGTGTCGGAAAATCCAAAAGAATCCAGCCCTGCGGCGCGTCGGTTTTCAGCGAATACGCAGAAAACCATTCGTTAATTTGTGCCGCATTTTCTGCGGGCACGCCCTTACCGCCGCAGGTGCTTAAATAATGCAGGCAAATGCGGCTTTCGGTGGGCTTGCAAATGTCTAAAAACGGCTTTGCACAGTCGTTCCATTTTTTGTCGGGCGATAAACGGTAGCGGTCCTGCACAAGTGCCGTGCACCCCGGCGCCATCACAATAGGCAACGGGACCGTCTCTGTGCGGGATTTTTGGCTTTCCCAAACGGAGAAGTCCAACCCGCAAGGCAGCGGCAAATCCGGCGACTGGATATAGCGGCGGAAAAGCACCAGCTTTCCGCGGCATTCCTCAAGCGTCGGCACGCGGTTTTCAAGATACCACAAAGCCGCATTGGGCTTGATAAAATCCTTATAAAACCGTTCGGCAAATTCGATTTCGCGGCTTCCGCGGTCGAGTTTCACACTTAAAACCAGCGTTTCACGCGGGTTTTCTTTTAAAAAGGACGTGCAAAACGAAAACACCTCGTCAAAATACAGGTGCTTTTTGGTGTTCTCTCCACGGTAACAGTCGGCGAACGCGTGCACCAAGCGAAGACCTTTGCGGTCTTCATACAATCGGATATCCAAAAACCGAACGCCCATTTGAAGCTGTTCGGGGATTGTTTTGTTTTGACAGCGGGCAAACTTGGAAAGCGAAACAAACGCGGTTGCGCTGTCGTGCGTGCCGGCCAAATTAAGCTTTGAAAGCGGAATTTCCCCCGGCAGCACAGATAAAATCAGCTTTTCCTGCATGCTTTGTCACCTCGGAAAATATCATACCTTATCCCGGTGAAAAAAGCAATATTTTACAGTCGGATTTCACGAAAAAGCGTTTAATATATTGCTTTTGCACAAACGCGTTGTTATAATGATTTTCAAGGAGAAAGGAAGGTTGATTATGAAAAAGTCCGGTGTTTTATCCGTTTTGCTTATCTTGGCGATGCTCGCAATTTGCTTTGTGCCCGCGGCGGGTGCACCGAAAGCAGCAGACGCTGCCGCTTCGGTCGCCGCAGATTGGCATTTCAGTGAAGACGGCGTGCTTTCCGGCTCACTTGAAAACGGCGACCTTGTTTTAAAAGACCAAAGCGGAAACGGCAACAATTTGGTGCTTTCGGGTTCGAACGCCGAAAAATATCTGCAATTTTCAAGCGACACGATGTATGACGGCACGTCGGGGAGTTTGACACTCAACAACGAAAAGCAGAAAATTTTAGGCCGCGGTGCGGAATTCATCACCGCCGACGACGCGCCGATTAACAAAGAAACATTTCGCGACGGCTACACGATTGAGCTTATCTATAAACTCCCGGACGATTTTGCCGGCGAGGACGCTTGGATGGGGCTGCTCGCACGAAAAGGCAAGTGCGAAACGATGACCGAAACGCGCAAATGCACGATGAGCCTTGCGGTTTCAAACTGCAAAGAACTGCAATTCTTAACCGCCAACGCCGACGACAGCCACGAAATGGATTCCGCGTGGTCGGTTTCGATGGACAAAGGCGGGGTGTGGTATCACATTGCGATTGTCTCAGACGGGCACACGATTTCGACCTTCGTCAATGGCTGTGAAGCGTTCCGCGACTATGAAAGCGACGAAATGCAGGGCATGTTTGCTTCGCCCGACGCCGGACAGTTTGTCGTCGGCGGCTATGATAACGGCATTTCCGACCACCATGCGCGCGGCGCGCTCCAACAGGTGCGTATCAGCGCGGCGCCTTTGGATAAATCCCAGTGGCTCATTCCCGACCCGGAAAATTATATCGACGAATACGGCGAGAATCTGCCGTTTACCAACCTTTCCAAAACAAGCTATAACGTCATATTCCTGCCGGATATTCAAAACGCCACCGAATTCCGCCCGCAGGTGCTTTACACCGCGGCGCAGTGGCTTTCCGACAACCGTGACACCGTGCGCCCCGCCGCAATCGTCAGCCTCGGCGACACGGTTAACACCTATTCCGACCCGGAACAGTGGGACAACGCGCTGACCTTTTATAACAAGCTTGAAACGGTCGGCTGTCCGCTGTTGCAGCAGCCGGGCAACCACGATTACGGCGACAATTATTATTTAGACGCGTTCGGGCCGCAAAGCGCGTTCGGCGCGCGGCAGACGCAAAACGGCGTTGTTTATTCGCCGTCGGGCTTTTCTTCTTACATGTTCTTTGACGCCGGGAGTTATCATTACATGGTGCTTTCGATTTCCATGGCGCACGTTGACGACGAAGAAGAGCGCGCGTGGATGGACGAAGCGCTCACAACCTATGCCGACTGCCCGACGATTGTCACAAGCCACAGTTTCCAGGATTGCGACGCGGCGAAGCCCGACGAAGTCGTGTTAAACGACCACGGCAAAAGCATTTGGGAAATTGTCCGCCGCCACAACCAGGTGTTTATGATGATTTCCGGCCACAACCACGGCGCCGGGGAAGAAGTGCTCAAAAACGACAGCGGCAACGAAGTGTTCAGCATTTTGGCGGACTACCAGTTTTCCTACAACGGCGGCAATGCGTTTTTCAAATTCGGCGAATTTGACGAAGCCGCGAACTGCATTCGCCTTTCCACGTTTTCGCCTTACGCCGCAACGCTTTCCGACAGCGAGCGCACGTTCTTTGACGTTAACTACATGACCGGCGCTGGCAATTACACCGTTTATCAGATTGATTTCGCGACCCGTTTCGCGGGGCTAAAAGCCTCCGCAGACCGCAACGCTTATCAAGCTTCTCTTAAAGCCGCCGGTGCATCTTCGCAAAATGCGTTGTTTGAAAATGTGAAAACCGTAAGTGCCGCCGACGCGCACACCGTAGACACCTCTTCGGGGAATGTAGTCTGGATTGTCGTTTTGTGCGTTGCCGCGGTAGTTGTCATTCTTTTGGTCGTTTGCCTTGCGGTCAAACGCAAAAAGAAAAAAACGGCGCAAAAAGCCGAAAATAACCAATAACATAGAAAAAGGAAGACCGATATGACCGAAAAAGAACGTATGTTAAACGGGGACCTGTATTTGGACACAGACCCGGAGCTTTTGCTGCTTTTAGGTAAATCCAAACGCTTTTGCGCACGCTACAACCGCACGCGGGCGCTCGCATTTAAAAAGCGGGAAATGATGCTTCGCCGCTTTTTGAAAAGCGTCGGCAAAAATGTGTGCATCAACCCGCCGTTTTACTGCGACTACGGCTGTCACATTTCGGTCGGCGACAACTTTTTCGCCAATTTTGACTGCATTCTTCTGGACGTAAACACCATCACAATCGGCAACAACGTGCTGTTCGGGCCGCGCGTCTGCCTGTTTACGGCGGGGCACCCGCTGGACGCGGGCG
>ERZ1643249.309-NODE-309-length-59344-cov-39.891902_pt1 | contig 59344 bp, 62 predicted proteins | sample MGYA00579263_ERZ1643249 | MGnify/ENA primary metagenome ERZ1643249 (study PRJEB29033, sample SAMEA4952264) | chicken gut metagenome | biome: Broiler Chicken; feature: Gastrointestinal Tract; material: Caecum | place: Ireland | collected 2018 | study: Broiler...
TTATAATATAGCATTCCTGACAGTTTACAGCAAGTGGAATGGATTTTGACCAAGTTGCTGTGAACGGAGCGAACAGCAATCACAGGATTCATTAAGGAATATATGCATCTTTAACAGCGTTAAATAATTTCTGCAATTATGCTAATATTTTTATAAGCCAATCACATTAAGAAGGGAGGCGTTATTATGGCCTCAACAATACGCGATGTTGCAGCTCGTGCCGGTCTTTCTGTAGCTACTGTTTCCAAATACATTAATGGCAAAACAGTAAAAGAAAGCACACGCCTGGCAATAGAAGAAGCAATCAAAGAACTTGACTTTCATCCTAATAATATAGCCAAAGGACTGTGTAATGCCAAATCATTCTCCGTTGCCATCCTGTTACCTATGCTTGATTCCACATTTTGTACTTCTATGATTTCATCAATTGAATCCACTCAGCGTTTAATTGATCTGGGACATAAAGATATTGGAATATTGCTCCCGTCATCAGCCTTGATCACCGCTTTCATGAAAATGTTCTGTCCAATCAGCTTTCCATTAAGCTCCATCACATAATCCAATTCTGCAATGAAGTCAGGATTATTTCGCAGCCATACTCGTTTCTAACAATATTTCGCTGCACATATCCATGGTGTTCCAGTTCTTTGATTGCAGACCGGACAGAATCAATTCCATCCCTGCTCAAGGATGCAAGTCCTTGCATATTATAATTCCAGTCATCCGGCAGACTCAGCATCTGAGACAGCAATCCCTTTGCCTTTAATGACAGGCTCTTGCATAGTATTTTCCTCCCTATATTTGATATAGAATAGGAGAATACTTATTCCGATATTTTTCAACTGTTTTTAAAAAAATATATCATCATGCGATTCTGTCGGAATAATTGAAAAATCGGAATAACTTCATTAATTCCGATGTCGGAATTAATGAAGCGCCTTGATCCGGTCACAGCGTCTCCCACAGAAAAGGAACAGGGAGTTACTGTATGGATCCAATTCATAGGTGTCCCGGACGATTGCCATTAACCCGTCGATGCTCTTGCGCATGTCGGTGTAGCCTGTCACCAGGAAAAATTTTGCCACACCGGACAGCTCGCCTAACAAAGTTGCCGCAGGGCAAGCAGTGTATTACGGATCACATCTGCCCCGGCCTGTTCATGGATTTCGATACGGATCCCCTGCATTTCGAGGCAGACCGATGGTGAAGAAACCGGAACGGTATCCGGATGTGATTCTGTTTCCCAAAGCGGGATCTGGACCACCTCCTGTTTCTGTGTGGCAGCAACAGAAGTTTCCGGAATCTCACAGGCTTTCTTTCGCAAAGCCTTTACGTGGTAATAAAACGTGCTGGTAGGGATCCCGTTCTGAATACACCACTGACGATCCGTAAGTCCGCTGGATCTACACTGGCTGATCAGTTCTAACCAGTGATCCTGTGAGATTGAAGTTGTACTCATTTGATTCATCTCCTGTAAAGTTAAGAAGTTAGACATTGGAGTAATCAGGTACAACAAAAGCAACGGTAGATATGAAGTGAAATCGCAACTTTTGTAAATCCAAGATCCGGATATGAAGTGAATTACTCCAAGTATCTGAAGTATCTCATAAAATCCGATTCATTGCTATCCGGTCAATTATTTAGCGCTTACTGTACAATTTTTGCACATACCATAATGTCATGATGCCAGGTCATTTCAGATTTCTCACAAAAAACGGAAGCAGCTGCACAGTCTCTGCACAATCTACCTCCGTTTTACATTTTCCCGTTTTACTCATGTTGATGAAGATATTTCTCCCTGGTAGCCAGTCCGCCCCGGATATGCCGTTCTGATTTGTTTACGTCCAGCACCACTCTGGCCCTGGCCGCAAGAGAGGGGTTGATCTGGAGGAGCCGTTCGGTGACATCTTTGTGCACCGTAGACTTGCTCACCCCAAATGCATGAGCCGTCTGACGGACCGTCGCGTTGTTCTGTATAATATAATTCGCAATCTTTATGGCTCTTTCTGAGATATAATCTTTCAATGAAATCCCCTGGATCAATTGTTTTTACAATCTATGCAGGAGATCCCTGTAGTATACCCCAAAGGGAGGCGAAAAAGCCCTTACATTTCCCTGTAAATCACTTTTCCGTTTTTCATTTCTGATTTCATAAGTGAAGCTTTCTTTACCATCATTTCTGCCTTGCCCAGGTGTACCTCATATGGTTTCTTTGCCGCCGCTTTCCGCACCAGCGTAATGTGCGGGACAAATTTATCATGATCGAATGGGATGTCTGCTTCTTTCAGCGCTTCCCGCAGATCCTTTACATAAGTTTTCAACTTTTGATTCCCTTTCACTCCTGCCCAGAGAAGATTCCCAAAGTTCCCCTTCTCCGAAAGACTGAGCCGGAACGGCGGCAGAGGAACACTTTCGAGCACCCGTTTCACTCCGGCGGGATCGTCATATTCTCCGATAAATGCCAACGTCAGATGCAGATTCTGCGCCGGCACATAGTTTCCCTCCACGCCCTGCTTCTTCAGATCATGCATGCAGGCAACCAGAGCCTTTTTCATTTCATCCGGCAGTTGAATCGCTATAAACAATCTCATATCCTATCCCCCTTCCGTTTTTACCATTATACCATTTCCAGACGGCCTTGCCATCCCGTATCCATACGTTTATAATAAGATGCATTACTAAAGGAGCGTACAAATCGATGAAAAAACATCTCTCTTCAAAAGAACTGATCCTGGTGGCAAGCATGCTGTTCGGCATGTTCTTCGGGGCGGGAAATCTGATCTTTCCCGTTTCTATGGGACAGCTTGCCGGAAGCAGTCTCTGGGCAGCCTCCGCGGGATTTCTGATCACCGGCGTAGGTCTGCCTCTGCTGGGCGTAGCCGCGCTGGGTATCAGCCGGAAAGAAGGACTCCTGGAACTGAGCAGCCAGGTCGGGAAAAGTTACGGTATATTTTTCACCTGCATTCTGTATCTTACAATCGGGCCTTTTTTTGCAATTCCCCGCTGTGCATCCATGTCTTTCACTGTAGGAATCGAGGGAAGCATTCCCTCCGGGATCCGGGCGGCGGCTCTGGCAGGATTTTCTCTTATCTTTTTTGCCCTTGTCCTCTTCTGGTCCCTGCGGCCGGGAGAGATACTGACCTGGGTGGGGAAAATCTTAAACCCGTTATTTTTATGTTTCCTGGGTATTCTGGTTATCCGTGCCCTGATCTCTCCCATGGGCAGTATCGGCGCCGTATCTCCGTCCGGCAGCTACGCGGCAAATGCTTTCGCGCAGGGATTTCTCGAAGGATATAATACGATGGATGCTCTGGCCGGACTGGCCTTCGGAATTATCGTCGTCCGGACAATCCGCGGGCTTGGCGTAAAAGATCCATCCTCCGTAGCCGGCAGTACGGTAAAAGCCGGGGTCTTCAGCTCCCTGTTAATGGCCGCGATCTATCTGCTCACCGCCATCGTCGGCGCACAGAGCCGTGGAATGCTGGAAACCGCTGAAAATGGAGGTATTGCCCTGGCCGAGATCGCGACCCATTATTTCGGTGCGGCGGGAACCGTTATCCTGGCCGTCACTGTCACAATCGCATGCCTGAAAACAGCAGTCGGACTGATCACCAGCTGCGGAGAAACCTTTACCCAGATGTTTCCCAAAGGACCGTCCTACCGGGTATGGGCCACGGGTTTCTGCATTCTGTCCTTTCTGATCGCCAATCTGGGGCTGAATGCAATCATCGGTTATTCCCTTCCGGTCCTGCTGTTCCTCTATCCGCTGACAATCACCCTGATCCTGCTCACGCTCACATCCGGGATCTGGGGCGGACACAGATCCGTTTACCGATGGGTGACCGGTTTTACCGCGGCCGCGGGACTGCTGGATTTTCTGAACGCGCTGCCTGAAGGGCCATCGGCACTGCTGCACCTGCACGAAATCCTTCCCCCGGTCACAGGGCTGCTGCCTTTCTTTGACGCGGGTTTTGGCTGGATCTGCCCCGCTCTGCTGGGGCTTTTGATCGGCCTTTGGCGTTCCCGGGCCTCTTAGACGCGCCGTCTTCCCTTTTGGTCACAGAATCGTCATAATTCTTAAGATTTTATTATTTTTTTTGCAAAGAACTTGTAATATTTAAAAAAAGTGGTAATGTCTTTAAGGTTATATGTATTCCTAATTCAAGACTAATAGTTAGACAGGAAAGGGAAGATTATGTATCATTTCACAGAAAATTTTAACACAGCTATCGCAATCATCCTGACTCTGTTATATCTCTATCAGTTGGGATATCTGTTATTGGGATTTGCATGCAGGAAGGGAAAAACAAACTGCGCACCTGGGAAAATGCACCGTTTTGCCGCCATCATATCCGCGCGCAATGAAGAAAACGTTATCGGCTCTCTGATCGCAAGCCTGAAGGCGCAGAACTATCCAAAAGAGCTTTTGGATATTTATGTGATCGCGGACAACTGTACGGACCGGACAGCTCAGATCGCCGCATCCGCCGGCGCTTTTGTCTACCACCGTTATAACAGCCATCAGATCGGCAAAGGCTACGCGCTGGATTTTCTGTTTAAACGCCTTGCGGAAGAAGGCAAAGACGACTATGACGGATATTTTGTATTCGACGCCGATAATTATGTAGATCCGGATTTTGTGAAAGAAATGAACGTTACTTTCGGTTCCGGAGATTATGCGGCTCTGACCAGTTACCGTAACTCCAAAAATTTCGGCGCCAACTGGATCTCTGCCGGATACGGGTTGTGGTTTCTCCGGGAAGCACGTTTTCTAAACGCGCCCAGAATGAAACTGGGTGTAAACTGCGCGATCTCGGGAACCGGTTTTCTGGTATCCGGCGACGTCATCCGCGAAAATGGCGGCTGGCCGTTCCATCTGTTGACGGAAGATATTGAATTCTCTGTAAATTGCGCTCTGAAAGGACAGATGATCGGTTATTGTGAAAAAGCTGTGGTCTATGACGAACAGCCGATTACATTCCGTCAGTCCTGGGATCAGCGTCTCAGGTGGTCCAAAGGATTTTACCAGGTGGACTACCATTACAGTTTTCCTCTGATCCGCAGTATTTTTTCCGGGCTCCGCAAAGGATTCTCCTGCTATGACATGTTCATGACCGTGGCTCCCGGCATGCTGCTGACCATGGCGGCCATCTGGTTTAACGTGATGATTCTGGGATCAGCGCTTTTTCTGCCGCAGCGCATGGCGCGTATACTGATCCACGAAAACATATCTTTTATCATGGAGACTGTTTTCGCTTTTTATCTGGGTCTGCTCCTGTACGGCGCGCTTACCGCCTTCAGTGAGTGGAAAAAGATTTCCATGTCGGGCCGGAAGAAACTGCTGTATATATTTACGTTTCCGATATTTATGTTTACATACATTCCCATAGCTGCAGTGGCGCTGGTGAGCCGGGTAGAATGGCGTCCCATCTATCATGGAGCCAATCAGCGAAAACTGTCGGGGAACCGGATGTGAAAACAATTTAAGGCTGATGCAGGGCATTCCCTGTACCAGCCTTTTCCTTTAGCCAATCTTCTCCAGTATCTTTTCAATATCTCCGGTCCGTTCTATAATATAATCCGCTTCTGACTGATCGAAAGAAAATCTCTCGTCTCTGCGCGCCGCCACCTGAAGTCCTGCTCGTTTCGCCGCCTGGATGCCGTATGTAGAGTCCTCCACCACAATACACGCTTCCGCCGGGAGCCCCAGCCTCGACAGCGTATAGAGGTAAACCTCCGGATTTGGCTTGCTCTCGCGGAAATTCTGGCCGCTCACCGTCAGGGAAAAATACTGGCTGATCCCGGTCTCCCTCATCATATTTCCGATGGACTCATCCGACGAAGAAGAAGCAATGGCCAATGTCATGCCTTTCTCCCTTAAGCGTTTTAAAAGCTCCGGAACTTCCGGAAACATAACTTCCCGGTACGGCGCATGATGCGGGCCATACTCCGCCCGAAAAATCCGTTCCACTTCCTCCGCCTCCGCTTTTTCCTTCCACATCTGCGCCACCAGCCGCCAGGTTCTGGCCCTGCTGGCTCCCGCGATGGCTTTCATCAGAGATTCATCCACATGCCCGCCGTACCGTTCCAGAAACTCCCGGATATTTTTCAGGTAAAAAGGCTCGCTGTCGATCAGCACTCCGTCCATGTCAAAGATCACCGCTTGTTTTTTCATGATTCTCTCCAATCAAAAAATGATGCTGGTCAGATATTATACTGCCAACATCATTTTAAAATTCGTTCCTTTTTCTGTCAACTGCTTCTGTTTGTGATCGTCCAGCCTCCCAGGGACCAGGTATGCACTTTTTTCTCCGGCTGTTTTTCCGGACGTTTTTCCCTCCGAATGTCCTTATAACGATATACGCTGAGCACGATTCCCAAAAGGATATAAGATACTGCGAGCTGGCTTCCTCCTACGGAGAAAAAAGGAAGATTGCTCGCCACCATCGGCAGCAGATTCAGGTTCACCATAATGTGCATGACCGACTGTAAAAGAAATACCAGACCGCTGGCGCATCCCAGGATCATCCCCAGCTGGTTTTTCTGACGCAGAGAGATCCGGAAAATCCGAATGATCAGATATACAATCAGCGCTGCGGCCAGCACTCCCGCCAATATGCCGAAGGTCGCGACCAGACTGACGAACACATACTCGCTGTTGCATCCCGGCAGGCTCTCCCACAGACCGGAGGTCTTTGTAATGCCGCCTCCTGCCAGTCTGCTGCCCTTAAGGAACTGCCTTGCCATCTCTGAAACATAGCTTGAATCCGAAGATTTTCCCAGAAACGCCATGATCCTCGCAACCTGATATTCCGCAAAACCTCCCGCCAGGAATCCGTATCCTATCCATGCCAGAAACAGTGCGGCCATGCCGCCCCACAAAACTGCCAGTATTTTCTTCCGGTTCACCCGGTACCAGCCGTGCCATACGGCAACGGAAAACAAAAGGGCGAAAGCGGCAAGCAAGATCGCCGTGGCAGACAGGGAAGGCACCCTCCAGGATATCCATGCAGGAACCAGCGCCCATAGGAACGGCTTCCACATCTCCCGGTACCCGATGCCCCGGTAGTCATACAATACCGCCCCGTAAATCGGAATATAAAGATACAAAAGCGGCGGAACCGATACGTGCATACCGCCGACATCAATATAGACGGCGCCGGCATGCAGACTCCCGAACAGCAGGATTCCCGCAGTCACCATAATTAAATATACCGCCGCAATCCGGCGCGCCCGCCCTGCCAGGACAGTATAATCCAGCCGGCATACCGCCAGCATCAGAACAATTCCTAAAACTGTGTAACGAATATGTCCGTGCAGCCAATACAGGCCGTCAATTCCTGACACATCTCCGCCCCCGGCAGCCAGAGCCGCCTGAAGCACGATGCCGAAGATTCCCAGCGCCCCTGCCAGCGCCAGCGTGCCCCACGACATATGAGGCCTGTGTATCCGGTCCAGGGCAACGCCCGTCTCCACCGGATCCCCCATGTCGCGCACCGCTTTCTCCAGCGCCTCTTCCTCAAACATCCCTTCCGCCTCATAAGCCTCTGCCTGATCTCTGATATGTTCCCGAAGTTCTTCTTCCACCATATCCCTGGCTCCGGCACACCGGATCTGGTCCGTCACGGTATGCAGATATTCTTCCGGCTTCATCCGAACACCTCCAGCGCAAGGACGTCTGTCACCGCCTGAGAATATTCCTTCCACTCTGCTTTCTTTTTCTCCAGATAATCTTTCCCCTCCCGGGTGATCCGGTAATATTTCCGCACTTTTCCCAGGACTTCCTGTTCATAGGACGTCAGATAATGCTTCTCCTCCAGTCCGTGAAGCAGCGGATACAGCGTGCCCGCTTTCAGCTCAAACACATTCTGGGACCGTTTTCTTAACGTGTCAATCATTTCATATCCGTACATATCCTTCTCCGAAAGCAGTCTCAGGATCAACATTCCCATGCTTCCGGACAGCCATGTTCTGTCTGCAGCCATACATATACCTCCTCATATATTGATAATCTATATATAGATTGACTATATATTAGATCGATTATCTATATATGTCAAGGATTTTTTATGATCGGTGTAAAATCTTCCGTGTCACCGCAGAAAAATCCTCCCATCCTTCCGGACAGTCCTTCCATCACCGGCTTCAGCGCTCCATAGGCGTCCTGGCGGATCGCAGCGGCAAATACCGTACGTATCCCATGTTTTTTCAGGAAGTTATTCCCTTCCTCATCTCCCAGGTCACAGGGCGACTCTTCCAGATCCAGGGAACCCGCCCCCGGCACCTCGATCTCCATGACTCCGGCTTCTTCCCAAAACTCCACGCGAAGCCCCTCGTCCTCCCGGCACAGATCATAGATCTGACGCAGACTCACTTTGTCCGGAAGCAGGTACCACCAGTCCGCCGGCACATCATATACCGGTTTTACAGGTTTTCCGGTATCTTTTTTTCTTTTCATCTCATTCTCCTTTGTCTTTTTTGTTTCTATTATAACAGGAAATACAAAAGATTTCTCTTGACTTTTTCATGGAATCATGTTGCTATAAAAAAGTATAATATAGATATGACGCAGCATAAGGAGGACCTACTTACTATGTGTGGAATTACAGGATATATCGGGAAAAAGCAGGCGGCACCTATCCTGCTCTCCGGGCTTTCCAGGCTGGAATACAGAGGATACGATTCTGCCGGCATCGCCGTACGCAGAGAAGAAGATCAGAAAATCGAGATCATTAAATCCAAAGGACGGCTTCAGGCGCTGATCGAGAAAACCGACGGCGGACGCGCTGTCCACGGAACCTGCGGAATCGGCCACACGCGCTGGGCCACTCATGGAGAGCCGTCCGTGACCAACGCGCATCCCCACTGCAGTGACGATCATTCTGTGGTACTGGTTCACAACGGTATCATCGAAAACTATACAGAAATCAAGGAAAAACTTCAGAGATCCGGATATACTTTCTATTCCCAGACGGATACGGAAGCGGCGGTGAAACTGATAGACTATTACTACCGCAAATCATCTTCCCCATTGGAAGCCATTTCCAAGGCAATGCTCCGTCTCCGCGGATCCTACGCGTTCGGCATCATGTTCGAGGATCAGCCGGATAAGCTCTTTGCCGCGCGCAAGGACAGCCCGCTTATTATCGGTGAAAGCAAAGACGGTCATCTGCTTGCTTCAGATGTTCCGGCCATTCTAGACATGACTCGCACCGTCTACTACATCGATAATATGGAGATCGCAGAACTCACGGCAGACGAGGCGCATTTCTATAATATTGACCGGGAAGAGATCCAGAAAGAGCCGTCCCAGATCCAGTGGGATTCAGAAGCTGCCGAAAAAGGCGGTTACGAGCATTTCATGATCAAGGAGATCCATGAGCAGCCCAAAGCCGTAAAAGATACTCTGGGCGCTTACATTGCCGACGGACAGATTGACCTGACCGCCGTAGGACTTACCGATGACGTAATCCGGACGCTGGACCGCATCTATATCGTGGCCTGCGGTTCTGCTTACCACGTGGGGATGGCAGCCAAATACATCCTGGAAGATCTGGCCGATATCCCGGTGGAGGTGGATCTGGCCTCTGAATTCCGTTACCGCAACCCGCGGATGATACCCAATTCCATCGTCGTCGTCATCTCCCAGTCCGGTGAGACTGCAGACAGCCTGGCCGCGCTTCGTCTGGCCAGGGAGAAACATGTTCCCGTACTGAGCATTGTGAACGTGGTAGGCTCCAGCATTGCCCGCGAGAGCGATTATATCATATACACGTACGCAGGACCGGAGATCTCTGTAGCCACTACCAAAGCTTACAGCGCGCAGCTTATCGCCATCTACCTGCTGGCTGTGCAGAGCGCGAAAGCAAGGGGGAAAATTTCTGAGGAACGCAGTCTGGAACTGATCCGGGAGCTGCAGACACTGCCGGACAAGATCCAGCGGGTTCTGGATGACAAAGAACGTATCCAGTGGTTTGCGAGCAAGTACGCCAACGCCCACGATGTCTTCTTTGTAGGCCGCGGCATCGATTATGCCATCAGTATGGAAGGCAGTCTGAAGATGAAAGAGATCAGCTACATCCACTCCGAAGCCTATGCGGCCGGCGAGTTGAAGCACGGCACCATCAGCCTGATCGAAAAAGGCATCCTGGTAGTCGGCGTCCTGACCCAGAATGCGCTTTTTGAAAAGACCATCAGCAATATGCTGGAGACCAAGAGCCGCGGCGCCTATCTGATGGGACTGACCTGTTATGGAAACTACAGCGTGGAAGACACCACTGATTTTACGGTTTATGTGCCAAAAACCGAGTCCTGGTTCACAACCAGCCTTGCTATCGTGCCTCTGCAGCTGCTGGGCTATTATGTCAGCGTTGCCAAAGGACTCGATGTGGATAAGCCGCGGAATCTGGCGAAATCCGTCACGGTTGAATAATCAGTCCAGGCAGAACTGTTCCCGGGACTGTACAAACACCCGAATATCGCAGTCTGCGCAGTGTCTGCCATTGACCGCAAGCTGATAAGTGATCAGTACTTCCAGTCCTTGCTCGTCTTCAGCGACGCGCACGCTGGTGGTACTGGTTTCTACCTGAAAGCTCCCGTAGGGCACCTGATAGATGCTCTGCCGGGAGCTTCCTTCCTCGAATATCATATGGGCCGCTACCGGTCCTCTTTTGCGGATCTCCAGTCCCCTGTCTTTTATTTTTATGATATTGCGGACCGGTTCCGCCATTCCTTCCATCATCTCGTCAAACAGGATATAATGGTTCCCGTTTTTCTTATAGTACTCTCCTATGTGCACCAGTTCAATGGCATCCTGATCCTCGGAATCTTCTCCGATAGCCTGAAGTCCCGCAATGGTAACCATTACTTCTTTTGTCATCTTTTGCACCTCTCTTCTGTACAGTGTAATTATTTTATCCGTTTTCCGCGAACTGTTCAAGCCCTTTTACCCATTGGAAACGCACCTTTACCGGCAGCCGTTCCGGGTTTGGCCGTTCTGTAATCAGCGTCCACCATGCCACCGCCTGATGTTCCGTCCTGCAGCCGCTCACCCGGATCGCCCATCCCGTCGTTCCGATTCCCAAAAGCAAAAAGCACAATAACGCCAACAAAATTCTGCGCATCCGTCTGTCTCCTTTCCATACCACCGGCGCAGGGCCGTATGCCCTTCCCCTGTTTTGGTCTCAGTATGGCCAGGATACTTCTCCTTTATACCGATGGTCCTCCGTAATCACCGGAATCGTGCAGCTTTCTTTGTTATACCAGGCATTTAAGATCCTGTGCAGAGGCATCCCGCTCTCCGGCTGTTCTTCTTCCCATGCTTCATCGGCTGCCGCTGCTTTTGTCACATACACGGAGGTTCCGCGGGAGTAAGCTCCGTCTGTCTGCAGTTCCTCCAGCAGCTTCGGAAAAGCTTCCAGATACAGTATCTCTTCTGAAAAATAAAAATTCTTCAGATGATTAAAATCCATATTTTTTTGATATTTTTCATCATAGACTTTCTTTGCCTCACGCAAGGATCCGGCTTCCGTTTCAAATGGCTCTACCGGATTATCCTCTGCCGCGCCAAATCCGAAGGTAAGACGATAGGTCCCCTCCTGTCCCGGATCCACACAGACAGATGTCACCAGACTTCTATCCTCCAGCTCCTGACCGCCGCATCCGGTCAGGAAGAGTACCGGAAGCAGGATCGCCGCCAGCATCCTCCGGCCATATTTTCCAACCCGGCGCAGTCCACCGGACAGCAGAATCAGGATCTGGAGCGGCGTGGATATCATATAGATAAATTCCTGGCCCCAGTCCATGAACGACGGATTCAAAGCAAATGCATAAGAAGCCGCCAGCAGGGCAAACATCAGATATTTTTTCCTGGTATCCGGCTCTCCGTCCTGAAGAGGCGCCAGAAGCGTACTGCATAAAAGAAACAGCCCTATGACCCATGCAAATACGAAAAGAGCGTCCAGACGCCCCACTACTTTTCCGGGGAAATGGGCCAGAGTCATAGCGGACGCCATGGGAAATACCAGTCCTGTATGTCCCGCGTCCCCATAGATGCCGTAAGAAAAAATGCTGAATGCCAGGATTACGGACGCTCCGGCAAGCCAGACCTTCCCCACGGTTTTCCCGTATTTTCCCTCAGGCGCCGTATGTCCTCTCAAGTGCCACAGGCTCTGTACTGCTCCCAGCCAGCAGAAAAGCTGATATCCCGCTTCTATCTGGCGCACATCCGCGGACAGCCGCAGTTCAAAGCAGCGTTTCAGATCTACCTCTCCCCACATCAAGGCGGTCAGGAAAAGCAGCAGAACAATAAAGAAAGGAAACAGGATCTCGCTGACCCGGTTGCGGCATTCCGCGCCTTTATACAGATTATAGAAGCAGAAAATATAGAACCATCCCAGGATCAGCCACAGTCCGGTGCCGTCCAGCAGGAACTCCCGGATCAGCAGTCCGGTCATCCTCGCCGCCATCGTCCCCAGTACCCAGTAATGTACATAACAGAGCGCCTTGATCCAGACTGATTCCGGTCTCGGCACATACACGGTCCCGAAAAGCCAGGCGCTCAGAAACAGCAGCGCCCACAGGATCTGTGTCAGGTTTTCCCGGTTCATGGCCAGCGGCGCCAGCAAGGCTCCCAGGCTGATCAGTCCTGCCGTATAATTCCGGTATAATTGCCTGCATGAGATTTTCTGATTCCCTGAAAACATTTCCGATCACCCTTTCTTTCGGAGCTTTACTCTGGCGTCCCTTCGGGCAAAGACGGGCCTTCTGGTAATCATCCGGAACGGGAAGCGCAGCAGGGCGTCTTTTTCGTCCGCGTATCCATTCAGATCAGAGGCCACATACGGCATCAGATACGGAATACCAAAACTGTTCAGATGGGACAGATGAATCAGAACCCACAGATAGGACAGCAGCACCCCGTAGAGCCCCAGCCATGCCCCCATAAACATACAGCCGTATTTCAACAGCCGAAACGCAGAAGCAAATTCTTCGTTGGGTATGGCAAAAGAGCAGAGGGCGGTAAAAGCCACCACAATCACCACAATGGGACTGACCAGGTTGGCTGTCACCGCGGACTGACCAATGATGAGTCCTCCCACAATACCTATCGTATTTCCTATGGGCCCCGGCAGCCGGATACCTGCTTCCCGGATCAGCTCAAAGGATATTTCCATGAGCAGGACCTCACCCAGAGACGGAAACGGCACCCCTTCTCTGGCTGCCGCCATGGACAGGATCAGGTTGGTGGGAAGAAGGCTGGTATGCCACGAAGTCACGGCCACATAGATAGCCGGGAAACTCATGGCGAGGATCGCTGCAAAAAAGCGCAGGATTCTTGCAAAAGACGCGGTTTCAAACCGGTTGTACCAGTCGTCGCTGGTCTGAAAGAAGCTGTTGTAATCCGCCGGAAATACCAGTACAGTAGGAGAATGATCCACCACCAGTACGACACGCCCTTCCAGAACGGCCGCCGCCGCCCGGTCCGGACGTTCCGTAGACTGAAACTGCGGAAAAGGAGACAGCCAGTGCTTTTCCACCAGCTGCTCCAGCATACCGCTGTCCAGGATCCCGTCGATCTCATAAGCGTCGAGTCTCTCCCTGATCGTGTCCAGCAGACGGGGATAGATCAGATCTTCCATATAGACCAGCGCCGTCATGGTATGAGAACGGGTTCCTATGGTCTGCTCCTGTACTTTCATGCGAGGGTCCCGGAGTCTCTTACGTATTAACGCCACGTTCAGTTTCTCACTCTCCGTAAACCCTTCCCGGGATCCCCGCATAACCTTCTCGCTCTCCGCCTTGGACACGCCTATGCCCGGATATCCTTTGCTGGATATTTTATAGACGGTGTCATCACCTTCCAGGAACAGGATTCCGTTTCCCGCCAGCAGAGCTGCTTCCGCCTGCTCATATCCGTCAAGAGGCTGCACATCCGACAGGCCGATCACATGCTCCTCCAGCATCAGATTACTGACGGTCACTTCCACATAGACCAGATAACCCTCCTGACGTCCTTCTCCCAGAAATACCTGACGTTTCAGGATATCGTCGCATTTTTCAAAACACTTTTTCACCCATTCCTGGTTCACGGTCAGGTCTTTTGACACTCCGCCCATATACTGCACGCTCCTTTTTTGTTTTCCGCATCTGGGGGCCCGGCGGCAGGACGCCGGGGCATGAAAAAAGGATGGCATTCAGCCATCCTTTCTGTATTATGTCCTTATCGCCTCACATTATACGGAGTCGTGAGATAAACCTGTTTCGCAAGTTTTCCGGCCCTGAGCTCCCGGTACGCCTGTCTCGCCTTTCCTCTGGTATCATAAATGCCGAACACGGTCGGTCCGCTTCCGCTCATCATTGCGCCCAGCGCGCCATGCTCCACCATGAATCTCTTGATCTCATCGATCACAGGGTAGGCCGGAACCGTCACCGTCTCCAGTACGTTCCCCATCCGGGAAGCCAGCAGCCCCAGGTCTTTTTTCTCCATGGCCCGGATCATGGCGTCCACATCCGGATGCTGCTCAGGCCTCAGATCATTAGCGTGGAGATTCTCATACACAAATTTTGTGGAGACGCTGATCCCCGGTTTGGCGATCAGGATATAGCACTTCGGCATGGGCGGGAGCACGCTCAGTTTTTCTCCGATCCCTTCCGCCAGCGCCGTCCCTCTGAGCACGCAGTAAGGCACATCTGCTCCCAGCTTTACTCCCCGGTCCATCAGTTCCTGCCTGGAAAGTCCCAGTTTGTACATCTGGTTCATTCCCCAGAGTACCGCGGCCGCGTCGGAGCTTCCTCCTGCCATCCCCGCAGCCACAGGGATCCTTTTCCGAAGCCGTATGCCGATGCCGTCCTGAAGGTCGAATTCATCTTTTAAAAGCTGCGCCGCCTTATATACCAGATTGTTTTCATTTGTAGGCAGATAATACAGATTTGTCTCCACCTGAATCCCCGGCTGTTTTGTCTTACGGATCTCCAGTTCATCGCAAAGTCCGATGGTCTGCATGATCATCCTGACTTCATGATATCCGTCTTCTCTTCTGCGCAGCACATCCAGTCCCAGATTGATCTTTGCCAGCGCTTTCAGTTCTATCCTGTCCATTCGTTTCCCTTTCCGCTCCCCGTCCGGCGCCGCCTCCTTCGCGGCTGCCTGCTTTTCCTTTTTACGATTATAGCAGGAAGCGGGAAAATACGCAACGCAAGTTATTTCTTCCGTGCCGCGGCTTCTTCCAGGTCGTCAAAATCCCCCAGATCCTGTATTCTTACATGAGACGCATCCACACCGCTTCCCGGATGCTCCAGCTGCTGACGAAATGTGGAGGGATAAATCCCTTCCAGCTGTCCCCGGGCGCTTTCGGCCCGGAGCAGACAGATCTCTTCCAGCGTATCCAGCGCTGTCAGAAAATCCTCATAGGTACAGAATGCTGTAGGGTCCTGCTGCACATAAGGCGCGATCATCTCCCCTGTCTCCTGAGTCTTTTCTTCCAGATATCCGCTCTCTATATACCCTTTAAGGAACTGGTCAAAATACTCATGATACTTCTGAAAATATTCATCGTTCTTCATCAGATTGTGATACAGAGGGCGTTCCTGCATAACCTCTCCCGGCGCGGGTGTATTGATGGGATAATTGATCAGCACATCAGGATCCCGGATCGGGTCCGTCATACCCAGCGCATACGTCCCAAACGCAAGATTATAATCCCATGGAAGGATACTTAAGACTCCGTCTTCCTCATAGAGAAAATAATTATGTCCGGTCCGCCCAAGATAACTGTCCCAGTTCATCACGAACACCTGGACTGCAAAATACCGCAGGACTTCATCCACGTTCACAGCCGTCTCCAGGTCTTCTCCCCGGTCAAGCGTACGGAGAGCCTCGATCAGCCGCTCCTGGTCCTCTTCGCTCACATGAAATTTCGCGTTGCGGAAAATGTTGTCATAACTTTCCGGATTCTCATCTACATACCGCAGCGCCACGTCCGCATTCTCATCTGACAGCCGCCGGTAGTCCGGCTTATACAGTTTTCCGTGGTCACTTCCAAAATTTCTCCTGGCAAACGCCTCTTCCGGCTCCTCTACCGCCAGAAATAGTCCCCAAGGTTCACCGTTCACCGTAACCCAGACGTAACTGCAGAGCGGGGCAGGAACTCCCATAAAATCCATCATGTCATATACAAGATAACTTTTCATATAACTGTTATCCTGAAAAGAAGAATCCAGGGACAATTTATCCAGGCCATAATAATTTCTTCCGTCCTCATAGTGATCAAACTCCAGCTTCAGGCTGTAACGGTGAAGCCCGTATTCTTCCGTCAGCCGCAGGGAATTATTTCCCTTTGCCCTAAGGCCCGCCCGGGAGATTTTTTCTCCATCCACCACCACGTCGCAGGGAATATAGGTTTCCCCGCCGGCCTGTTCCAAAAATCCATCCCAGTCTTCCACCTGCAGATCTATGGTATGTACCCGGCTGTCATCGAAAAGGCGGCTGACATATCCCGGTTCATTTCCGGTCTCCCCATGCACATTCCCGCCAAAGAAAACTCCGGCAAACAGCAGGGCCGCGGCCGAAGCCGCAGCCAGGCAGATCCTGCCTTTGTGTCCCTGTCTCATATCTGGGACCGCCTTTCCCTCTCTGCATCTTTTTCAGAGAGAATCAGTCATCGTAATCAGAACCGCCGTCGTCGTAGTTGGATCCGCCATCGTCATAATTGGAGTCCCCGTCGGACGCCTCCAGATCATAATCGGATCCGCCGTCATCATAGTTAGTATCCCCGTAACTGCTGTCTCCGGACGGAGCAGGCACTGGCGATGGCGCAGGCGCCGGTTCCACATAGTCGGTCACCCCGTCCGCGTTCGGGCCATAGTCCGTGTCGTCATAGTCCGTCACTCCGTCCGCGTTCGGACCATAGTCCGTGTCATCATAGTTCGTCACTCCGTCCGCATTCGGGCCATAATCCGTGTCATCATAGTCCGTCACTCCGTCCGCGTTCGGACCATAATCCGTGTCGTCATAGTCCGTCACTCCGTCCGCATTCGGGCCGTAATCCGTGTCATCATAGTTCGTCGCATCGGTGGAGGCCGCCGGCTCCGCATAATCGGTCACCCCGTCCGCATTCGGACCGTAATCTGTATCGTCATAGTCCGTCACTCCGTCCGCATTCGGGCCATAATCCGTATCGTCATAGTCCGTCACTCCGTCCGCGTTCGGGCCGTAATCCGTATCATCGTAACCGGTCGCGCCGTCCGCATTCGGACCGTAATCTGTCGCCGTATAGTCGGTTGCCCCTTCGATATCAATATCGCTGGTCAGCTGCATTGTTGATACATATCCTTGTACATCTGCCACAATCTCATTCAGAAATTCCTGATCCGGGATCGCGGAACCCTTTTCCACTTCAATCACTATCTGCCGGTTTTCGCCTTCAATCTCTTCTGTGAAATATCCGGCCTCATTGATATCTTCCACCAGATCCCGGACTACTTCCCGACACTCGCGCCCGATAAACTGTTCCGCGTTCTGTACCAGAGAGATTCCATCACTGTTGACGCCTTCCACCGCGGTGACGATCCCCTGATCATCATAATGTACGGCCACTTCCGGATTTACCTTTACATACAGGACGCCTGTTTCCGGCACGACTGACGCTGCCGCGTCCTGCATCGTAACTTCCCCTGCGGTTTCCTGAACCGTTTCTCCGGCAGCTTCCTGCACAGTCCCTCCGCATCCGGTCAGCGTTCCTGCTCCGAGCATCATTGCCATGGTCATTACTGCAAATAATCTGTTCTTTCTCTTCATCATTTTTTCAGTCTCCTTTTCTTTTTATTATTTCACGTTCTTGTTTCAGGAAGGTCGAAATTTCTTGCTTCTGTTTATAGATTACGGAATCCGATTCCCAAAACCGGGGGATTGAAAAAAATTTTTTAATTTTTTTAGTAAATCTTCTAATCGTCATCATCGTCGTTATCATAGCCGCTGTCTCCGTCATCGCCGCCATCGTCACCGCTGTCATCATAGCCGCTGTCATCATAGCCGCTGTCCCCGTCATCGCCGCCATCGTCACTGCTGTCATCATAGCCGCTGTCTCCATCCTCCTGCACGGGCAGCGTCTGTGGATCCGGGGCCGGCTCTCCGGCATCACCTGCCGTATTTTCCACACTGTAGTCAGATATTCCGTCGTCCGCATCGTCACTGCCGTAATCCGACACCCCGTCATCCGTATCACTGCTGTCATAATCCGATACCCCGTCATCCGTGCCGTCACCGCTGTAATCCGATTCTCCGGCTTCCTGATCCGGCATCGGCTCCGCTGCCGGAGCTGTCGGTATCACCACCTGTATGGATTCGTCCACGCTGTTCTGATCCGGCGCTACATCTTCTCCAATATAGATAACGATCTGCGTTCCGTATTCCTCTTCCATCTGTGAGCGCATACCTTCTTCTTCTCTTAGCTTCCACTCGGTATCCGTACTGTCGATGGAGATCGACACACTGTCTCCATTGGACAGATATCCCATATCCATGGCCCGCCTGATCAGCTCATGCGTCACATCCTCCCGGTCTTTTCCGCTATAGTCATACTCTCTGATCAGGTCTTCCCCGTCAGCATTCAGCCCTTTCAGGTCCAGGACTCTCTCCGTACGGCTGAGTGTCATCTCCACCTCCGGATTGATCTGGATGCGAATGGTTCCGTACGCTACAAAGTTAGGCTGATAATATCCAAAGAATACCAGACAGAAGCAGGCTGCCGCTGCCGCCACGGCGGCGATCTGCCTTATCAAATATTTTTTCTTTTTCTCATGCGCCGGTGATCTTAGTTCTACGACATTCTGTACGGTGTCTCCCACCTGGTAATTCAGGTTGGCCGCCTTCAGGAATCTTCCTTCTTCATCCAGGAGCACCGCATAGGCAGGATGCGTTTCCATAACCAGATATTTCATCGTCCGCTTCCTCCTTTCCCGGGACCGATCTGGCACAGATGGCCGCGAATGATCTCATACCCGTTGGTGAAAGCCAGGAGGATGGCCGCCAGATATTTTCGGTGCCGCTCCATCGTCTTCTTATCCGTTCCGGATCCCTGCGACAATTCATTTACCGGCAGGCGGCCTGTCTTTACGAAACGGTCCAGCAGTTCCGGATTCTTTCTCGCGTAATCCAGCACTCCGCGGCATGCTGCCAGCGTTCTTTCCTGTTTGGGACAGTTATCCGCCACGTCAGAAAAAGTTATTCCCAGGACGGCAAGCTGTTTCTCAAATTCCTGAATCTCCTTACGGCTGGCTTCCCGCATCTCATATGCTTCCACCTCATTTTTCTGATCCGGAAGCATATCCAGAAGTTCTGTCTTCTCCTCCTCATCTGCCGGAGCATGAAGAGATCCCACATGTTCATGCCTCTTTTCTTTTCGATAGTAATCGATCAGGCGGCTGCGGATCGCTCTCGCCGCGTACGGCAGGAACGCTCCCCGTCCCTTTTCATAGTTCATCACCGCTTCATAAAAGGCAAACATGGCGATACTGATTTCATCTTCATTTTCACCGTAGGACTTCTTCGTCGTTTTCATAGCCTCGCTTCGAATAAAGCCCATGTACTGGCGGATCAGAGCATCCGCCGCTTCCGAGGCTGCTTTTGCCGCATATACCTGCGCAACAATATCATGTTCTATGACCGCCATTATCCATCCCCCGCCTCCACTATAGAAGAATACGCAAAATGCCCCGCATTTTCGGGGTATTTTGAAAATTTGCAACATTATTTTATTCAGAAGCGTACAATATCCTTATTTTACTCCCATTATAGCAAAACCCTTACTTTTCTCTCTATCAAATTCATGTAAAATCTGTGTAAAAAAAAGCAGGAAACCTTCTTGATTTCCTGCTCCCTTTACCATATCTGTTCCCATCTTAACCGACAGGTCTGTCGTCTTCCGTGATATTTCTCAGCACACGGCAGGGATTTCCCGCAGCGACCACATGATCCGGAATATCCTTTGTGACAACGCTTCCGGCTCCAATCACCGATCCTTCCCCGATCGCCACTCCGGGAAGAATCGTAACGTCTCCTCCGATCCATACATTGTCGCCGATCGTGATCGGCTCCGCTTTTTCCAGCCCCTCATTCCTCTCTTCCACCGTCAAAGGGTGGATCGCCGTATACATGCCGCAGTTGGGGCCGATAAAGCAGTACGTCCCGATCCTGACCGGCGCGCAGTCCATCAGATAGGCGTTATGATTGATAAACGTATGATCGCCGATGACGCACCTTGTACCATAGTCTGTATAAAACGGGGAAAGGATCGTGACGTCTTCCCCCTTATTCGGCAAAAGTTTTTTCAGGATCTCTTCCCGTTTTTCTTCCATTTTGGGAGGAGTCTGGTTCAGATAAAAACACAGCTCGTCCGTATCCGTTCTCTGTTCCTGCAGTTCCGGATCGTGATTCGCATTATACCAGTATCCCTTTTCCAGTTTTTCGCGTTCAGTCATATGGAACTCCTTTCAGCACTTATCATATCTGGTTTGCAGATATGATAATACACTCCTCCCTGTACGTCAATCAGGGCTGCCGCATCCATGGAAAAATTCCACAGACACAGCAGCCCAGACAGTTACGCTTTTGCTTTCGCCTGATACATAGACAAGAATACTGCCATAACCATGACAAGACCCTTTACTACATACTGCATATACACGCCCACATTCAGGATCGTCATAGCATTTGTGATAACTCCCAGGAACAGGATACCCATCAGAGTTCCCCAGGGTTTTCCAATACCGCCGTCCATGCTGGTGCCGCCGATGACAACCGCCGAGATCACATCCACTTCCCAGCCTCGTCCAAAGCTGAAGGATCCGGAAGCCACCTGCGCGCTGTGCATCATTCCGGCCAGTACGCACATCACCTGTACTGCCGCAAAGACGATTACTTTTGTTCTGAACACATGAATGCCGCTTAATCTGGCAGATTCCGCGTTGCCTCCTACCGCGTAAACAGAACGTCCGGTCGTTGTAAATGTCATTACAAAGAAACATATAATAAATACAATCACCAGGATGACCGCGGGAATCGGTATCACTCCAAACAGGCTTCCTGTACCCAGCTGCGTAAACCATTTCGGAAACGCGTTGGCGATCGGAAAACCTCCGCAGAGCCTTCCCGCCAGTCCGTAAAGCAGATTCAGGCTGGCCAGGGTGATAATAAAGGCCGGCATGTTAAATTTGTGCTGAAGAAAAGCATGTATCCATCCGATTACGATAGATGCCGCTACTGCGGCCACAATTCCGATCACGCAGGCCGCATCCACGCTGATTCCGGTAGCCGCAGGAAGATCCCGGCAGATGCGCGCGATAATTACGCCGGATAAGGCTACCTGCGAACCGACAGAAAGGTCTATCTGGCCGGAGATGATAACCAGTGTCATTCCAAAAGCGATGACTCCCTTCATCGCCTGGTTTCTGAAAATGTTTAAAATATTGGCAGGCGTCAGAAAAGTAGGCGTGGCAACTGCCATGATAACGATCACCAGTACCAGGAGAATCTCTATTGTATGGTCCAGTAATATGTTCTTTATTTTATTCTTGTTCATTCGTCTGTGTCCCCCATGCTATAAGCATATAATTCATTAATGCTGATATCGTCCGGATTTACTTCACCTGTGATTCTGCCGTTTTTCATGACCAGAATCCGGTGGCAGACTTCCAGAAGTTCCTCTAATTCTGATGAAACAAATATCGTTGATATCCCTTTTGCAGCCTGCTTCCACATGATCTCAAATATCTGCTGTTTCGCGTTGACGTCAATCCCTCTGGAAGGTTCGTCATACAGCATAATCAGAGGATTGGTGTTCAGCCAGTTCCCCACCACTACTTTCTGCTGATTTCCTCCGGAGAGAGAACTGACAGAAGCATGCATGCTGGGAATCTTGATCTGAAGATCCCTGATCTGATCTTCGGCTGCCTGCTTTCGCAGCTTTTTGTCTTCAAGCCACCCATGGGCAGTCTTTTCCATGCTTGCATAACAAAGGTTATCCTGAATGGAATGGATCAGGATCAGTCCTTCGTTCTTCCGGTCTTCAGGAGTCAGACCCATTCCAAGTTTTTTCATCGTAATAGGGCTCGCGTGCCTGGGCGCCTTTTTCCCGTTCACCCATACTTCTCCGCTGTCATAGGGATCCGCCCCGAATATAGATTTCAACAGTTCCGTTCTTCCGGCTCCCAGCATACCCGCTATCCCGAGAACCTCTCCTTTTCTCAACGAGAAACTAACATTTTCAAATTTATTTTTGCGGCACAGATTCTTCACTTCCAGGACCGTTCCTTCCTGTACCTTCAGCTCCTTTGGCCGCTGCCGGATAGCCACCTCTCCAAACATCATGCTGATAATGTCCTGATGTTTCACTTCCCTGGTATTTACGGACCCTACAAATTTTCCATCCCGCAAAACGGTAATCGTATCGGTGATCTCCGGTATCTCATGGAGTTTGTGTGAAATATAAATAATGATGATATCCTGTTTCTTTAATTCGCGGATTACTTTAAACAGGCTCTCCACCTCGCTGGATGCCAGAGAAGATGTGGGCTCGTCCAGCATCAGCACTTTAGGATGGAGGCTCATGGCCTTTGTGATCTCCACCACCTGGCACTGCCACATGGGCAGTCTGGAAACAATCTCTCTGGGATTAATCTTTACACCCATGGAATCCAGCATTTCCTTGGCCATCTTGTGCGCCCTGCCCCAATCCACAAGCCTTCCCTTTTTAGGCATTTTCCCCAGGAAAATATTTTCCGTGACTGTCAGGCTGGGCACCAGACTCATCTCCTGGTACACCGTTGCAAAGCCTTTCTCATTTGCCTCCGAAGGCGAATTGAAAGAAAGTTTTTCGTCGTCAAGATAAAACGCTCCGCTTGTAGGCTGAATAGCCCCTGAAAAGCATTTTACCAGTGTAGATTTTCCGGAACCGTTCTTTCCCAGCAAAGCGTTGACCTTACCGCTTTCAAAGGAAACGCTGACTTGATCCAGCGCCAGGCAGCCCGGATACTGTTTTGAAATTCCTTCTGTTCGTAAAACACTCATACTATATTAACCTTTCAACTCTCGACTCTTCTCCGGCATATAGCCGATAGGCGGAAGCGCTGCTTCCGCCTATCCGGTTTTTACTGGATCGCCTCAAAACCGTTATCTACGCGCCAGCTGTTTACTGCTTCTGTATCTCTCTTGGAAAGAATGATTCCTTCCATGTATTCACATTTACCTTTCGTTGCAGAATAATCTTCTCCCTGGATGGCTTTAATCAGCGCGGACATAGCCTCATAGCCCATGCCGTAAGGATCCTGCGCCACAACGCTCTGCAGTGGGCTGGACTCGTCCAGAATCATGCTGGAAATCTGGTCGGATCCGTCATGTCCAAATACCATGATCTCGTCAGATTTTCCTGCATTCTGTACGGCTGTAACTGTTCCGATGGTACCGCCGTCATTGATAGCGATGATCGCGTCAAGATCCGCATTTGCCGTAATGATGCTGGAAGCCGCCTCTAATGCAGTATCCTGCAGCCATGCGTCCTGGTTCGCCACTACTTCATATTTAACGCCGCCGTCTTCCAGGCCCTGCAGATATCCGTCCACTCTGGCTTTAGATACGTCCGGCAGCTGGGAAGCGAGCTGGATCGTCGCGATCTTGGCCGTTTCATCGCCTACTTTTTCTTTCAGGATAGCTGCTGCCTCTGTACCGGCTTTATAGCAGTTGTCATAATCGTTGGAAGTATATCCCGCTACGATAAAATCTGCGTCTGTCAGGTCAATATTGGTCAGCGCGATCTTCATGCCGCTTTCATCTGCGGAGCGGAGCGCCGCCACTGAAGAATCAGAGTTCAAAGGAGCGATAGCAAGACCGTCTACTCCCTGCGCCACATAAGTGTTGATCAGCTCTACTTCTCTGGCCGCATCATTGTTGGTATTATCAGTCATGATATTTACGCCATATTCTTCTGCTGCCGCCACATAGCCCTGGGTGAGCATGTTCATGAACTGGTCGTCCTGGAAAACGATTCCCGCCACTGTAATGTCCGAAGCGTCCGCCGCTCCTTCTGCGCTTTCTTCCGAGGCGCTTTCTTCTGCGGTTCCGGAAGCCTCCGCATCGGCGCTCTCAGATGCCGCGGCGCTCTCCGTGTCGCTCTCCGCCGTGGTGCTGCTGCCTGTTCCCCCGCAGGCGGTCAGCCCGACTGCCATTACTCCAGCCAATAAAGCTGCCATCACTTTCTTCTTTTTCATGTTTCCATTTCCTCCTTTTAATTTTGTAATTTTAGCACATTCTCATGTGTTCCATACTTTCTTGCAGCCGCTATCAGCGCGCGCATGTTTTCCGGGCTTGTATTGGCTCCGATCGCGCAGCCCGAGCTGATGATCAGACCTTTTCCGCGAGTTGCTTCCACTACCTTCCGGACTGCCAGGTCTACTTCCTCCGGAGTTCCCAGATATAAGGGATCGCTCGGATTCACATTGCCCATAAGAACGGTACTTTCCGGTATCTCTTCTCTTGCTTTCGCCAGATCCAGCTTCCAGTCCACTTCCAGGATCCTTGCCCCGGTCTCTCCCATATCTTTAATGATTTTATTGGTATCTCCGCAAATATGAATCGAATACGGTTTCTCTTCTGTCTGTACCTCTTCTACCACACGACATTCATACGGTTTTGCATAAGTCCTGTAGATATCCGGCGACACCAGGTTCGGGCTCGCATACGCGTCTCCCATACTGGTCATAGTCGCTCCCGCCTTCAGCTGAGCCTTCGCGAAAGCCACATGCACTCTGGTGGTCCATTCCAGCGCATGCTGGATCACTTCTTCATCTTCTTCCAGCAGATCCAGCATGAATTCCTGCGTTCCCCTCAGAAGACATAAAAGATTAAACGGCCCCTGATCGGCACGTCCCATCACGACTGCTTCTCTGCCAATCTTCTCCGCAATTCTTGACGTCGTCTCCAGCCACTCTGAAAGCCTTCCGTCCTTTTCCGGATCCGGGAACTTCAGATCATCGATCTGTCTCAGGTCTGTCAGAACCGGTTCGCTCTCTTTTACCACGGCCACATTATCGTCCCGGTAAACCACCTTCGCGCCGCAGGCTTCTGCAAGCGTGGAATCGTCCACATCGATAACGCATCCGTCATAGCCGTATTTTTCTCTGCATTCCAGATGGCATTTCGCCATAATGGCTGGATTCCGGTTAACTTTCCCGATACTGTATCCTCCGTCGGCCATGGCAAACATAAAGCTCTGCGGTATAACCGGAAGATAATCCGGTATCTCCCCTCGCAAAACCGACTGTACTCTTTCCAGTGATGTCATCTCTTTCATACTGCAACCTCCGTATTTTGGAACTCTCGAATCTGTTTTTGTACTATCTCCGGCAGAGAACACAGTCTTTTTTCTTCCTTATGTGTGCCGGCATTTTCCGTGATCAGGACACTGCATCCTTCTCTCATGGCTATGTTATGCCACACTCCCGCCGGTATGTTGTACGTGATGCCCGGCTGTAAGAGAACCATCTCGATCTCGCTCCGTTCGTCTTTTGCGGCAATCAAAAAGGCAGATCCTTTTAATAATGTAAATGTTTCGTCTGTATGCTCATGAATTTCCAGATCTTTTATATTCTTCGCATCCTGTGACGTGCAATAATTCAGCTTCGCCACCTGCCAGTACTCTTTAATTAAAAACGGGTGATAGCCCGGACTTTCATCGTTGAGCTCTTTCACCAACATGTATATCCTCATCTCCTCTCTCTTTCAAAAATAGCTATTTTTTCAATTTATTTTTAAGTTTTTTTATTGACTATTTACAATACAGATTATATTATTATTAAAAATGTATTGCAATCGCTTATGTATTTCATACAAATTTATCATTTATTCTTCAGGGAGGTATTCATGGAATCTGCCATAAACTGGAAGGATACATATTTTGCATCCAAAGACCGTATTGTTCTGACCAATAACGAAGTCCGTGTCCCCGGAGTCCGCGTACTGGCGCATCATCTGATGAACAGCTCCATCGCCCCTCTCCAGGCGCATTATCACGAAGACTGTTTTGAATTCACTCTGATTTATGACGGATCTTTTATCTTTCAGGCGCAGGGGCAGAATTACAAAGCTTCCGGAAGTGATATCTTTATCGCATATCCCAATGAAGTGCACAGCACCAATCAGTTTCCTCTCTCTCATGGAGAATTTTACTGGCTTCAGCTGGATTGCCGGACTGACAAGGGATTTCTTTTCCTTGAAAAGCCTGCGGCGGATGATCTGATTCAGCGCCTGCAGAATATCCGCCGCCATCTGGTCAAACTGGACACGGACGAACCTTTCTCTTATTTAAGACAGGCCTTTCAACTGGCCGTCAACGGTGTGTCTCCTTATCTGATCGCCGGATACCTGGTTCTTTTTCTCAATCTGCTAAGCAATGACTCTGTCCGGCAGCAGCCCGTATCAAAAGAAATATACCAGGCGCTGAACTACATTTTTGATCATATTGAAACAGATATTTCCATGGAGCAGCTGGCCGCCTGCAGCAATCTGTCCGTTCCTCAATTTAAAGTGAAGTTCAAGAAAGAAATGGGCGTATCGCCGCGCAGCTTCGTAAATACCCAGAAAATAGAGGTGGCGAAACAGCTTCTTCTGGAAGGCATGTCCAAAACAGACGTCGCCCTGCAGCTTGGTTTTAACACCAGCAGTTACTTTGCGGCGGTTTTTAAAAAGTATACTTTTTCCACTCCTTCAGAATATGTAAAAAATAACGGCGCAGCTTAAGCTGCGCCGTTCCCCATCACAGTCTTCTTTTTTCATACCGTCCCGCCGTTCCCGCGCCCGCTGATCTCTTTGATCAGCAAAAGCTTCTGTCCCGGACGGACTGCCTCCTCTTTCAGCTCATTCAGTTCCGCCACTGCCGCGCATGAAGCGGCGTGTTCCCTGGCAATATCCCACAGACTTTCCCCCGGCTGTACCACATGGATCACCATGCCCGGCATCCGTTTCAGGCGTTCCATGTCAAGCGGCTCTTCTTCCAGATCCTCCACCAGATCCAGTTCTCTCTGGCACTGGAAAAGAGCCTGAATCTGAAGCACCATCTTGATCTCCACTTCTCTTTCATCCTGCATGTTAACCGTAATTTGATCCAGTCCCAGAGAAACCTGCCATCCGCTGTTTTCTGACAGTTCTGACGTTTCTACCGTATAATCAAACGGGAAGCTTCCCATCGCGCAGGCCACGGGCTGTGCGTCATCTGAGGTCGTATAAAGTACCCACGGCTCCGTCATTCCCTGTACCTGCAGCCCTTTCTCCGAAATTTCCATATGTCCCGCATGGATCTGAGCCCCCGCGCTCAGGATCTGAAGGATAGAAGGCGCTCCTTCTTCCAGTTTCAGTCGGCCTCCCGCCCTGGCTCTGGCGTCTGATATTCCCTGCACAAAATCCCAGGCATAGGTCTGTCTCACAGGATGGATCTCCCGGTCCAGACTATAAGCATCGCAGAGCACTTCGCCAGAACTCTCTTCCAGGTACCGCATGCGTAGTTCCAGTACCGCGTCAATACGCACTGTCCTGGGTTCTCCGTCATAATCGGCCTGGAGCTCCATATCCGCGCGCTGCAGCGACACTTCCGTCTTCCCCGTCAGATCGGGCCGGCATCCTTCACACTCTATTTCCTGCTGGAAAGGAATACTCTGCTCCAGCCACTGCAGCCGTCCGACATCCTCTGCTTCACCTTCATACAGAAAAAACACGGACAATTCTCCTTTTATAATCACTTTCCCTTCTTCCGGACGTATCCCCAGCCCCTGAAGTCGCGGCTCTTTCCAGATAATCTTCCGTATATTCGGCTTCCCCGGAGGCAGCGTCAATTCTTCCCTGATTCGAAGAGTATCCTTTTTATGTACCGTTTCCTGCTGCACACTGACCGGACAGGTACGTATAAACAGGTCTTTTTCTTCGGGAGGCGCGCCGACCAGCGCGGCTGGCTGTTCCCGGTATGCCTCGGCTTTCAGTGCCAGCACACATTTCATATTCACCTTGCGGGAATGTATCGCCGATGCATGGAGATCTTCCAGTTCCCAGGAGAAATCCAGTCCGTCTCCATCCTCCAGTTCATTCAAAAAGACGGTCTCTTCTACCGGCACGCTGCCTTCCAGCGCGTCCGGCATCCGGTCCGCCCCTTCTCCCACATACAGGATCCGATAGAAAAAGACTCCACGTACCTTGATTTTTCCGATCTCGCCTTTGATCTCGTCCGCCCGGAATTCTCCCTGCTTATGAATAATCCGGAAAATATCAGGCTTTTGATCCGGCACATTCAGATCTTCCTCCAGCGTAATCTGACTGACCGCGCCGCCTTTCCGGCGGTTCAGGCCAATATATCTCCGTACCAGTTCCATTGTTCTCCCCTCTTTCATTTTATTCAAATACCACCGGCTGCTCCAGATATTCCAGTTTCAGCACCAGATAAGGGCAAGTCACCGCGTCTGCCGTCTGCTCTGTTCCATCCGGACCTAAAAGCTCTGTGTCCACATAGACCGCGTTGCCGGTCAGATACAAATCTTCCACCGCAATACTATAACCGCTGCTTGGCTGCTCTCCATATCCAATGCAGATATACAAATATCCGTCATCCTCATACGTCACCTTGAATGGTTCTGTTTTTTTCTCCTCCAGCACGTTCCGAAGCTCTTCCGGGGTCCTTTCCGGATCCAGCACCGTAAAATCCAGGTCTTTTACTTTTTCCTCATCCTGCGTCTCCACTCCGCATGCTGTCAGCATCAGCACTGTCAGACAGATCAGACACCATTTTCTCATACCTGAAAAACTTCCTGTTCGTTTGCTCTATCATATGTGGAAAAAAACCATTTCAGACCAGCGTTCTTCCTTGTATTCCCGTTCCTAATCCATTATAATGATAGATATTGAAAAATGGAGGATCGTTTCGTGCATTTCAAAGTATCCAAAGAAGACCAGACCAACCACCGCTACAGCGGCGTGCTCTGTCATCCTACTTCTTTCCCGTCTCCTTACGGGATCGGAGACCTGGGACAGGGCGCTTATGATTTTATCGACTTCCTGGCGGATGCCGGGCAGCATCTGTGGCAGATCCTGCCTTTGTGTCCGACCACATGGGGAGATTCTCCCTACCAGGGCTTTTCCGTATTTGCAGGTCAGCCTCTGCTGATCAGTCCGGATCTCCTGAAAAAACAGAATCTGCTTTCTGAAGAAGATCTGGAAGACATTCCGGATTTTGATCCGGACAAGGTAGAATACGGAGAAGTAAAGACATATAAAAAAGGACTTTTCCAGACCGCCTGGAAAAATTTTCATCATACCGCCGACAAGAATTTGCTGGAAGAATATCAGGCGTTCTGCGACAGCAACGAATACTGGCTGAATGATTATGCCCTTTTTATGGCCGGAAAAGACTACCACAAAGGACTGAACTGGTATGAGTGGGACACCAGTCTCAGAGATCCTGATCCGTTGGAGAAGGAGGAATGGACAGAAAAGCTGAAAGATGAAGTGGATTATTATAAGTTTCTTCAGTTTCTGTTCTTCGACCAGTGGTTTGATCTGAAGGAATACGCCAATAATAAAGGAATCGCCATCATCGGTGACATCCCGATCTTCACCTGTCTGGACAGCGCGGACGTATGGGCGAACCGCCGCCTCTTCCGCCTGGACTCGAAAGGCTTTCCGCTGGAGACGGCCGGCGTTCCGCCCGACTATTTCAGCGCTACGGGACAGCTCTGGGGCAATCCGCTCTATGACTGGGACGTCCATGCCGCCGACGGTTATTCCTGGTGGATCGAACGCATCCGCAACCAGCTGGATCAGGTGGATTATCTCCGCATTGATCATTTCCGCGGTTTTGAAGCCTACTGGGCCGTACCCGCCGGGGAAGAAACCGCTGTGAACGGAGAATGGAAGAAAGGCCCCGGAGAAGATCTTTTCCTTGCCATTGAAAAGGAACTGGGCGAAGGACTTCCCATCTTCGCGGAAGATCTGGGTATCATCACTCCGGAAGTAGAACGTCTGCGGGATATGTTCGCGTTTCCCGGCATGAAAGTGCTGCAGTTCGGTTTTGAAGGAGAAGGCGAAAGCACTTTTCTTCCCCATCAGCTGGATACCCGTAACTGCGTCTGTTACACCGGCACCCATGACAACGATACCAGCTGCGGCTGGTATGCCAACACGAATGAGCAGAACCGGGACAAGGTACGGCGCTACATGAACACCGATGCCAGCAGCATCAGCTGGGATTTCATCCGCACCTGCCTGGGTACTATTGCCAGATACGCCATCTTCCCGGTTCAGGACCTTCTGAAGCTGGGCAGCGAGGCCCGTATGAATGTTCCCGGAACTCCTTCCGGAAACTGGACTTTCCGTTTCCGCGAAGGGCAGCTGAACCAGGGGATCGCAGACGGGCTGCGCCAGATGACCCGGTTATTCGGGCGTTGGGGATAATCCCTTTTTAACGGAAAGAAGGATTTGACATGATAAGATTTTTACTGATAGCACTGCTTCTGTTCCTCTACCTGCTCCTTGGAATACCTGTTCTGCTGGTTGAGAAGCTGGTCGCGAAGATTAATCCGCATGCGCGGGATATCAGCTGCCTTCGCATGGTACAATGGGCTTTCAAACTGATGCTCTGGATCACCGGCGCCGACATCTCCTATATCGGCAGAGAAAACGTCCCCAAAGACCGTGCGGTTCTTTACGTGGGCAATCATAACAGTTATTTTGACATTCTGCTTACGTATTCTCAATGCCCCGGCCTGACCGGTTATGTGGCCAAATCCGAAATGCTGCGTTATCCCCTGCTCCGCGACTGGATGAAGCGGCTTTACTGCGTATTTCTGGACCGCAGCGATCTTCGCGCCGGTATGCAGATGATCCTGACATGCATAGATTATATCAAGAATGGTATCTCTATCTGTATTTTCCCGGAAGGCACCCGGAGCAAGGACGGGCAGATGCAGCCTTTCCATGAAGGGAGCCTCAAAATGGCTGCCAAGACCGGCTGCCCCATTATTCCGATGGCGATCAGCAACTCCGCGCAGATCTTCGAAAACCATATGCCGTTTGTCCGTCCGTGCAAAGTGATCGTAGAATATGGGGCGCCCGTTTATCCCAAAGAGCTGTCAAAAGAAGACCAGAAATTTCTGGGTGCGTATACGCAGAAAAAAATCCAGGAAATGCTGGATCAGCATCATATAGATTGAGGAGGCAGTTATGAAAATTGTAGTATTGGCAGGAGGTATCAGCACTGAACGCGACGTCTCGCTGGTCAGCGGAAGAGATATCTACCGGGCGCTGAAAGAAAATGGACATCAGGCAATACTGATAGATCTTTTCCTTGGCCTTCCGGAGCCGGGAAGATCCCTGGACCAACTGTTTGACGCCGATATAGACTGGACCGCTTCCATCTGCAGCGTGTCTGCAGAAGCCCCCGATCTGGAGTCAGTCAAAGCGCTGCGTCCCGGATACCGGAGTCTTCTCGGCCCTCATGTGCTGGATCTCTGTGCGATGGCCGATATGGTATTTCTCGCCCTCCACGGTTCCAACGGGGAGGATGGCAGAATACAGGCTCTTTTCGATCTGATGGGTATCCGTTATACAGGAACCGGCCATGTAAGCAGCGCCATCAGCATGGACAAAGATCTGACAAAGCGCATGTTCCATGCCCTGGGGGTTCCTACTCCGCCGGGCGTTACAGCCGTGAAAGGGAAACCGTTCACTCTCCCGGAGGAGGTAGGCTTTCCCTGCATGGTAAAAACATGCTGCGGAGGTTCTTCCGTGGGCGTTTATAGGGCAGATACCCCGGAGTCTCTCGCCGGAGCTCTGGAAAATGCGTTTTCCTATGAAGATCAGGTAGTCGTGGAACGGTGCATTATCGGACGGGAATTTTCCATCGGAGTCATCGATGGAAAGGCTCTCCCTGTCATCGAGATCGCGCCGCTGGAAGGTTTTTATGATTATAAAAGTAAATATCAGGCCGGAAGCACCATAGAGACCTGTCCCGCCGACCTTCCGGAAGAGACGGCTGCGCGTATGCAGAAACATGCGGAAGAAGCATGTGCCGCTGTAAGCATTGAAGGATATGCCCGGGTGGATTTTATGCTGGATGATCGTACCGGGACAGATTATGCGCTGGAGATCAACACTCTTCCCGGGATGACTCCCACCAGTCTGCTGCCGCAGGAAGCGGCCGCCATCGGATACAGCTTCCCGCAGCTCTGCGAGTGGATCCTTCAGGTATCCTTGAAAAAATATCAGTGATCCCGGATTTCGGGACAGGAAGGACGGATTATCATGAAAAATTTTACGGCAGGCCAGTTTCTGGAAGCCTGCGGAGGAACCTTCTACGGCCCTTCCGGGATTCTGGAACAAAATATACAGGGAGTAAAAGTCGACAGCCGTCAGATCCGGAAAGGAGACCTGTTCCTCGCCACCGTGGGCGAACGGACAGACGGCCACCGCTTTATCCCCGGAGTGTTTGAGAAAGGCGCTCTGTGCGCGGTCAGCCAGCAGAAGCTGACCGATCCCGCCGGCCCTTATATTCTGGTCAAAGATACGCTCCAGGCCCTGAAAGACGGCGCGGAGGCTTACCGGAAAACCCTGTCCATTCCGGTTATCGGAGTGACCGGCAGTGTAGGAAAAACCAGCACCAAAGAAATGATCGCCGCAGTTCTGGGCCGGAAGTACCATGTTCTCAGAACGCCTGGCAATTTCAATAATGAAATCGGTCTTCCTCTGACCATTTTCATGATTGACCGGGAACATGAAGCCGCGGTTCTGGAGATGGGTATGAACCATTTTGGAGAGATGCACCGGCTGAGCCGTATGGCCCGTCCCACTCATTGTGTTTTTACCAATATCGGCGTCGCTCATCTGGAGTATCTGGGATCCCGGGACGGTATCTTGAAAGCCAAGATGGAGATGCTGGATTACGCGGCTCCCGACGCCGGGATCTTCATAAACGGCGATGACGATAAACTGGCCGTTATGAAAGATCGTGCCATAACCTTCGGATTAAAAAAAACCAACCAGATTTATGCCGATCAGATCGAGAATCTGGGGCTGGACGGCATCCGCTGCCGGATCCGCACGCCGGAAGGAGACATTCACGCTGCCATCCCGATCCCCGGCATGCATATGGTCTACAACGCCATGGCCGGCACCTGCGTGGGACAGTCCCTGGGGCTTAACTCAGAAGAAATAGAAGCCGGGATCCGGTCCCTGTCCGCCCTCCCGGGCCGCGGGCATCTTCTGCATACCCCTCGCTTTACGCTGCTGGACGACTGTTACAACGCCAACCCGGTCTCCATGCGCGCCATGCTGGATGTGCTGGATCAGGCGCTCACCCGCAAAGTGGCTGTCCTGGGAGATATGGGCGAACTGGGAGATCAGAAAAAAGAACTCCACGCATCCGTAGGAGAACACTTAAAGGATCTTTCCATCGATGTGGTCGTCACCATCGGCCCGCTCAGTGAATTCATCCACGAAGCGGCCAGGACGGCTTCCCCGTCTTCCTGCTGTCTTCATTTTCCGGACAAAGAGTCCTTCTTAAGAGACAGGGATCATATCCTGAAAGACGGCGACTCGGTCCTGGTCAAAGCTTCTCATTATATGGGATTTGAAGAGATTGTAAACGTTTTATCAGAATCATAAGGAGATATGACAATGCTGAATTTTGAATACTACACGCCCACAAAAGTTGTCTTCGGAAAAGGGACGGAAAAAAGAGCCGGAGAACTGGCCAGATCCTTCGGCGCTTCCAAAGTGCTGGTACACTACGGCGGCGGCAGCGCAAAAAAATCCGGTCTTCTGGACCGGGTCTGCGATTCTCTGACAGAAGCCGGACTGCCTTACGTATTGCTGGGCGGCGTGGTACCCAACCCCCGCCTTGGACTGGTTAAAGAAGGCATCGAACTCTGCCAAAAAGAAGGCGTGGATTTCCTTCTGGCCGTGGGCGGCGGCAGCGTCATCGATTCCGCCAAAGCCATCGGCTACGGATTATATCATAACTGTGATCCGTGGCTCTTCTATGACAGAAAAGCCACTGCTGCCGGATGTATCCCCATCGGCGCCATCCCCACCATCGCGGCCGCCGGAAGCGAGATGAGCGATTCCTCCGTCATCACCAATGAAGACGGCTGGCTCAAGAGAGGCTACAGCAGCGATTACAGCCGCTGCCGTTTCGCCATCATGAATCCGGAGCTGACCTGTTCTCTGCCGCCTTACCAGACCTCCTGCGGATGCACGGACATCCTGATGCATACCATGGAGCGGTATTTCAGTCATGAGAAACACACAGAGCTGACCGACAGCATCAGCGAGGCCTTAATGCGCACGGTGATGCACAATGCGCATGTTCTCATGAAAGACCCGCAGAACTATGACGCCCGCGCGGAGATCATGTGGGCAGGCAGTCTCTCCCACAATGGACTTACCGGCTGCGGAACCGCCGGAGACTGGGCCTCCCATCAGATCGAGCATGAGCTGGGCGGTATGTTCGATGTGGCTCATGGCGCCGGTCTGGCCGCTGTCTGGGGCAGCTGGGCGCGTTATGTCTATCAGGAAGAGCCGGAGAAATTCGCGCATTTTGCCATCCATGTGATGGGCGTCCCTGCGGATTCCGGCACGGCAGAGGAGACCGCTCTGGCAGGCATCCGGGCTATGGAAGATTTCTTCCGTTCCATCAACATGCCGGTCTCTCTCTCAGAACTGGGCGTACATCCTACAGATGACCAGATCCGTGAGATGGCACAGAAATGTGTCTTTTTCGGGCATCGCACGGTAGGCGGATTCAAAGTCCTCCATGCGGAAGATGTCGAAAAGATCTACCGCATGGCTCAATAATTCATGGTTTTGTCTTACCGAGATGCTCCCGGATAAGCGGGAGCATCTCTTCTTTTCTTTTTCCCATAGCAAAAGCAAGCTCGCTGTACAGCGCCTCTTCCGCCATCTTCATATATCTCTCGTCTACAGACGCCGCTTTTTTACCCTGACGAAGACGCGTCTGTTTTCTCCGGTACAGAGTCTTGAGAATCCCTACCCACTGTCTCCGGTCTCCGGAATTCAAAGCCTCTTTATATCTCTCTTCCCTCAGCTTTTCATTATCTACCTTCAGTTCCTGAATATCCGGTATCTCATCCAGGAAATTCCACGCTTCACTCTCGGATATCAAACGCCGGGCATTGACGTTCTCCTTATCAATCGGGAAATAAATACGGTTTCCTTTTACCGCCAGAGGCACCAGCACATAATACAGCCTCCCTTTATCCGCGCCGGGGATATCCGGATGTATAATATCTTCCACCCGGCAGATACCGTTGTGTCCGTACATGATGTATTCGCCTTTTTCAAACCTCATTTTTTGCCTCCTCAAATACAAGTTCTATAGTACTGATACAACCTCTGATCGTCGTTTTGAATCCCTCATAGCGTTCCGGCACATGAAGGCAATTATTTGTGTCTATATGAACATCAAAAATCGTCCCGCTGCCTTTTGACCTCAAAGGCGGTGTTTCATCTGAGATATAAAGCAGATGTTTTCCCACCCAGATCCCCTGAATGTTTTTCTTTCGCAGCTTATACTGCACCGGCATGCTGACTTTTCCCCTGACAACCCTTGTTTTTTCTTCCCCTATTGCAAACATCGAAATCCCCCTTTTCGCCGGAATCTTCAGAAACAGAAAAAGAACCAGACAGGCTACAATGAGCGACCGGTTCTTTTGTATTTCTCTATTATCCAGCAATTCAACCTTCCCCATGTGTTTTCTCTGCTAATATATATTTATCATAACAAATTCTTCCACATTTTGTAAGGGGGGTAATCGAAAATATTTACTTTTTTCGCACAATTGCTTCTTTAATCACATGATTTTCCACACTCAGGACGCGGATCTCCAATTCGTCTGTCTCCCAGACAAAGCGTTCTCCATCGTCCGGCACTCTGCCCGCCAGCCCCCAGATGTACCCGCTGAAAGTATCAAAGGTATCCGTCGGCAGCTTGACTCCTACTGTCTCTTCCACTTCATCCAGACTTGCGCTCCCCTGAATCTTCCAGCAGTCTTCACCCAGCTTGCGGATATCTTCCGGCCGTTCCGGTTCCTCTGCGTCATTCAGATCTCCCACCAGAGCTTCAATCAGATCGTGGTCTGTAATAACACCGCTCATCCCTCCGTATTCATCGATCAGAATTGCAAAATAGACCTTCTTTTCCTTCATTTGCCGCAGGAGCACATTTGCCTTCATACTCTCCGGAATCAGATACGGCTCTTCCACGCATCGTTTCATGATATTTTCTCTGCTTCTGTCGTCTGTCCGGAAATAATCTTTCGTATCCAGAACTCCCACAATGTCGTCCTGGCTCTCGCCGACCACCGGATAATGAGTATAACGATGATTGCGGATCACTTCCTCCCACTCCTCCGGCGTATCTTCCAGATAAAGCATCACTGCCTCCCGGCGGTGAGTACAGATCTCGTCCACCGGAATATCATCAAACTCGAACACATTGCGGATCATCTGCGTCTCTTCCAACTGAATATTTCCCTGCTCGCTTCCCTCCATCAAAAGCATGCGGATCTCCTCTTCTGTTACCTGATCCTCTTCTTCCTCAGGGCTGATCCCCATGAGACGCAGGACCAGATTTGTGGACACAGTCAGAAGCCATACCAGAGGCGCAAATACCTTCGCGACAAAATACAGCAGCCCGGCCATCCCCAGCGCCATCTGCTCCGTCTTTTTCATAGCCAGGCGCTTCGGCACCAGTTCTCCAAATACCAGTGTAAAATAGGACAATATGATTGTGATCAAAACAATGGCCGCGGATCTGAGCACATTTGCCGGAACCGGAACCCCTGCCTCCAGCAGCACCGTCACCAGCGGATCAGCGAAAGTATCCGCCGCGAACGCACTCTGTAAAAATCCTGCCAGCGTGATCGCCACCTGAATCGTGGCGAGAAATCTGGCCGGCTGCTGGATCAGGTTATTCAGTTTCAGCGCACGTCTGTCCCCTTCACCCACCAGCTTTTTCAGCTTCGTCTCGCTCATGGACAATACGGCGATCTCCGCGCTGGCGAACACCGCATTTAAAAATATCAGTATAATCAATAGTACTATGGCCTGCATACATTCCTCTCCTTCTAATCATTGCCAATTTTCTTAAAAATACACAAAAAGGTATAGCCTGTTCGTCTTAAACGTCTACAGACTATACCTTTCTCTATTCATATGACTGCATGAAGCAGTGCCGTCTCCGTGCAATTATGTGTATCTTGATCGCCGTCGGCGTCGCTCTCCATGATTTTCACCTGTCCTTCCTTCTCAGATATCTATGGGGGCAATCATATCACATTCCCGCGGAAATATCAACCGTTTTTTCCGGACTCCGACATGCTGGTCAATGTATAACCGGTTTTTGCCACCAGAACCCGTATGTCATCCCGGGTTACCGGCTGTTTTGTATGAAGAACTGCGCTTTTCTTTTTCAGGCTTACTTCGGCAAAATATCCGTCCTGGCGGTTCAGGGCGTTTTCCATACGCGCCTCACAGTTCCTGCAGGTCATGCCGTCAATCCCGATCTGATACGTATAGGGATAATGGGACAGGTCGCGGTCCTCCGGTCCCGTCTTTCTGACCTGATCTCCGCCTCCCCCGCAGCAGCCCTGTTTCAGCTTCCTGCAGTAACTTCTGACCGCAAATACACAGATCAGAACCAATACCACTATAATAATTGCATTTGCCATACCGTTCATCCTCCTGTTGCAGTTTCAGTTAGCGTATCCTAATTTCAATTCTACTATAGCACGGTTTCAGGACTTCTGGCAAGCCTCTTCCGGATCTTTCAGCAGATTCGTCATGCTTCTCAAACTGATGGCAAGCGTAGAGGTGTTATGCAGCAGCGCGGAGGCGGCCGGAGTCAGGATCCCTCCCACTCCCAGCAGGATCAGTCCCAGATTAAAACCTATCACAAACCGGTAATTAAACTGCACTCTTTTCAGAAGCGCATTGCTGATCTCTTTCAGTGTAATCAGCTGGTGCAGCGCGTCTTCTGAGATAGTGATGTCCGCGATCTCCCGGGCGATCTCCGCCCCCTCGCTGATGGCAATGCCCACATCCGCGGCAGACAAAGCCGGAGAGTCGTTGATACCGTCTCCCACCATCACCACTTTCCGTCCTTTTTTCTTCTCTGCCTCCACAAATCCGGCTTTATCCTCAGGCAGCACCTCCGCGTAATACTCATCGACGCCGACTCTGGCAGCGATGGCCCTGGCAGTTCGTTCTCCATCTCCGGTCATCATCACAATCTTGGAGATTCCCAGTTTTTTCAGATCGGCGATCACCTCCGGCGCTTCCTCACGCAATGGATCTTCGATGCAGATCACGGCAGCCAGGCGTCCGCCTATCGCCAGAAACAGATGGGAATATTCTTCCGGCAGCTCCTGGAACCGTCCTTCTTCCCCTTCCGGCACTGCGCACTTTTCATCCTCGAATACAAAATGATAGCTTCCGATAATAACTCTTTCATCTCCTATATAAGTAGCTATCCCATGCGCCACGATATAATCCACCTTGGAGTGCATTTCCTCATGAACCAGGCCGCGCCGCATAGATTCCTGGATCACCGCGTTGGCAATGGAATGAGGAAAATGTTCTTCCAGGCAGGCGGCGATCCGCAGCATCTCCTCCGGATCACGGCCTTCAAAAGCCACTATTTTCGCCACAGTAGGTCTGGCTTTCGTGAGCGTGCCGGTCTTGTCAAATACAACCGTATCCGCCTCCGCCATGGTCTCCAGGAACATGCCTCCTTTGACCGTGATCTGATAATTTCCGGCCTCACGCATGGCGGAAAGTACCGCCAGCGGCATAGACAGCTTCAGAGCGCACGAAAAATCCACCATCAGGATCGATAGCGCTTTTGTGGTATTCCCGGTCAGAAGCCAGGTAAGTGCCGTTCCTCCCAGGCTCCAGGGCACCAGCGCATCCGCAAGGTTCTCCGCTTTTCCTTCCAGTGAGGATTTCAGCTTTTCTGATTCCTCGATCATGCTTACGATCCGCTCAAACCGGGTGGAGCCTGCGGCCTTCTTCACGCGGATCAGCAGAGCGCCTTCTTCCACTGCGGTACCTGCATACACATAAGACTCTTTTTCCTTCCTGACCGGAATGGACTCCCCTGTCATGGAAGCCTGGTTTACCATAGCTTCTCCATCTTCGACGATTCCGTCCAGAGGGATCACACTGCCCACGCGCGCGGACACCAGGTCTCCTTCCCGGATCTGGTCGATCGGAACCAGGACTTCCTGGCCTTCCGCATACAGCCACACTTTCTCGATGTGCAAAGACATGCTTCTTGCCAGATCGCCCACCGACTTCTTATGCGTCCATTCTTCCAGAAGTTCTCCGACCCCCAGCAGAAACATAATAGATCCTGCCGTATTAAAGTCCAGTCTGGCTATGGACACCGTCACGGCCGTCGCGTCCAGCACTTCCACTTCCAGTCTGCCCTTCGCCAGGCACCGGATTCCTTTCGCGATATATTTCACCGCCTGCAGAGTCGTATAAATGGCTCTGGCCCAGGAAGGCAGAAAGAACTTCGTGAAAACGCGGACACTCACTTTCTGAATCAGTTTCTCCTTATATTCCTGGTTCAATGCCCGGCCGCTGTTCTTTGGCACCAGCGCCTTCAGCGATTCGTCTTCCAACGAAAACCGGCTGATATATTCCAGAACTTTTTCCCTGTCGCCTTCATACACCACAGCCGCGCCTGCGGTTCTCTCATAGACCTTCGCCTCCCGCACACACGGGCAGCTGCATAAATAGTAATAAAAAAGATCCGCCTGGGGGACGGTCAGCTGTCCCAGACACAGGCGGACACGTATCCGTCCCCGGATCTCATGTTTGATCACAAATTTCATCTTACTCTTCTGATTCGTCCTCCACGACTTCTTCCGCTCTCTGACGATTGATCTCCTGGGCCTCGGCAAGGATATCGTCGGCGTTCTCCTGAACGGATGCGGCAGTGGTCATCACACACTCTTTCGCGCGCAAACCGGCAGCCACACAATTTACATAAAATTTTTTGGCGTCCTGACTTGCCAGAATCTTGATTCCGGCAGTCCCGAACAGTACGCCTCCCGCAAAAATACCAATCTTCTTAAAATCCAGACACTGTAAACATTTCAACATCTTTTGATTCCTCCTCCTACTTATGTTTGTAGCCTGTATACATGACCATGAAAAGGCAGAATATCATGGCCCATGCCCAAAATCTGTGTTTTTTCATACGATGCACCAGCCTCTCTGTAAAGTCGCAGTTTACATATTTTTTACCTGCATTTAAAGACTAACAAAGATATCCGGAGTTAGTCAATTCCAACACTCTTTATCGAAATATTTTCTCATTTACTCCCAAAAAGCCCGTGTGTTCCTGCATTGTCGCACAAAACACACGGGTTTTTTGTTTTCAGAATTATTTCAGGATATGAATTACGCCCCGGTCATTGAGATTTTTTAACAGAGACAAAGTGATCGGGAACCCAAACAGACCGATGATCCCAAATAACTGAAGTCCCGCCAGCATACTGAGCAGCGTCACCACCGGGTGCAGCCCCACCTGATGTCCCACGATCTTCGGTTCGATAATATTCCGGATCACCGTAATGATCAGGTACAGTGCCAGAAGTCCCAGGCCCAGGACCCATTTCCCCATAATCAGGCTGATGATTCCCCAGGGGATCATGATGCCTCCGGTGCCCAGCACCGGGAGGATATCAAAAACAGCGATACACAGCGCGATCAGAATCGCATTCGGTACCCGCAGAACCGTCAGGCCCACGGAAATTTCCAAAAATGTGATACAGAGAATCAATGCGTAGGACGCCAGACATTTCAGCAAGGTTCCTCCCACATAGTCTCTTACCTCACCGATGTAAAAATCCGCTTTTTCCGGAAGCTGGCGCAGAATAAATCCGGTCACTTTCGGATAGTCGATCGCCAGAAAGAAAGTGACAATAATCGTGATAATCACATTCAGGAAAGATCCCGGAACCGCAGCTGCGATACCGGAAATATAGGAAATGATGCGCACCGACGCATTCGTCACAAAGCTTCCCAACGAACCAAGCGCCGAATTCATATTATCCATCAGCGCAGTCACTACCGCCGGATCCAGTTCATCCAGATAAACCTCAAGGCTGCTGAACATAGTTTCCAGTGCCGGCTCAAGAGTATTCCTGTAAAGCTGCGGCAGCGCGCGTACGGTTTCCCATACAAACATAAACACCCGAAGACCCAGAAGGCTGAACAGCGCCGCCGCTGCCACATAAAACAGCAGCGTCATCAATATAGCAGGCACTACCCGCTTCCCATTCAGCTTTTCCGCCAGGAACATAATAGGCCTGTTCAGAAGAGCGGCTATGAGAAACGCTACCACAAACGGAAGCAAAAATGGCAGCACATATTTTAGGCACAATATCACAAGCAGTATCACTACTGCCCAAAATCCAATCCGGATCAGAAACCGTTTCTGAGTTTCAATGTTCATTCTACGCCTCCAAATTTCAACACCATTCGCCATGTTCCGGCAAACTCCCACTAACAACAATCTAACCTTTCTTAAAGAAAGCGTCAAGTCCCAATTAGGCTTCTCAGCACTCCTTTAGAAAATTTTAAGTTTTTCCCGGTATTGTTGACCTTCCGGTCTTTCCGGCTTAAAATAGAAGGAAAATCGCAGCAGTTCGGGACATCCTGTACTGTTGCGGAAAACCATGAAAAAGGAGTATTCTTGCATTTATGAAATCATCAGAAGATTTGAAAATAAAGTTAAGATCCATCGATCACCGCGGCTATCCCGCCTACAAGGATTTAAAAGGACAGTATGACTTTGGCGGTTATGTCCTTTCCATCGACCATGTACAGGGAGACCCGTTCGCTTCACCGTCCCGGCTGTCCGTCCTGATCTCCTCCGAGAGGGCCGCTTTTCCTCCTGCATTATACGATACCTATGCCAAAAGAATCACTCTGCAGGATCATTTGACCCGTCTGTTTGCCGCGCGTCTGGCATCTGCCGAGACCAGGGGAAGAGGTTCGGGAAAAAGCGGTCTTCTAGCCGTATCGCACTGCGGCCAGGAAGTACTGGAACGCACTGCCTGCCGGATCAAAGACGGGAACATCATCCTGCGTTTTGAAGCAGGATTTCCTGCCCGCGGCCGTACCATCTGCGCGGGGGAGCTGGAAACAATGCTCTTCGACATTCTTCCCGGCTGCGTTACGGGCAGTCTTTATTACCGCAGAATCGACCAGAAACGCGTGCAGGCGGCTATCGATCTCTGTGAAGACCAGGAATATATCCGCAGTCAGCTGCCTGAACTGGGACTTTGCGCATTTCTTGCCGACGGGTCTGTCCTTCCCAGACAAAGCGGCGTTTCCGACCGCCCCATGAAGGACGCAGTGCCTTTCAAATCCCCGGATTCTATGAAAGTCACTTTACAGCTTCCTCACAGAGGCGCCGTCTCCGGCATGGGGATTCGCAGAGGTATCACCTTGTTCGTGGGCGGCGGATATCATGGAAAATCCACCGTACTGCAGGCGCTGCAGAGCGCAGTGTATAATCATATCGGCGGCGACGGCCGGGAACTGGTCATCGCGGATCAGAGCGCGTGGAAACTCCGGTCCGAGGACGGCCGCAGTATCACCGGCGTAGATATCTCCCCGTTCATCCGTCATCTGCCCAACCGCAGGGATACCCGCTGTTTTTCCACGGAAGACGCCAGCGGCAGCACCTCCCAGGCGGCCAATCTGATGGAAAGTATGGAAAGCGGCAGTACTCTGCTGCTGATCGACGAAGATACCTCTGCCACTAATTTCATGATCCGCGACAAACTGATGCAGCAGGTGGTCTCTCCGGAAGAAGAGCCCATTATCCCTTTTATCGAACGGGTGCGAAGTCTTTATGAGGATTTTGGAATCTCTTCCATTATCGTAGCCGGCAGTTCCGGTTCTTATTTCCATGTAGCGGACACCATTGTGCAGATGAAAGAATATACCCCTCTGGACATCACAGAAAAAGCCAAAAAAGCCGCTGCCGCCTTTCCTGTTTTTTCTTCCGAGCAGGAAAAGTTCCCGCCATATACTTGTCAGCGCTGCCCGCGGCCTGATCCGGCGCTCCGGAAGGATGACCGCCTGAAGTTAAAGGCGATGGGCACCAGTGAACTTTTTCTGGGACATGAAGCTGTAGAACTGCGGTACCTGGAACAGCTCCGCGACAGCGAACAGACTATGGCTCTTGCCTATCTGCTGAAATACATGGAACTCCAGGTTTTTGACGGAAAAAAAGACCTGACCCGGGCTGCGGATCAGGCGGAAGCGCTTCTGGACAGCAAAGGGCTGGAAGCTCTCTTTGAACGCGGAGATGTGCGCTCCTCCCTGGCACGGCCCAGACGCCAGGAGATCCTGGCCTGCGCAAACCGCTACCGGAGACTTGCGATAGAATCCAGAACAGAAAAATAGCATCTGATCCCCGAAAAGCAAAAGACAGGGAACAGCGTCTCTGCGATCTTGTTCCCTGTCACCCTTATCCGGTATATTTACTGTTCGGTTCCTTCTTCCTGTTCTTCTGCCGCCGCGTTCTTCAGTTCTGAAACGACAGCCACTGTTGCTTCCGGATCTGTAATCAACTCTACCTCTTGGTCCTTCGCAATATCCAGATCCTTTACTTTTATAGAATCACCCGCATGCATGCTGCCGGCATCAAATTCCACTTTTTCCACCAGCGCATCCGGATATGCTTTATATGCGATCTCTTCCAAAAGCAGCTGGAACGCTCCGTCCACAACATTTTCGTGATTCAGCGGAATCACTTTCGCCGTAGAATGGACTTTTTCCCCGCTTACCAGTTCCTGAAAATCAATCTCATTGATCTGTTTCTTCAGCGAATCATAATCAATCTCTTTGATCAGTACATTGTAGGATTTCCCTTCCACTTCCAGAAGGATTTTACTTCCTTTCCCGCTGGTCTTCAACGCCCGCTCCAGTTCTTTCTTGTTCATCTTAACCATGACAGATTGTTTCATCTCTCTGCCGAAAATATTGCCGGTCACATAACCTTCTCTTCTTAATCTCTTTGCTTTAACGTCTTTGCTTCTTTTTTCAGCCTTTAAAGTAGTCATTTATCTTTTCCTCCAAAAACTAAATATGGTTCTTTTTGTTACATTCATACTATAACACTTATATCAAAAATTAGATCGCCAAATATTCAGTTTTTTTATCTGTATTTTTGTGCATTTTTTATTTATTCCATGGAATAGCTTGTAATTTTCAATTTTATTCCGTATAATAAAAAACCGGAGGTATTGCACATGGAATATAAAAAATTTGAAAATACAATTATCGCAAGGATCGACAGGGGTGAAGAAATCCAGGAGCAGGTCAAGGAAATCGCCCTGAAAGAAAAAATCCGGCTGGCGTCCGTTCAGGCACTGGGCGCTATTAACAGATTCACTGTAGGTGTATTTAAGACAAATGAGAAAACATATCTGGCTAATGAATTTGAAGGCAGTTATGAGATCGTCTCCCTTTCCGGGACCATTAACACCATGAACGGAGAATTCTACTGCCATCTGCATATGAGTGCAGGGAACGAAAAAGGAGAAGTTTTCGGAGGGCATCTGAATCAGGCGTTTGTCAGCGCCACCTGCGAGATGGTAATCACAGTCATTGACGGCACTGTGGACAGATATTACGACGAAGGGATCGGATTGAATCTGTTCCGGTTCTGAGAAGGAGGGCTGCCGGATCCCGGCAAGCCCTCCTTTTATTCCAATGAGCACTGAGCCAGGCGGACATGCTTGCATCGGAGTTTTTGACTTATCTCACTGCGGACCCTAGAAAGCCGCCTCGTCTGTAACGACTCTGTGAGCTCTTGCTTTGTCTACGTTTCCCTTTACCGTCAAAGCCGCCAGAAGCATCACCGGGAAAATGATCGCCGCCAGGATGCCTGCCCGCAGATCGTCGCCCAGCCATCCGGACACCTGGCCTGCCACTGTAGGCCCAAGGGAACATCCCACATCTCCTCCCAGCGCCAGCAGGGCAAACAGGGCTGTGCCGCCGCGTTTCATAGCGGCGGATGCGATACTGAATGTCCCGGGCCACATGATGCCTACCGACAGGCCGCAGAGCGCGCATCCCGCCAGCCCCAGAGACGCTATCGGGCTGAAAGCAATCAATAAATATGAGATAATGCAAAGCATCCCGCTCCATTTCATGAAATGTTCCAGGTTGATCTGATCGCCTTTCTTTCCGTAAAATGCCCTTCCGAGTCCCATCATAACCGCGAACATCATCGGCCCCGCCAGATCACCGGCAGTTTTACTGAGTCCGAGGCTGCTCTCTGCCAGAGAAGATGCCCACTGGCTGACTGCCTGTTCACTGGCACCTGCGCAGACCATCATGATCAGCAGGCCCCAGAACATTTTCATGGAAACCAGCTGCCTTAAGGGAATGCCTTTTTCTCCCTCCTCCATCAGAGGCGCGATCGGCACTTTTGTAAAGACTGCCGCATTTATCAACGGAATCAGCGCCCATATGCCGGCCAGAACCGGCCAGTATCCGATCCCCACAGCGCGGAAAAATACGGTGGAAATCAGTACGACGCCCACGTGCCCCCAGCAGTAAAACGAATGAAGAAGACTCATCGCTTTCTCTTTATTGTCCGACGGACAGGATTCCATCACGGGGCTTACCAGAACTTCCAGAAGTCCTCCTCCCACGGCATAGATGATCACAGATACCAGAAGTCCCGTGAAAGGATCCCCGAATATGCCGGGAAGAACCGTCATCGACAGCAGTCCCGCCGCAGCCAGCACATGTGCCAGCACCATGGACGCCCGATATCCGATCCGGTCCACAAATCCCACCGACAACAAATCCACCAGGAGCTGAAGTCCAAAATTAAATGTGATCAACAGCGTAATCTTCTCCATCGGGATTCCATAGTTCTCATGAAACATGACAAACAGCAGCGGAGCGAAATTATTGACAATCGCCTGTACGATATAGCCTGTAAAACAGGCATAAATTGTTTTCTGATATGGATTCTTCATCTTTCTCCTCCTTACATGACTTTTGCATTTTATCACGTTTTATCGGAGAAATCGCTGTATTTTATCACAGATTTATTATATAATATCACAAAATCGGCAGTCGAACGAAAGGGAATACAATCATGGAGCTTAAAAGACTTGAAACGGACGAAACACTCAGAGAATTAAAGACACACGGAGACAGCCGGTTCCCCTTTCAGTATTATCTGGACGATTTCAGCCTCTATGAAAATCACTGGGAAGACTGGCACTGGCACAACGAGTTGGAATTCGCGTCCGTATCTTCCGGCTGCGCCGACTGTCTGATCGGCCAGCAGCGGATCACCCTCCGGCCCGGGGAAGGGATTTTCATCAACAGCGGAATCATACACCGTTTTGAATCCAACGAAAACGGGAAAATGCCGAACATTTTATTCGCGCCGGATTTCCTCGCCCCCAGAGGCAGTCTCATCTATGAAAAATATGTGGAACCCGTGACTGCATCCTCCTGCGAATATCTGGTCCTCCGCCAGGCCGAGCCCTGGCACCGGGAACTTTTGAGCATGCTCTATCAGACCTACGCGGCCCTGGAGCAGACAAAGATGCAGGAATATACGATTTTTCAGCATGTTCTTCAGCTATGGCGCATCCTTTTTCAGAATGCGGGCATAGATCCGACGCCGAAAAAACCGCGCGGAAACACTCTGCAGCAGGCGCGTCTGCAGCTCATGATGCAGTTTATTCATGATCACTTTACCGCAAAGATCACCCTGGAAGAGATCGCGAACGCGGCATCTGTCAGCAAAAGCGAGGCGCTGCACTGCTTCCATGCGGGAATCGGGACGACGCCTGTGGCCTATCTGATTCAGTACCGGCTGAACCGCGCCGCCGGACAGCTGCTCTCCACTACCGCATCGGTTTCCTCGATCGCAATGGAATCCGGCATGGACAACGTGGGATATTTCTGCCGGAAATTCCGGCAGGAATACGGAATGACACCATCTGAATACAGAAAAAACGGAGCCCTCCGGCAAAACCGGAAAGCTCCGTCCGAAGGCACTCCGCCTATCGGATAAAATTCATTCTCTCGCTCCGCTCAGTCTCGGGAAGCGGGATGCCGGCCACTTTTCCGGCCTCGAAACATTTCAGCATCCAGGCCATGTTGTGAGCCAGATTGCGCATGGTCTGAAGGCCTTCCGTGTCAAGCGAAGCCTCCCCCGGCACGCACCCATGCACCTGGTTCCAGTAAGTGGACCCCACTACAGGCATCCTGCTGATGCCAAAATATTTATTCAACACATCAAAGGATGCGCTCGTTCCTCCTCTCCGGGCCACCGCCACCGCGGCTCCGGGTTTAAATGCAAATGCCTGCCCGCTGCTGTAAAATGCACGGTCCAGGAAGGAAAGGATTCTTCCGCTGGGATGCGCATAGTACACCGGTGTACCGAATACGAAACCATCCGCTTCTTTCGCTTTCGCTACAAATTCATTGACCTTGTCGTCATCAAAAACGCATCCTTTTTCCGAACATTTCCCGCAGCCGATGCAGTCGCGGACGGGCGCTCCTCCGATCTGGAAGATCTCGTACTCAATCCCTTCCTTCTCCAGTGTCTTTCCCACTTCCAAAAGAGAAAGATATGTATTGCCCTTCTGATGGGCGCTTCCATTCAGCATCAATACCTTCATTTTCATTCTCCTTTCGTCTGACATATTCTTATCATATTCCTATCCTGCACAGAAATCAAGCGTCACCCAAGCGGCAGGAACGCAGATGCCACCGCCAGTATCAGCACCAGCCCAGTCTCCCGTTCCAATGCAAAGAAAAAACGGTCCCGGGGTACATGCTTCTGTATCCCCGGGACCTTCTGTTCTTTCCTGCGCTCTGGTCTGTCAGTTTTCAAGCAATACGACTTTTGTCACGCTTCCCTGGTCATCCTGCCAGATCAGGCAGCCTCTTCCTTCCGTAATGTCTCCCACCGTCACAATATTTTTTGTACGGAAAGGCTGGATATCCACATCCTCCGGGATCTCCCAGGTACTCCCATCCGTTCCTTCCAGAGTATATACGCCATCTTCCAGCACTGCATCCGCTGCCGCTACCACATACAATGGAGCCCCACTGTCCTCCGGGACATTGGCAATCACCACATACGGCACGGTCTGCGGCGGAATCGACATGGTCATTATCGAACCCAGATATGCTTCAAAACTGCCGCCTTCAATATCTGCAAGCGTGAGGGGCAGGCCGGTCTGTCCGTCAACAATCAGTGTACTCTCCGGATCAATCGTCAGAATTATCTCTCCTTCATAAGAATTTCCCGACTGGTTGTCCACCGTGATGGTGTCCTCTCCTACTTCCTGGATCGTACCATAGATCCGGACCGGAGCCTCGCTCACCGTCCCTTCCTGGCCGGCGCTTTCATCCGGGGACGTGTCTGCCCCTGTTTCCGGTTCTGCCTCTGCTCCTTCATCCGGAACCGTGTCCATCACTTCCTGTCCTTCTTCCGATTCCTGTGTCTGCTGATCCCCTTCGGCCGTATTTCCCGAACATCCCCCAACAAATGTCAGTGCAGCGGTCAACCCCAGAATCCACATGATCTTCTTCAATCTCATGATATTTTCTCCTTTCCCCGCGGATATTTCCGTCAGGTTCCCCATATTCTATCAAAAGATATCTGCCTTGTCCAGTGAACAATTTCTGAAGTTTGAAGCCGTCTGTACCGACGCTCTGACAATCTCTTCCAGGTTCACCGGCATATCCATATAAGAAGGATTCCACTGTTTCAGGGTTTCTATTATGCATTGTTCTGGGAAATTCTAAGAATATTTTCTTACCAGTTCTCGGAAATCGTCCCTGTCCCGCAGAAATGCGAATTCTTCTTCTCTTTCCATAGACATAAGAAGGTTTTTCCCCATTTGTTTCCATACGGACGTATCCCCGTCTTTCATCTCAGCGTGGACAAATAAAATGGATTTTCGGATATCTTCCGCGTCCTCCAGCGATTCCAGCATCTTCTTCAGGAGCTCTATACTGCGGTCCGCATCTTTTTCTCCCGCAGCGACTGTAAAGGCGGTCATATGCGTAAAATACTCCCATCCATAGATTTCCATAACCTTACTGCTGTACTCAGCCAGCCTCCAGGCACGGTCCGTATCTCCCTCTTTTACTGCCGCATCGGCCAGCAGATTCAGCTGAAGATTTGCCTTCTGAAGGGAAGCGCTTATGCTCTGTTCCAGGAGCCTTGCCGCTTCTTTGTATTCCTTCTGTTTCATCAATATGGAAATCTGCAGCTGACGCTTGTCCATGGCATTCTCTTCCGGCAGGCAGTCGATCAGGTTCTGCGCCTTCTCATATTCCCCCTCCTGAATATACATGGAGGCAAGTGCATATCTGGCATAATCGGCAGCCCTCACATCGTCACACTCCGCAGCCTGTCTGTACAGCTCCGCCGCATATGCGGAGTTCTCCCGGATCTCCTCCGCCGTATTCGCTGTTATGATGGAGATTCCTCTCAGCATAGTGCCCATCTGATACAGCAGTTCTCCGTTGGAAGGATATTCTTTCACGATTTCTCTGATCCTCTCCCCGGCCGATCCCGCTCCTTCCGTCCAGGCAAGCTTCGTCACCTCATATATATACCCGGCGACATCCTCTTTTGTAAGCTCTTCCCGGAAACACAGAAGTGTATTCAGATCCGTTCTCAAAAGCCGTGCCAGCGGCGCCAGCAGAGACACATCCGGGTAGGTCGCTCCGCTCTCCCATTTATTCACCGCCGGCGCAGTCACGCCAAGCCGGTCCGCCACCTGTTCCTGGGTAAGTCCATACTCCCGCCGCTTCTGACGGATTACATCTTTCATCTGCATCTTCCGCACCCCCTTCGTTTTTTATTATTGTAACAGATGTATGTGGGGCCGGGTACTGAACGGATGTTAAATTACGGGACATTTTTTTAACTAATAGGAATTTTCTATGGGAAATGTCACGCTCCAGCTGCCCTCACAGCGTTCGTCACATGTCACGAAATATCCCTCCGCAGAATATCCGGACAGGTCATCCGCTTCTCCCGCATCAAAAATAAATTCGTCATAACTTCCCGTACCTTCCTCATCCCAAAACGAGACTTTAACCGCGCATAAAATACGCTCTCCGTCCGGGTTCACCAGATAAATTTCTCCGTGATTGTCATAGTCCTGTATATTCTCATAGTGTGTCTGTATATGCAGTTTCCCATCGACAAAACCATATGCCGTCACTTCCACTCCATCCACCGGAGAAAACTTTACTCCTGCGTCAGGAGCCAGATACTCCGTAATATCCTCCTCATCCACGTCTCCGGAAGCCGCAAAGGAACATCCTCTGATACGCGCGTCCATGTCTTCCGGCAGCAATATTTCCGCCGCCTTCTGAGCATGCTCCAATTCAATCATGGGCAGTTCCATGGTCACTTCCTGTTTTCCGCTCAGGAATTCAGAAACGCGAAAAGTCAGTTTTTTTCCTGCAATACGGTTTCCTGGCTGCCGTACGGAAATGAGGAATGTCGTCTCCTTATTTCCTGCGTCATATCCCACCCGCTGGCATCCTCCGATCTGATCATAAGAGGGGCGGATCTCATAGCTGTCGAACAGATCCGTCGTCTCATCGATCCGGTCTCCGGTCAGGTCTTTCATGGAAATATAGATATCGGCAGAATCATCATGCACATAGATCGCTTTTACGCACATCTCAATGCCATTGTCCACGCAGGATTCATTGACCGGCGAAAAAAACTCCGCCGCACCGGGGAAAAGTGTATACAATGCCTCATAAGCAGAGGAAGAACCCGCCGCTGTAGCAATGGACAGCGAAGAGATCAGCAGTATAAACGCCGCGCACAGACAGGCGGCAGCTGTCCCCAGCCGTTTCCAGATTTTCCGATAACACTTTCCATCGCTCACGTATTTCACGCTTTCCCCTATATACCTGTCGTCGATACCGGAAAGCACAAGTTCCACATACTCCTGTGTTTTCAAAGCAATCCCTCCTCCTTCAGATATTTTTTCAGCCTGTCTCTGACCCGGAACAGACGGACATTCACATAATTACGGGTTACTCCCAAACTTTCTGCGATCTCCGGAATTTCCCGGCAGAACCAATAACGCTGTATAAAAATCACCCGGTCTTTCCGTTTGAGCGTGTTCAGGAACACATTGACATAGGCAGAAATCTCCTCCGCCATCACCTCGTCCTCCACCATATGTTCCGAGACCAGACATTCGCTTATTTCCTCCAGCACCATATCATACCGGGAATTCCGTTTCTGCGCGGTAAGCGCATGATATTTTTTCAGCGCCAGATTCTTTGTGATCCCGCATATGTAAGCCGATAACGGAGAAGGCCTCTCCGGCGGGATACGCTGCCAGACCGCCAGATACGCGTCATTTACACATTCCTCCACGTCCCGGCTGTCCCGGAGGATTCTATTCGCCAACGATCGGCATAAACCTCCGTATTTTTCAGACAGCTCTGCAATCGCATATTCCGACCGATTCCAAAATAATTCCACGATCTTCCGGTCTTCCATTCATTCCACCCCCTCTCTAACTATATACTACGAATTTTGACAGCAAAATTACAGATGATTTCTTTCCTGTCTCTGGCAGATATGTTAATATAGGAAGACAGAGAAAAACCCTCCGTTATCGGGAGGGCGTATCTTTTTTCGGCTGCCATTGTACACAGGCCGAAACATTCTTATATTTCCATATTCAGGAGAATTTCAAAATGAAAAAACAGTATCCGATCCTTTTGGCTGTATGGCCGTATCTGTCCTTCCTTACCGTCCTGATCCCCACCGGGCAGCACACACCTTTTCTCTGGATTGCCTGCACTCTGGCCACACCTGTCATATATATTATGAACCTCATCTATGTCTGCCGTTTTCGCGGAGAAGGCGCCTTCTATCAGTTGGCATTCTGGAATATGGTCGTTAAGCTGTGCCATATCCCATTTTACCTCATTACTGCCCTGATCGGTGTGCTCCTTCTGCTTGTCATGGTCGTACCCGCTTTTATCTTTGCATCTCCAATACTGGTTCTGATATTGACGGCTTCCAATTATCTCCTGATGGCAGTCACCTCCGCCTATGGAGTGAGCGCTCTGGTCCGTGCAAGAGCCTCCGGAAGCGTCTCCAGAAAATGTATGATCGTAAATATTATTCTGCACTTCTTCTTTGTGCTGGATGTGGCGAGTTCCGTTTACGTTTTCTGCAGGATGAAGAAATGTCGAAAATCCGGGCAGGATGCCTGATTCAGGCCTGTCAATCTTTACCGCATACATCCCTTCACAAATTTCAATGGCACCCCCATGCGTTCTGCCGTCTGCTCAGGGGTCATGCCGCCATCCAGAAATTTCCTGCAGACGGATTTCATGTTCTCGCCTACTTCAATTTCAGATCTATTTTTTTAATATTCGCTTTAATGCGGCTGCATCCAGAAGATTGACTGTCTCGAATCTGCCCTTATAAAACACTGCCCAGTTGTTGAATACACAAGGCAGTTCTTTTGCCTTTTGAAGTGTATCCACCAGAAAAAACGACACCGGAACATGGTTTGATGCACAATACTGTTTCACGGACTCGATGCTTTGATAAGTATACGGACATTGCTGATCATAGTAGATGGTCAGTTCCTCCTGTTCTATTTTCATCTTTTTGGCATTCGGAGAAAATGCAGGAACGGTCCCGTCAAAGGAGCGCGCCAGCAGCTCCTAACCATTTTCCGTCCAGTCAACGGTCTCAAAACCGAATTTTTTCGCAAACGACTGATCCGACAGCCAGGCTTTCTGTTTTGTTGCCCCCAGCATACACACTCCGGATCTTCCCATCTTCCCGGCATCGTTCAGGCAGTATTCCATTAATGCCTTTCCATAGCCTTTTCCTTTGTAATCTCCCAGCACCCACAGGCAGTCAAAAACCCCGATGCAAGCATCAGGGTATTTGACCCTCGCGGCAGTCGCCAAATGGACATGCGAGCATGTCCGCTTGGCTCGTTGCCCGCGGGAATAAATATAGATATAATTGTCACCCACGATGGAAACCCAGGCCGCTTCCAGCGGCGCATACTCCACAAAACAGTGGCTTTTGCGTCCAGCTTCCGGAAGACGTGTCCTTCTTTCAAACGCTCCGCAAGCCATCTGCGTTTTGTCTCCACTCCCGGATGCGCCTTCCTGCTGCGGATAATGCAACATAGATGTTCTTCCGCCAGATTTCCCGTCGTCAAATTTATAAAGTCCGCGCACATAGTTCAGCCTCTCCCCTCTGCCGGTTTCACCGGATGCCGGATCACCGTCTTCCATTTCTCCGGAGCCACTCTTCTTACATCGCTTAAATAAATCTCATGATGGAGCCGTTCCTCTGTGATATCCAGTTCATATCCCTGCTCTTTCAGAAAGTCATGCATCCTGCCGATCGTCTCCGGCTCCTGATCGTAGGGACCGATATGCATACACTGGACGCACAGACCCTCGTTATAGGTCAGAAACTCCACTTTTGAAAAGTCCTCTCCCTTTTTCCGGGCTGCCTCTTCCAGCGCCCATGCAAAATCCTTCTCCGTCACAAAATCCGGCAGCCGGATCACAGAGATAAAACGAAATCCTTCTTTCCGAGAGTAATCGATCTCCTCTCCATGCTCCTGCCACCAGAAACCTTCCAGGGGAGGAACCACATAATCAAAGTATCCTTCGATCGGATGACTTCCCTTTTTACTCATCTTGATCGTAAATGCGATGGCATACAGCAGTCCTATGGATGCCTTATACTCGCTGCCCTCTTCGTTCGGGTCGCCCTTCCCCCGCACTGCGATGTAATTCACAGGCGGTACTTCCACGATTTCCGGCTTGTTTTTCGGCATATAAAATTCTTTATATTCCTTCTTATAATCAAACGCCATCTACTGTTCTCCCCCTTCCCTTCTGACAGTATCTGCTTTCTATCCTTCTCAAAATTTCTCCAAATTCCTTCCGGATCTCCTTCGGCTCCATCAGTTCTGCCCGGTCGCCGAACGTCAGCAGCCATGCGGTCAAATTTTCTTTATTTGTGTAGTCCGCCTGGAACAGAAGCCTGCCGTCATCCAGTTCCCGAAAACTCCCGGCTCCAAATTCCTCGATCAGTTTCCATTTGCATTCCGGCTCAAACAGGATTTTCACCATAATGCCGCCCGGAAAAATGGTCTCATTTCTCAGATCCGGAAGCGGCACCTGTCTTCTCGTAAATTCCCGGTCTGTCACCTTTATCTCTTCCATGCGGTTCAGCTTAAACAGCCGGAAATCTTCCCGTACTCTGCACCATCCCCATACATACCAGCTGGACCATCGGAAGATCAGGTAATACGGTTCTATGAGACGCTTCGTCTCCCCTCTCGGCGAATAATACGCAAATTCCAGTTCTCTTGTTCGCTCTATCGCCGTCCGGATCTGTTCAATCTTCGGCGCTAAAGATTCCTTGTACCAGGAGGACAGATCTATCAGCACAGACGGATCACCCGCTATGAAATCCGAAGATCCTGCCGACAGTTTTTCCATCAGTTTTCCGTACCGGTTTGTCCCGCTGACACTGTCCAGACTCCGGAGCCCCGCCAGAATATCCTGCATCTCAGAGCTGTTCAGTAAGGTCCGGTCAAACTTGTAGTTTTCCATAATCGAGATTCCGCCGTTTATACCCTGTTTTGTAACAATGGGAATCCCTGCTCTGCACAAATCTTCTATATCCCTGTTAATCGTCCGTCGGGATACCTCAAACTGCCTCGCCAGATAAGGCGCGGTGACGATATCTTTCTGCAGCAAAACCGCCAGGATACCGATCTGTCTGTCTATCTTCATGCCTGCTCCTTCTACCTCTCCATTATACATGCTTAAACACGACAACTGTATGTCATGTTTTATCATATCAAATGAAAAGAATATGATCAATTATCTCGCTTTCTGTCAAAAAATGGGAAAGCATGTTATAATGTTCGCACAGGCACTAAGCAGTGCGGAATCAGCCATAGGGCCGGAAAACGGAATCAAAAAAGGATGCCTCTCGGCATCGTTGTGGGGAGAAAATTTATGAGAGATCAGATCTTTATCAGTTACAGCCATGCAGACAGCGATTATCAGCTTCGTCTCAGGACGCATCTGTCTATTTTTGAACGTTCCGGAAGTGTAAAATACTGGTCGGATACGCAGCTTCGTACCGGAGACCAGTGGAGAAATGAGATTGAAAACAATCTGGAAAAAACCGCCGTGGCCATTCTTCTGGTATCCGCAGATTTTCTGGACTCTGATTTCATCCGCTCCAACGAGCTTCCTCCTCTGCTGGATGCATGGGAGAAAGAAGGCGTATATATTCTGCCGGTCATCGTAAAACCCTGCAGTTTTTCTCATGTAACGGAACTGTCACGTTTTCAGGCAGTCAACGATCCGGAGTATACCGTTGCGGAGATGAACGATGCAGAACGGGAACGGACCTGGAAAAATCTTGCCGAAATCGCATACAGAAGGCTTCTGGAATATCAGGAAAAGCATCCGGAACCTCCCGTTTCAGATTTTGAGCAGGGACGTCCCTCTTCTTCCTCTTTCATAGATCTTTCCGACCTGATTGATATTCATATTGAAGTTGAAGAAGAACCTCAGAAACCTGAGAAAAAGCATGAACCTGATGTTACATCTCATGAGCAGGAAGATGACCTTCTTTTTTACTATGTTCATGATCTTCTTGAAGATCCTTCCCGTCTCCAGTCCTATTATGTGTATACTTATGAACATATCGATATTTTAAGTTTTCTTCCTTCTGCCATAGATTTTCTGAGCGCATATGGCGGGTGCCCCGCATTGATCCATCAGGTTGAAGAGCTGTTCCGTCAAAATGGCTGGGAAGGCGACGGCGAGATCCGCCTCATGTGGTTTCCGCCTTTTCTCAGAATCGGCGTAGAAGATACCTGGGGTACGCTTGCCTGGTTTGTAAAGCAGAACAATAACGGGACATCCTTCATCGCTTCGCCGGCGGCGATCCCTTATCTGACGCTTCCCAATCCGCAGATCCTGACGCCGGACGCGGACGGTTACTATACCGCGCAGATTGCGGAAGTACGAAGAAAAATCAATCCCCAATACCGCTGTTTCAAACTGCGGGGACTGCTGGATCAAGTTTCCAAGTACAAAGAAGATGAAACGCACTGGCTTCTCTATCATACGGGAGATTTCCAGGATCCATCTGTCAACGACTGGGTACGTTTCAAAGTAAAAACGGTCTGCGGACTTCGGGATTTTCCCGACATACAAAATACCAGAAATATTTATCTGTATTCCCTGGAGATTCTGCCCTGACGAAAGATCAGGGCAGAAAATTATTCCTCCCTGATCTCCTCCAGAAACCGCTCCCCATACCGTTTGTACTTTGCCTCTCCCACGCCGGAGACATCCAGCATCTCACTTTTATTCTTTGGACGCTTTACACACATATCGATCAGCGTTTTATCCGTAAATACAATATAGGGCGGTACCCCGGTCTCCCTGGCGATCGTCAGGCGCAGCGTCCGCAGCCGCTCGAAAAGCTGCCAGCTGGCGGAATCCAGATCCCCCGCGACGCCCGCCCTCTTTTTCGGCAGGGGCATCTTCTTATCTTTTGGCCTGGGAAATTTCATGATGATCTGCCGGTTTCCATCCAGGACTTCTTCTGCGCCCTCTCCCAGACGCAGCACCGTATACTGGTCATCGCTCTCTTCCAGAAGGCCCATTCCTGCCAATTCGCGGATGATCTCTTTCAGCCGGAATTCTGTCACACTGCTCTGTCTGCCATAGACACTGATCTGATCCAGTCCCCCGGATTTTATCCTGGCCGCTTTGCTGCCGTGAAGCACTCCCGCCACAGTTCCGGCGCCGTAACTCCACTTCATTTCCCGGATGCACTGAAAGATGTCCCGGCATATATCCGTTACATCCTCTTCCACAAATTCATGCAGGCAGTTGGAACAGTTTTCACACCGCCGGGGCGCCTTCTCCCCAAAATAATTCAGGATATAACCGCGCAGACAGTCTTTGGTTGTCCCATAATAGGTCATACGCTTCAGTCTCTCCGCGTCTCTTTCACGGACTGCGCCGATCTCTTCTTCCGTCATCTCTTCCCGGAATTCTTTATTTGCCAAAAGCATCTGGTTGATCCGCACGTCCTGAGGGGAATACAGAAGCACGCACTCTGCCCGTTCGCCGTCCCTTCCCGCACGTCCTGCTTCCTGATAATAGTTCTCCATGCTCTGAGGCATATTGTAATGCACCACATAGCGTACATTGGACTTATCGATCCCCATGCCGAACGCGTTGGTAGCCACCATAACCGGCCGCTCGTCGAAAATAAACTGGTCCTGGTTCTCTTTCCTTTCTTCTGCGGACAGACCCGCATGATATCTGGTCACCGGAATATCCGCCATCCGCAGCGCGGTATATACCGCCTCCACATTTTTCCTGGTCGCGCAGTAGATGATCCCGCTTTCGCCCCGGTGCTCTTTTATGTATTCCAGCAGCCGGGCATCCTTGCTGCCGCCGTTTCTTACCTCAAAATACAGGTTCGCCCGGTCGAATCCTGTCACCAGCACTTTCGGATCCCGAAGCTGCAGCACACACTGCATATCTTCCTGCACTTCCTTCGTCGCCGTCGCCGTGAAGGCGCTGACCACCGGACGCGTCGGAAGACCGGCCACCATATCCACAATGTTCAGATAGCTGGGCCGGAAGTCCTGTCCCCACTGGGATATGCAGTGCGCTTCATCCACCGTCACCATGCTGATCTGTACCTGTCTCGCAAAATCCCGGAACAGATAAGTAAGCAGCCGTTCCGGAGCCACATAGATGATCTTATACTGTCCCCGGCACGCCAGAGAAAATGCCTTCTCAATCTGTCCCTCCGTCAGGGAACTGTTGATATACGCCGCATGAACGCCTGCTTCATTCAAAGCGCGCACCTGGTCTTTCATAAGAGAAATCAAAGGCGAGACAACAATCGTAATCCCCGGCAGGAGCAGCGCCGGGACCTGATAGCATACCGATTTGCCCGCGCCGGTAGGCATGATGCCCAGCACATCCCGGCCGGACAGGATTGCTTCTATCAACGATTCCTGCCCCGGCCGGAAACTGTCATAGCCAAAATATTTCTTCAGTATGTCATGTGGATTCATCCGTCTGCCTGAACCTCCCTCTTAAATATACCGCCTTACCCGTCTCCTGTACTGTTCTTTTGTATTCAGCCCGTTTTCATCCGGCGCAGAAAAACTTACGACAGCTGCCATACACAGGCACAGCCCGAAAAGGTAACAACCAAGTCCCAGATAAAAGAACCATGTATAATCAATTTTTACAGTCAGGAAAAACAAAGATAAAAAGACAGCAATATTAGATATCTGATAAATACAGTACGCAATCCTTTCACCGCCCTGCAGCGGCGCAAAATAGGCGGCGCGCCGGATTGCTTTTCCATTTAAAACAGATAATAGCACAAATCGAATTATTAAGAAATGGCACAACAGGAAAAAAGCGTTCATTTTTCTGCCTCGTCATTTTCTGTAATCGTTCCAAAATAATAACCATCTGTAAGGATGCGCAGGCAGCCCACCAGCACCTGACCATCATATGCGGTTATATTTAGAGTTTTGGACAATGCCGCGCGCGTCTTATCCACATCATAATTCCCCGGCCAGATTTTATTAACAAAGGAAAGGAAAACTGGCGTCTCCAGTTCCTGATCATCCACTCGATACTCCATCCTTTTTCCCCCTTCTTTTCCTTTTTACACCTGCCTGAATAACTCTGGCAGCGACCACAAAAGCCAGCCCTGCCGCCGCAGTCATTCCGACCATCAATTTTTCTCCGGCGGCTGTGTTGCTTATCGTTTCCTGTCCTCCTGCGACACAAAAATTGAGGGCCAGAAACAATATAAAATAAACCGCCCCCGCTGCTCCCATGGCATAAAGTACGATCTGAAACTTATAAAGCTGTGCCTCACCGACAGAATCCACCAGCATTTTCTCGGCTTCCTTCTGGCAATACTCCGGCTCGATCCGCTTTCCTGCCAGAAGCTCGCTGATGCTGATTCCCAATTCCCTGCACAAATCCTCCAGGATGTTTACATCCGGAAATGCTCTTCCCGTTTCCCTTAGTTAAAGATATTGTTGGATATTTCAAGATGTGTCATTCGATTTTGCCGATAAAGCGGTAGAAGATTTCTACCTCCTG
>ERZ1643249.311-NODE-311-length-59084-cov-20.339477_pt1 | contig 59084 bp, 53 predicted proteins | sample MGYA00579263_ERZ1643249 | MGnify/ENA primary metagenome ERZ1643249 (study PRJEB29033, sample SAMEA4952264) | chicken gut metagenome | biome: Broiler Chicken; feature: Gastrointestinal Tract; material: Caecum | place: Ireland | collected 2018 | study: Broiler...
AATGGCCTATCGAGCTGTTCTCCAAGCTGCTTCCACGTATCTATCAGATCATCGAAGAGATCAACCGGAGATTTATCGAGGAGATCAAGGCAAAATATCCTGGAAATCAGGAGAAAATCCGTAAGATGGCGATCATCTACGACGGACAGGTGAAGATGGCTCATCTGGCTATCGCCGGAGGCTATTCTGTAAATGGTGTGGCAAAGCTGCATACCGAAATCCTGAAAAAGCAGGAACTGAAGGATTTCTACGAAATGTATCCTGAAAAATTCAATAATAAGACAAACGGAATTACTCAGAGACGTTTCCTTCTCCATGCTAATCCGCTGCTGGCTTCCTGGATCACCGATCATATCGGAGACGGCTGGATCACAAACCTGCCGGAACTGGCAAAACTGAAAGTATATGCAGATGATAAGAGAGCTCAGCAGGAGTTTATGAATATCAAACATCAGAACAAAGTGCGCCTGGCAAAATATATCCTGGAGCATAATGGTATCGAGGTAGATCCTAACTCTATTTTCGACGTACAGGTAAAGAGACTTCATGAGTACAAACGTCAGCTGATGAATATCCTCCATGTAATGTATCTGTATAATAAGATCAAAGAACATCCGGAGATGGACTTCTATCCAAGAACCTTTATTTTCGGCGCCAAGGCGGCAGCAGGCTATAAGCGTGCAAAGCTGACCATTAAACTGATTAATTCTGTGGCAGAAGTGATCAACAACGATCCTTCTATCAACGGAAAACTGAAAGTGGTATTTATTGAGAACTACCGTGTTTCCAACGCAGAGCTGATCTTTGCAGCAGCAGATGTCTCCGAGCAGATCTCTACAGCAAGTAAAGAAGCTTCCGGAACAGGAAATATGAAGTTTATGTTAAACGGCGCGCCTACTCTGGGAACCATGGACGGAGCCAATGTGGAAATCGTAGAAGAGGTTGGAAAGGAAAATGCCTTTATCTTCGGTCTGTCTGCAGATGAAGTTATTAATTACGAGAATAACGGCGGCTATGATCCAATGCAGTACTTCAACAATGATCCGGATATCCGGAACGTGCTGATGCAGCTGATCAACGGAACCTATTCTCATGGAGATTTCAATCTGTTCCGTGACATCTATGATTCTCTGCTGAACACCAACAGCAGCGACAGAGCAGATACTTACTTTATCCTGGCAGATTTCAAGCCTTATGCCAAAGCTCAGGAAGAAGTAGAAAAAGCCTACAGAGATGAGGCAAGGTGGGCAAAGATGGCATTGCTGAACACCGCCTGCTCAGGCAAGTTCTCTTCTGACAGAACGATCCAGCAGTATGTAGATGAAATCTGGCACCTGGATAAGGTTACCATTGGAAAATAAAAGAGGATTTTTAAGCAATCTCACATTAAGAGACAGTATTCCCTGTGCCTACATGGGGAATACCGTCTCTTTGTTATACTGCTCAACAATGCAAAGCTCATTAAAACCAAGGTCTTTCGGGCTTGCCGCCGATTCCCGGCGTTAAATGAATCGAGTGTTCGAGACCTTCCACTCGTAAAACAAAACTAAAGGAGAAAACGAAATATGAGAGATAAGAAAGTAACTTTTTTGACCCAGGCGGCTATGATCGCTGCCATTTATGTGGTGCTGACCTTTGTTTTTGCACCTATCAGTTTCGGTGAAGTGCAGATCCGTATTGCAGAGATGCTCACAGTGCTTCCAATTTTCACACCGGCTGCCATACCTGGCCTGTTTGTGGGATGCCTGATCGGAAACATCACCGGAGGAGCCATGCTTCCAGATGTGATTTTCGGAAGTATAGCTACCCTGGTCGGTGCTGTGGGAACTTATTTTCTGAGAAATTCCAACAGGATTTTTGCAGTGCTTCCTCCGATTGCAGCGAACATTTGCATCGTACCCTTTGTACTTCGATATGCTTATGGCGTAGTGCTTCCTATCCCGTTTCTGATGCTTACAGTAGGGATCGGAGAAGTAGTCTCCTGCGGGATCCTGGGAAATTGTCTGGTTTCTGTCCTGGGAAGATACAGAAACCGGATTTTCAGCCGGACGTAAGGCTGTGCTGGAAATTTTTATATATTTAAAGAGGAGTATTCCTGAAAAGCCGGTTTTCGGTTTGAGGGGATACTCTTTTTTGTTTTGACATCACATATCCATTATGATAAACTAAAGTCAATTATGGAGTCTTATACCCCTCAGGCTTCGGTGACATCATTGACATGGAACTGATGAAAAATAAATATATAGAGGTGAACAAAGTGGATAAGAATGAGTATAGGGCAAAACTGGAAGAAATTAATGATCTTGTAGACCGTCAGGATTACAAAGGCGCCCTTGAAATCGTAGAGACCATCGACTGGCGAAGAGTAAGAAGCGCCAGGACATTATGTATGGTAGGCGAGATTTATGAGGCGAATAAGCGTTATCCTGAAAGCCGTAAGCTGCTTTTAATGGCCCATCACAGAGCGCCTATCGGCAGAACAGTTCTATACCGCCTGGTGGAACTGTCTATAAAAATGGGGAATTTTGATGAAGCAGATGAATATTACAAAGAATTTATGGAATTATCCCCGAAGGACAACAGCCGCTACATTCTTCAGTATAAGCTGGCCCGAGGAAAAGGAGCTCCTCTGGAAGAGCAGATTGCTATTCTGAAGGAATATAAGAATCAGGAATATACAGAAAGATGGTCTTATGTACTGGCACGGCTTTATGCTCAGGCGGGAATGAAAGAAGCCTGTATAGAAGAATGTGATGATCTGATCCTGTGGTTCAGTGAAGGCAAGTATGTGACAAAAGCAATGGAGCTGAAGAGAAAGTTTGCTCCCCTGACGCCTATACAGCAGGAGAAATATGACCACCGTTTTGAAAAAGGCTATGTTCCCAAAGCTGCTATAAAGGCGGTGGATGCGGCGGCACAGGCTGCAGAAAAAGCAGTTCATGGAGAAACCTCTCCTGTAAAGGACAAAGAAAAAGAAATCGACGAGATTATCAAACATGTTATGGAGCAGGGGAGGGATAATCAGCCTCAGATCGCAGATACCCAGGAGATCAAGGACAAGGCTGCTCAGGATATCATGGACGTTCTGCCGGGCAGAAATACGGCAGAAGAAGAGACGGCAGCCACCAGAGAGCCGTTTGAGAAAAAAGAGTATGTGGTGAAAGATCTGGAACCGGAAAATATCGGCGGAATGTCGGATGTGAAGCCCTTCCATATGGAAAATTCCATGAAAGGGTCTGTAAAAGCTCAGGCGCCCAAATCCCAGCCTATCAAAGAGGAAGATATGAATCCGGAGGATTTCAAAACAGACTTTAAGGAAAAAGAGCTGGATCTGGAGGCATTGCTGGCAGAGACTGCCAGTGAACTGGCGCAGGCAGTTTCAGAAGAGACAGGGGAGATTCCTTCTTCTGCCCAAGAGACAGAGATGGCAAAGGAGGAAGCTGTTCAGGAAGAAGAAAGTCCGGAGGATGATGCCATTACTTCCGCTTTAATGGAAAAAGCAATGGAATTTGAGAAGGATGATAAGACTGAGCAGGAAGCGGAGGAAGAAGGATCTGAAGAGATTGTTACGGAAGAGATCATAGATACACAGGATGGAGAGCCTGTCGTAGAAGCAGTGGAAGAGGCTGTTTTTGAAGAGAGCCCTGTTGAGGAACAGAAAATTTCAGAAGAAACCTCCGGGAGGGAAAACTTTCGTACGGAAGAGTTTCAGGAGGAGGAGAAAACCCCGGAGACGGAAGGCACCCAGGAGGAGATGGTTCCGGAAACCTGGGAATTCCAGGAAGAGGCGGCTTCGGAAACATGGGAAGCTCAGGAGGAAGAAGGTCCCCAGACAGAGGGGAATCAGGAAGAAATGGTTTCTGAAACTGAGGAAGCCCAGGAAGAACTCGGGGAAACGAAAGTGATCCCGGATGTTCAGGATACTCTGCCGGAGGAGGACGAGGAGTACCGGCCATCTTCAGATGCCGGCGCTTTCAGTACTGCAGCGGCAGGGCTTATGCGGCATCATTTGACGGAAGAAGAACACAGAAGGCTGTTTACCTATTTTGCTCCTGTACCTGGGATGAGCCAGCAGATCAATGAGGCTCTGGACACGGCCCAGGAGTCGGCGTGTTCCAAAACTTCAAGATCCGGAAACATTATTGTTACCGGAAGAGAAGGAACAGGAAAAACCAAGCTTTCTGAAGGCATGATCAAGGCTCTGTGCAAAGAAAGACAGATGCAGGGAGCCAGGGTGGCTTATCTTGAAGCTGAAGAGCTGAATAAAAAGGATCCGGCGGCTGTGGTAGATAAGTTATCCGGAGGATTTTTGGTGGTAGAACATGCAGGGGATATGGACGGGGAAGTTGTGGAAAACCTGTCAAAAGCCATGGAGTTTAAAACAAACCGTCTTACTGTGATTCTGGAAGATCTGAAACCCGGCATCTGGGAACTGGAAGAAAAATATCCGGAATTTATGAAAAAATTTGATTCCAGGATCGTAATCCCGGTATTCACCAACGATGAGTTGGTTTCTTTTGCAAAAACATATGCAAAAGAGCTGGGATATAAGATCGATGATATGGCGGTTCTGGCTTTGTACACACTGATCGGAGATAACCAGAATGAGGAGAACCCTGTATCTGTAGGAATGGTGAAAGAGATGATGGATGATGCCCTGAAAAGAGCGGCCAAAAAGGGACGCCGCCCTGGCAAGAGAATAGGAAAGCGTCATCTGGATGCAAGCGGCAGGATCATGCTATATGAAAAAGATTTTGATTTATAAGGGAGGACGATCGGATGAAAGACCCATATCTGGGAAACCCTAAGAAGACTATTGAAGTTCTTCAAAAATACGATTTTGTTTTTCAGAAAAAATTCGGGCAGAACTTTCTCATCGATCCCCATGTACTGGATAAGATCATGAATGCGGCAGACATTCAGAAGGAAGACTTTGTTCTGGAGATTGGTCCCGGGATCGGGACCATGACCCAGTACCTGGCGTGCAGGGCCAGGGAGGTCTTTGCCGTAGAGATCGACCGGGCGTTGATTCCCATATTAGAGGATACCCTGAAGGATTATGGGAATGTGACAATTTTGAATCAGGATATTTTGAAAGTGGATATCAAGAAATTGGCAGAGGAGCACAATCAGGGAAAACCTGTTAAGGTTGTGGCGAATCTGCCATATTATATTACAACGCCGATCATTATGGGATTGTTTGAGGAAGATGTGCCTGTAGAATCTATTACTGTAATGGTACAGAAAGAAGTAGCAGAAAGAATGCAGACCGGGCCGGGATCAAAGGATTATGGCGCGCTGTCCCTGGCGGTTCAGTATTATGCCAGGCCATATATTGCAGCCAATGTGCCTCCCAACTGCTTTATGCCCAGGCCTAAGGTGGGGAGTGCGGTTATAAGGCTTACAAGGCATGAAAAACCTCCTGTGGATGTGAAAGACCAAAAACTTATGTTTCGGATCATACGGGCTTCTTTTAACCAGAGAAGAAAAACTCTGGTCAATGGATTGAAAAACGCTTCTGATCTGGAATTTTCAAAAGAGGATATTGAAAAGGCATTGTCTGCCTGCGGATTTCCTATGGGGATCAGAGGAGAAGCGCTGACTCTGCAAGACTTCGCAGATCTGACAAATCAGCTTTTAACAACGTAAAAGCCACCGCAGTTTTACTGCGATGGCTTTCTCTATAAATATTAAAGGAAGGAGAGCCGACCCTATCAGGGCCGACATATGAAAAAGAAAATATAAAAATAATTTTTCTGTATTATTTTTATGATACTAGTATATCCGCTAAATATGTTGAAATCATGTGTAACTTGTGAAGTTTTCATGAACGAAATTAAAATGATTTATGAATGAACCCGCAAGAGTCAACGCTCCAGATCCAGAGGGCTGGTCCGGATCTTCAAATGCCGGATTCCAAGGAAATGTTCACAATCTAAACGGATTCCGCCGATCAGCCCGGAAATGTCCTGGAGACTGGAGGAGATGATCTCACAGTCCCGGTTCTGATGTCTGGACAGATACTCTATGATCCTGGAATTAATATCTGGTATGAAATTTGAAAAGGAACTGTTCAGCACGATCAGATCAGTGTTAAAAGTATTGATCAGATTATTAATGCCGATAGACATATATTTGACGAACAGTTCCATCATATCCAGAGCTTCGGGAGTCTTCCGGCTGTAATCAGAAAGAAATCCATCGATAGTAACGGCGTTTTTCCCTGTCCGGAGACTGTACTCTTCCAAAATGGCCTTTTCTGAAGCGTAAAGCTCAAAACATCCCCGGTTTCCGCAGGGGCAGGGCTTGCCGTCGGGAAAGAGAATTGTGTGTCCGAATTCCCCGGCATATCCGTCTTTTCCTTTATATAACTTCCCGTTGATCAGGATCCCCATTCCGATACCGTCATGGACATTTATGTGGATCATATTTTCATAGCCGTAGTGAAAAGCAGATTCTCCCAGTACGGAAAGATTTGCCTCATTTTCGACAATAATGGGAATGCGGAATTTTTCTTCCAGAAGAGAGCCAAGATCCTCCGACGGGAGAGGATAATAAGGGGTAAAGATAATCTGATTATGCTGGACAACGCCGTAAATGCCAATGGCGATACCGATGATCTTTTTTTCAGCATGTTCAAAGAATCTTTGATTTTCTTCAATAATAGATGACAGCAGAGAAAACAGGGGATCTTCTGAATGAAAAGGATATTCTTTTACATGACAGTTTTCTCCTTTCAGATCAGAAATCAGAGTCAGGATCTGACGAGGCCGGACATCGATAGCCATAGCCAGACCATATTCCTGGTTGAACTCCAGAAGAATGGGTTTGCGTCCCAGAGAGGTTTTGGCGCTTCCGATTTCCTGGATCAGGTTCTGCTGGATCAGTTCCTGGACAATTGCAGAAATAGTGGCCTTTGTCAGCTTCAGCTGTTTTGCAAGGTCGGCTCTCGATACAGGGGGATTATTAACGATATATTCCAGGACCAGGCGCCGGTTGTTGTCGCGGATCATTTCCTGATTGGCGATAGGCATACTTATCTACTCCTTTTTTACCGGATTTTACGAAATTTTTCTTTATCATAACACTATTGCGAAATATAGGGCAAGAAGAATTTGTTTATGGGCTATACAAAATGAAAAGACAGTTCACAGAAAGTTTAGATGTAGGAAATGTGAAACTATGTTATAATAAAAAGCACTACAAAAACTATATTTTCCGGCTGAAAGACCGGAGCAGGCCCGGAAGGGTCCGGGCTATTTTTACAGAGGTGATTGAAATGAAAAAAAGAGGTATTGCAGTATTGCTGGCTGGCATTATGGCTGTGGCGCTTCCTGTCAATGCGTTTGCTTCCAGTGGAAACAAAGATACAGGTGTTCCCTACGTCTCTCTGGGGGCGGATCTGAACCAGGAAGAAAGAGCCACTGTTCTGAAGCTTTTAGGTATCAGCGAATCTGATCTGGAGAAATATACAGTGACGACAGTTACCAATGCTGAGGAGCATGAATATCTGGATTCTTATCTGAGCAACAGTATTATTGGTTCCCGCGCTCTGTCTTCTGTTCTGGTAGAAGGGAAGAAAGACGGTTCCGGAATCAATGTGACTACCAGCAACATCACATACTGTACGCCGGGAATGTATGAAAATGCCCTGGCTACTGCGGGAATAGAAAATGCGGACATTAAGGTGGCAGGTCCCTTTAATATTTCAGGAACCGCAGCTTTGGTGGGCGCCATTAAAGCTTATGAGAATATGACTGGAGAAAAGGTAAGTGAAGAAAGCGCCGACACTGCTACTAATGAACTGGTAGTTACCGGACAGGTAGCGGAGAATGTGGGAGACCAGGAGAAGGCTGAAGAGCTGATCGGCGCAGTCAAGGGAGAGGTTGTAGACGGCAATGCAACTACTTCTGAAGAAATTGGAGATGTAGTGGATCAGGCGGCACAGGAAATGAAAGTGAGCCTTTCAGAGGAAGACCGTCAGGCTATCATTGATCTGATGAAGAAGATCAGCGATCTGGATCTGAACATAGACAGTCTGCGGCAACAGGCAAAAAATCTCTATGACAGGATTGCAGGACTGAATCTGAACCTGAATATAGATGAAGAACAGGTAAAAGGATTTTTTGAAAAAATCCTGGATTTCATCAAAGGTCTGTTTTCATAAAGAAAAGAGGAAGGAAGTTCCGCATGGTTCTTCCTTCCTCTTTTATATATTGCGGTTTTTTCTTAAACTTTCTTTTAGAGCCTTGATAGTTTCCAGGATGATCTGTTTTTCCTGGGGAGAACAATCTTCCATCATATCGCTGATCTCCTTGTCTACGATCACAGATGAGGATGCGACATATCCGCAGACCAGTTCATCTACAGATACCTGGAGGGCATTGGCAATATCCAGAAGGCATTTTACACTGAGCTTGGTTTTTCCTGTCTCAATATGGCTGATATGCTGAACAGAATAATCAGTCTCTTCTCCCAGCATCTGCTGTGTCATCTTCAGTTTTTCGCGATAATTCTTAATCCGTTTCCCGATCCCTGAGTAGTCCATTACCCTTGCTCCTGAAATTTTTTTATATTATATGCATAAATCCTGCATATAATAAATGGAGCATATAGAGAATTTATCTTTCTAATTTAAATGATAATAAAAAAAGAATCTGCCTAAGCAGATTCTTTAAGAGATTCAGGCATCTGACGGAAGAATGTCGTTGGAAGTTCTGGCGCTGAATTCCTGGATCGTATTATTTAAAGAGAGCATTCTTGCATCCAGTTTTGCCACGATCTTTGAGCATTCCTGAAGTTCACGGCTGATATAGTCTGGCGCTTTCCCCTCAAATTTGTAATAAATTTTATGTTCCAGGCTGGCCCAGAAATCCTGCGCCACAGTCCGGATCTGTATTTCCACTATAGTGTCCACAAATCCTCCGGAAAGATAGATAGGAACAGATACCAGCATATGGTAGCTTTGATAACCGCTGTCCTTTGGATGCTTGATATAATCTTTAAGAGAGATGATCTTCAGATCTCCCTGCTTGGTGATCATATCTGCGATCAGATAGATATCTGAGGTAAAGGAGCAGATAATACGGATTCCTGCAATATCTCTTACATGCTTTACCATGTTTTTAACGGTTACTTCATAGCCGTTTTTTTTCAGCTTTTTGACAATGCTTTCCGGTGTTTTGATCCTGGATTTAATATGTTCGATAGGGGTGTAGTGATGAACATGCTGAAACTCATCATTAAGTATTTCAATCTTTGTGTTGATTTCCTTTAATGCGGCATTGTAAAGGAACATCAGAGTTTCCCAGCTGTCTACATCCTCATAACATTTCAGGTCCTGAAATTTATCCAAGCATATTTCACCTCCTTTAGACCAAGTTTTTCTGCCTCTGCACTTAGGAGACAAAAATGCCGCTTTTCTAAAGTATAACAGAAAAGCGGCAAAGAGTCAAAACTTTAACAAAAGTCATTTTATAACTTATGTATTACATATCCAGTTTCATATGTCCAGGCTTTATCAGGCCCATTTTACGCATTTTTTCTGAGATTACATAGGAAAGAAGTCCCGGAAGGGCAAAATGCAGAAGCAATATTTTGACCAGCACCATTACAGGGTCTTCTGAAGCAGTCATTGTCTGCCATGTCATGATCTGGCCTACAAAACCGGCGGTGCCCATTCCGGAACCGGTGGCGTTATTAGTCATTCCGGCCAGCATCGTTCCCACAGGTCCCAGGACTGCACTGGAAATGATAGCAGGAAGCCAGATCAAAGGATGCCTCATGATATTGGGAACCTGAAGCATGGAAGTGCCGATCCCCTGGGCCAGAAGACCGGAGAGACCGTTGTCTTTGTAGCTGGCCACGGCGAATCCGATCATATTGCAGCAGCATCCGATGGTAGCGGCTCCGGCAGCCAGACCGGAAAGGTTCAGGATAACTCCCAGGGCGGCGGAACTGATCGGAAGAGTAAGGATCATCCCCATGAGTACGGAGACCACTACGCCCATAAGAAAGGGCTGCTGCTCCGTTCCCCAGTTGATCATTGCACCAAGTTCATTCATCAGGCGGCTGATAGGGGGACCTACCAGGATTCCCACAAGGGAGCCGCCAAAGATTCCGGCCATAGGGGCTAATATAATATCCAGCTTTGTTTTTCCGGCAATGAGACGGGACAGTTCGATAGCAACATAGGAAGCGATAAAAGCTCCCAGAGGTTCTCCCGGGCCGGAAAGAAGAAGCGCTCCTTCTGCCGTAAAAACTGTTCCGGAAGAAATACTGCCGGCATAGCCCCCCGCCATGCCGGCAGTGGCAGCAGAAAGAACCACCAAGGGACTTTCTTTGAAACGGCAGGCGACTCCCACACCGATTCCGGCGCTGGTCATGGCTGAGGCAATTTTCCCGAACTGATAAATAAGAGTTCCCCAGCCGCCGCCTACAAGATTTCCGATCTGCTGGATGATCGTTCCAATAATTAAGGTAGCGAAAAGACCGCAGGCCATTCCGCTGAGTCCTTCGATGAAAATTCGATTCAGTATTTTTTTCACGGGCAATTCTCCTGTCAGCCGTCTATCTTCAGGTTTTTCAGCAGGGATCCCAGAGAGGTGGAGATGTCTTCGCTTTTTGGAAGTTCAAAATCCGGTTCTTCAGACTTTTCTTCCTGGGGCTCTGCCAAAGCTTTCATGCTCAGACTGATCTTTCCATCTTCATTCTTAATGACTTTTGCTTTTACAGAATCTCCTATAGACAGGACTGCCTTTGGGGATTTAATTCTTTTTTCCGATATCTGGGAAATATGTACCAGCCCGGAAATATGATCTCCAAGATCAATAAAAGCACCATAGGTCTGCAGAGATTCCACAGTACCTTCAACGATGCTGCCTACTTTGATGTTCTGGATCTTTTCCAGTTTTTCGGCCTGTGCTTTATCCTTCAAAACCTCCTTGGCGGAAAGCACCAGACGGTTTTCCTGTTCGTCTAATTCCAGAACTCTTACAGTCAGTGTCTTTTTTAAATAGTCTTCCGGATTTTCTACATAGTGAAGGTCAAGCTGAGATACAGGGATAAAAGCCCGGATTCCCTCGACATAGGCGATCACGCCGCCTTTTACGATCCCTTCCACGGTAACTTCAAAGTCGGTTTTATCTTCTTTCATCTGAGCCAGCTTGTCCCAGATCAGCATATCGTCGTCCCGGAAATCAGAAAAGGACGCGTTGATCTCAGTCATGTAATCTTCCATGGTTTCCTGTTTTTTTGTTTCCTCTGACATATATTACTCCTCCTTAAAATCATGCTTCTTTAATAGGGACACAGGCAGGCAGAATATCAGCCTGCACCCTTAGTATCATATCATAATTGCCAGAAAATTAGAAGTGTGATAGTATAAAAAAAGAAGTGGAAACTACCTGTAGAAAGGATAAGAAAGATGGCAAAACAGAGAAAGATATATATCATCGGACATAAAAATCCGGATACGGATTCTATATGTTCCGCCATTGCCTATGCGGAGTTTAAGAACCGCCTGAATAAAGGAAACAAGTATGCTGCAAAAAGAGCGGGTCAGATAAATGAAGAAACAGAATATGTATTGAAACGCTTTGGCGTAGAAGCGCCAGGGTATCTTTCTGATGTGGGAACGCAGGTAAAAGATATGGAGATCAGAGAGACTCCGGGAGTAGAAAACAGCATTTCTATAAAAGACGCCTGGGCGATCATGAAGCAGACCAGCGCGGTGACTCTGCCTATTACAAAAGAAGACGGACAGCTGGAGGGACTGATCACCACAGGAGATATTGCAAAATCTTATATGGATGCCCATGATAATTATTTCCTGTCTAATGCAAGAACGCAGTACAGGAGCATAGCAAATACTGTGGAGGGAAAGGTAGTCACAGGAAATCCCCATGGATATTTTGTGAAGGGAAAAGTAGTGATCGGCGCCGCCCATCCGGATAAAATGGGCGAATTTCTGGAAGAGGATGATCTGGTGATCCTGGGAGACCGGCATGAAGACCATCTCTGCGCCATAGAACAGAATGTCAGCTGTATGATTGTCTGCAATCATACAGAAGTTACCCAGGATATCAAGGAGGCGGCAGAAAAAAATCAGTGTGTGATCATAGAGTCGGCTCTTGACACCTTCAGCGTGGCCAGACTTATCAACCAGAGTATTCCGGTGAAGCATATTATGAAGAAGGATAACCTCATTACTTTCCAGACAGATGATTACACAGATAATATTAAGGATATTATGGTGAAAAACCGCCACAGAGCTTTTCCTGTAGTAAATAAACATGGCAAATACATCGGGACAGTATCCAGGAGAAATCTTTTGGGAATGAAGAAAAAACAGCTGATCCTGGTAGACCATAATGAAAAGACCCAGGCTGTGGACAACATTGATTCTGCAGAAGTCCTGGAGATCATAGACCATCACAGACTGGGATCTTTAGAAACTCTTCAGCCGATTATGTTCCGCAATCAGCCGGTGGGATGTACGGCCACGATCCTCTATCAGATGTATGTAGAAAAATCATTGGAAATCAGTCCTCAGATCGCAGGACTTCTCTGCGCAGCTATCATTTCCGATACTTTGATGTTTCGTTCTCCTACCTGCACATCTTCAGATAAAATGGCGGCAGGAGCTTTGGCGCTGATCGCAGGGATCAATATTGAGGAATTTGCAAAAGAAATGTTTACCGCCGGAAGCAATCTGAAGGGAAAAACTATAGAAGTTATTTTTTATCAGGATTTTAAGAGGTTTACTTCAGACAAGGTGAACTTCGGCGTAGGGCAGATCAGTTCGATGAATGCACAGGAACTGAAAGATCTGAAAAAGAGATTGCTGCCGGTTATGAAGCATGAATGCGGAAAAAACGGTATTTCCATGGTATTCTTTATGCTTACCGATATTCTGGAAGAGTCCTCGGAGATCATCTGTTACGGAGAAGGAAGCGGAAGACTGGTGGAAGAGTCCTTTGAAGTGAAAGAAAAAGACGGAGGCTATATGCTTCCCGGAGTTGTGTCCAGAAAGAAGCAGCTGATCCCGGCATTTATCGGAACACTGCAGCAGAATAATAATTAAGCAGGAGGCGGATATGAGCAAAATTGAATGGAAACCTGGAAATATGCTGTATCCTCTTCCTGTTGTCATGGTAACAGCGGCGGACGAAGAAGGCCGGGATAATATTATCACTGTGGCCTGGGCCGGCACTATATGCACTAATCCTCCCATGGTTTCAATCTCTGTCAGACCGGAGCGGTACACTTACAGGATGCTCAGGGAGACCGGAGAGTTTGTGATCAACCTTACCACAGAAAAGCTGGCCTTTGCCACAGATTACTGCGGGGTAAAATCAGGAAGAGAAGTAGATAAGTTTTTGGAAACCGGCCTTACAAGAGAGGCCGCATCCCATGTGGGCGCGCCTATGATCAAGGAGTCGCCGGTATCTATAGAATGCCGGGTACGGGAAACCAAGGATTACGGAAGTCATTGTGTTTTTACGGCGGATGTACTGGCTGTTCATGTGGATAAAGAATATATGGACGAAAAAGGAAAGTTTGATCTGGCGCTGGCCCGCCCTATTGTTTATTCCCATGGAGAGTATTACGGTCTCGGAAAAAAACTGGGGACCTTTGGATACAGTATCAAAAAAAGGAGAAAGAAAAAACAGAAAAAATGAAAAAAAATATTGTGTTGATCGGCATGCCGGGATCAGGAAAAAGCACTGTAGGGGTTATTCTCGCCAAAGTACTGGGCTATACCTTTATTGATTCGGATCTGCTGATACAGAAAGAAGAAAAAAAGCTGCTGAAGGACATTATAGCCAGGGAAGGCCAGGAGGGATTCCTCAGGATTGAAAACAGGGTCAATGCCTCTATTGAGACGGAAAATTCTGTGATCGCTACCGGAGGAAGCGTAGTTTACTGTGAAGAAGCCATGAAGCATCTGCAGGAGATCGGAACGGTTATTTATCTGAAATTAGATTATCAGATCCTGAAGAAAAGGCTGAGCAACCTTATCGGCAGAGGCGTAGTGCTTAAAGACGGACAGACTCTGGAAGACCTGTATAAAGAGCGGGTTCCCCTTTATGAAAAATATGGGGAATATATTATTGATGAGAAAAACACGGATGCAGAGGGAACTTTGCAGAAAATTTTAGAGGTTTTAAAGTGATTACAGAAAATGAAAAAGCACTTTAAATAACAGAAAGGCTAAAATTTTAATTCTTGTTTACAAAAACAAATATCTGTTATAATATATTTGTTAAGCCATAAAATAATAACAGGGGAAAATGGAGTATAAGAGCCGTACCGTTTTTGGGACAGGCATTTGAGTATAAGCGGCTTTGGCCAAATAAGAGGTGTGTATATGGAACAGTATATTATCAAAGGTGGAAATCCTTTAGTAGGAGAAGTAGAAATCGGCGGTGCAAAGAATGCAGCTCTTGCTATTTTAGCGGCGGCGATCATGACAGATGAAGCAGTACACATTGAGAATCTGCCCGATGTAAGGGATATAAATGTTTTGTTAGAGGCGATCAGAGAAATCGGCGCTACTGTAGACCGTATCGGGCCTACAGAAGTTAGGATCGTAGGTGCTACTATCGGAAACATTACTGTGGAATATGAGTATATTAAGAAAATCAGAGCATCCTATTATCTGCTTGGAGCTCTGCTGGGAAAATATAAAAATGCGGAAGTTCCTCTTCCGGGAGGATGCAATATCGGCAGCCGTCCAATTGATCAGCATCTGAAGGGATTCCGGGCGCTGGGAGCGTCTGTGGACATTATTCATGGAGCTGTGGTGGCTAAGGCTGAGCAGCTGACAGGAAAGCATATTTTCCTGGATATGGTTTCCGTAGGCGCTACTATCAATATAATGATGGCAGCAGCTATGGCAAGCGGAAATACGACCATCGAGAATGCTGCGAAAGAACCTCATGTAGTCGATGTGGCAAACTTTTTGAACAGTATGGGAGCCAACATCAAAGGCGCTGGTACAGATGTGATCCGCATCAAAGGAGTGGAAAAACTCCACGGCACCAGCTATTCCATCATTCCGGATCAGATCGAAGCAGGTACTTTTATGTGCGCTGCAGCGGCTACCATGGGAGATGTGATGGTGAAAAATGTTATTCCAAAACATTTAGAGGCGACTACAGCCAAGCTGGAAGAGATCGGATGTCAGGTAGAAGAATTTGACGATGCGGTCCGGGTAGTGGCCAATAAGCGTTTAAGACGCACAAATGTAAAGACTATGCCTTATCCGGGATATCCTACGGATATGCAGCCTCAGTTTGCCGTGGCTCTGACTTTGGCTGAGGGGACAAGCATTGTTACGGAAAGTATATTTGAAAATCGTTTTAAATATGTGGACGAGCTGGTGAGAATGGGCGCGGACATTAAGGTCGAAGGAAACACTGCGATCATTAACGGCGTTTCCAAACTGGCAGGAGCCCAGGTAAGCGCTCCGGATCTTCGGGCAGGGGCTGCGCTGGTTATTGCAGGACTGGCCGCCGAAGGAATCACCATTGTAGATGATATTGTTTATATCCAGAGAGGATATGAACGGTTTGAAGAAAAACTGAGAAATCTTGGCGCGGAAATCGAGAAAGTTTCCAGCGAAAAAGAGATTCAAAAGTTCCGGCTGCGTGTTGGATAAAAATAGTACTTGACTCAGATACAAAAAAGAGTTAATGTATTATTCGAAAATTAAAGATAGAATATTTTTTCTCTTATTCAGAGTGATGGAGTTACATAGGAACTGTGAAGTCACGGCAACCCCGCCATGCGGAAGGTGCCAACCTGAGCGAATAATCGAACAATAAGAGGATTCCTATAGAAGATGTGGGTCCGCTTATGCGGACCCTTTCCTATGTCTGAAAACCTCAGATTTCCTGAATGGGCGAAAGAAAAAAGAAAGGGAGAATATTATGGAAAAAAGACTGTTTACTTCAGAATCTGTTACCGAAGGCCATCCGGATAAAATGTGTGATGCCATTTCTGATGCCATCTTAGATGCGCTTATGGAAAAAGATCCTATGAGCCGGGTTGCCTGCGAGACTGCTACCACCACAGGACTGGTTATGGTAATGGGAGAAATCACCACAAAAGCATATGTAGATATTCCTAAAATTGTCCGGGATACTGTAAGAGAAATCGGTTATACAAGAGCAAAATATGGTTTTGACGCGGATACCTGCGGTGTGATCACAACGATTGACGAACAGTCTGCGGATATTGCGATGGGCGTGGACAAAGCTTTAGAAGCAAAGGAACATAAAATGTCCGAAGAAGAACTGGATGCCATCGGAGCCGGAGACCAGGGCATGATGTTCGGTTTTGCCACAGATGAGACAGAGGAATACATGCCTTATCCGATCGCGCTGGCTCATAAGCTGGCAAGACAGCTGACAAAAGTCCGCAAAGACGGAACCTTGACTTATTTAAGACCTGACGGAAAGACTCAGGTAACAGTAGAATATGATGAGAACGACAGACCTTTCCGCCTGGATGCAGTTGTTCTTTCCACACAGCATGATCCTGAAGTGACTCAGGAACAGATCCATGAAGATATCAAGAAATATGTCTTTGATCCGATTCTGCCGGCAGAAATGGTAGATGAAAATACGAAATTCTTTATTAATCCTACAGGACGTTTTGTGATCGGCGGTCCTCATGGAGACAGCGGACTGACAGGACGTAAAATCATTGTGGATACTTATGGCGGATATGCCCGTCACGGCGGCGGCGCTTTCTCAGGAAAGGACTGCACAAAGGTTGACCGTTCAGCCGCTTATGCTGCCCGTTATGTGGCAAAGAATCTGGTGGCAGCAGGTCTGGCAAAGAAATGCGAGATCCAGCTGTCCTATGCCATCGGCGTTGCTCATCCTACTTCCATTATGGTAGATACCTTTGGAACGGGAAAACTTTCCGACAGCCGCCTGGTAGAGATCATTCGGGAAAATTTCGACCTCAGACCAGCAGGAATTATTAAGATGCTGGATCTTCGCCGTCCTATTTATAAGCAGACGGCAGCCTATGGACATTTCGGAAGAAATGATCTGGATCTGCCCTGGGAAAAACTGGATAAAACAGATATCCTTAAGAAATATCTGGAAGAAAAATAGGCAAAAAATGATGAAATATAAAGGGGAGCAGCCCTGTCAGATACATTTCTCTGACAGGGCTGCTCCCTGTTTAGGCAGGAATTTTTAAACTCCGCGGAAATCAAAAAGTTCTTTCACGGATATTCCCAGAACATCAGCAATATCCAGAAGACTGTCCAAAGATATGGAAGTTTTTATATTTGGCGCTTCTATATTGCTGATATGTGTCCTGCTTAATCCGACCAAAGAAGCAAGCTGTCCCTGTGTCAGTCCTTTTAGTTTTCGATAATAGGATATAGTCAGCCCAAGTTCCCGCAGCTGCTTCAGTCTTTTATCTTCAGTCATTGCCAATCTCCTTTTTGCTAAACTATAGCATTGGAAATAAATGGCAAAAACAAACTATATATTTGCAAATGCAAAGAAAAACAGAGTATAAATCAATATACAGTTATAAAATGCAAATTACAAATTGTCCATAATACGGCACATTTTGTCTAAACTGAATACACGGACATGGCTGCCGGACATAGCTTCAAATCCATAGACAAAGTCAGAAGTGGAAAAAAGGTAGTACCATTTTTCCTTATCCGGAAAAAGGCCCGCGTGTTTTTGAAGACGGGAAAGGGCATCGGCATCAATCCAGTCGTCGGTCCAGAAACTTTCTCCCAGAAGGATCTGGTCTTCCCAGGATGCAGCGATAGAAATATATTCCGTACGTTTTTTGGTTGGATGCTGTCCCCACCACATTCCTACACGTTCCATTGGAAATGGATGAGTTACGGCTTTAGAGGACTCTCTTAAAAATTCCCGGCAGATATCCTGAAAAGTGTCTTTCAGATAAGAAGGCAGCAGAGGCAGAACCTGTTTGTGAAAAACTTCAGAACCTTTTCCTGTCTCTATTTCTGACTGAAAAGGATATACAAAGGCATACCAGAAACGGAAAGCACTGTGAGAAATTCTGTACAGAGCCCGTCTGCTGGAAATATCTTCTGTTACAGGTACGATTTTTTCAATGATTCCGTGATTTTCCAGAGACCCCAGCAGGCTTCCCGCAGCACTGGGGGAAAGATCCGTACGGTCGCAGATTTCCTGGAGATGTTTGGGGGATTTCCCCACAGCCCCCAGAATTCCGCCTATAAGGGCGGAACTGCCGTAGTACCTGCCGGTTTCTAAAGGTATGAACCGGTACAAAGCCCCTTTTTCTGTAAAAAACAGACTTTCCAGGGATTCCTGAAGAGAAGTGCCCGGAGAAAAATATTCCATCAGTCCCGGTATACCTCCGGTTATACTGTATAACAGAATCTGATCAATGGATGAAAGATCCGGATACAGCCGGCGCATTTCAAAAAAGTGAAAAGGACGCAGCAGAAAAGCATACTCTTCTTTTGGGGATTCTTTTTCCCATAAATGAGAAGGTTTGCATAGTATGATCATTAGCCTGGAAGAAGAATGGCTTTCCTTGGAAATGGCGGTCAGCTGTGAAAGAAGCCGGCGGTTCTGAGCGGACAGATACTGAAAATGATCCAGTATCAGTACGAAAGGTTCTTTCACAGACTCCTTTTTTAACATTTTAAGGAGCTGAGAAAATTTTTCCGGAGCAGAAAAAGCTTCCCCAAGCCTTCGGACACATAAAGCCTTTAAAAGTTCAAAATTTTCATCCCATGGCACGCAGGAAGCGGTATAATATAGAACTTTTTTTCCCTGGGAAAATTCCTGGAGAAGCCGGCTCTTTCCCTCTCCATGCCGGGAATATACAGAGACACAAAGAGATTTATTTTCTTTGTACATCTGATCCAGGCGCATAAGTATCTGATCTCGGTCTATAAACATGATTTCTCCTTTTAGTTAAAAGTTTTACAAAATTCGTCTTTTTTTCTCATTTTAGAGTGGATTTGAGGGAAAGTCAAAGCATTTCGATAGAATTTTTATAGAAAGTTTAGATTTGGTTCTTTTTTCTTTAGAGGAAAAAGAAAGAATCTATGCTATAATTAAAGCATATGTAAAAATATTTTTATCATAAAAGCAGCAAAAGAGGCAGAATATATGAAGCTGAAAACAAGAATCATCATTTCATTTTTTATAATCGTGCTGGAACCCTTGCTTTTTACTTTGCTGGCATTTTGGTTCTTCAGCCAATATCAGCTGGGCGTGATTGAAAAGCAATATGGGATAGAAGATCCGACTTATGAGACTCTGGCGAATTCAGCTGAGGTAGTAGCCCATTTAACGAATAAGGCGGCAGAAGAAATGGAGGAGATCGCCCAGACAGATCCGGAACTTTTTACAGATCTTCAGTATCTGGAATCTCTGAACGAGAAACTGGAGGAGAGCAATTCCTATATTTTGGTACGGGAAGACGGGAGAGTGACTTATTATGGCTGCGACAGTTATCCCAGTGATCTGATTGAAAAACTGGATGACAGTTATCAGGGAGATAATGCAGGAATCAGCGACAGGATGTATCTTGGAGGAAAGGTACAGTCTCTGGTGAAGCAGATAAATTTTTCTACGGAAAAAGTCCAGCAGGGAAACGTTTATATTGTTTCCAACGCTTTGGAAACTCTTCCTCAGATCCAGAATCTTGCGGAGACTATGCTTATTACAGTGATCCTGATCCTGGCAATTACAGCATTGTGGCTGACCTGGTGGATTTACAGGGGCGTGATCTCACCTTTGGATAAACTGCGTATGGCGACTCAGAAGATCAAAGAAGGAGATCTGAACTTTTCTGTAACTACAGAGGGCGTCAGTGAGATTGCGGATCTCTGTCAGGATTTTGAGGATATGCGTCAGCGGCTGAAAGAAAATGCAGAGGAAAAGGTAGCATTTGACAAGGAAAGCAAAGAACTGATCAGCAATATTTCTCATGATCTGAAAACCCCTATTACAGCTATTAAAGGATATGTGGAAGGAATTATGGACGGAGTGGCCAACACGCCGGAAAAACGGGAAAAATATATTAAGACCATCTATACGAAAGCAAATGAGATGGACAGGCTGATCAACGAGCTGACCTTTTATTCCAAAATGGATACCAACAGGATTCCCTACACATTTAATAAAATTTCCGTGATCGAATTCTTTGACGACTGCGCTGAAGAATTAAGTGTGGAACTGGAGGCGAAAGGAGTAGAATTTTCTTATTCTAATTTCGTTGAACCGGAAGTCATGGTCATTGCAGATGCAGAGCAGATCAAGAGAGTGGTAAATAACATTGTCAGCAACTCTTTGAAATATATGGCTCCCGGAAGGCAGAAAAGGATTAATCTTCGGGTAAAGGATGTAGGAGATTTTATACAGGTAGAACTGGAAGACAACGGCAAGGGTATTGCCGCAAGAGACCTTCCTAATATTTTTGACAGGTTTTACCGTACAGACGCATCCAGAAATTCCTCTCAGGGAGGCAGCGGCATAGGACTTTCTATTGTGAAAAAGATTATGGAAGATCATGGAGGAAAGGTCTGGGCTACAAGTAAAGAAAATATCGGGACAGTTATGTATTTTGTCCTTAGAAAATATCAGGAGGTACCAGTAAATGAGTAAGATTTTGATTATTGAAGATGAGGAAGCCATTGCTGATCTGGAAAAAGACTATCTGGAACTCAGCGGCTTTGAGGTAGAGATTGAACACCGGGGGGACGTAGGTCTGAAAAGAGCTTTGGAAGAAGACTTTGACCTGTTTATCCTGGATCTTATGCTTCCGGAGGTGGACGGCTTTGAGATCTGCCGGGAAATCCGAAACCAAAAAAATACCCCTATCATTATGGTATCTGCAAAGAAAGATGACATTGACAAGATCCGGGGTCTGGGTTTGGGAGCAGATGATTATATGACAAAGCCTTTCAGCCCCAGTGAACTGGTTGCCAGAGTAAAAGCCCATCTGGCAAGGTATGAGAGACTGATCGGCACAGGTGTTCAGGAAAATGATATTATTGAGATCCGGGGCCTGAAAATTGACAAGACTGCAAGGCGGGTATGGGTAAATGGAGAGGAGAAAAATTTTACTACCAAGGAATTTGACCTTCTTACATTTCTGGCTCAGAATCCGAACAGAGTATTTACAAAAGATGAATTGTTTAAGGAAATCTGGGATATGGAGTCGATCGGAGACATTGCCACAGTAACGGTCCATATAAAAAAAATCCGGGAAAAAATAGAGTTCAATACTGCCAAACCTCAGTATATAGAAACGATCTGGGGCGTAGGATACCGATTTAAGGTATAATGATAAAGAGGTGAAGCCAAATGAATCCGGGGCTTTACCTCCTTTTTTCTTTTGAAACAGACGGTTTTATAGTATAATGGCTTTAGATTTTAAAGGAGCTTTAGAAATGAACCGAGGAAAATATCTGGATAGAGAATTATATGAATATGGACAAAAAAGGATTTATCCTTTTCATATGCCGGGGCATAAGCGGCAGACAGTGACAGAATATTTAAAGAATCCTTATCCTGAGGATATCACAGAGATCACAGGTTTTGACAATCTTCATCATGCGGAAGGCATACTGAAGGAAGCACAGGAGTATGCAGAAAAAATATTTGAAACTGATAAAAGCTATTTCCTGATCAATGGAAGTACGGCAGGAATCCTGGCGGCTGTATCTGCCTGCACACAGCGGGGCGGAAAAATCCTGATGGCAAGAAACTGCCATAAAGCTGCTTATCATGCAGTTTATCTGAGAAATCTAAGACCGGTATATCTTTACCCATTCTGGAATGAAACGCTGGGTTTAAACGGAGGGATCGATCCGGAAGACGTGGAGACTGAGCTGAGGACCCACAAAGATATTCAGGCCGTTCTGGTTACTTCGCCTACATATGACGGAGTCGTTTCTGATATAAAAAGAATTTCCAATATTGTTCATAAATACGGAGTGCCCCTTATTGTGGATGAAGCTCATGGGGCTCATTTCCCTTTTCATGATTTTTTTCCTGAATCTGCTTTGTATTCCGGAGGAGATATTGTGATCCAGAGCCTGCATAAAACTCTTCCTTCCCTTACGCAGACGGCTCTTCTTCATCTGCAGTCTGAGCTGGTTTCCAGAGAAAAGCTGGAGACTTTTCTGGGGATTTATCAGACCAGCAGCCCGTCTTATATACTAATGGGATCCATTTCGGCTTGTCTGCGGTATCTGGAAGAGCAGGGAAAGAAATCTTTTGATACTTTTGCGGTCAGAGTGGAAAAGCTGAGAAAGAGGCTGAAAGGGTTAAAAAATCTTTCGCTGGCAGGATCAGATCTGACAGACAGAGGCGGGATCTTTGATCTGGATCTGTCTAAGTTTGTCATATTTGAACCGGGAAACCCCTGGGCGGGAGCTTTTCTGCATAAGGAACTGAGAGAAAAGTACGGGCTGGAACTGGAAATGGAAGCACCGGGATATGTTCTGGCTTTGACCAGCGTGATGGATACAGAAGAAGGATTTGAAAGGCTGGGAGAAGCTTTAGAGGATATAGATTTCAGGCTTGATCAGAGGGCCGGCGGTATTTTCCGGGACTGGGAGGAGGATTCTTCTTTCAAAAAGGAGAAAAAAGAGGAACATCCCCGGCGTATTATGACTATAGCTCAGGCTATGGAAAATACTATGGAAGAAAGGAATCTGGAAGACAGTAAGGGAAAAATTTCCGGAGAGTTTGCCTATTTGTATCCTCCGGGAATCCCTCTTTTGGTTCCCGGAGAGGAGATCACAGAAGCTTTTCTGAAAAAGGCCTCCTCCTGGAAATCCCGGGGAATCCACCTTCAGGGACTGACAGATCACTCCCAGAAAAAGATAAGGACAGTAAAGGAAAACAAATGATGGGAAAAATATTTTATATAATGGGGAAGAGTTCCTCAGGCAAAGATACAATTTATAAGAAACTGCTGGGAGACCGGGAACTGGAGCTGAGAAATATTATCCTTTATACCACCAGGCCTATGCGCCAGGGGGAACTGCCCGGGCGGGAATATTACTTTGTGGGAGAAGAGACCTTTCAGGAATTTCAGAAACAGGGAAAGATCATCGAAGCCAGAACTTATCAGACGGTCTATGGACCATGGATCTATTTTACTGCGGATGACGGACAGATTGAACTGGACAAGAGAAATTATCTGGGAATCGGAACCTTGGAATCCTATATGAATATGAAACATTACTATGGAGAGGACAAACTGTACCCCCTTTATATAGAGGTGGAGGATGGGGAAAGGCTGAAGAGGGCTATCCGCAGGGAAGAACTTCAGCAGGAACCTAAATACGCAGAAATGTGCAGGAGATTTCTGGCGGATACAGAGGATTTTTCAGAAGAGAATCTGAAAAGAGCAGGAATCACAAAAAGATTTTCTAATATCGATCTGGAAAGCTGTATAAAGGAACTGAAAAACTGTATACAAAAGTTGCAGTAAATAAAAAATGTATGCTATAATGACTTAATGATATCGGGTAAGAATAAGACTGCCTTGAAAGGGCACAGGAATTGAGGTGGATTGCAATGCAGGAAGTTGAAAAAGTATTAGGACATGAAGAAGTGATCAAACATTTGCAGAATGCTGCAGCTACAGATAAGGTTTCCCACTCCTATATTTTTGCAGGAGAAAAAGGAAGCGGCAAGAAGCTTCTGGCAAAGATATTTGCTATGACATTGCAGTGTGAAAAACATGGGAAAGAACCCTGTCTGCAGTGCAGTTCCTGTAAAAAGGCCATGAACCGGAATCATCCGGATATTATATATGTTACCCATGAAAAACCGAATTCTATCGGAATCGAGGATATCAGGGAGCAGCTTATCGGAGATGTGGCCATTAAACCATATATCGGTCCTTATAAAATTTATATTGTAGATGAAGCAGAGAAAATGACGGTACAGGCTCAGAATGCGCTTCTGAAAACCATAGAGGAGCCTCCGGCCTATGCAGTGATCCTTCTGCTGGTAAATAACGGAGGATCTCTTCTTCCTACGATTTCTTCCAGGTGCGTTACTTTGAATTTTAAACCGGTAAGGGATGAAGTGATCAAGAAGTATCTTATGGAGGAACTCCATGTTCCGGATTACCAGGCGGAAGTCAGTGTGGCTTTTGCCCAGGGGAATGTGGGAAAAGCAAAGCAGATCGCAATGTCAGAAGATTTTACAGAAATGATGGAATCTGCCCTGAGGATCTTAAAGAAAGGGAAAGAAATGGAAGTGTATGAGATGGTAGACGCTATCCGGATGCTTTCTGAAGATAAACATACCATATATGAATATTTAGATTTGTTCCTGGTATGGTTCCGGGATGTTCTGATGTTTAAAGCGACCCATGAAATAGATGGTCTGGTATTCAGACAAGAATATAGAGATATAAAAAATCGTGCGGATAAAAGTTCTTATGAAGGTCTGGAAACGATTATCAAAGCTATTGAAACAGCGAAAAAGCGCCTTCAGGCCAATGTCAATTTTGAACTGACCATGGAACTTTTGTTCCTGACAATCAGGGAGAACTAAAATGATAAGAGTAATTGGAGTAAGATTTCGCAATGTAGGAAAGATATATTACTTTTCACCGAAGAATCTGGAGATTAAAGCAGGAGATCATGTGATCGTAGAAACTGCCAGAGGAGTAGAGTATGGAAATGTAGTGCTGGCTCCCAGAGACATAAAAGAAGAAAAGGTGGTGCAGCCTCTGAAAGATGTTATCCGGATAGCGAACGCCCAGGATGACAAAAAGGAAGAAAACAACAGGAAAAAAGAAAAAGAGGCATACAAGATCTGTCAGAAGAAAATACGGGAACATGGATTGGAAATGAAGCTTATTGACGTAGAGTATACTTTTGATAATAATAAAATCCTGTTTTATTTCACTGCTGACGGGAGGATTGATTTCAGAGAACTGGTAAAGGATCTGGCGGCTGTATTTAAAACCAGGATCGAACTCCGGCAGATCGGCGTAAGAGATGAGACAAAAATTCTCGGCGGGATAGGAATCTGCGGCAGAGAGCTGTGCTGTCATACCTTTCTTTCAGAATTTGCCCCCGTTTCTATTAAGATGGCTAAGGAGCAGAATCTGTCCTTAAATCCTTCAAAAATTTCAGGAGTCTGCGGACGCCTGATGTGCTGTCTGAAAAATGAAGAGGAAAACTATGAAGAATTGAACAGAAAGCTTCCGAATACCGGAGATAAGGTAACCACTCCAGAGGGGCTGAAAGGCGAAGTACAGAGTGTCAATGTTATCCGTCAGCTGGTAAAAGTAGTGGTAGATATAGAAGACGAAAAGGAAGTGAGAGAATATCATGCTTCAGAACTGAAATTTAAATCACGGCAGAAGAAAGATAAGATGAAGATCAGTGATGAAGAAATGAAAGCTCTGAAAGAACTGGAAAAAGACAAATAGAAAGGAAATCCTACCATGGAAGAGAGGAGACTTATCCGGGAAAATGAAAGGCTGGATGACCTTCAGAACGGATATATGCTGATACAGGATCCATCACAATTCTGTTTCGGTATAGATGCAGTGCTTCTTTCCTGGTTTGCTAAGGTAAAGCCGGGAGAAAAGGTACTGGATATGGGGACGGGCACAGGGATCGTCCCCATTTTATTAAAGGCCAGATATCCCCAGGGAAAATATACCGGGCTGGAAATTCAGGAAGAAAGCGCGGATATGGCCAGAAGAAGCGTAGCTTACAATCATTTGGAAAAGGATATTGCCATCACTTTAGGAGATATAAAAGAAGCATCCGGGATCTATGGCAGTTCTGTGTTTGATGTGGTGGTCTCTAATCCTCCCTATATGATAGGAAGCCATGGACTCACAGGCGGCAATCAGGCAAAAACCATTGCACGTCATGAGACCCTGTGTACACTGGAGGATCTTTTGGAACAGAGCGCAAAGGTGCTTCGGCCCAGGGGAAGATTTTATATGGTCCACAGACCGTTCCGTCTGGCCGAGATCTTATCTTCCATGGTTCAGCATAAGATCGAACCTAAGAGGATGAGACTTGTACATCCTTATGCAGATAAGGAACCGAATCTGGTATTGATCGAAGGAATGCGGGGAGGACGCTCCAGAATGACAGTAGAAAAGCCTTTGATCGTATATAAAGAACCAGGGGTATATAACCGGGAGGTCTTGGAGATTTATGGACAGGAGTGGAAAAAATGAAGGGAAAGTTATACCTGTGCGCGACACCTATCGGAAATCTGGAGGATATTACGTTTCGAGTGCTGCGCACACTGAAGGAAGCAGATCTGATCGCGGCGGAAGACACCAGGAACAGCAGGAAACTCCTGAATCATTTTGAAATTAAGACTCCTATGACCAGCTATCATGAGTATAATAAATATGAGAAAGGACGATGGCTGATCAGGCAGATGGAAGAAGGAAAACAGATAGCCCTTATCACAGACGCGGGCACACCGGGAATTTCTGATCCGGGAGAAGAGCTTGTGGCAATGTGCTGGGAAGCAGGGGTTGAAGTTACTTCACTTCCGGGACCTGCAGCCTGCGTTACGGCTCTTACAGTATCCGGCCTTTCTACCCGCCGTTTTTCTTTTGAGGCTTTTCTGCCCCAGGATAAAAAACAGCGTCAGGAAGTTCTGGAAGAGATGAAAAGAGATACCAGAACGCTGATCCTTTATGAAGCCCCTCATCGTCTGATTAAGACACTGGAGGAACTTTTGAAAGAACTGGGAAACCGGAGGATCACAGTCTGCCGTGAACTGACCAAGAAACATGAAACGCTTTTTAAAACGGATCTGGAAAAGGCTCTGGACTGGTACCGGGAAAATCCTCCCAAAGGAGAATGTGTTCTGGTACTGGAGGGTAGATCCAGGGAAGAGATGAAAGCGGAAGAAAGAAGCAGATGGGGAGATATATCCGTGCCTGAGCACATGGAGTTTTATCTGAAACAAGGAATGGAAAAGAAGGAAGCGATGAAGCAGGTGGCCAAGGACAGAGGCGTTTCAAAAAGAGATATCTACGGGATCCTGCTTCAGGAATCCTGAACCGTACATAGGAGAAAAATATGGAGGAAAGCAGAAAAAGTCGGAAAAGACAGAAGGAACTGGCGAGAAAAAGAGCGCTGCGACGCAGACAAGTGCGGCGGCAGAAAATGATACTGGGAGGTTCGGCCGGAGCTCTGTTTCTGTTAGTGCTTCTGGCTGCAGTAGTCTCAGGCAGGGGCGGAGACCGTGATGTTAAGCCGGAGGAAGAAAAGAAGGAAGAAATTCAGGAGAGCGCAGAGGAGAAGGAACCAGAAATTGTAACCCTTACGATCAGTGCAGCCGGAGACTGTACTCTGGGAACTGATGAATTTTTTTATTATCCTACCAGTCTTCCGGCAAAATATGAGGAAAAGGGAGATCCGGGATATTTCCTCCAGAAGGTAGAACCGGTATTTTCTAAGGACGACCTGACTATTGTAAATATGGAAGGTACCCTGACCCGGGAAACAGACAGACAAGACAAAACTTATGCCTTTAAAGGTGATGAGGAGTATGTACAGATCCTCACTGAAGGTTCTGTAGAAGCTGCAAATCTTGCCAATAATCACAGCCATGATTATGGAGAAAAAAGTTATACAGATACCATAGAAACCCTGGAAGATGCAGGGATTTCCACTTTCGGATATGACAGGACTGCGGTTATGGAGATAAAAGGCGTTAAGATCGGACTTCTGGGAACCTACGAGCTGGGTGAACATATGGGCTGTGAAGAAGAAATGATCAAGAATATAGAGAGTCTGAAGGATGAAGGGGCTCAGATCATTATCGCCAGTTTTCACTGGGGAATTGAACGGGCCAATATTCCTGATGAGACCCAGGTAGAGCTTGCCCATTCGGCCATAGACCATGGAGCAGACCTGGTATTGGGTCATCATCCTCATGTGCTCCAGGGAATTGAGACCTATAAAGGGAAAAATATCGTCTACAGCCTGGCAAATTTCTGCTTTGGAGGCAATTCTTCTCCCAGTGATATGGATTCTATGATCTTCCAGCAGACCTTTACTCTGGAAGACGGAGAATTAACAGATGAAAATGAAACAAATATTATTCCTGTAAAAGTATCTTCTTCCTGGGAACAGGGGATCAATGATTATCAGCCGGTCCCGGCAGAAGGAGACACAGGCGATGCTATTATCAGCCGCATTGAAGAATATACCCAAAGTATGGCTGAGCAGTATGACACAGAACCGGCCAGGATTTCTTCTTCTTTGGAGAAAGAAGAGGAATAAAAGAGGGCAGATATACGTATATTAAAAATAAGAACCTTTCAGGAGCCAGGAATGCTGAATTATCTTTGGGGCGGCATGCTCCTTTTGGGCATAGTGTATGGTGGAATCACAGGAAACATGAATGAAGTGACGGAGGCTGCACTTTCCTCTGCGGAAGAGGCAGTATCTCTTTGCATTACCATGGCGGGGATTGTTGCCATGTGGGTGGGGCTGATGGAAGTCGCCAGGGCGTCAGGTCTGGTGGACCGGCTTACTAATGCAATGAGGCCGCTGCTTCATTTTTTGTTTCCCCAGATACCCCGGGAACATCGGTCTCTGGAATATATAGCTGCTAATATGATCGCTAATTTTCTGGGACTGGGCTGGGCGGCAACTCCCTTTGGACTGAAGGCTATGGAGGAGCTGGAAAATCTGGAGGAAGACCGGAGAGCCGGAAAAGCACCGGGAAAGGTCAGAAGAAGAGGAACTGCAGGAAACGAGATGTGCACCTTTTTGATCATCAATATCTCTTCTATTCAGCTGATCCCTGTGAACATCATTGCCTACAGGAGCCAGTACGGCAGCGTTAATCCTACGGCTATCGTAGGACCGGCTATTGCTGCCACGGCAGTCAGTACAGGGGTAGCTATTGTATTCTGCAAAATCATGGATAAGAAAAAAGAACTGCAGCATTAATCAAAAACGAGAATATTTATACATTTTATTGCTCACATATGATTAATGCTGCAGTTTCCTGTTTTTATACCGTGTCGATCAGGCCGCATCCGCTGATGATCTTGTCCCAGAGATTTTCCCGCAGCTCTGCTTTGGGATCCTGAGGATCTGTTCCCTTCAGGTCCCAGTAGGGAAGGCGCTCCTGTTCCAGTTCTTCCAGACGGGAGACTTTTCCGCTGAGGTAATCCCAGAGTCTTCTCTGACAGCTTTTCAGGCGGATTTTTACTCCGCCAAGGCGGATATCCAGAAGTTCGTAGCCAAAGGGCTTTGCATCTTCAAACCAAAGTTTTTCCCGCAGAGTGTGCATTTCCGCCAGGTTCTGGAGGATTCTGGGGATAACTTTTTCAGAAATTTCTTTTAATGTGGATAAGTTTCTGGAATCATAGGCGGTTTTTATGCGGATCCCCAGATCTGCTTTCTGAGAAAGGACCAGAGACAGATAGTAATAAAAACGGAATAGATCCTGATATTTTTCAGAGGTTTTCCAAACTTTTTTTAATTTATCAGCCAGTGTTTTATAATAAGCCGCTGTCTTGAGGTCTTTAATGTGCCAGTCAAAAATTCCCAGCATAGGATCCTGATATAGCAGATATTTGGATGGATTATCCGCTGTCAGATTTTTCCCCGGACCTTTGAAAAGAGCGTCCAGAGAATCCAGAAGAAGAAAGTCTTCCAGATTTCCGTCTACACAATCTCTGAAATAAGTGACCAGCTCTTTTTCCTGCAGGTCCTCATGAAAGCAGAGAAAAGAGAAGACAGCCAGACTGGGGTAAATGGCGTCAACAGGAGTTTCGGCGCCATTGTCCATCCAGCCGGTGGCAAAGACTTCCTGTATTCCTGCCTGACGGCAGGCCTGAAGAGCCAGCCGGCTGCAGCAGAAAGCTTTTCCGTAATTAGGAGAAATTCCATTCCAGTTCCAGAGGCCTCCGGCAAAGATCACCCGGTCAGAAAGACTGTTGTGGACATGGAGCATGTTTTGGTAAACGGTCTTTCTGGTATTGTAATAATCCCAGTATACCAGCCCCAGATCTTTTGGAGACTTTTTCCAGTTTGAAGTATCTGCAGCGGCTGATACATCGTAGTAGCCTCTGCCGGTATTGGAGGTGATATACATGTCGCTCCACATCATAGGAGTCCAGCCTGTTTCCCGGCAGAGCTCCAGGACTTTTTCCGTATGTTTTTCGATAATTTGGGAACTTGGTTCATACCCCTTTTCTTTCAGATAATTTCCCAGTCCCAGCATATGCGCTTCGTCCATTCCGATATGGATGTTCTTAGCAGAAACGCAGGATCTTAAAGATTCCAGAAGGCTCCGGATAAAAGTATAGACTTCATCTGAGCCGGCTTTTAGAATATCATCGGTATCTTTCAGATTCTCGGAAGACTGCCATCGGAGAAAGTTGTGAAGGTGAGCCAGAGTCTGGATGCAGGGGATCAGTTCTATGCCGAAAAGTCCGCACCAGTTATCAAGATCTTTCAGTTCTTTCTGAGAATAGCGGCCTCTATAGGCTCCGAAATAAGGATATCCGGGTACTTCGTAAGTGTCTTCCATATAGAGGAAAAGCTGGTTCATTCCCATTTTAGCCAGTCTGCAGACTATTGAGCGGATTTTTTCCGGGCTGGCTGCCGCATTCCTGGAACAGTCCAGCATAAATCCACGTTTTTTAAAAAAAGGGCGTTCTTCCAGAGAAAAATCTTCTCCACTATGATGGAGGACGTAATTAAAAATACGAAAATACTGAGCGGGTTCCCGGAAGCAGATATGACAGGAATTTCCTTCCTTGGTTACCGAGGCACGGTCAGATTCAGAAATCTCTTCCAGCAGAAAGGTAAGAACCTTTTCTTCAGAAGAATTAATGTCAGATAAAAGAAGGCGGCTTCCTTCTTCCACAGACCGGATCAGATCCGGATTTCCTTTTAATTCTATGTTCATAAAGCAAATTTCTCCTATTGATGGGTCTTGTAAAATTTCTTTTGGTCAAAGTAGTAGTAAATGATAAACAGTACTGCTGTCAATCCCCAGGAAATGGGATAGCTCATCAGGATAGTCCTGACTCCCGGCCAGTGAGGAACCGCCAGGAAGATCCAGAGGATACGGAGGACACATACGCCTGTGCAGGTCATGACCATAGGAACCAGCACATTGCCCATACCCCGGAGAGCGCTGGACAGGATTTCGATAAAAATAAAGAGCACATAGGAAGGCGCGATAATCTTTATGATTTCCATGCCGATTTCAATAACTTCCGGGTCGGCAGTAAAAAGCTGGAGAAGATAGCGGCCCAGAAATAAAAGAAGAGCACTGACCAGAACAGAAGCGATAAAGTCCAGGAAAAGACAGACTTTAACACTTTTTTTCATACGGTCATATTTTCCCGCCCCATAGTTTTGACCTATAAAAGTGATAATGGATACGCTGAACGCTCCGGAGATCATCCAGTAGATAGCGTCAATTTTGCCAAAAGCGGTATAGGCGGCCATAGTATCCGTGCCCAGGTTATTCAGAGAAGTCTGTATGATAATATTGGAGATATTATACATCACAGACTGTATCCCCGCAGGAAGGCCTATAGTAATAATGGAAACCAGCAAGAACTTATGAAAACGTATTTGTCTGGGATGAAGCTGATACATGTCTGAGGATTTCATAAGGGCATGGACGATTAAAATGGCGCTGACGATCTGGGAGATCACTGTGGCCGCGGCAGCACCGGCAACTCCCATATTAAATCCTACTACCAGGAGTATGTCCAGAAATATATTGATGAAACAGCAGATAATAAGAAAATATAATGGCCTGGTAGAGTCTCCTACGGCTCTTAAGATGGCAGAGCCGACGTTATAAATAAACACAAAAATAATACCTGCAAAATAAATTCGCAGATAAGTCACAGAGTCCGGCATAACATCTTTTGGAGTTTTCATCATTTCTAAAAGTACCGGGGCAAGGGCTATGCCGATGATCGTTGTTATAATACCGCCTGCTATGGAAAGCGCGGCGGCAGTGTGAAGGGTATCGTTAAGATCCTTTTTATTTTTTGCGCCGTAGTAGCGGGCAATGATAACCGTGGCGCCGGATGCCAAAGCGACGAAAAAGTTTACAATCAGATTGGTGATCTGACCGGTAGATCCGCCTACAGCCGCCAGAGCCTTGGTTCCTACAAAACGGCCGACCACCACTGCGTCCGCCGTATTATAAAGCTGCTGAAAAAGGGTTCCCAGCATAATAGGAAAGAAAAAAATCAGCAGCTGCTTCCATATCACACCTTCCGTAATCTGATTTACGGAATTTTCTTTTTTAGCCATATAAATTCCCCCTCTGAAGTAATAAACGGGAGTGTTCCCCCTTCTAAATATATATCATAGGTCATAGTAATTGTCGATATAGAAAATAAAAATCTTTTCATGGCGAAATTTGTCCTTTCTGTAGCCTAAAAACAAGCTTCATGATATGATGATATCAGAAGTGAAAGATTTTCATGACCGTTGAATATTGAGAGAGGAGGAAAACGGTTGAAAATAAAAGTACGAGTAGCAGATCCTGCGGGGAATATTACGATTTTTGTGATGACTGCTTTAGAAAAAGAAAGTTATCCCGGGATAGCCAGACAGATTCTGGAAAGACAGGAACTGGGAGGAGAACAGGTAGCTTTTGTGGAAAGAACAGAGCAGGGGACTCTCAGGATGGAAATGATGGGGGGAGAATTCTGCGGAAATGCTTCCAGAAGTTTTGCCTATCTTCTGTGCCAGCTTTCCGGACGGGAAAGGCAGGAATGTCTGGTGGATGTAAGCGGTTCTCCAAAACCATTGAGGGCTGTGGCGGATACTGTTAAAAAAACCAGCCAGGTAGATATGCCTCTTCCAAAAGAGACCAGATTGTTGGAATTAGGTCCCGGGGAAATTTATGATATGATAGTTTTTGACGGAATCTGCCACATTATAGTTCCAGGAAAGCCTAAAAAAGGAGAGTTTGTAGAAAAACTGCTGGAAAAAGCGAAAGCAGAGTGTCCTTGCGGTGCCTGGGGGATCATGTTTCTTGAGAGGGAACAGTTAATCCCTGCAGTTTATGTGGAAAGTACAGATTCTCTTATCTGGGAAAGCAGCTGCGGCAGCGGCAGTATGGCGGCTGCGGTATATTTATCCAGATCAGAAGAAAACGGAGAATTTACATATATCCTGAAGCAGCCGGGAGGAGAGATCCAGGCTGCTGTGCAGAAGGAACAGGGAGAGATTCTCCGGTGCATCATGGGAGGACCGGTTTCCATATCCCCGGAAATAGAGCTGGAATTAGAGAATAAAGAGGTTGGCAAAATATGAAAACAATTCGTCTGAAATATCCTTATGTAGCGGTAATGAAAGATAGGACCCTTTCTTATGGAGGAAACCAGAGCTGGTTTCAGGGAAAAATCTTAAAGAAGTATGGCTGTGGAGTGATTGCAGGGACGGATGTTTTGCTGTATTTAAGTTTACATAAAGAATACTGCAGAGGGATGGAATTTAAAGAGGAAAAAGATATCAATGGAATTTGGGAAGAGGAGCAGTATCAGGATGCAGTGAAGACCATGCGGCGCCGGTATTTTCCTGTTATACCGGGATTCGGTATGCCGGGCTGGGTCCTTGCTGCAGGTATGAACGCTTATTTCAGGAAAAACAGGATTCTGCTGAAAGTTTCTTTTGGAGTCCTGGGAAGAAATATTTGGAACCGTACGGCAGCTATGCTGGCTCATGATATTCCGGTTATTTTGGCTGTAGGTCCTAACCGCTCCTTGTTTCGCAGAAAACATAAATTGAATTTTTATGTAAAAAATGGAGAAGAATATATCTGTGCCTGCCAGACTGCAGCACATTTTGTGACAGTAACCGCTATGGAAGAACAGTATTTAAAGATTTCTTCCTGGGGGAAAGAGTACTTTATCAATATACAGGAATATATGGATTATGTAAAAAAATACAGCAGTTATTTTGTGAGCAACGTTTTTTATATCCGAAAACGATGAAAAATCTCACTCTGTAAAAGACAAAGAAAAGTAAGAAAAAAAGTAAAAATAGTTGTTGAAATTTCCCGAAATATGTTTTATCCTAAGGGCTGATAGATTGGACCCAGATTATGAGGAACGACTTAGGAGGAAGTAAATATGAATGAAAAGAAAGTGCGTTTTCATCATATCGAAGAGATGAAAGAGTTTGTCAGCGCTGCATGCCGCTGTGACTTTGACATTGATATTGTCAACGATCGTCTTGTAGTTGATGGAAAATCTATTTTAGGTGTTTTAAGTCTCAGCTGTGATCAGGAACTTCATGTAAGATATGACGGCACAGAGCCTCATTTTGAGGAAGTTCTTGGAAAATACGCAGTTGCTTAAGCTCCCGATAAATGAGTGTTTACAAAATTTCAGGGATATGCTAACATAACATTTAGGAAAACACAGTGACGAAGAGAGTACCTATATTTGATGTCTACAGAGAAGTCTCCCATGGATGAGAGGAGGCCGGCAGAGATAGAGGGAAGATGGCTTCTGAGAGGCGCACCGAAGCACAGGATTTGTGCCAAGGCTGCGACAGGATCCGCCTGTTACAGCGGTAAGGTATATGTGAGAATGTACCTGATGAGGTCTGGGCTGCGAGGCACAGATGAACAGAAGTGGTAACACGGGTTTTAACGGGCTCGTCTTCTTTGGAAACAGAGGAGACGGGCTTTTTCTTTTGGAGGGGCGGGGGTGTAGGATTCCCCTGAACGGTTGCGGCCGCTCGAAAAGGAAAAGCCGGCAGGGTGCTGGATGTGAAGTTGTGTGTTTGAAGGCTAACAGGGAACTGTAAGTTTATGATGAAGGAAATTAAGGAGGTAAGTGAAATGGATAAGAAGAAGTATTATATTACTACGGCTATTGCCTATACTTCAGGGAAGCCTCATATTGGGAATACTTATGAGGCGGTTCTGGCGGATAGTATTGCCAGGTTTAAGAGGCAGCAGGGGTATGATGTGTTTTTCCAGACAGGAACGGATGAGCACGGACAGAAGATTGAACTGAAGGCAGAGGAAGCTGGCGTCAGCTGCAAGGAGTTTGTAGATAAGGTATCCGGTGAGATCAAGAATATCTGGGATCTGATGGAGACTTCTTATGATAAGTTTATCAGGACCACGGATGACTACCATGAAAAACAGGTTCAGAAGATCTTTAAAAAGCTTTATGACCAGGGAGATATTTATAAGGGATATTATGAAGGGCTGTATTGCACACCCTGCGAGTCTTTCTTTACCGAGTCTCAGCTGGTAGATGGAAAATGTCCGGACTGCGGCCGTCCGGTAACTCCTGCGAAGGAAGAGGCGTATTTCTTCAGAATGAGTAAATATGCTCCTAAGCTGATTGAATATATTAATGAACATCCGGAATTTATCCAGCCGGTATCCAGGAAGAATGAGATGATGAATAACTTCCTTCTTCCGGGACTTCAGGATCTGTGTGTGTCCAGAACATCCTTTAAATGGGGAATTCCGGTAGACTTTGACCCAAAACATGTGGTTTATGTATGGCTGGACGCACTGACCAACTATATCACCGGGATCGGCTATGACTGTGATGGAAACAGCACAGAGCAGTTTGAAAAATACTGGCCGGCAGATCTTCACCTGATCGGAAAGGACATTATCCGTTTCCATACGATTTACTGGCCCATCTTCCTGATGGCTCTGGGACTTCCTCTGCCTAAGAAGGTATTCGGACATCCATGGCTGCTTCAGGGAGACGGAAAGATGAGCAAGTCTAAGGGAAATGTTCTCTATGCCGATCAGCTGGTAGACTTCTTCGGGGTAGACGCTGTACGTTATTTCGTTCTTCACGAAATGCCTTTTGAAAACGACGGCGTGATCACCTGGGAACTGATGGTGGAAAGATTAAATTCTGAGCTGGCCAATACTCTGGGAAATCTGGTAAACAGGACCATCTCCATGTCCAATAAATATTTCGGCGGCGTGGTAAAGAGCACCGGAGTGACGGAGCCTGTAGATGAGGAGCTGAAAGCTGTTGTCCAGGGAACAAAGGCAAAAGTGGCGGCTAAGATGGAAGATCTTCGGGTGGCCGACGCTATTACAGAAATCTTTACTCTCTTTAAACGCTGCAACAAATATATTGACGAAACTATGCCATGGGTGCTGGCAAAAGATGAGGAGAAAAAAGACCGTCTGGCAGAAGTACTTTATAACCTGGTAGAGGGAATCTGCGTAGGCGCTACCCTTCTGGAATCCTTTATGCCGGGTACTACAGAGAAGATCCTTACCCAGCTTAATGCTCCAAAGAGAACTTATGAGGAGCTGGATTCCTTCGGGCTGTATCCCTCTGGAAATAAAGTAACTGAGAAGCCGGAGATCCTTTTCGCCCGCCTGGATATAAAAGAAGTTATGGAAAAGGTAGAAGCTATGAGAGCCCAGGAGGCCAAAGAACAGGAGCCCAATGAGGAGGAAACAGCCCCTGTTGTGGATATTGAGGCAAAACCGGAAGTGACTTTTGATGATTTTATGAAGATGCAGTTCCAGGTAGGAGAGATCATTGCCTGCGAAGAGGTGAAAAAATCCAAAAAGCTTCTCTGTTCTCAGGTAAAAATCGGAAGCCAGGTGAAGCAGATCGTATCCGGAATCAAATCCAATTATAAGCCGGAAGATATGGTAGGAAAGAAAGTCATGGTGCTGGTAAATCTGAAGCCGGCAAAACTTGCAGGAGTTCTCTCAGAAGGCATGATCCTGTGCGCGGAAGGGCTTGACGGAGAACTGGCTCTGATGACTCCTGACAAGGATATGCCTGCAGGAGCAGAAATCTGCTAGAAAGTCAGTCTGAGATATTCCGGGAAAGGAAAATTTAGGGGTTGACAAGGCTTTTTTAATCGTTTATCATCATTTTTAATGAAAGGGAGTAGCTGGCACCTTTACAGGTGTTTGCGGCATCGTCAATCTCGATGAGAAATCTCTCATCCGTGTCGTGATGAAACAGCGAGACTTTTATTGCATGTATCAGCTGTGCAGTAAAGGTCTCGCTTTTTGCATATAAAGACCTTTACGAAACAAACTATCAGTAAAGAGTCCGGGAATGAGCGGCTCGGAAAAAACGAATGGAGGAAAAAGCATGAAAGAGTATTACCAAATGTCCAGGACAGAGGTACAGAAGGCTGTCAACGGCAGCACTCAGCCTCTGACAGAAGAACAGGTAAAAAAGAATCAGGAAAAATATGGTCCCAATGCTCTGGCTGAAGGCAAGAAAAAGACTGTACCCCAGATTTTCCTGGAACAGTACAAAGACTTCCTGGTAATCATCCTGATCATCGCCGCTATTGTATCAGGTATCCTGGGAGAAACAGAGAGCGCTATTGTTATCCTGATCGTTATTACCATTAATGCGATCCTGGGAACGGTCCAGACTGTAAAGGCGGAACAGTCTCTGAACAGTCTGAAAGCTATGTCGGCCCCTGAGGCAAAGGTTGTCAGAGGAGGAGATGTGATCAAGATCCCTTCTTCTCAGGTTACGATAGGAGATATCGTTATGCTGGAGGCAGGAGATTATGTGCCTGCTGACGGACGTATCCTGGAAAACGCCAGTCTGAAAGTAGATGAAAGCGCCCTTACAGGTGAAAGCCTTTCTGTGGAAAAAATGGAAGATGCTATTGAGGGAGAAGTTCCTCTGGGGGACAGGACCAACATGGTCTTTTCAGGAAGTTTTGTTTCTTACGGAAGAGGTTCCTTCCTGGTAACCGGCATCGGTATGAACACAGAGGTAGGCAAGATCGCCAGTCTGTTAAAGAGTACTTCTGAAAAGAAGACGCCTCTTCAGATGAACCTGGATAATTTCGGACAGAAACTGTCTATCCTGATCCTGGTATTCTGCGCCATCCTTTTCGCTATCAGCGTATTCAGAGGAGAGGGAGCGGCAGACGCGTTCCTTTTTGCCGTAGCACTGGCTGTAGCCGCAATTCCTGAGGCGCTTAGTTCTATCGTTACCATCGTGCTCTCCTTCGGTACGCAGAAGATGGCGAAAGAGCACGCCATTATCCGTAAGCTTCAGGCTGTGGAAGGTCTGGGAAGTGTGTCTATCATCTGTTCCGATAAAACAGGAACCCTTACACAGAATAAGATGACCGTGGAAGACTACTATGTAGAGGGAAAAGAGATCCCCGCAGATTCTATCGACCTGGAAGACGAGGCTCAGAAGCAGCTTCTCCGCCACAGTATCCTGTGCAACGACTCCACCAACAAAAACGGAGAAGAGATCGGAGATCCTACAGAGACAGCTCTGATCAATCTGGGAGACAAGCTGGGATGCGCAGCAGAAACCATCCGGGAAAAATACCCCAGATGCAGCGAGGTGCCTTTTGACAGTGACAGAAAGTTAATGTCCACCTTGCATAATCTGAAAAATGGCTGTACTATGGTAACAAAAGGTGCAGTAGACGTTCTTCTGGGAAGGGTTTCCCATATCCAGAAAAACGGTCAGGTCTGTCCCATCACAGAAGAAGATAAGAAAACTATTGAAGAACAGAATCAGAAATTTTCCAGAAACGGTCTTCGCGTTCTTGCTTTTGCATATAAGAAATTTGAAGAGCCCAAGTCCATTTCTGTGGAAGACGAATATGATCTGACCTTCCTGGGGCTGATCGCTATGATGGATCCCCCAAGAGAAGAGTCTAAGGCCGCAGTTGCCGAATGTATCCGTGCAGGTATTAAGCCGATCATGATCACCGGCGACCATAAGGTAACGGCAGCAGCCATCGCCAAGAGAATCGGTATCCTGAAAGACGAGTCAGAGGCCTGTGAAGGCGCGGTCATTGAAAATATGACAGACGAAGAGCTGCAGGATTTTGTAGAAGGTATTTCTGTTTATGCCCGTGTTTCACCGGAACACAAGATCCGTATTGTGCGGGCATGGCAGGATAAGGGAAATATTGTAGCCATGACCGGTGACGGCGTCAATGACGCTCCGGCTCTGAAACAGGCTAATATCGGTGTTGCCATGGGTATTACCGGAACAGAGGTTGCCAAGGACGCCGCCTCTATGGTACTTACGGACGATAACTTTGCTACTATCGTAAAAGCTGTAGAAAACGGAAGGAACGTATACAAGAACATTAAGAGTTCTATCCAGTTCCTTCTTTCCGGAAACTTTGCAGGTATCCTGGCAGTGCTCTATGCTTCCCTGGCCGGACTTCCCGTACCATTCGCGCCGGTGCACCTGCTGTTTATCAACCTTCTGACAGACAGTCTTCCGGCTATCGCCCTGGGACTGGAACCGCATAATCCGGAGGTTATGAACGATAAACCAAGACCTATGAACGAGTCTATCCTTACAAAAGACTTCCTTTCCAAGATCGGGATTGAAGGCCTGGTCATCGGCATTATGACTATGATCGGTTTCTATATCGGTTATCAGGAAAATACTACTCTGGCTATGACCCTGGCTTTCGGTACTCTGTGTACTTCCCGTCTGGTTCATGGATTTAACTGTAAATCAGACAAACCGGTAATATTTACCAAGAGATTTTTCAATAACCGCTCTTTGATAGGAGCCTTTTTGCTGGGACTGGTGCTGATCACCGGCGTGGTTATGATCCCGGCTCTGGATTCTGTCTTTAAAGTACAGACCTTAAGCTTTACCCAGCTGTTGATCATGTATGGACTGGCGGTGGCAAACCTTCCGGTCATCCAGCTTATCAAATGGATCCGTATGAAAATTAAAAAGTAGCTATTGCATAATGCGCCTCGCAGTGATCATGCGGGGCGCAGTTTAAAAGGGAGGATGTGTATGGATTTGAATAAAAAGGACATGAAAAACATTATGCTGCTGATTGTCTTTGCAGTGCTTTTCTATATATGCGTACAAAAGATCAACAGTGTAGCGGCAGGGGTAGTGTTTGTCTGGCATCTGGTGTTTCCCTTTATTCTGGGAGGCGCCATTGCTTTTATCCTTAATGTACCTATGCATGCCTTGGAAAAACGTATTTTCGGCAAATTAAAAGAACAGGGAAAAGTCAAAAAAATAGCAAGACCGGTAAGTCTGATCCTTTCTATGCTGCTGGTGATCGTGATATTCTGGATTGTCCTTGTTGTACTGATCCCGGAAATCGGAAGTACCTTTGTCAGTCTGAGCCGGCAGATTGAGCTGGCTATCCCCAGAATGCAGTCCTGGTTTACAGAAAACTTTCAGACTAATCCGCTCATCGAAGATCAGATTAATAACTGGTTTAACTCTTTAGAACTTAACTGGGACCAGATCATAGAGACAGGAATTGACTTTCTTAAAAACGGGGCAGGAAATGTACTGGGCACTACATTCAGTGTGGCTATGACATTAATTAATTCAGTGATGAATTTTGTGATTGGTTTTGTGTTTGCCTGCTATATCCTGCTTCAGAAGGAAAAGCTGTCAGTTCAGATCCGGAAAGTGCTCTATGCGTTTTTGCCGGGGAAAGCAGTGCGTCAGATATTAAAGGTCGCTTCTTTGAGCTACAGGACATTTTCTAATTTTGTTACAGGACAGTGTGTGGAAGCGGTGATCCTGGGAACTATGTTTTTTGTAGTAATGAGTATTTTAAGATTTCCATATGCGCTGCTGGTAGGAGTGGTGATCGCCTGCACTGCTCTGATCCCTATCTTCGGAGCCTTTATCGGCTGCGTTGTGGGAGCCTTTCTGATCCTGGTGGTGAACCCAATGCAGGCGGTGGCCTTTGTGGTAGTATTCCTGATCCTCCAGCAGGTAGAAGGAAATCTGATCTATCCTCATGTGGTAGGAAGCTCTGTGGGACTTCCTTCTATCTGGGTTCTGGTTGCGGTAACTGTAGGAGGAAATCTTATGGGAGTCGTTGGTATGCTGGTGTTTATCCCTCTTACATCGGTACTTTATGCATTGTTCCGCCAGACTGTCCATAAGAGACTGAAGGAGAGAAAAATACATGATATTTGAAACACATGCTCATTATGATGATGAAGCCTTTAACGGCGACAGGGACGAACTTTTACAGAAAATGCACGACCATGGGATCGGCAGGATCATAAATGTAGGCGCTTCTCTCAAAGGAGTCAGAGATACCGCTGCATTGACAGAAAAATATTCCTTTGTTTATGGGGCGGTTGGAATCCATCCGGACGAGGTGGGAAATCTGACAGAAGAAGATATGAAAGAATTGAGGAGCCTTTGCGGCAGGAAAAAGATTGTTGCAGTAGGGGAGATCGGCCTGGATTATTATTGGGATAAGGAGAACCATGATATTCAGAAGAAATGGTTCGTCCGGCAGATGGATCTGGCCAAAGAAACAGAACTTCCTATTATTGTCCACAGCCGAAACGCTGCAAAAGATACGCTGGATATTATGAAGGCAGAACGGGCGGACAATCTGAAAGGAGTGATCCACTGCTATTCCTATTCAAAAGAACAGGCCAGAGAGTATATGAATATGGGCTATTACCTGGGGGTGGGAGGCGTTGTTACCTTTAAGAACGGGAAGAAGCTGAAAGAAGTGGTGGAATATGCCCCCCTGGATTATCTGCTCCTGGAAACAGACGCCCCCTATCTGGCTCCGGAACCCTACAGAGGGAAGCGGAACTGTTCTCTGTATCTTACTTATGTAGCTCAGACCATTGCTCAGATAAAGGGAGTTTCTTATGAGACTGTAGTGGAGACTACCAGAGAAAACGCAGAGAAGCTTTTTAAGATCTGATAAGAAGAATTTTGATAAATAAAGAGAAGCTAAAAGGGTATCCCGAAAGTTGAAAACCGACTGTAGGGATACCCTTTTCATAATATTAATGTGAAATACAAATCCTATTAAGACGGGCAAGCGCTTCCTGAAATTCCCTGTCCTGGGGATTGATCTGGAGGACATAGCGGAGCTTTCCTTTCAAGTGTTCCAGATATTTTTCCGGAGTAAGATCCAAATGGATATGCGCCAGATGTTCTGAAAGGCCGAATTTTTCTATATAATAAATTTCCTGGCGCAGGTTCCGGCGGTATGTCTTTGGAACCTGTGTCTTTTCATTGACTACAATTCCTGTAATGATCTGCCGCTGTCCCTGAGGGCAGATTTTCATTTTTTTCGGGTTGATTTCAAATCCCATACGAAGGAGGAAAGAGGAGACTTTGCGGATTACCGCTTCAGGTTCAAAGCTTCCTGAGAAGGTCAGATCGTCACAGTAACGGGTATAGGTAATGTTTTGGTTTTTGCACCATCTTTCCATGTATCGATCAAAGGGGAAAAGGACCAGATTGGAGATATAAGGTGAAGTGGGAGCCCCCTGAGGAAGAAAATCCCTGTAGCAGCAAAGATGCGCCAGAAGAGTTCTGACAGGGGGCGGAAACAGTTCCCCGGGAAAAGCATGCTGATAGACGCTGATGTAAGTAATATTTCCAAAGAAATCTAAAATATCCAGCTTCAGTACAATAGACTTTCCAGCATGTGGAGCCGCATTTTCCTTCAAGGAGCAGCCTTTTTTATATGCTGAGGCGCAGTAAGATACGGGAAGCTGGGTAAGAACCTTGTGCAGAATCTGCTTTTGCACATATTTCAACAGGCTGTCTGGTACGTATAAAGTCCGCCAGGCGCCGTTTCGCTTAGGAATCTGTATCTTTTGATAATGTTCCTCTGTATGATTGGATAGGCCATATAAAAGGGAGAGCTGTTTTTCCTTTGTAAGATTCAGGTTCCCTGTAAGGTTCAGAGAAAGGAGAAATTCTCTGCTATGGTTCTTATCACAGTATTTCCATATATCTGATCTCATAGATTACGCCTCCGGCAGTATTTGAAAAGGACCGGGGACACGAAATGGTGATACTGTAAGCAGCGGCTGTGTACCAATAAGCCGAAGGATTATTTATGCACATGAAGTGTGCGGATGTACACAAGAGCTGATGAAGGGCTGGCTGTGCCATAATACCCGGAAAAGATTAAAGCAAAAGCGACTCGCTTCTGCCGCAGAAATCATCTTGTAAGGGAGAATATTTTCTGCGTATGCTGTCCCCAGTCTTTGGGTTCAATCTACCATATTTTTCTAAGGACTGCAATCCGGATTTATGACTGTGATTTCAAAAGTCAAAATATCGTAATTTTTTATCAGAGAATTGCAGGATTTCCAAAAAAAGTTGTACTAAGATGTTAAACAGAAGAATCATGTAGAGGAGGATTTTTACTATGCCAAAGTGGTTGGATAATGCGATTTTTTATGAGATTTACCCTCAGACATTTCTGGATACCAACGGGGACGGTATCGGAGATTTCCAGGGGATCATCCGGAAATTAGACTACATAAAGGAGCTGGGATGCAACGCCATCTGGCTGAATCCCTGTTTTGTTTCTCCATTTTCAGACGCAGGCTATGATGTGGCAGATTACTACACGGCAGCTCCCAGATACGGAACCAACGAAGATCTGAAGGAGCTTTTCGCAAAAGCTCATGAAAAAGGAATGCACGTGATTTTGGATCTGGTTCCGGGACATACATCTATTGAACATCCCTGGTTTAAGGCTTCTTTAAGCCCAGAGGAGAATGAGTTTACCCATCGCTACATCTGGACAGACAGAGCGTGGAAGGGATTTGAAAATGTAGGAAATATTAAGGGCTGTATCCGTGGACTTTCTGACAGAGACGGTTCCTGTGCGGCAAACTATTATACCACTCAGCCTGCATTGAACTATGGATTTTATAAAGTGACAGAATCCTGGCAGAAGGATATGCATTCTCCTGAGGCAATGGCTACAAGAGAAGCTATCAAAGACATTATGCGTTTCTGGCTTGGAATGGGATGCGACGGCTTCCGGGTAGATATGGCAGGTTCTCTGGTAAAAAATGATGAGGATGGAAAGGGAACCATTGAACTGTGGCAGGATTTCCGCAGATTCTTAGACGAAGAATTTCCAGAAGCAGCTATGATTTCTGAGTGGGGGCAGCCGGATAAGTCTCTGGAAGGCGGTTATCATATGGATTTCCTCCTTCATTTCGGCCCATCCTACTATATGGATCTGTTCAGAAGCGAACATCCTTATTTTAAACGTGACGGAAAGGGAAACATCGGAGATTTTGTAAGAACCTACCAGGCCAACTATGATAAGACCAATGGAAAAGGTCTGATCTGTATTCCTTCCGGCGACCATGATATGACCCGTATTAAAGAAAAACTGGATGATGAAGAGGTAAAGATCGCCTTTGCTTTTCTTCTTTCCATGCCTGGGGCTCCTTTCATCTATTACGGAGATGAGATCGGCATGAATTATCTGGCAGGCATCCGTTCTGTCGAGGGAGGATATGAAAGAACAGGAGCCAGATCTCCTATGCAGTGGGACAACACTACCAATGCAGGATTCTCCAGCGCAAAACCGGAAGACCTGTATATCATGATCGACCCTGATAAAAACAGGCCCACAGTAGAAGCCCAGATGGCGGAAGAAAATTCTCTGTTTCATGAGGTGCAGAAGCTGATCCGGATCCGCCTTGATCATGAAGCCCTTCAGAGCAACGCGCCTCTGGAATTCCTTTATGCCGAAGACAATGCTTATCCTCTGGTTTATAAGAGAACAGGGGAGACAGAAACTATTGTGATCGCTCTGAACCCTTCTGATCAGGAAGTCAGCTGCAAAATAGATGAACAGGACGGCAAAGAAGTTCTGTATTCCAACAACGGTGAAGCTGTACTGAAAGATGGAACTTTAACAGTTCCTCCTGCGAGTGCAAGCTTTATCAAGATAAAATAAAAAGAAAAAACAGAGAGAGCAGCGAAAGCAGCTGGTGTAAAGAGGCTGTATTTGCTGCTCTTTCTGATTCTGTGTCAAAGACTTTTTTCAAAGGGAAGTATTGCTTTTTTATATACCGATTGGTATAATAGTTCTATCGTAAATATGATGAGCAAAGGCGGTGGTTTTTATAGACAATAAAAAACTGCTCCTGGATGCCGCACTGGATCTGTTTTATGCGAAGGGATATGACGCTGTAGGGGTTCAGGAGATCGTAGACAGGGCAGGTGTTACAAAACCTACGCTGTATTATTATTTCGGGAGTAAGATAGGACTTTTAAAAAATCTTCTGGAGAGAGGATACAGTGTAATGGAGGAAGGCGTTCTGGAAGCTTCCAGAATGAAAGCGAATCTGCCGGAGGTGCTGTATAAAGTGGCGAGAGAATTTTTTGACTATGCGGCGGCACATGAAAAATTTTATCTGTTTATGCTGGCCCTTTTTTATTCAGGCCGGGAGAATGAAGCTTATAAAACAGTAGCGCCTTTTATCGAAAACTATTATAATTTAATTGTAGGAATTTTCGAAAATGCAGCTCCTCAGCTGGGCAATATGCGGGGGAGGCAGAAGCTTTTCGCTGTAGGATTCACAGGAATCCTGAATCACCATATTATGACAGTAAGTTACGGTCTTTCGGAAAATCAAAAATTTGAAATCTCCAATGAGACCACTTATGAAATCGTACACCAGTTTTTATACGGAATATATTCATAACAGGAGGAAATGAAAATGGCAGCATGGTATGAAGAGGCAGTATTTTATCACATTTACCCCATTGGTATGACCGGGGCGCCCAGGGAAAACAGAGAAGAGAAGGTGGTTCACAGATTTGAGCTTCTGAATGACTGGCTTCCTCATGTGGCAGAGCTGGGATGCACCGCAATCTATATAGGGCCGCTCTTTGAATCCACTACTCACGGGTATGACACCAGAGATTATAAAAAAGTGGATAGAAGACTGGGAGACAATGAGGACTTCGCGGAATTTGTGAAAAAAGCTCATGATCTGGACATCAAAGTAGTGGTAGATGGAGTTTTTAATCACACAGGAAGAGAATTTTTCGCATTTCAGGATATCCAGAAAAACCGGGAAAACTCTCCTTACTGCAGCTGGTATAAAGGGATCAACTTCGGCTGGAATAATCCTTACAATGACGGATTCGGATATGAAGCCTGGAGAAACTGCTTTGAGCTGGTAAACCTGAACCTTCAGAATCCTCAGGTAAGAGATTATCTGCTGGATGTGATCGACTTCTGGATCGATACTTTTGACATTGACGGTATCCGTCTGGACTGCGCAGACTGTCTGGATTTCTATTTTATGGAAGAAATGCGGAGACGGACAGAGGAGAAGAAAAAGGATTTCTGGCTGATGGGCGAGGTGATCCATGGAGATTACAGCCGCTATATCCAGGACGGTCAGAAAATGCTCCACAGTGTTACCAACTATGAACTGCACAAAGGACTTTATTCCGGACACAATGATCATAACTATTTTGAGATCGCCCATACGATCCGGAGGGAATTTGATGAGAACGGCGGCATCTACAAAGGTATGAAACTTTACTCTTTTGTAGATAATCATGATGTGGACCGGATCATGAGCAAACTGAAACAGAAGGAACATATCTATCCGGTATATACGCTGCTGTACACTTTACCCGGGATCCCTTCTCTGTACTATGGATCAGAGTGGGGGATCGAAGGCAGGAAAGAAGGAAGCAACGACGATCCTCTGAGACCTGCTCTGAGCTTGGAAGACCTGGAAAAAGAAAAGGACTCTTCCATCATGGAATGGGTGAAGAAGCTGGGCAAGATCCACAAGAAATTCAGCCAGTGTCTGGCTTACGGACGTTATCGGGAGCTGCTCCTTACAAACCGGCAGTATGCCTTTGCAAGATTTACAGAAGACCAGGGGCTCATTACAGCAGTGAATAATGACGAGGCGGAAGCAGAAATGTATATTCCTGTGCCGTTCCCGGATAAAACTTATATAGATGTGGAGACAGGAGAAGAGGCAGCAGTGGAAAACGGAAAGCTGCACGTAGCAGTAAAAGCAGCAGGAAGCGTATTCCTGGAAATACGTTAAAGATATCAGGCTCAGGGGAAGAAGGCCCATGCTGAAGCCTGAGCCGTGGCAGGGATGAAGTACGTTCCTGAATATAGCAAAGAAGGGGAAGATTTTTATGGGAAACAATATGAAAATAACGGAACTGGACCGATATCTTTTCGGCCAGGGAACACATTATGAAATTTATAAGCTTCTGGGAGCCCATCCCGGAACTCAGAGAAAAAAAGAGGGAGTTTTCTTCGCAGTGTGGGCTCCCCATGCAAAGGGAGTTTCTGTAGTAGGAAATTTTAACGACTGGGACCCGGAAGCAAATGTGATGAGCTGTGACAATGATATGGGGATTTACCAGCTCTTTATTCCAAAGGTACGGGTAGGGGATCTCTATAAATTCTGTATTACCACCTATAAAGGAGAAAAGCTTTATAAGGCTGACCCTTACGCCAATTGTTCAGAACTTCGCCCCGGCACGGCCTCCAAAGTAGTGGATATTACCAACTACAAATGGACCGACGCCACATGGATGAAGAAACGGCAGGAGTTTGACGTGAAAAAAGACGCCATGGCTATTTACGAGGTCCATCCGGGTTCCTGGAAAAAACATCCCAGGAAAGACGAAGAGGATAAAGGATTCTATAACTATCGGGAACTGGCCCACGCATTGGCGGACTATGTGAAGGAAATGGGATATACCCATGTGGAACTGATGGGTATCGCAGAGCATCCTTTTGACGGCTCCTGGGGGTATCAGGTGACAGGCTATTATGCTCCCACTTCCCGTTACGGAACTCCTGAAGATTTCCGTTATTTTGTCAACTATATGCACCGCAACAAGATCGGGGTCATCCTGGACTGGGTTCCCGCCCACTTCCCCAGAGACGCTCACGGACTGGCAAATTTTGACGGAACCCCCACTTACGAATATGCAGATCCCAGAAAGGGCGAACATCCGGACTGGGGTACAAAAGTCTTCGACTATGGCAAAAATGAAGTGAAAAATTTCCTTATCGCCAATGCTCTGTTCTGGATCCAGGAATATCACGTTGACGGATTAAGAGTAGACGCGGTAGCTTCCATGCTGTATCTGGACTATGGACGGCAGCAGGGTCAGTGGGTGCCTAATAAATACGGAGAAAATAAGAACCTGGAGGCTATTGAGTTCTTCCGGCACTTAAATTCCGTGGTCCTTGGAAAGAATAAAGGGGCTGTGATGATCGCTGAAGAATCCACAGCCTGGCCTCTGGTTACCGGAGATCCCAAGGACGGCGGCCTGGGCTTCAGCCTGAAATGGAATATGGGATGGATGCATGACTTCCTGGAGTACATGAAACTGGATCCTTATTTCAGAAAATATAACCATAATAAGATGACCTTCTCTATTACTTACACTTACAGCGAGAACTTTATCCTGGTCCTTTCTCATGACGAGGTTGTCCATCTGAAATGTTCTATGATCAACAAGATGCCCGGCCTGGGTCAGGATAAGTTTGAAAACCTGAAGGCAGGATACTCCTATATGATCGGACATCCCGGAAAGAAACTGCTGTTCATGGGACAAGACTTCGGCCAGTATCAGGAATGGAGCGAGGAGAGAGAACTGGACTGGTATCTTCTGGGTGAGGCGAGCCATCAGCAGCTCCAGAACTATGTGAAACAGCTTTTTGCTCTTTATAAAAAATATCCTGCCCTGTACGCCAACGACGCCAATCCCCAGGGCTTTGAATGGATCAATGCCGACGACGCCACCAGAAGCATTTACAGCTTTATCCGTCTGTCCCCCACAGGAAGAAACAATCTTCTCTTTGTGATCAATTATACTCCTGTGGCCAGAGACGATTACCGGGTAGGCGTGCCAAAACGGAAACAGTACAAGCTGATCCTGAACAGCCGGGAGCCGGAGTTCGGCGGCCATGAACATAAAGAACAGCTTGTTTATAGAGCAGTAAAGAAAGAGTGTGACGGAAGACCATATTCCTTCGCATATCCGCTGCCGGCTTATGGAGTGGCGGTGTTCCTGTTCTAAAGGAACAGGGGAGAGCAGCAGCTCCTGTTTAAAAGGAATATTGAAAAGATAAGGAATCCCTCAGAATCTCCGGAAGAACCATGGTTATTGATCATGGAGACACAGGTTCTGAGGGATGATTTTTTAATCTGTAAAAAGGAGGTGTTTGACGGTGAGAGTACTTGTCATACCAGATGTTCATTTAAAACCATATCTTTTTTACCAGGCTTTGGAACTTATGGAAAAAGGAGAAGCCGATCAGGCGGTATGTCTTATGGATATACCGGATGACTGGAATAGGGAATATGATATCGGTCTGTATGTACAAACCTATGATGCGGCTATAGAGTTTGCCAAAAAGTATCCGGACGCCCTCTGGGCATACGGAAATCATGATCTGTGTTATATGTGGAATGAGAGGGAGAGCGGATATAGCCCTGCGGCGGCCCGGACAGTGCAGGAAAAACTGCTGGAGCTTCACAAGGCCCTGCCGGAAGGAAATGACATAAAATACATTCAGAAAATCGACAATGTATTGTTCTGCCATGGCGGCGTGCTGGATTATTTTGTGAAAAGCCTGGTGAGTCCTTCCGAGTATAAAGATGAGGATAAAGCAATCCAGAAGATCAACGGGTTTCACCACGATCTGATGTGGAATGACATGTCGCCCATATGGTTCAGACCTCAGTATTCAAAGGGAAAAATGTACAAACCCCGTAAGCTCCTTCAGGTAGTGGGCCATACCCCGGTGGAGAAGATACACAGAAAGGGGAATGTAATATCCTGTGATGTCTTTTCGACCTATAGAGACGGCAGGCCTATCGGGACTCAGGAGTTTCCGGTGATAGATACGGAAACTTGGGAGTTCTGGGGCGTCAGGTGTGAGTGATCATTGATATAGATAGTTTACTTGTATAGATAAGTGGCTGCTGTTATGTTAAAATTTAATCAGCCTGTTACCTTTGATTTACTGGTGATCAGAGGGATCCACGGCATATACCTTTATGTGTGCGATCCTGCTTTAAAAGAATATATTTCACAATATGTAGATACAGAGTAACCGAGAGAGGGGAGAAAAATCATGAAACAGGAAACAATTAACAAAGTATTGAAATTTCGGGATGAACGGAACTGGAAACAGTTCCATAATCCGAAAGACCTGGCAATTTCCATTAGTTTGGAGGCGGCAGAACTGCTTGAAATCTTTCAGTGGAGCGCAGATGATGTCTGGTGCAAGGACAAAATGGAAAAAATCCGGGAAGAGCTGGCAGACGTATTAAATTATTGCATTTTAATGGCGGATACATGCGGCCTGGATATGGATGAGATCATTCAGGAAAAAGTCAGAAAAAACGGAGAAAAATATCCGGTAGAAAAAGCATACGGACATAAAGAAAAGTATACAGAGTTGGGGAAGTAGAAAATAATTTAGTCTGTATTCAAAAATAATCGGAGTGTTCTATTTTTATAAAAGATTTTCGACAGGAAAAGCTGCAGATGATGGACTATAAATCAAAAGAAGAAAGTTTATGAAGAGAAGGATGTGTTACGGCATTTATCGATAAAACCTATCCTTCTAACCTGGCTTATAAGCCTCAGTTTATTTCTAATAATTATAAAGAAGGACGTAAAGGTATTTCATCCATTGAGGATGAATTTTTGTCATGGGAAGAATTTTTTATCAGTGTTGCTTTTATTCCAATGGGAGGTATTACACCTGTTCTTCAGACATTGAAAGATTTGGAAAAGAGAGAAAAGGTTATATTTTTAAGAACCAGGAACTTTATCGGATTATTGCTGGCAGTTTGAATCTGACTTTAAGTGCTTTGACAAGAAAATGAGCGGGCGGCGGCTGATACTGTAAATAACCATAAGATGATCATGGAGTTTTTAAAACAGCGGAATCCGGAGGGGCTAAAATCGGCATTAGCCGATAGCCCCTTTGATACCGGATACTCTTCTGCCGTACAAATAGCAGAATATTGTCTGATTATTCCATATATCCGCCTTTCATAGGAGATACTGCTTTGTCGGCAAACTGTTTCAGTACTCCGTGGGTATAACGGTTTTTCCTTGGCTTCCAAGCTGCTTTTCTCTCGGCAAGGATTTTTTCAATTTCTTCCTCTGTTTTTCTCTCGCCGTTTACACCTACGATTCTCAGTATTCTCTTTGGTATATTGACTTCAATCAGGTCATTTTCTTCTACAAGGGCAATGGGGCCGCCGTCTGCAGCTTCCGGGGAAATGTGTCCGATTGCGGGACCCTTGGAAGCGCCGGAGAACCGGCCGTCTGTCAGAAGCGCGATACTTGCGCCCAGCTCTGCATCAGAAGCGATGGCTTCAGTGGTGTAGAACATTTCCGGCATGCCGCTTCCTTTCGGACCTTCATAGCGGATGATCACAGCATCTCCCGGCTTGATTTCATGAGTCAGGACAGCTTTGATCGCATCTTCCTCGCAGTCAAACGGTCTTGCTTTGAGGACAGCCTCAAACATCTCTTTTGGAACAACCGTATGCTTAACAACCGCACCGTCCGGAGCAAGATTGCCTTTCAGGATCGCAATGCTTCCGTCGGTTCCGAAAGGTTTATCAAATGGACGGATCACATCTTCACGTTTCAGATTCCATTTATCCAGATATCCCTGGCATTTATCATAGAAACCGTTTTTTTTCAGCTCTTCCAGGTTCTCACCCAGAGTCTTTCCTGTCACTGTCATTACATCCAGATGCAGCATATCTTTAATCTCTTCCATGATCGTCGGTACACCGCCTGCATAATAGAAGAACTGTGCCGGCCATTCGCCTGCCGGACGGATGTTGAGCAGGTAGTGAGCTCCTCTGTGAAGCCGGTCAAATGTATCAGCGTCAAGGTCAAAGCCAAACTCTTTGGCGATTGCCGGAATGTGGAGCAGAGAGTTGGTAGAGCCTGAGATGGCAGCGTGTACCATGATTGCGTTTTCAAAGGATTCCATGGTCACGATCTTTCTTGGGGTCAGATCGTTTTTGGCAAGCCATACCGCCTGTCTGCCAGCCTCACGTGCAAAATCTCTGAGGTCAGAGCTTGTGGCAGGCATCAGGGCGCTTCCGGGAAGCATCAGTCCCAGGGCTTCCGCCATGATCTGCATAGTAGATGCGGTTCCCATAAAAGAGCAGGCGCCGCATGACGGACAGGCATTGTGTTTGTAAAATTCCATCTTTTCCTTTGTGATCTCGCCGCGCTCATACATGGCGTTGTACATACCGATCTGCTCCAGAGTCAGCAGATCCGGCCCTGCATCCATAACACCGCCGGTCACAACGATGGAAGGGATATTAATGCGGCCCAGTGCCATCAGGTTGGCAGGCATACTTTTGTCACAGCTTGCAATGAAGATACCGCCGTCGAAAGGTGTTGCATTGGCATGGATCTCAATCATATTTGCCATCATATCTCTGGACGGCAGGGAGTAGTTGATCCCGTCGTGTCCCTGAGCTTCTCCATCGCAGATATCGGTGCAGAAATATCTTGCGCCGTAACCGCCGGCTTCTGCAACGCCTTTGCGGGCCTCTTCGACAAGCTCCAGCAGATGTCCGCTTCCGGGATGGCTGTCTCCGAAGGAGCTTTCGATGATGATCTGGGGTTTTGACAGGTCCTCAAGTTTCCATCCTGTACCGAGGCGGAGAGGATCAAGTTCCGGTGCGATTTCTCTTAATTTCTGACTTCTTAATTCCATGATAAAATCTCCTTTTCATTTTTGTATTTAAAGACAGGTTATTAAGCAAATATTGATATGATCAGCGCGAGCACAAGACCTGTGATACCGATCAGGGTTTCCATTACAGTCCATGATTTTAATGTCGTCTTTTCGTCTACTTCCAGAAACGTAGATACAAGCCAGAAGCCGGCATCATTTACATGACTCAGGGCAGTAGCGCCTCCGCAGATCGCGCAGCACATCGCCGCAAGATAAAGGGTGGAACAGTCTGCTACTGCGGGCATAGTTGCCATGATTCCAGAGGCCATTGTCATTGCTACGATAGAACTTCCCACTGAAGCACGTACAAGGAATGCAATCAGAAACGCTACAATGATCAGAGGCATTCCAGACTGCTCCAGCGCAGGGCCGATGATATTCCCGAGACCGGAATCCTGGAGCATCCAGCGGATCACGCCGCCGCTGGCAATGACAAGAAGGATCATGCCCACCGGACGAAGAGAACGGTCAAGGATCTTTTTAAGCTGGTCTCTTTTGTAGCCCATCCGTGTTCCGAGAAAATACATTGCCGCCAGTGTGGCGATTGTCAGCGCAAGGAACGGTTCTCCTAAAAAGGCCAGTACATTCTGTACAGACGCAGGTACCGGCAGATAAGAGGAGATGGTACTGAGCAGAATCAAGATCAAAGGAATAAGGATAATGATAAGCACCAGTCTGAATGAGGGCAGCTTTGCTTCTTCATCATCTTTTACTTCCGCAACATTTACAGGAAGCTGTGTGTAAATGTTGTTTCCTATGATCTTGCCCCATAGGATTCCTGCGACGATAGTGGAGACAATAGCGACCGGGATACCGGCTGCGATCATTGTTCCCAGCCCGACGCCCAGTGAGTTTGCTACCAATACCGAACCTGCTGAAGGTGGTATAAAAGCGTAGCCGGATGCAAGGCCCGCAAGGAGCGGGATAGCATAGCAGAGAGTGGATTTTTTCGTCTGCTTTGCTACATTAAAGGCCAAAGGAATAAGAATAACAACCCCTGCCTCGAAAAAAACCGTTGTTCCGATCACAATGCCTGTCAATCCAAGAGCCCATCCGGCTTTATTCTGTCCCAGTTTATCGATCAGAGTTTTCGCAATTTTCTGTGCTCCGCCGCTTACTTCCAGTATACCTCCGAACATGGAGCCTAAGCCGATCAGAAGTGCAATTCCCTGAAGCGTCCTTCCGACACCCTTTTCCACTGTCTCACCGATGAGGCTAAGGGGCATCCCTGCGCCTACACCGATTACGATCGCCGCAATCATCATAGAGATTACAGGGTGGAGCTTGAATTTGATGATCAATATTAATAATAGAATAATACCAACTGCAGCCGCAATCAACAGCCTAAGCGGATCAGCTGAAAATACCGGTTCTGTCATAAGCTGAGTCTCCTTTCATATACATCATACCTCTTTGTAATAAAACAAATACATCTGACCATTTTGCTTGTTTTTATCTCCTTATTAGATTGATATCAACGAATTTTGAAAAACCATGGCTAAATTGATCTGATGTATTTAATGTATTCTGTTTTTGTAAAAAAATCAATATGTAATAGTGCATAATTATGAAGTTTGATTTTTGGATATTATTACAGTTTGACTTTTGTTTTTTACAGTACTATCATTATAATAATACTCAGTAATAAGAAAAGATATGGGGTAAGTCATATGATGAATTCTGAAGAAAAGAGTCTGCCGGAGAAACTGTCAGATGATATCGTGAATTATATTTTGAAAGAAAAACTTCAGCCGGGAGACCGTCTGCCGAATGAATCGGTACTTGCAGAAAAGCTTGGAGCCGGACGCAGTTCTATAAGGGAGGCGATGAAGCTTTTAGCTTCCCGAAATATCGTAACAATCCGTCAGGGTTCGGGAACCTATATCTCGTCTTCTCCCGGTGTGGTAGATGACCCTCTTGGTTTTACTTTTATAGGAGATAAACAGAAACTGGCATGTGATCTTCTGGAAATCCGTTTTCTGCTGGAGCCGTCTATAGCTGCAAGAGCCGCATCTTATTCCGGAAAAGACGAGATAAAGCATATACAAAAGCTTTGTGATGAGGTAGAACAGCTTTTGGAAGAAGGGAAAGACCATACAGAAAAAGATATCGAATTTCATACGGCTATCAGCATGAGCAGTAAAAATATGGTTGTACCCCGGCTGATCCCTATTATTAATTCCTCTATCCCTCTGTTTATTGATCTGACGAAGAGCGTGCTGCGTCAGGAGACAATAGACACACACCGGGAAATTACGGAAGCTATCGCGGCACATGATTCCACCCGCGCGTACGATGCCATGTATCTGCATCTGGTTTATAACCGTCGGCTGATTAATTTTCTGAAAAAGTAACTTATGATGTCTATTCTGTATCAGGCAATTTCAAAAGGTGCAGTTCGGTCAACGAAGAATGAGCGGGCGGCAGCATTTTCTGCTGAAAGACAATAGTCTGGAATTGCAGTATGTATTTGCTTACACCGGAGGAAATTTTTATGAGTGACTGGAAAGACTTGTTTCAGGGGCATATTCTTGATCGTGGAGAGGCGTATTACTTTGATGGCGCAGTTTTGGAACTCCATAAAACAGAACATGGGTATCATGCAGCTGTAGAGGGAACGGAGGATTACGAAGTAGATATTGAGATGGAAGGGGGACGGGTCTGTGAGATGTACTGCTCCTGTCCCTATGCAGAAGATGGAAATAATTGTAAGCATATGGCGGCCGTTCTCTTTGAGATAGAGGAACAGAATGGAGAGGATATTCTGGCAGAAGAGACTTGCCCGGATGATCAGGAACAAGAAGTGAAAGAACTTCTGTATTATGTCTTTGAATGTCCGCAAAATAATCTGGTACATATTTATAAACTCAAAGAGATCTGCACAGATAAGGAGTGGGAGGATTATAGGAAACAGATTCTGAAAAACCCTAAAAATTACAATATCCTGTATCCATTTATGGAGAAAGAGGGAATGTATGAACCCATGCTTGAATGCCTTAAGAAAGAAACATTTACCTATAATCTGGACAGATATGAAAATGTGCTGAAAGAAAAATTCCCGGAGCAGGTACGGGATATCTACATTTCATATCTGCATCATGAAGCGGAAAGGGCAGGTAATCGGAAACGATACAGGGAATTAATGAAATATCTGAAAAAGATCCGAAGATATCCGGGCGGGAAAGAAAAAGCCTCTGAGATTGCAAAGAACTGGCGGGCAATGTATTACCGAAGGACGGCTATGATGGATGAAACGGGGAAAGCGGGGTTTTAAGAATAGAGATACGGGAGTTCGGGAAGAGAGTGGAAATTGCTGTTTGGGCGATTGCAGGCCGGAAAGCTGAAAAAATATCCGTATACGGATCAGCGAGACAGGTGGGCGAGTCTCTACAGCGTGCTGGATGTGATCGAGGTCTGTCCAGCGGCATTTGAGATATAAGAGAGGCTGAAAAAAGAATATAGATGGACGTATAGAAGATGAAGCAAGGCCTTCGAAGTATAGGGGCATGCCCCGGAACTATTTTGCATAGATTGTAAAAAGCAGAGATTTCGGGGGATTTTCCTTGAAAGATTATATCGAAGAGCGTGCTATAGAAATTGCAAATTTCATTATTGAGGAGAAAGCTACGGTAAGGCAGACGGCGAAGAAATTTGGAGTGTCGAAATCTACGGTACATAAGGATGTTACTGAGCGCCTTCTCCAGATCAATCCTTCCCTGGCTGCCCGTGCCCGTATAGTATTAGACGTGAATAAATCGGAACGGCATATCCGGGGAGGACTGGCTACCAGGGAGAAGTATCTGCATCAGCATGGAGGATAAAAGAGAACTGAAGAATAAAAAATCTGTAAGAAACGAGGAGCATAAAAGCATGAAAGAACTAATATTTGGAAAAAGCGGGAAGAGAGTACCTTCCGTAATCATAGGCTGCATGAGGCTTGGGGAGAAGGAACCAGCTTCCATGAACCGGTTTATCCATACAGCAATGGAACAGGGCGCATGGTATTTTGACCATGCGGATATTTATGCAGGGGGAGCAAGCGAAGAGATCTTCGGCAAAGCCTGGAGCAAAGATCCGTCACTCCACAGGGAAGATATGTTCTTTCAGTCTAAATGCGGGATCCGAAAAGGATATTATGACCTTTCAAAAGACTATATCCTGGAGTCTGTGGACGGCATTCTCAGACGTCTGCAGACAGACTATCTGGATATGCTGCTGCTCCACCGGCCGGACGCCCTGGTGGATCCGGAAGAAGTGGCGGAGGCTTTTGATATCCTGGAACAGAGTGGAAAGGTACGGTTCTTCGGGGTTTCCAATCATAAGCCTATGCAGATGGAACTCCTGAAGAAATATGTCCGACAGGATATTATAGCTGACCAGCTCCAGTTCAGCATTCCCGCCTCCAATCTGGTGGCCAATGGGCTGGAAGTAAATATGGAAACAGCAGGATCTGCAGACAGAGATGGAAGTGTACTGGACTACTGCCGGATACAGGACATTACCATCCAGGCCTGGTCACCCTTCCAGATGCCCGGGTGGAAAGGCTGCTTTCTTGGAAGTGAGGCATACGCCGATCTTAACAGCGAACTTGAGCGGCTTGCAAAGCAGTATGAGGTAACGCCTACGACTATTGCCGCTGCATGGATCCTGAGGCATCCGGCGCAGATGCAGATCGTAGCCGGGACGGCAAGGGAGAGCCGTCTGGCGGAGATTATTGCCGGAGGGGACATTTGTCTTAGCCGGGAAGAGTGGTACAGATTGTACCTTGCGGCGGGACATATTCTGCCGTAATAAAACCATACCATCCGGGGCGGACTGATGTCATAGAGAAGAAATTTACATCAGCTTAGGTAGAAAAAACTCAGCATTTAGAGGGAAAGCGCTCAATATTCTTACGGATTCAGAACTCTGCTGGAATAGTGAGCGTTTTTCATATATATCTGTTTTAAAGAAAATAACAGTATTTTGTGGCAGTTAATTATATTGGTGTCGGAAGATTTGCGGTAGCACTGGAAAATAAGACGGTTCCAGCACAAAATTGTCAATTGGAAGTGAATCAATTATTGAGCTTAAAAAAGTGTCTGCAAGAATGGAAAACATATATGAGTAATGGTTATGACAGTTTTCTCCAGAGCGAAAACACAGTACTAAACTGGTACGAGAGAGAATCGCTACTTGGAGCGACAATTTTCTTGTAGATACTGCGGTGCAGGATATATCTGACGAATAAGAAAATACTACGATAAAGTATGGAGAGAATTAAATAAAGTACTTAAAACAGCATTGACATCTATCGCAATAACTGCAGGAGTAACCATTACAACAGCAGCTACATCGGGAGCTTTTGCGCCGACGATTGCAGTTATGTTGGGAGGAGCAAATTTTGCCGGTTTGGCATGTCCTAATTATTTACAGATGTGAAAATATTAAAATGAATAATGCCAGGGTGATGATAGATGCCATGATGTATAAAATGTGAATGGATATAGGATTGGAAAGAAAAAAGATTTTGCTATTCTTATTAACATTTGTAAATGACAAAATTTAATATTTTATCTATAATTATAAATTATATGTCAAAATAAGGGGGGATTGTCTATAACAGCGAATGATTTCTATCAAAATGTATTCCAATTGAAAGATCAAAATCTTATACAGGAGTTTTCCGATGCAACCCAAACTAGATATATGAAAAAAGGTGAATATATAGTTCGTATTGGAGAGGTTTTGAATGAAGTCTGTTTTATGGAAAAGGGAATTACAAGAGGGTATTTTCTTGATATAAATGGTAAAGATGTGACGGACTGTTTTAGCTTTCGCTGCGGTTCTACGATGATGCCGTTTTCTCAGCTGGAATTGGGCATTCCGTCTCCTATGACAATTGAAGTGCTGGAAGAGTCTAAATTTTTCTGTGTTCCAATCGCTACTGTGATAGAACTACAAAATAACTATTCAGAAGTTACGATGCTTTACAATAAGCTGTTGATTACGGCGCTGAATGAACACTGGAGGTTGAAGCAGGTATTGAATTCTTATACGGCAGTTCAGCGGTATCAATGGTTTTTGGAAGAGTACCCCGGGCTGATAGATCGGGTAAGTAATAAATATATTGCATCTTTCTTAGGAATGACGCCTGTGACGCTAAGCCGTCTGCGCAGGACACTGCGAGAGGGAAAGAGATGAAAGGAAGATAGAAGTGTTTTACAGCGATGGTACAGAAACGAATCCATATCAGGCTGCTGCCGCCGGGGTAATGGTAGTCAGGTCGAAAAAGAAAATGAAATAGTGAAATTAGCTTTATTCTTTTATACTCTGTAGGCGCTTAACTGAGTACTTACCGGAAAAGAGTCTGTGAAACGGCAAAGTCCGTAAACACAGATTCTTTTTTTATTTTAAAAACCGCAACGGTAAAAGAAGAATAACATTTTAGTATATGGTAAAAATAGATAAAAAAATGGAATAAAAATTGTGAAAAGTCACGTAAATACATAAAAAGGGACTCAAGTCCTTTTTGAAA
>ERZ1643249.312-NODE-312-length-58958-cov-12.659508_pt1 | contig 58958 bp, 59 predicted proteins | sample MGYA00579263_ERZ1643249 | MGnify/ENA primary metagenome ERZ1643249 (study PRJEB29033, sample SAMEA4952264) | chicken gut metagenome | biome: Broiler Chicken; feature: Gastrointestinal Tract; material: Caecum | place: Ireland | collected 2018 | study: Broiler...
ATTGAATTTTTTGTATATTCATATGTTGATGGATATGGACAACATTCATCAAATGACATTATAATATCTGCACCTAAAGCATTTTCTATTTCCATTACTTTTTCAGGTGTAAACATGTGCTTGCTTCCATCTAAATGAGATTTAAATTCTACTCCCTCTTCTGAAATTTGTCTTAAATCACTTAAACTAAATACTTGAAATCCACCACAATCTGTTAGAATTGGTCTATCCCAATTCATGAATTTGTGTAATCCTCCAGCTTCTTTTACGATTTCATGGCCTGGTCTCAGATATAAGTGATATGTGTTTGATAAAATAATTTGTGCTTTTACTTCTTCTTTAAGTTCTTCTGGGGTCATTGATTTTACTGTTGCTTGTGTTCCAACTGGCATAAATATTGGTGTTTGAATATCACCATGTGGAGTATGTACTATTCCTCTTCTTGCCCCTGTTGATTTGTCTACATGTAGTAATTCATATGTTATTGGTTGTTTCATATTTTACCTATTCACTCCTATTTCTTTATCTTATTTTATAAACATCGCATCTCCAAAACTAAAAAATTTATATTTTTCTTTAACCGCTTCATTATATGCTTTTAATATATAATCTTTTCCAGCTAAAGCTGATACTAGCATTAATAATGTAGATTTAGGTAAATGAAAATTTGTTATTAACCCATCTATACATTTAAATTTATAACCTGGATATATAAATATGTTTGTATCTCCTTCAGTTTCTTTTACCATTCCATTATCTTTAGAAGCTATAGTTTCCAATACTCTACATGATGTTGTTCCAACTGCTATAACTCTTTTTCCATTTTTCTTAGTTTCATTTATTTTTTCTACATCTTCTTGTTTTATATAGAAATGTTCTACATGCATTTCATGGTCTTCTACATTTTCTTCTTTTACAGGTCTAAATGTTCCAATCCCTACATGTAAAGTAACATTGGCTATTTTAACACCCTTTTCTTCAATTTTTTTTAATAATTCTGGTGTAAAATGTAGTCCTGCTGTAGGTGCTGCTGCTGACCCTTCATATTTTGCATATACTGTTTGATATCTATCATTATCTTTTAAATCTTCATGTATATATGGTGGTAATGGCATCAATCCAATTTTATCTAATATTTCGTTAAATATTCCATTATAAGAAAAATTAACCTTTCTTGTTCCTCCTGGCATTGTTTCTATAATTTCTGCTGTTAAAATTCCATCTCCAAATATTACTTTTGTACCAGCATGTAATTTATTTCCTGGTCTAACAATTGTTTCCCATATATCTCCTTCAATATTGTTTAATAATAAAAATTCTACTTTTGCTCCTGTTTCTTTTTTTCCATATATTCTAGCTGGTATAACTTTAGTATTATTTCTTACTAAACAATCTCCTGGTTCTAAATAATCAATTATATCTTTAAATATTTTATGTTCTATAGTTTTATTTTTTCTGTCTAGCACCATTAGTCTAGATTCATCTCTTTTTTCTATTGGTACTTGTGCTATTAAATTTTCTGGTAATTCATAATCAAATTCTGTTATTTTCACTTTTATTTTACTAGTTTCTTCTTGCTTTGAAACTAGTATAACTCCTTTCTATTTCATATGTATATATTGTACTATTTTTATATAAAAATTTCAAGATAAATATAGTTTTTTGCAAAATAAAAAAGTTCATATTTAACTATTTGAAATCAAACATGAACTTTCTAATTTGTTTTGGTGTACTTTTTATAATTACTATCACATTTTGCTTATGTCAATAAAAACTCATTGACATTTTTCTACATCAAGCATTAGCTTTTCTCCGTTTATTGAAACTTCTGTATATGTATCTTTTTTAGCATTATATTCAACTTTTTCGGCCAAAGTTTCTTTCATTATTTCTTTTTCGAATTTTTTAACAACAGCTTCTAACATTGAATTTTCTGCAACATATAATGTTATTTTGTCTAATACTTCAAACCCTTTATCTTTTCTCATATTTTGAATTTTAGATAAAATTTCTCTTACATATCCTTCTTCTTTAAGTTCAGGTGTTATTGTTGTATCAAGCACAACACCAATTTCTCCTTCACCAGCAAATGCAAAACCTTCTTTTCCTTGCATTGTAACAAGTAAATTTTCAGAATTTAATGCTATTTGAGTATCATCTATATCAATATATTCTACTCCACCATTTTTTACTTTGTTTGCCAAGTCCATTTGGTTCATTTTGTTGATAGATTCTCTTATTTTAGGAATCAATTTTCCATATTCTTTTCCTAAAACTGGTAGGTTTGGTTTTATTTCGAAATGTACATAGTCAGACATATTAGCACCTAATTCTACTTCTTTTACATTTAATTCTTCTTTAACTATATTACCATAATATTCAGGTAATGTATCAACAGAAATTAACATTTTTGAAAGTGGTTGTCTGTTCTTCATATTTGATGTATTTCTTGCACTTCTTCCAAGTTTTACTATTGAATATGCTAAATCCATCTCGTTTTCTAGTTTTTTATCTATTTCTTTTTCGTTTACTTCTGGCCATAAACATAAATGTACACTTTCTGGAGCTTTTGAATCTAAGCCAACAACTAAATTTTGATATATTTCATCTGTCATAAATGGTACAAATGGTGCTGAAACTTTTACTAAGTTTACTAATACTCTATATAATGTTGTATATGCTCCTATTTTGTCATCTGTTAGTTCTTCTCCCCAAAATCTTTCTCTGTTTGTACGTACATACCAATTAGATAATGAGTCAGTAAATTCTCCTATTTGCATTGCTGCTGATGTTATATCATATTTATCTAATTTTTCAGCAACTTCTTTTATTAAAGTATTTAATTTTGATAAAATCCATTTATCCATTATATTTTCAGACTTGAAGTCTTTGTAGTTTAAAGGATTAAATTTATCTATTTCTGCATATAGAACATAGAATGAATATACATTCCATAATGTACTTAAAAATCCTCTTTGTGTTTCTTGTACATTTTTAATTCCTAATCTTTTTGGTAGCCAAGGACTACTGCTTACATAAAAATGCCATCTTGTTGCATCTGCTCCTACTGTATCTAATAATTCTATTGGGTCTACACCATTTTTCTTTGATTTAGACATTTTTTGTCCATGTTCATCTAATACATGACCTAAAACTATACAGTTTTCGTATGATGCTTTATCAAATAAACAAGTTGATATTGCAAGTAATGTATAGAACCATCCTCTTGTTTGGTCAACAGCTTCTGAGATAAATTGCGCTGGGAAGTGTTTTTCAAATTCTTCCTTGTTTTCAAATGGATAATGTAATTGTGCAAATGGCATTGAGCCAGAGTCAAACCAACAGTCTATTACTTCTTTGTATCTTGTCATTTCTTTTCCACATTCAGGGCATTTTAAATGAACATTATCTATATATGGTTTATGTAATTCAATATTTTCAGGACAGTCAACTGCTTTTTCTTTTAACTCAGCTATACTTCCAATACATTCTTCATGACCACATTCGCATTTCCATATAGGTAATGGAGTTCCCCAATATCTATCTCTTGATATTCCCCAATCTATTACATTCTCTAAGAATTTTCCAAATCTTCCTGTTCTTATTGTATCTGGATACCAATGTATTGTATTGTTGTTAGCAATTAATTGGTCTCTTAGTTTTGTCATTGCAACAAACCAACTTTCTTTTGGGTAATATAAAAGTGGTGTATCACATCTCCAACAATGTGGATATGAGTGCATATGTTTCTCTTTTGAGAATAATTTTCCTTGTTCTGCAAGCCATTTACAGATATCTTCATTGCAATCTCTTACAAATCTTCCTGCCCATGGCTCAACTTCTGGAACAAATTTGCCTGATTTATCTACTAAATTTACAAATGCTATTCCATTTTGTTTACAAGCAATACTATCATCTTCACCATATGCTGGAGCCATGTGTACAATTCCTGTACCTTCTTCTTTTGTTACAAAGTCTCCATGAATTACTTCAAATGCTTTTCCATCTACTTTAGCAAATGGCATTAGTTGTTCATATTTTACTCCTACTAGTTCTGTTCCTTTAAATTCTCTTATTATTTCATATGGTGTTTCTCTTAATACTGATTCTAATAAGTCTTTTGCTAATATATAATTTTCATATTTTGGCTCATCATCTGTTCCAATATTTGCTTTCACTTCAACATATGTATAAGCTTTGTTTACACATAGTGCTAAATTTGATGGTAATGTCCATGGGGTTGTTGTCCATGCTAATATATATGTATTTTCTTTTCCATCTACTTTGAATTTTGCAATACATGTTAAATCTTTAACATCTTTATATCCTTGTGCTACTTCATGTGATGATAAAGCTGTTCCACATCTTGGGCAATATGGCATTACTTTATGACCTTCATATAATAATCCTTTTTTCCACATTTCTTTTAAAGCCCACCATACTGATTCTATATAATCATTATGATATGTAACATATGGATGTTCCATGTCTACCCAAAATCCTACTTTGTTTGTCATTTCTTCCCACATTTTTACATATGTGAATACACTTTCTTTACATTCTTTTACGAATTTTTCTACTCCAAATTCTTCAATTTGTTCTTTTCCTGATATGCCTAGTTTTTTCTCTATTTCTAGTTCAACTGGTAATCCATGTGTGTCCCATCCAGCTTTTCTATCTACATGGTAACCTTTCATTACTTTGTATCTTGGGATAATGTCTTTCACTACTCTTGTTTCTATATGTCCTACATGTGGTTTTCCATTTGCTGTTGGTGGTCCATCATAAAATGTGAAATATCTTTTTCCTTTATTCATGTCAAAGTTTTTTTGGATTATTCCTTTTTTCTTCCACATTTCAGCAACTTCTCTTTCCATTCCAACAAAGCCATTTTTTAATTCTACTTTTTTATACATAAATATACCTCCTATCATTTTCATTTTGGCATTTGGTGCCGGTTCTCTTTTGTCATTTTGGCATTTGGTGCCGGTTCTCTTTTGTTATTTTGGCATTTGGTGCCGGTTCTCTTTTGTCATTTTTTAGCTACACTTTTTATTTCTTGTAATTCAAATCTATATTTTTGTTTTACATCTGGATATTTTTTGTAATCAACTTCTGACAAAAACATTTCTTTGGGTCTAACCCACAAACCTCCATCTTCGTATAGCATTCTGTATACAACCATTTCTTCTTTTGTCTCGGAATCTTTTGCGATATCTTCTACAATATAGTAATCTCCCTTAAAATGTTTATAAATCCCATGAATTTTAAGTTCTCGCATACATATCCCCCCTTTCAAAAAACAAAAAAGTCCTAACATGCAAAAAATTGCATATTAGGACGAAATTTTATTTATTCCGCGGTACCACCTATTTTAGTACTTTGAATACTCTCTTAAATATCTTTAACGCAGATTTACGGCAAAACTTACTAATTGTTCGGCCTTGCAACTAACATAGGTGATAACAAATAATTTTTACTTTCAAACTCACACCATTTGTTTGATTCTCTCTTAAGATATTATATTATTTGTGTTGTCCTTGTTACTGTTTTTATTTATGCGTTTTGTGTTTCTGTTACTTGATAAACACTAACTTGTTTTTTATCTTTACCTTTTCTTTCAAATTTTACAGTTCCATCTACTAATGCAAATAGTGTATCATCACTACCTTTTCCAACATTAATACCAGGATGTATTTTTGTTCCTCTTTGTCTTACTAGAATATTTCCAGCTAAAACAAATTGACCATCAGCTCTTTTGACACCAAGTCTCTTAGATTCACTGTCTCTACCGTTCTTGATACTACCTTGACCTTTTTTATGTGCCATGCTTCTCAACTCCTTTCGGTTCTAATTTACATTTATATTTTCTCTATTAAAATCTAATCTTACTGAAACTAAGCTTCTACTTTTTCTGTTTTTGAAGCTTTTGGAGCTTTTTCAGTTTTTTCAGCTTTTTCTGCTTTTTTAGCAGCTGTTTTTATAGCTGTTATTTCAACTTTAGTGTATGGTTGTCTATGTCCTTGTTTTGTTCTCTCATTTTTCTTTGCTTTCATTTTGAAAACAATTATTTTTTTACCTTTTCCGTGAGAAACAACTTTTCCTTCAACCTTTACACCTTTAACATAAGGTTCTCCAACTTGTACTTTTCCATCATCAGATACTAAAACTACTTTATCAAAAGTAACTTTTTTTCCTTCTTCTGCATCTAATTTTTCGAAAAATACTACATCTCCTTCTGCTACTTTGTATTGTCTTCCACAACTTTCAATTACTGCGTACATTTAAAATGCACCTCCCTTATTCGTATACTCGCTAATCCTTAAATAAAGGCAGTTATTTTATTCTTTAATATTTTAAAGATTTCATAACATTTGCTTGCCTTGACTAAGCGGATTACAGTTATTAATTTTACCATATTAATCCACTATTGTCAATAATTTTGCTTAAAATAATTTTCTAATTTATGCATCAAAATATTCACTTTCTCCTTGCAACCCTCCAAAATTATTTTGTCTTAATATTTCATATGCTATTACACATACAGAATTAGACAAATTCAAAGATCTTAATACTGGTCTCATAGGAATTCTAATTGTTTTGTCTATGTATTTTTGTAAAAGTGGTTCAGGTAAACCTTTTGTTTCTTTTCCAAATAAAACAAAAATTTCTTCATCTTTAAATTTGCTATAATCAACATCTGAGTAACAATGCTTTGCTTTTGTTGTTGCAAAAAACATGTTATGTTCTTCTGGTTTATATTTTTTCAAAAATTTTTGTAGGCTATCATGTTCTTCTATATCAAGTTTGTCCCAATAATCTAATCCTGCTCTTTTAAGAGTTTTATCATTAATTTGAAATCCTAGTGGATGTACTAAATGTAGTTTTGCTCCTGTTATAGCACAAGTTCTTGCAACATTTCCTGTATTTTGTGGAATTTCTGGTTCTACCATTACTATATTTAATTTCATTTTTCTCCTCCATATATGAAAAAAACGAAGACTTTGATAATTTAATACCAACTTCTTCATCCTTTTTTTATTGTGCTCTTTTAACTTTTCCGTTTTTTAAACATTTAGCACATACATGAATTCTTTTAATTTCTCCATCTATATCAGCTTTAACTGTTCTTAAGTTTGGTTTCCATGTACGTGGAGATCTTTTACTTATATGAGAACGAGTTATGCTCAATTTATTTCCATGGATAGCTGTTTTTTCGCAAATATCGCATTTTGCCATGATTAAATAGCACCTCCTAATTTTTAAAATAAATATGACTATAAAATAGTTTACCACAATTTTTCAAAAAATACAAGTCTTTACAATAAATTTTTTAATGTTTGCAACTTAATTTTATTATTTCTTCCATATTATCATCTTCTGCCATTTTGTTTTTACGTATTGCACCACACTTTTGACATTTAAATACAATTACATAACCCTTTTTAGAATTAGTTTCTAATCCAATAGGCTCTAATAATCCATGACATGTTTCTGCTCTGTCTCCAGGATTTATATCTAAATGTTTAGAATATAAGCAATATGGGCAATGGTTCCTTGAGGTATAACCTAACTTAGGAACCTTTTTGCCACAATGTTCACATACGAATTCTTCGTCAATTTTAGTAAACTTACTGTTTTCTAGCATTTTTCTTCCTTTCAGCAAAATATATATTATCCTTTAAAATCTCCTCCACCTAAAAATTCTTTTAACAAAGAATTTGATGGAACTTGGTCTGGAGATATTGGTACAAAATATCTTAATATTTCTAAAAGTCGTCTAGCTTCTGCATATTCCACATCTTGGTTTGTAATTTTTTCTAGTAAAGGAACTGCTTGATTTTTTAGAACTCCTAATTCATATATTAATGATGTATTAAATATGCTGTCTGCTTGTTCTTGGAATGGGAAGATGTTTTTTTCTTCTCCTCTGTTAACATTATCCCAGCTTGAAATTGTATCTTTAGCAGAATATCCCCTAAATTGGTTATCTCTTACTATTCTTCTTATAAGTCTTGTATCTGTTGTTGAAATTCTATTAAAAGCATCCATATTCAATACTGTTAATGCACTAATATATATTTTATATTTTTGTTCACTTGGTATTCTTTCTGTTAATTTATCATTTAAACAATGTATTCCTTCTATTACTAATATTTCGTCTGGTGCCAATTTAACTTTATTTCCATTATATACTTTAGTTCCTCTATGGAAATCAAATTCTGGCATTTCAACTTCTTCACCATTTAATAATGCAATAAGGTGTCTGTTAAATAAATCAATATCAATTGCATCTATTGACTCAAAGTCATATTCTCCTTTTTCATTTCTTGGAGTATCTGGTCTTTCAACAAAATAATTATCAACAGATATTGTTACTGGTTTTAATCCATTAATTCTTAATTGAATTCCTAACCTCTGTGCAAATGTTGTTTTGCCAGAAGATGAAGGTCCAGCAATTAGAACCATTTTTGTTCCTTTTCTTTCTGCAATTTTGTCAGCTATTTGAGAAATCTTTTTCTCATGTAATGCTTCTGATAATAATATCAAATTTTTAATTTTATTTTGCTTAACAGTTGTATTTAATCTGTATACTGTACCTACATTTAAAACTTTATATATTGTTTCATATTCTTGTAATGCCCATAATAGTTTTTTGCTTTCTTGAAATTCTGGTAATTGATTAACATCTTTTACACTTGGATATCTTAACAAAAAACCGTCACTATACTTTTTTAGTTCAAATATTTTTGTAGCTCCTGTATATGTTGCAATTGTTTCATAAAAATAATTGAAATAGTCTTCGCAATAATACATATTAATTTTAGGATTATCTTTTATATCAAATTGTAATCTTCCTTTTGGAGTATTTGTTCTTGCATAAAACTCCTCAGCTTCCTCTCTTGTCATTGTTCTTCTTTCAATTTTCAAGTCTTTCTCAATTATTTCTCTCATTTTTTCACTAACTGCATTTAACATTTCATCTGTTGTTTCCATGTTTTCTAAATTACAATACATAGCATTAGATAATTGATAATTTACAACAACATGTGCTTCAGGGTACAAAGACCAAAATGCCATTCCCATAATATATATTAGTGTTCTTCTATATATTTTGATTCCTTCTTTTTGAGTAACATCAATTAATTTTAATTGTCCATTTTCAGTTAATTGATCATCTAAATTTTTATATTCATTGTTAAATAATGCTCCTACAACAGGATATTTGCTATTTGCTATTTGTTCTTTTAACAAATCTGATATTTTAGTATTTACTTCAGTTTTTAGTATTACTTTTTCTTTATTATTTTCTTCCATAGTGTTTCCTCCCGTCTTTATTCTTTAGCTTTTTACTTATATATTTTACAACACCAACATTAATAAGTCAAATATTCTATGAATATTTTTATTTTTTATGTATATAATTTATATTGAGGTGGTTGTATGAGATTAAGTAGAGTTCAAGATGTTTTAAATAATAAAGAAAAAGTTGATATTTTCTATGATGAACGTCCCGTTTGGATACAAGGTATTAATGATAATGTTGCAAAAATTGGTTTTATTGATAATTTTGAAGAACGTGATGTTTATATTGAAGATTTATATGAAAAAGATTTATACAATTAGAAAAAGGGTGTCCTATATTAGGACCCCTTTTCTTTATTTTTAGTCTTTTGCAGCATATGGTAATATTGCAATATGTCTTGCTCTTTTTACAGCAAGTGTTATATCTCTTTGATGTTTTGCACATGCTCCAGTTGTTCTTCTTGGTAATATTTTTCCTTTATCATTGATAAATTTCTTTAATTGTTCTGGATTTTTATAATCTAATACAAAGTTTTTATCATTGCATAATACGCAAACTTTTTTTCTTTGTTTTCTAAACTTTGGATTAAAATCATCATCATAATTATTGTTATTTCTATTATTTCTTTTTTTGTTTTTGTCTGCCATTTATATTCCCCTCCTTGTTTTAAAATGGTAGGTCATCACTTGAAGATACTTCAAAATCTGTTCCCCCTGGAATTGAATTACCAAATGTATTTTCAAATGAAGAGTTTGATGCTTCTGCATCTCTTTTGCTATCTGCAAAATAAGCTTCTTCTGCTACAACTTCTGTAACATAATGTTTTTGTCCTTGGTCATCATCCCAAGTTCTTGTTTGAATTCTTCCTATTATACCTACTTGTTGACCTTTTTTAAAGTATTTACTGCAGAATTCTCCTAATTTGCTCCAAGCTACAATATTTATAAAATCTGCTTGTCTTTCTTCTCCTTGTCTAACAAATCTTCTATTTACTGCTAGTGAGAATGATGCTACTACAGTATTGTTTGTTTGTGTATATCTTACTTCTGGGTCTCTTGTTAATCTACCCATTAAAACTACTTTATTCATATTTTATCCCTTTACCTTTCTACTTTAATTCAGGCCCCTATGTTTCCTTAATATTCAGTTTTACTATTTTTTAATAGTGATGAATTTTAATATTTCATCTGTAATTCTGTAGATTCTTTCTAATTCTTTAATTGCTTCTGGTTTTGATTCAAATTCAAATGCTACATAATATGCTTCTTTGTTTTTTTGAATTTCATAAGCAAGTTTTCTTTTTCCCATATCTACAACTTCTTCTACTTTTCCATTTTCATTGATTAATCCTGTAAATTTGTCTTGTAAAGCTTTTAAACCAGCTTCATCAACACTTGGATTAATAATGATAACACTTTCGTATTTATTCATTATCTTCACCTCCTCTTGGATATATAACTCATTTTTCATGAGTAAGGATTAGTGATTATTCACTAAAACTTATATTAAAAATAAAAACAAACGAGTTATCGTTTGTTTTATCTGGAGCAGGTAGTGGGAATCGAACCCACGTCATCAGCTTGGAAGGCTGAGGTTCTACCATTGAACTACACCTGCATCTGCTTGACACTTTTATATTATAGTCGAACCTTTTTAATTTGTCAAGCATTTTTTTAAAATTTTTTAAAATTTTTTATTCTTTTGCTCTATCAAGTATTGTATACCCTGATAAATCTGGAATTGCGACATCTTCTTCTGTTACAACATCAAATTGTATTTCATATGTATAAGTTGATTCTACTGTTTCTCCATCTGAAGAATATCTTTCGATTTTTACAGGTGTATAATCATCTTTGCTTACATAAATTACACCTTTGTTTTCGCCATTAGCTTTGATTGCATAACATTCTTTTCCATCCACTTCTTCCATAGATATTCTTGAACTTAAAGCATTTTGTAATTTTGTAAAGAAATTTGCATCATCTTCAAAAAATACATTTGTTCCAGTTGAAAATAATGAAGAATCGATTTCTTCCATTTTTACAGCTGATTTTTCTTCTGTATCATCATATACAATCCATTCTTCTTGTCCATTATCATATATTGTATAATATCCACCATCTCTAAATACTTTTACAGAGTAACTATCTCCCATCTTTCTTTGCTCTCTATTCCAATCACCTTCGGTTTTTACGAAAATATTGTCTGCACTTTTTATTTCATTATCTCTCTCTTTATAGCTTTCAATTATTGAATATTTTCTAAATGTTCCTACTAATATTATTATTATTGCTAGCAATATAATAATAATTGCTACAGTTAATACTATTTTTGTTCCTTTGTTTTTTTCCATAAAAAATTCCTCCTATAAACATATTTTATAATAAAAATATATTATAACTTAATTTCTTTGTCAAGAACAAAAGCTACAATTTTTTCTAAAATTTTACATTTAAAAACACAAAATAATTTTATCATACTTTTTTCTAAAAATCTCTTTAAATTTTTGTTTTTTTATGATATTATGAAACAAATTAAAGAGAAAGGATATGGTGTTATGGAATTAAATAGATGTAGTCGTTGTGGTGCTTTTCACACAAATCCAGGAGATGTATGTCCAAAATGTGCAAACAGAGATAATTTTGAATTAGCTACATTTAAGACATATATTGAAGAAAATGGTTTCTCTTCTGTTGATGCTATTGCAACAGAAACAGGAATTACTCAAAAAAATGTAACTAGATATTTAGAATATCAAAATATAGCAAATGAACCAGATATGAAATCACAAAAATTTACAGGTTCAGGAATTGTTTTAAATTAAAAGAGATGATTTTATATCACCTCTTTTTTCTATTCTAATTCATTTAACATCATATCACCAAAAACTGCATATCCAACTTGTGGTTCTTTAACAAATACATGTGTAATTGCACCTATAAACTTACCATTTTGAATTATAGGAGAACCACTCATACCTTGAATAATACCACCTGTTTTTTCTAATAATTCTTCATCTGTGATTTTAATTAACATACTTTTGTTATCTTCATTATTATTTAAATATATTTTTTCTATTTCTAATTCATATTCTTTCACTTGCCCATCAATTCCAGAAAGAAATGTTGCTTTTCCAAGTTCAATTTCTTGTCTTGATGCAACCTTTACTCTTCTATTATAATTTATATCTAAGTTATTTAAATTTTCTACTGTTCCATAAATTCCAAATCCACAATTTTTATAAATATTTCCTATTGCAGACCCATTTATTATAGTGCCTTGTACTTTTCCAGGTTCTTCTTTTTCTCCTTTTACTATTGAAACTATATTCACATCGTCTATTTCTCCTGATGAAGTATTAATTATTTCACCTGTATCTATATCAGTAATTGCATGTCCAAGTCCTGCAAAACTTTTAGTTTCTTCATTATAAAAAGTTACTGTTCCTACTCCTCCAGCACTATCTCTTACCCATAATCCTATTTTATATTCTTCTTGTTTATTTTTTACTGGTGTAATTTTACATGTTTTTTCTTCACCATTTCTAACAAATTTTATTTCTATTTCTTGTCCACTAGATTTACTTATATTCTTTACCAATTCAAAAGTATTATTTACAATATTACCATTAACTTCAATAATTGAATCTCCTTCTAAAATACCTGTGCCTTCAAATGGTTTATATATTTGTCCATCTATTCCCTCTATTGATGATGTACCTACTACTAAAACTCCACTTGTATACAATTTTATTCCTACTATTTCTCCATTTGGAATTACTTCTACATCTTCTAAAACACTTACATCTATTGTTTTTAAATTAATTTTGTCAAATAAGCTTACTGTAAGTGTTTCTTGCCCTGCTTTATCAAATTCTCCTGTATTTATATTTGAAGATGTTTCTATTAAAGTAGTATTTGATTTTATATTTATTCCCCATAATGTGGCAATATTTATATCTTCTCCTTTGAAGATTATTATATTTTCAGGAATATTATCAATTGATACAATATAAGAATACACAAAAAATAATACAAATATTAAAATTAATTTTTTGAGCGTTTTCAATTGTTTTCACTCCTTTAATTTTATTATTTGTATTAATTTTTCTTTTATACAAGTTAATTTTTTGATATTATCATTCCTACATCATTGCTAAATAATACATTCAAATTATTTTCAGTAATTTCTTTTGGTAATTCATCATAATTTCCAGAAAAGTCATCTTTTAGCAAAACAAAATATTCAAAATCACTTTTTATAAAATTTTGCAAATTTATTGTAGGTTCTCCATATGAGGTATCTATATAATTATAAAAATTTCCAGTAAGAGTATAAATCCACATATTTCTTCCATAACACCATGCTACACACATATATGTTTTATCCAACATATTAGCTTTATTTAAATTATTATTATAATATTCCAAAACTTCTAATTCATTATTTTTTATTAAAAGTAAATCATCTCTTACACTCACCGAATTATATAAATAAATATCAAAAAATAACAAATTATTTTTTAATATAATTGAAAGTGGGATACATATACAATATGCTATTACAAATAAATAAGTCATTACTTTGTGCCTATTTTTAAAATAATCAACAAATCTAAAAGCAACACATATTACAAAAACCCATAGCAAATAATAAGTTTTATAATAATAATATTCTGATACTATATTTTGCTTCATTCCTATAAAAAATATACCAGTAAAAATAATATTTAATATTAACATTTTTGATTCTATATTTAAAGTCTTCTTTTTAAAAATTATAATTAATGATAATATTAAAAATATACATATATTTGTAAATAAGTTCTTATAGATATCTCCTTGTATTCCAAGTATGCCCATATACCCTTCTTCTGGCAAACCACTATATCTTATCATTTGAAATATTACAAAATAAATAATTCCAAATAATCCAGGAATTATAAGAGTAATTACAATCCTTACTATATTATTTATATTTAATAATTTTTCTTTCTTTTTTAATGAATTATGTATTATCTGCAAGAAAATTGCCAAATATACTATTGGTGCAAAATAATAATATGAAAACATTATTCCAAAATTCAACAAAAATAATAATATATTTTTAAAATTCTTATTTGTTTTTTCTTGGCAAACAATTAATATAGTTATTATTATGTTTAATCCTAAAGTTAAATATGAAAAGCCTGAAAATAAGCTATCTAAAGGATATGCTAACATATATATAATAGCAAATATTAATGGTAAAATTTTATCTTTTTCTTTATGCTTGTTTTTACTTAATAAAGAATACATTAATATTCCAGATAAAAACCATATAAACAAATTAAATATAATAAATGCAATGCTAAAATAAGTATTACTAACTATTGGTGCTAACATTTTAAATAAAATACCAGTATTTATATATGAACCAGGCATTAAAAATTGTAAATCAAATAAATTCATAATATCTGAATTTTCTTTGAATAATAGTTGTGAATTAGTATAAAATTCATTTGCTGAAAAATAATGCACTGCTGCATCAGTAATATGACTTCTTATATTGATTGGAAATCCATAATAACAAATAGTAATTGCAATTGTAATTATAATCATTAATACTAGAGCTATTATATCCATTTTATTAATAAAATATTTTTGAATTTTTTTTGTTTTTCTTATCGAATAAATAAAAAATGCTATAACTACTAAATTTATTATTGATAGATTTAATAAATTTGATGAAATTCCCATAAAAGATAATATTACACATATTAATATATTATAACAAAATATAAGCATAATGCCTATTGCAAACCATTTTAATATGTTTTGCTTTGTTTTTGTCTTATATACTAATATGTGTAATATTAATAATGTTACTAAAGTTAATGTATATATAATTTCCATATATTATGTTATCCCATTTTTAGAAACAGTACCAGTTCCTGCACCTACTATAATATGTAGGTCTTCATCTTTTATTGTATAATAAATATTTTTCAAAGATTGTGAAAGGGTCTTACTACTATTTCTTGCTACTACTGAGACTATATCCCCCTCTTTTAAAATTATAAATCCTTCATCATTACCTGTTTCAAGAAGTTCTTCTTCAATTTGAGTTGAATAAATTGAATAATATGAGTTCTCTCCTACATTATTAGTTTGCATTGTCTGCCTTTTTGATGTATTATCATCTAAGATTTTTATTTCTATATCAACTTCATAAGTATTTCCTGTTGTAGATAAACTATTTAAATATGATTGATATTGATTTTCTGTTATTTTACCTGTTTTGATGATTTGGTCAACAAATTCAGCAGTAAGTGTTTGTACTGATAATACTGCAAGATCGTCATTTCTATCAGCAATTATAACTAATGGTACTAAAAGCATTAATATTGCTGCTATTATTATAGCTATAACTGATGTTGGTGTATCTTCCATTTACTAACCTCCTCTATCCATCTTTTAAGGTATATGTGACTACTCTTTTCTTTGTCTTATTTGCTTCTATAACATCTTCTGATGTTCCTCCAGTTCCTAAATCTTCTTGATAATATTCACCAATTTTTTCCTCAAATTTTTTGTCTTTAAAATAGTCATATAAACCTTGTGTATACATGAATTGCTCATGATATCGATTTTCAACATTATCTGCACTTTCTCTTTTATTTAGCAATATATTAATATGATTTACTGCTTCTTCAGGTGATGAAATATTTTCTTTTTCCAAATCAATATAATTTATTGCAAGATAATTATCACTTGCAACAACTAAATCATATCTATCTGCTAATTCAACTATATTGGGATTTCCTTCATTATATAATACACGTTCATTATAAGAATCTGTATAATAATATAATGGCAATGGATTTCCATCTTGATCTTTAAAAACAATAGCAAAGTTTTCTTTATAAGCTTTATAAATTGTAGGTATTATAGTTTCAATACCTACTGTTTTATTTTCTCTTGAAGGTGTTATATACATATAATCAGTTTCTCTATCTCTTGCTGTTATTATATTATCTATTGCTGATGATGCTTGAGAAAAACAAGATATACTAAGAGAAAGTGCAAGCACAAACATCATTACTCCAAAAGCCATTTTTAATGCCTCTGCCGCATTCTCCATAGTATATCTCTCCTTTCAATATAAATCAAACTAATTTTTTGTAATTGTTATTTTATTTATTAATTTTGAGTTTTCATCATATGTTGCTACTACTTTATATCTAGCACCTGTATCTAGTCTTGATGGTTGTATAGAAGAACTTCTTTGAAGTATTAATGATTCTCCGCCTGTGTCGCTTGATTTATAAGCAATTTCAATTTTTCTTCCTTCATCTTCTTCTGATAAATTGCTGTTAAAAGCTGTTCTTATTAATGAATTTACACTTGTACCTGATACGCTTTCACCTTGAAAGTTTAAAAACTTATCATTAAAAGCTTGTATTTCATACTCACTTAAATTTGCATTATTTGTAACTACATCTGATGCATTGTTAAAAATCATTAACCCTAATGATATAATTAATATTGCAACTAATACAGCTGCCGCAATTAATAAGGCTTTGGTTGCGTTCTCCATAAATTTTCCTCCTTTTGTATTTTTAAAAATATTATTTTAAATCGATAAAGATTTATCGAACATTATAAACTATTTTTTATATTTGTTCAAAAAGCATATATTTTATTTTTCCTGTGCTATCATGATATTCTACTTTTGAACACTTAAATTTTATATCTATGAATAACTGAATAAATAATTCTGTTCCTTTATTATAAATTTGTTCCATTCTAACTGTTTTATATGTAGTATCAGTTTCTTTCATAGCTACTTCAATTTCAATTGAGTTTGTATCATTTTGTATAAATATATTATTTTCATCCTTCTGAATATTGTTTTTAGTATTTTTATCTACTGCTTTATTAATAATTGAACCTAAATCTATTCCATAGATTTCTTTATTAGCATATTGTTCAAATTCCTGGTTTTCAGCAGCTAAGACTTCTTGTTCAGCTTTGTAAGAATAAAATCTTAGGCCTATTGTTATAACACATATAAGTATTATAACAAAAAATATAATTATTTTTTTCATTCTATAACCTCATTATAACATTTTTTTCGTTTTTTTTCAACTTTTAAGGTGAGTTTTCAAAAGTAATTTCATATACTCTTCCAGTAATATTACTAATTTTTATATCGTCTATGCTACATGTATATGTATATCCATCATCACCACTTAATAGTTTAGCAGAATTATACTTATTACTATCTGTAAAATTATTAATATATTGTTCAACTCCTTCAATTTTTGTTGAGCTACCTTCTTTATTTTTATAGTTCTTAATATTAACTTTTACATAATAAGAATTTTCATCACCTGCATCCTCATATGTTAAACCATATTGTTGATTATTTTCATATGCTAGACTTGCAACTGTGACAATGTCTTGCATCGTAATTTTAAAAAGTTCAGATCCACCATCTTGTTCTACATTTACATATTGCATAAATTGAGTATTAAACTGGTTTAACGCATTTGCTTCCATCTGCATATCAACATTGTCTTTATATGAGCTTAAAGAATTATATAAATATACTCCTAATGTTAATATTAATATTCCTATTAATACACCTACCGCCATAAACAAAGCTCTCGTTGCATTTTCCATTTATTTTTTCCTTTCAGTAAATTAACTAAATTTAATATTTCCATTTTTTAAAACTACTCTAAATTCCATTTTATTAACTCTTCCTGTTTCTTCATCATGTTCTATTGTTTCACATATGAAATGTGCTCTTTTAAATTGAGTATATTGATAATACTTGTATGTAATTTCTTTTATTGTTTCAAGCATACTTTTCGAAGTACCTTTAACTAAATAAGTATCTTCTTCTAGCTCTATATCAACACCAAGTATATCTTTTAATAAATTTGTCCTTTTTTGTCTTTTTCCAATTGCATCTCTTCCAGCTCTATCTCCATCATCATGTAATGTTTCATCATCATTTTCTAATATTATATTAGAAATATTTGCAGAAAGTTGTTGGAGTTTTCCTTCTGTTACATTTGATATTCCACTTGAATTTGCATCACTAATTAGCTCATTTGTTATATTAGTAACAGCTATTAATTGATTATCAAGTTGCCTTGAACCTCCAGATGAAGAAGTTATGTTTGTAATTGTATCACTATCAAATATTGATTCATCAGATGAGTCATATTTAAAATCACCTGTTTTTCCATCTAAAAATATATTTACTTCAATTCTTGGATATTTAGTTCCAGCTAAATATGATTCTCTTTCATTATAATCAATTATTCTATTCATAACAGAAATAAGTTCATTTCCTCTTATTTCTTTTTCATAGTAATTTTCAAATCTACTGTTAAATTTAGTGGTTTGTTCAACTTCTGTTAAATCACTTTGCCCTTGATAATATTCTGATAGTTGGTTATATGCTAATAATACAATAGCTAGTAACATTACTGCTATCAATACACCTGCTGAAATCAATAATGCTTTTGTAGTATTCTCCATTTTATACTCCTCCTAATTGTGAGAATGCTCCAGACATACTTGTTAATCCTATTATTACTAATGGTATTATCAAATATCCAACAAATAAACATATCAATGGTGCAAAGCCAACTCCTTTACCAATCAATCCTTTTCTAGAAATTAATCTATCATTTGCATCTTTTCTTTTTTCTTGATGGTAATCTCTATCTGCATCTAATTCATCAAAAGCTTCTCTTATTGGTATTTTTTCAACGGCTGCCTGTAAACTTTCAACAATTCTTATCATATCTTGATTAGATACTGAATTTTTCAATTCTTCTAGTGCTTCCCATGCTCCTGCTTCATAGTTGTTTACACATCTTGAAATAGGTTCTTTAAATATATTAGCATATCTTTCTAGCCATTCTAGTATCATTTCTACATTAACTCTTTCAATTTTCATAAGCATTACTATGATTGTTTGGAATTGCATTACTTCATTTTCCATTTCCATCTGTCTCATTTTCTTTTGGAAAATCATTAACCATACTGGTGCCATATATCCAATTATTGCAATACCTATAGCAAGCAATTCTTCAAACCATTGCATATTTTCAGAATTGACTACTTTTAGTTTATCTAAAATTCTTTGTGCATCTTCATCTATATTTTCGTCATCTTCTTCATAATAAGGTGATTTTGGCAATTCTGCTTTGACTTCCTCTAAAGTAATATCTAAATCTCCTTTTAATTTATCCAAAAAGTAATTGTCTTGTTCTGTTAATGCTTCTGCTTCCTGTTGATTCTTTTCCGACAATGTCCCCAAAACAACAGTCCTTGTTGTAGGTTCTGTATATACATAATTTATTGCTATAGTGTGCATTGCAGCAGCTAAGAGTATTGTTGCTATAAATGTTACTACACATAAGCACAATCTGTTAACATAAACCCATTCCATTTTGGATTTTGATGCAGAATCTTTTAGCAATTGTTGCATCTTTCTATATTCTTTTGTACCTTTTTTTGGAACAAATAAATTAATTACCTTTTTTAAAACAGGATTTTTATATACTTTTTCTTGCCATGGGTGTTCATTTCTTGCTATATCAACTTGAACACCACCATTGTCTTTTAATTTTCTAGTAATAATATATGATACAACTGTTAATACTACAATTAGTATTTGAACAATCATTCCAAGCTTTCCTTCGTAAAATTCATTAGTGAATGAAAAGTTTGAAACTGACCAATTTTTTAATGGTTCAAGTAATAATACTGGTGCAATTGAAATTATTGATAAACTTTGAAATACATAGTTAAGTTTGTCCCTTTTTAAAATTTCAATTTGCATTTCTTGTGTAATATTATTTATATTTTTCAAATATAATGAAGAATTATCATCTTCTTTTCTATCACCAAATTCTTGTGTTAAGTAAGAAATTCCTGCAAATTCTTTTAAATAGCTATTTGGTGCTATATCATAATATTTTTCAAGTTCTGTTTCTGGATCATCAGAGCTTAATACTTCATATATTTTTTCACCTTGTTTTGAAACACTTTTTTCATCATCTAATGATACCTGATAAATTGCTTCTTCTACCATGTTATATTCATGATATGCATGTCTAATTTCTGCAAAGAAATCAATCTGTTCTCTTAGTAGATTATTGTCGATTTTATCAACCATTCCCTCTACCATAGTATCTACTATAAATAACTCAAAAATTAATAGTATACACATTAATAATGTATTATTTTTTGAAATTAAAATTGTAATCAAAACAACAGGTATTAATATTAAAATTGCATTAGTTAATATTCTTGCAGAATCTTTTCTAGTAGTATATTCATCATCTATATTTAATATTTCAAGTCTTCTACGTAATTTATATATATACCTTTTAATAAAAGGTGTTCTTATATATGTTAAGTATAGTTTTTGATACAATATGTCTAATGAGAAATTGTCTGCTTTTGTACCTTCTTGTAATTTCTTAATTTGTCTATATTCAGACTTATTCATTTTTTTGTTTAGTATTAAATATATAATAATTATTATTGCAAATAATGCTCCAGAACCAATCATTATATATTTAAGCATATTTGTATCCATCTATATAAACACCTCCTATGTGTTGTAAATTGCTATTAAGCTTTTATCTTTTTAGTTTTTTGTTTTCCCCAATGTTTTTCTACGAATTTATCAAATTCTTCAACATCAGATTCATCCATATTTTCTCTCATTTCACGTAAGTTTTTATCTGTTATTTTATTTGTGATTATATACTCACCATCAACATATTCCATTATATTTTGATATGTGTATAATTTTTGTTCTGTTGATTTTGCAAAATATGTTGTAGCATTTTCGAAGAATTTTTCAACTTTTCCATCCATTGTTTTTTCACTCTTATAGTCACGGTCATATGTTGTGTCATCTTCTACTGGTATACATTCTGTTACTCTCTCAATATATCTTCTTCCTCTAAAGTCTTTTACTAAGTGAATATCAAAATTTAAAACTTGTACTACTTGTTCTTCTGCAGTTTTTTCGTTTGTAAATACACCAGCTCTTAACATAGAGTTACGTAATGCTGTTACTAAGTCTGGAAACGTTTTTGCGTGGTGAGTAAATAGTGTGAATTTTGAAGCAACCTGAGCTGATTGAATCATCCAAGATGCTACAGGGTCTGTTGCAACCTCACCTATGATGTTTACAGAACCATCTGTCTTTTTCTGTACATCCAAACACTCTTGTCCAGCGATTGTATCTGTTTCACGCATTGATAAAATGTTTCTTGTTGGATAAATTTTTCTTAAGTGTAACTCGAATGCAGTTTCTGTGATACGTAAGTTCATTGTTTCATATATATTTTCTATCATAGCCATAAGCATTGTTGTTTTACCACAACCTTGCTCACCAGTTAGTGATATAATTCTTGCACCTTTTACAAGGTATTTTAATAAATTAATTGCATCTTCATAACCAGGAAATGTTATTATTTGTTCAAGTGTAGCTCTCTTTACGTCGAATTTTCTTACAAAGAATGCCCATGTTTCTGACATACTTGGTCTTACTACAACAACACGAGAACCATCTTTCATTTCATTGATTTTATAACCATTTGTATCTGACAACTGTCCTGGATTATTATATTTATATATGTTTTGGCATACTCTTTTCAATTCTGATTCTGTACCAAATGATAAAAATGCTAAACGTATTGATTTACCTTGGAAGAATATCCAAATACTATCACAAGCTCTTGGTACTTTATGATCTGCTACTTGATCCAAATAATCCCCATCTGTTTGTGCTACCTGGCTTAAGAAACTTTCTGGCAATCCAGATACACCACCAGATACACCGTCGATATTCATATCTCTTATTTCGTCAATTGAGCTATATCCTTTATAATGTTGATATATTCTTTGAACAACGACTTCAAGTTTATCTTGGAATGATAAAACAATTTTTTCTTTTTCATAAATTTCGTCGATTTCATCATCTGTTATTACATAACATGGTTTTGTTTCACCTTGAATATATTTCAATGTTGCCAAATTATATCTTTTTATTAATTGTGTTAATGCCTCATAGCCAAATTCTTTTTTATAAACATATAATAAAATGTCAAATTTATCTTGTGAAGTTAACAATGATGGTATATCAAATGGTATGGCACTAGATATATTTGTTTCATCTACTCCATATTCTTTAGCTAATAAGTCTGATATAAGTTCTTTTACATATCTTTTGTCATTAACGTCTCCATATGTACATCCTTTTAAAGCCTTTTTTAAAGCATATTTTTTATTTTTTCTTCTTTTTAATTCTTCCTCTGAAAGACCTATATCATATAAGTTTATTTTTGTGATTTCATCTAATCTCTTTTTTACATATTCACGCATTTTATCAAGCGTATATGTTTTATCATCTTTTTCAATTTCGGTTTCTACTTCAGCATTTTTGTTTTTATTTATATAATACAAAACTGAAAGTACTGCCACTATGAAAATAACTATTATTAGCACTGTATTAAATATTGACATTTTTTCACCTCATTCTCTTTTGCAATTCTTGCACTCTTTGGACAATATTATCATCTAATTTTATGACCTCATTTATAAACATATGTGTATCATCTGTTGTGTCTTTTATGTTTCTTTGTTTTAAAAATAGTTCTGTTACACTAGCTTCTTCTGCAGCTTCAAAAAACAATCTATTATATGGTAGTACATTTAAGTCTTTTTTTATTCCTAAATATCTCATTATATTTTTTTTGTTGTATTTAGAGTCTTTATCAAATTTTCCTATTAATGGTATACATTTAGGGCTTTGAATGTTAGGATTACTTGTTTTTAAATCATTATATCTATTTAAACTAGATAATCTTTGAGTAAATACAAAAACATTTACATTTGTAATTTCTAAGATTTCATCTTTTATTTTTTGGTTTAAATTTTTATCCAAATCTACAATAACCATATCGTAATATTGGTTTGCAATTTTTATTAATTCTGGATAAAGTTCTGATACTTTTTGAAAACTATATTCGCTTGGGTTTGTATTATTTTCTGCTCCTGTATATCCATTTAATACTTCTAATCTTCCTTTAAATATTACACGCGTATAGTCTGTAATTATTGAAGGCTGTATTTTATTTGAGCTAATTAATTTAGTTAATCCTTCAATTCCATTTTCAACTGCAATATTATTACTAGCTCTTCCAAATAAATCTTTATTTGTATTTTTCTTAGTAGAATCCATCCAATAGCAATTTTTCATTGTAGAGTCATTGCAACTAGTAGATAAAAGTAATATTTTGAAGTTACGCTCAATTGCCATCATCGTTGCTACAGCAACAGCTGATAGTGTTTTACCTGATTGTTCTCTATCATCATTCCAAAAAGTTACAACTGCCATGTTTTTTCTCCTTCTATAGATTTTTTATAATGCCTCTTATAGTTCTTTCACCTATTTTGTCATCTATTTTATTAACTAAATAAATTACATTTTCCCTATATTCATTACTTAAATTTTTAAACTTAATTTTTTCTAATCTTTGATTTTCAATAATTGCAGAGTAATCGCCATTTTCTAACAAGAAATATATTTTGTCTTCATTCCATTCAGCTTTAGCACCTAATGCTAGATAATCAAAATATTCTTCTTCTTCTTTTAACATTTCTTTAGAATAAAAAATTTTTGTCATTTTTAAAGGTTCTTTTAGTTGGTTCAAAATCTCTATTCCTTTTTTTAATGAATATACATCAAAAGATGTTATATAAAATAATTTATCTGCATTTGATAACTGAAAACCAATTATTTTATCATATGCATCTATATCAATTAATACATAATCATACTCTAACCCCTCATTATCTTCTAATCCAATATATCTCCTGATTTCTTCAAAATTATTAAAACCAATTGCTACGTCTATTTCCTCAAATTCAGTTATATATGATACTGTAGGATTTATAACTGGTACTACATATTTACATTTTTGAGTCGTCGTAGCATCTACAATCAAAACCTTTTTGCCTGTCATTTTCAAAACTTTAGCAATACATAGTATTAAATCTGTTTTATCATATACCCCAATAAACCCTATTTTGTTCATATTATTGTTTTCCTTTCTGTTTGCTTTTCAAACTCCATAGTAAGGGCATATTAGATATGCCCTTATCTATTAGTATTGCATTGATTCTATATATTGTCTTCTTGCAGAATCTGAATTAGTTATTCCTGTTTCCATTCCTGATTGAACATTTCCACTATATCCTTGATCATTATTTATTATTGATTGAATATATTGATTTCTTAAGTTTGCTGCATCTTGTGTTATTCTTGATTTTATCTCATTCATAGCTGTTTCAACAATATTTGGATCTCTTTGAATTTCTGCTAACACATCTTGGTTTGGAACATAATTTGGTGTTGCAGCTGCTTGCATTCCTGGTTCTGCATATTTAGTTGCATATATTTTTGCACCTTGAACTCCATATGCCTCTACTATAGCACTAGACATCATTAATATTTCATCTTCTCTTAAGTTTAACCAAATTGTATCTGATATGTATGTTCCATCTGGATTTTGTGGAATTTCTACTAATGCTTTTGATACAACAATAAAGTTTTGTCCGTTTGGGAACATAATTCTTATATCTATATAATCATCTGTCATTAAGTCTACTGGTAAAGTTATCATATTATATTCTTCTCTTCTTACATCATCTGTTATAACTTCATCTGATTGAACAACTAAATCTGCTGTAACTACTGTATTTTTCATTAAATCCAATTTTGCAACAACTGGTACATTATTTACATCTATGTACTCTTTTGTAATTGTTGTATTATCTGATTGTAATCTAAATCTGTAGTAATTGCCATTGCTTTCTTGATACACTCTTGTAATTGAATCTTCATTATTTGTGTCAACCATAAACAAATATCCTTCATAACTTAATGGATTTGTTCTTAATGTAACTCTATCTCCAGTATCATTTCTATAATATCCACCATCTTGCTCAGTAAGTTCTATTAAAGAATCTGCTTCATTTAAATATAATCCATCTGCATCTGTATAAAACATTTGTCCATCTTTAGTTTGTAAATACCATGAATCTATTACATCTATTACAGATGTTGCATTTGCTGGTATAGTATTTTTGTCTACAGACAACATTGTAAACATATCTTCAGTTATTACTTGTCCTGATTTTACATCAGTACTTAGTGTAAATACATTTACTTTTTGTGCTTCCAACTCTTTTCTTGCTTGTATTTGTTGGTTTAATTGCAAAAATAGGAATACTATTATTGCTCCAGTTATTAATAATGTTATAATCATTCCTAATAAGAATGAATTTCTTGCTTTTCTTTGCATTGGATTAGATGCCATTTTATATTTCCTCCTTTAAGTTAGCTTATAATTTATACGCTATCTTTTTTTATTTTACAACATTTTTGGTTCAAAATCAACAAACTATTTAGTTTGTAATAAAAAATTAATATTATTGTAATATTTTTGTAACATTAATTTTGAACATCTGCTAAAATGCTCTCTATTGCATATGATACGCCATCTTCTAGATTTGTTTTTGTAATGTAATTTGCCATTTCTTGAACTTTAGGAGAACTTTGTCCCATTGCTACCCCAAGTCCTGCATTATTAATCATTTTAATGTCATTTATATTATCTCCTATTGCTACAATTTCCTCTGGCAAAATATTCATCTTTTGTGCTAAAAATTCTATTGTATTCCATTTGTCTACATTTTTGGCAGAAATCTCAGTGTAAAAATATTCTATTGGAACATCTTCTGTTCCTTGTCTAATTATTTTTCTTGACATATGTGAAACTTCCAAAACTTCTATATCTGGTATTTCTCTAAGTTTTTTTATTATAGAATTAAATATTGCTTGATGACTATCACATATTGTAATTTTTATAATTTTTTCATCTTTTTTCGCTATATAATCATATAAATCTTCAACTAAGTTTATGTGTGTTTTTTGTTGTTCTTCTTTGCTTAAGTTTTCTTTGTAATAATATAAAACATTATAATTTAAATTCTTAGCTAAAATCTCTTTTTCTGTATAAATATTGTAATATATGCTATTTTCTTCACAAATTTTTATGATATCTAAAACTTTTGATTTTTTTAATGTATTTTCGTATAAAATTTGTTCATTTTTTATATCATATAATATAGCACCATTTCCTGAAATGAAATATTTTTTGCTTTGAATTTCTTTTGCAATATTTTTTATTGAATCAATTGGTCTTCCTGAAGCAATTACTACTTCCATTCCTTTTTCTTGTGCTTTTTTTAATGTTTCTTTTGTTTTTTCTGTAACAACACCATATTGATTTAGCATTGTACCATCTAAATCTATTGCTATTAATTTATACATATGTTCATCTCTCCAAAATTTCGTTATTTTTCAAAAAATTTCCTGTTTATTTTCATTAAAAATTGTACATCATATGTTTAGAAAAAGCAATAGTTTTTTCTAAGAAATGTTATATATAGCAGGAGGTGAAAAAACATGGCAAACTCAAATAACAGCAACAAAAAATTAGTTCCAGAAGCTATGAGCGCTTTAGATAAATTCAAATATGAAGTTGCTTCAGAAGTAGGTGTTACTTTAAAAGACGGATATAATGGAGATATATCAGCTAAAGATGCTGGTAAAATCGGTGGAAATATGGTTAGAAAAATGATACAACAAGTTGAAAACAATATGGCTAACAAATAGTTTAATTTATAGCTAGATTTTATTATACTTTATATTTTGGCAGAAGTATTTTTCTTGGTTTTATATATGTTTTTTGTTTAAGCATACATAAAGGCAGGAGATGTGCTCCTGCCTTATTTATTAATCTTCTATATCTTCATTATTTAATACTTTTTGTGGATTTATTACTGTAAATTCTTCAATTTCTTCATCTGATAAAAATTTGTGAAGTTTTTTTAAGATTTTTGGCATTTTAGTATAAACTTGGTCAATTCTATGTGAATCTGTACCAAAGAAACGAATTAAATCATTTTTCAATAACTTTTTCAATGTTTTTTCTGCCTTTTTACCATACATTCCAATAATGCTTCCATAATTTGCTTGAAACAATGCTCCCATTTCAGCCAATTCTTCAATATACTCTGGGTTGTCCTGAACATAAGAATACCTTTCTGGATGTGCTATTATAGGAACAAATCCATTTTCTATTAATCTATAAACAACTTCTTTGTCATTCATAGATTTAGCTGATAATGGAAATTCAAATAATACATATTTTGAATTATTAATTGTTGATGCTTTTTTATTTTGTATTAAATTTATCATATTGTTTGTTATATATATTTCATTGCCAAGATATAGTTCTATTCCACTTATATTTTTTTGTACTTCATTTAATAATTCTGTTCTTTCAGCTTCATCACTTTCATAATATCCCTCAATATAATGTGAAGTAGATATTATTTTAGTAAATCCTGCTTCTTTTGCTTCTTTTAGCATTCTTATTGTTTGTTCTATACTTCTAGAACCATCATCTATACCTGGTAATATATGTGAATGAAAATCTATCATATCTTCTCCTATTTATATTATTTTCTCATTGCCCTTGGTATATCTCCATCATCTGGAGGTGTTCTTTTTGATTCCTCTGGTTTTCTATCTCTGCTTAAAATATCATTTACTCTATTTTTTTGTTCAACTCTTCTTTGTTCATTTTCCATGTCTTCTCTTGTTTTTATTTTTTGAGATGTTGAAGCATAATAATATGTTTCATTATATTTTTTAGAAGCTATTGGTATTTTATTATATACAACTCCTGCAACATGTCCACCTACATTTTTTATATCTTTTACAACTTGAGCCAAATCATCTTTTTTAGTTTGATTGTGAGCAGTTACAACTATTGTAGAATCCGTAAATCTAGATAATATAACTGAATCTGTTACTAGTTTTGATGGTGTTCCATCAATTATAACAATATCACATTCTCTTTTTAGTTCTTCTAAAAGATTTCTCATTTGATGAGTTACTAATAATTCTGATGGGTTTGGTGGTATATTTCCTGCCGGCATTACATATAAATTTGGAATTTCTGTTTTTCTTAAATAATTTCCCAAATCATTTCTTTCATCATTTTCACCAACTCCAGAAAGATAATTAGATAATCCTGGTCTTGGAGTAACTCCAAATATACTATATACTCTACCATTTCTCATGTCAGCATCAATTAATATTACTCTTCTTCCTGCTTGTGCAAATGTTACTGCAAGGTTTGATGCTACCCATGATTTGCCTTCTCCTGGCATTGTTGATGTTACAAGTAAAGTTTTTAATCTTTTATTTGTATTCATAAATTGTATATTTGTTCTAAGTGTTCTGAATGTCTCAGATACAGGAGATTTTGGATCTTTATGTGCTACTAATTCTTTTTTTATCATTATCTTTTACCTCCTCTTTTTCCTCTTTTTTTATTATCTGATGACAAATCATATACTGGAATTGATGCTAGAACTGTATAACCAGCAATTTTTTCTATATCTTGTGCAGATTTTATTGTTGTATCTAACATATTTGCTATTAATACATATAACAATGCTAGCACAAAGCCTGCAGCTCCAAATATTACTATATCACGTGGATGATTGATATTTGATGGTGTGTTATTTACCTCTGCTTCATCAACAACATGAAGATTTTCTATTCCATACCATTCTTTAATTCTTTCCATAAATACTTTTGCAATTTCATTAGCAATTTTTTGTGCCATCACTGGGTCATCATTTGTTACAGTTATATTTATTACTTCAGTACCATCTTTAGCTGTTACAGCAACATTCTTTTTAATACTTTCTTCTAAACTTTGGTCAATTGCCAAATTTGATAGCACAGTACGTAATACCGAATGACTTCCTACCAAATCACTATATGTTTCAACTAAATTTGAATTTAATGTAACATCTGATGTTGTGATTGATGTTGATGGTGTTTGTGAATTTGATGATGAATTTGTTGCTAATAATAATGATGTTACTGATTGATATTCTGGTTCTACAAAACCAAATGTATAAATAACTCCAATTACTATAAATATTGCAACTATTAATATTATTGATATTTTCTTTTCCCAAAAAACTTGTAGTAGTTCTTTTAAATCTAGTTCTTCCATTTTTTCCCCCTTATTATGCTATTCCTCTTCTGCAATATGTTTTGCTTTTGGTGCTTTGCAAAAAGCAATTATTGCATATATTATTATTAAGACAATTGCAATTACTAATGTAACAATTCCAAAAGATTGTATTTTTTGTAGTACATCTTTCAATATAGTTACTAATGTGTTAGAGAAAGCATCATTAAATACTTTTATGCCTTCCACATATACTTTTGTTGTTACAATATTATGTGCCACTAGCACAAATACAGAAGAAGCTAAAAGGGCTGTACCTAAATTTTGAATTAGTTTTGATATATTTTTGATATTTAATATTATTAAAAGTATTGCAGATACTAATGCAACAATTAAAACTATTTTATTGATTTTTTCAAGCAAGTCAACTGCTTTTGAATACATTTCATTTATACTTGTTTCATATTTTGTGTGTAATATTGTATCTGTATATTCATCACATATATGTTGTACAAATTGATCTATTGCTTTTGCATTACTACTTGTTTTTATGTCTAATTCATCAATATTTTTATTTAAATTATCTGCGATTTCTGTTGTATCAATTTTAACGTCTGTTCCTTGATAGATGTTTGATAATATTGTGTTTAAATCATTTTTAACTTTTTCTTCTGTACATATATCTTCTAGCACAATTTCATCTAATCCTGATTGATATATATAATTTTCAAAATTTGATTTTACTAACTCATATGTTTCATGGTATAAATTTGTTTCTTCTAATTTACTTGTAATATATGACTGATCTAGAATTGTAGAAGAAAATATATTTCTTATACCCAAAAAAAGAATACATATAGTAAGTATTGCTATAATTATTATTTTTATAATGTTTATTAATACTTTCATTTTCTTTTCCTTTCTACTTTACTAGTTCTGCATATACTACATATCTTTGTGTTGCATATCCAATATTATTGAATGGATAACATGTATATACCATTAAGATTTCTTTGTCTTTTTGAATTGGAAGTTTATCAACTTCTGTTTCTTTTATTAATTGCATATCATATATTTTATATGTATATTCCCCATATGTTGTTGTTACTTTAATTTCATTTCCTATTTGCAATTCTGAAAATCTTCTAAACATTTTTTTAGAATTGTGTCCCATATAAATTATTGAGCCACCTTCTCCAGGGAAGTAACTACCACTTGAATGTCCAACACCTTTTTTTAGAATTTCTAGTGTATCACCATAATATACTGGTGCTTCTAAATCTATTTTATCAATTTCTATTGTTGCGTATTGAGTTCCATATTCAGGGTAACTAACCAAAGTGTTGTCATCTGTATCAATTTCTATTGGTTCTTGTTCTCTTTCAGGATTTATGTCTATTGATACTTTACTTACTAATGAAAATATCTCTTCTATTTCTTGCCCACAAAATAGATATATTACAAGCATTAGTGCACTTGTAATAAAGAAAGCAACTATTATACTACTAATAGTTGCTTTCAATGCCTGTACTAATTTATTATTGTGCATTTGCTAAATTTCTTTTTGCAACAACAGTTATAGCTAGGGCAATTATTGCTATTATAGAAACAACTAAAACAACATTAACGTTATTTCCTGTGTATGCTAATTTTCCGTCTGTTTCTGAAACTGTTTCAACTAATTTTCCGTCTTTGTAAACTTCAACTGAACCTGTTTTGAATACTAATTTAACACCTAATATATCAGCTGCTTCATTAGCAATTGTTTTCATTGATGATTTTTGAGCATCTGTTAATTTTGCATAATTTGTAACTCCTGCAGCTTCCATTATAGCTATAGCTTCGTCAGCTTTTGCTAAAACTTGGTCAGCTTGTTCATCTGTTACAGGATATTGAGATAAGTATCTGTCAATTCTAACTTTGTCAGATTCTGTTAATCCGTATTTAGATCCTTTCTCATATAATTTGTCTGCTAATTCAGCTGATGTTGTTGCGTTTACAACTGTTGCAAATGCCATTACTAACATTACTACTAATAATGCTATTGTTATTGACTTTTTCATCTTCATACTCCCTTTCTTTTGCTAAATTTCATTTCCATTATAACATTTAAATAATTATAATGCAACACTTTTTTAAAAAATTTTTTATTTTATTTGAATTTTCTTATATCTAACTAGTGCTAAAACACCTACAATTCCTACTATTGCAATAAGTGTTATTAATGTTTTCATACCAGCTTTTGGTAAATCTTGACCTGCTATTGTATTGTCTTCTTTTGGTGTGTTTGTATTATTTTTATTGCTTGGATCTGTTGGTGTTTGATTTTGGTCATCATTTGGCTGTTCTGGTTCTTCAGGTTCTTCTGGTATATTTTCCTTTATTGCAATTGCTGATGTATATGTATTTAATTCAAAATCATTTGTTCCATCTGTAAATTCTTCTGTTTGGAATGTTATTGAAGTTGTGCATGGTTCTACACCTTCAGCTAATGTTAGTGTTATACTTGCAATTTCTGTTGCCTCTACTGCTTCTTTAGGATCTACAACAATTCTTTGTGTTTCTGGTGCATATGTTGCTGTATATCCATTTAACCCTTCTATTGTAACTTCTGTAAAAATAGTTGGGTCATATTGTAATATACCTTTGAAACTGATTAATGCCCCTTCTTCTAATCCTTGTACTGTTCCAATTCCTAATTTTATTGTAATAGATGTTGCATCTATTGTTGTTTCAAGTTCTTTTGTCATATTTAATGTTACATTAGGAGTTGGTGTTTCTTCTTCATTTCCATCTTCTCCTGTACCTGTTTCTGTGTCTGTTCCTGATGTTGTTCCTGTTCCATCATCTGTTTCAGGTTCAGCAAATACTAGACCACATGATGTAACAATTAGCATTAATATAATTAAACTTGCTATTATTTTCTTCATTTTATCTCCTCCTATACGCTTTTTCTAATAAATTTTATCATTTTTTACAGTGTTCGACAAGAGGTTTTGTTTTAAGTTTATATTACATTTGTGTTACAATTTTGTTACAATTCAAAAATGATGTAACTTAATTTGTTACATCATTCATTAATATTATAAGTCTCATTCTTATATAGTCTTTAACACCTACTGGTCTTCCATCCAAATCACAATCTGCAGCAACTTTTTCTATATCATCTAAATTGTTTTCTAATAATAAGTAAATTCTCATTTTTATGAAATCTTTTAAATCTACTTTTCCGTCTTTATTAATATCTCCTGGAATAATTATTATGTACTCGTCACCTGTTTCAGTTATCAATATATCACCTGTAGCCAATATATCATCTTGAGATACTTCTTCACCATTTCTTGTTATTTTATATTTTACTGAAATATTGATTTTTTCATCAAAATCTGATTTCGTTGTATTATTTGTAACATTTTTAATATAGTTTTCTTCTATTTTATAATTAGTATCAGTATTTATAAATATTTGGAAATACCTAGTAATTGTGTTCCCTGCTTTATCATTTGCAGTTATTTCATAAAATCCTTCTTCTTCAAGTGTGTCTCCGTTTTCATAATTTGAAACTACTTGAGAGTTTAGTTTTAATTCAATACTTTGTAGATTCTCATCATTTACTTTTGGTGTTACTGGTTCTGTATATAATTTGCCGTTTTGTATTCCAGATATTGTTGGTGCTATTTTATCTATATTTTCCACTGTTGCTGTTATTTTTAATGCTCGTCCTTTTATTGTATATTCAAAAGTAAAGCTTCCATTTTGTTCAAATATATGTTCTTTACTATTTGAATTATTTGTTATTTGAATATCTGCGTTTGTTTTTATTGTTGCTTTTACATTTTGATTTGTTAATTCTGTTGTGTTGTATTCTATTGTCACAGGATTATTGGTTATATATTCATCTATATAATTTTCTATATTTATTTGTGCAAATGTATTTGCCCAGTTTGCTAATAGTAAAGCATGTAAATTGTTACTTATTATTAATCCTGCTTTTATGTCATTTTCTTCTTCTAATCCATTTATATATGTTGCTTTTTCATAATGGTCTTTTGCAAAATCTAGTATTTTTACAGGATATATTATTTCAGCTCCTTGATTATTGTTTATTGTTTTTTCTGCTTCTTGTATAGCTGTATTTGTTTGTTCAATATCTGATTCTGCAACTGTTTGAGCACTCACAGTTACTAAATCTTGATATGCATCTCCTATATCATTTAACATATCTAGCATTGAACTTATTTTTACGTCTTCTGTTTGTAGTGTTCCATCTTTGTATGCTTGTAATATAATATCACCTAATTCAAAATGTTGTTGCATAGCTTGTTTACTAGATGTTTCTGTTATATTGTTTTGATTTTTTCCAACATTTATCATATAATTATTCATTTGCTCTATTTTACTTGCTAAATTAGGAACTTGTATTATCTCTGACGAAAATATTGCTTTGAATTCTGTGTATTTATCTATTGCTGTTTTAGCAATTACTTTATAATCATTTACAAAATTATTTACTATGACTTCTTTTGTAAATTCATGTACTACCTCATTATCTTTTTCTATTTGTATTTTATAAGTATTTTCTCCATCCCCAAGTTCTAATTCTATTTGAGCATTAAATGTTGGTTGTGTATTGTCTATTTGTATTGTTTCTTTTAATTCATCATTAACAAGTATTTTTGCTACATAATTTGAGTTTTTTCTTATATTTTCTATTGAAATATTTATGTTATAATTATTATATGTATTTATTAGGCTATCATTATTTGATGCAGTTATAGAATATTCTTCACTTGGATTGTTTATGAATATTTCTCCAAATATATACCATTTATCTTCTGTCCCACCAGAATTTCCTAATAAATATGTTGGATTTTCATCAGTTTCATTATAAAATAATCCTAATGATATTATATATTTTCCATCTTCTATGTCATCTAATTTTATATTTAAATCTTCCTGTATTTCTTCGTTTGGCATCCATGTGTGTGGGTCTATATCAGTTTTGTACTTTTTTACTAAGTTATAGTTTTCATCTAATAGTCCTATATATACTGTACATGGCTCATATAATGGTGCTACTCCTTCATTTACAAAGTTTAATGTTATTGGAGTTTCTTCTATTGTCGAGGTTGTGTTTGTGTATGTTGCTCCTTTGAATTTGAAATAGTAACCTATTTTGTTTGCAAGCATTTCACAAAATTCTTTGTTTTCAGCATACATATCAGTAAAAAATTCAATATAAGACGGATGCCATGTTTCTACATAATCTAAAAGTTTTTCTTGATCCCACAATCCGTTTTGTTTAAGTACTTTATATGAAGAAAAATATTCAAATATTGTCGGCAATTTTCCATAAGCATGTTCAAATATTTGCTTACCATTATATAATTGCATGATCCCATCTCTTCTAATAGTTACTCCATTATCCACTGCCCATTTATAAACATCATTATACATTTCTTTTCCCCATGGACTAACTAACATAGTAGAATTAAATGCATCCATGTATGGTTGGATAAACAGTTCTTTTAACTGTTCAGCCGAAATATCAGTACCTCCTATTGAAGTTAAGTGTTGTTCTCCATATGAGCCATATGAACGAATATCTATATAAGCAATATTCTCATTTCCATCATATCTTTCTGCTAAAGCTTTTATAAAATTATTTAATTTTTCCAAAAAAATTGGATCTGTCCATTCTGGTATTATCTGTCTACTTCCATCTGTCTTCTCATACACATAATATTCAGCACCCGCATCAAATACCCACTTTGGAGTTACATACTCTTTAGGAGAACTAATACAAACATTCATTATTCCAAAAGCAAATTTTTTTCCTCTTCTAGCACAATTATTTATTTTACTATCTAAAATATCCCAATTATATTGTCCTTCTTCTGGTTCAATTGTTGACCAACCAACTCTATAGTAAACAACACTTACCATGTCATCACAAGAATCATCTAACGAGTCCCTTAGTACAAATCCTTTACCTGGATTTAATAATACTTCTTCACTTTCATATGTTTTACTAATTGTTGTATCATCAGCATCATCAACAATTTCTATGTCATCTAACAAATTATTCTCATTTTCTGCTTTTAAATTTATATTAATGAAATATTCTACCGCAATAAATATAGCAAATATAATAATAAGTATTATACTTGTAATATGCAAAACCTGAAATATTTTATTTTCCATTAATAATATTTTTTTTATCTTTTCCATATTATTTTCCTTTGTCTTTTTCTACATTATAATAAAATTTTTCTAAAATATAAATACATTTAAGCAATTTTTTTATTAAATATATTTTTTAATACTTTGTTTATAATGTTTTTTTCTTTTATGAAAAACATTATACAAAAAACAATTGTCAATATAATGCAAATAGTTATATTAGCAAAAATACTCACTATTGCACAAATTATAGAAATAGATAAATATGCTAGAAATTTTCTTTTATTAATCTGTATATTAGTTATTTTTTTTGTTTGTTTAACTCTAATAAGCCACATAACAAAAAATCCCATAAATGTTGAAATTCCTGCAGCATAAAGTCCTATATACGGCATTAATATAAAATCAACAACTAAATTAATAACTGCCGCAACTATGCTTGTAGATGTAGCTCCAAATGTTTTATTATGATTCAAGTAATTAATTCCATAGAATGAAGAAAATCCTTGAAAAACCATTCCTAAATATATAAAAGTTGAATAAAGTGCTGCTGATTTGTATTCAGCACTAACAACAAAAGGTAAAACTGCCCTAGTTGCTGGTATTGCTATTAGCACTAATCCAAATATTAACTCATAATATTTCTCAAATGTATTCGTATAAAACTTGTCCCTTTCTTCTCCTGCCTTTTCTCTTATTGCAACATCTTGCCAAGAAGAATAGAATAAACTATTCACGGTTTGCAATACTGCTGGAAATTTACTTGAAACAGAATATATTCCGTTACTACTTGCTCCTAATAACAATCTTATAATATACTTATCTGATGAATTAATTAACCACCAGCTCATAGCATTGGGAATTAACGGTATAGAGAATTTAAGCATTTCAGATAAATTCTTCTTATTAAATGTTATTTTCTTTACAACTAAATCTCCACATTGTATTAACATAAAGATAATTGCAATAAAATGAGCAATTGTATAACTAATACATAATCCATCGACCTTTAATTTAATTCCACAAACTAAAATTGCAATCAAGACAAGAAAACAAAATGTTTGAAATATTCCTGCAACAACAAAAGTTTTTTGTCTTTTTAGTGCCCTTAATAATCGTTGTAATGATAAAAACCACATTTGCACTATTAGCATAACGGTAAGATATATTGCATATCTTAATCCGATAGTATACTTTCCTATTACAATACATAGTATTGATGATATGATACTGCTAATTAGCAACATCCAGTATGTATTAGAAATTATTTTTTGCCTTTCATCAAATCTTTCAACAATTTTCTTATATGCAGCATCAGTTATTTGAAAAGTAATAATAGGTATTAATAAATTAATTGTAGTTAATATTAAATCATAATTTCCTAATTCTTCTGGTACGATATAAAATGTATAAAGAGGAACAATCAACAAGCTTAATACTTTAGAACCAAAACTGCCAATTGCATAAATAATTGTTCCCTTTATCAGTTCTTTATTTTTATTTTTTATTGTGTCCATTTTTAGTTATTTCCCCCCAAATGTTTTACAATTAAATAACAAGTTACTAATTTATGGATTTATTTAAAAATTCTTTTGATTCTTTAATCAAAGGTAATATAGTATTAGAAGCTTTATCTCCTTTTATTGTTTTTTCATTTAATAAATTTTCATTAACATTATCTTTTAGTTTTATTATTTTATCATTATTATCTGTTAATTCTAATAAATTAGATATTCGTAAATTCCATTTTGAATGTTCAAAAGTAATAACTTTTTTGTTAAAAATAATTGAAAAAGCAAAAGCATGAAAAGAATTTGTAATAACCATTTTTGAATTATATATAATATTTAAAAATTCTTTTGGTCCTAATCCATCAACATGTTTAACTCCTTCAAGCTTTTGAATACCTCCTTTAATAGCAATAATAGGACAATTATACATCTTTTTTACGTTAGATATTATTGATTCAAGTGTTGAATTACTTTCCATATAATAAACCAATATATATGATTTGTTTTTATTTTTTAAATTGTTTTTATTTATCCATTCATCTTTATCAAGTAAGAACACAGGGTCACATACAACATTAACATTTAAATTTAATTGTTGCTTTAAATATGTTGCAGATTGCTTTTCTCTTACTGAAATAGCTTTAAAGCTATTTAAATATTCTTCAGACCATTTTTTTTCAGTTTCATTTATATTTTCTCTTCCATAACTAGCAGCATAAGCAATTTTGGGTTTATTTATAACAAAATCCAAGAAAAAAGCTCTAGTTTTATTGGTGATATCAGTATTCCACACTTGATCACTACCAACAATATAACAGTCATACTTATCTTGTATTTTATTACAATCTTTATCACCATGAATAGTTTCATCTGAAATTATTAAATTTTCTTTTCTAAATTGTTCAAATTTTATTTTTTTTATCTTACCATTAATTTTTTGGAAAATACTGTTTTTTTTCATGTTTTCTTCTTGTGATTTTTTTCCTTTAGGATTAAATTCTATATCTAAAAATTCAACTTCATTTTCTTTTTTTAAATATTGTGATAAACCATAAGCTTGCAATACAGCACCATAGTTATTAGCTTTGCAAAATGTGGCTATTCCTATCTTTTTCATGATTAATTCCTACCTTTACTTTCTTTTATTTGTTAAATTTTTTACTTTTCTTCGAAATTTATCTTCTATAGATGCTTTTCTTATAACTCCGTATAATTCAATTGCTTTTTCAAATCCTTTAGTATAATAAATATGCCAAAACTTTTTTCTATTAGACGGTTCTATAAAATTACCTTTTAGTGGTGGTTGTAATGTTTTTTCTAATTCTACAGATTTGAATATAATGTCATTTTTTTGTTTTTCAAAGTATTCTTTCCCAATATTATCATTAATTAGTACAAGTGAAACTCCTTTATTATCATTAAAGCCACTTACTACATCATCTATTCCCCAAAAGTCTGCAATTGTAATATCTCCTGGTCTATTAAGATTTTTATATGGACATTTAAAACAAGATGGTCTAATTATTACATGATTATAAAACAAATTTGTATATACTTTGCTGTCATGTTTAGTTCCATTAATTTCAATAGTTTCAACATGATCTTTCCATCCATAATCTTTTTTATTACGAAAATCTACAGCAGTTATTTTTCCATTATATTTTTTAGACATATATTGTAAATATTCTCTCCAAATTTTAGGACTTGGTACTCCATGGCAAACTATATCTACTAACAATAAATTTTTTTGCAAATTTATTGGAACAACTTGTCTTATTCCTTGTACTTGGCAGCCTGTTCCTGTAAACATTACTACTTTATCATTCTTTAAATCTTCTACAACTTGATTTGCTATTCCTTTCATCGAACTTTGAACATATTTTGAGCCTCTCATCAAATTACGAATTTCTTTATTATCTGCTCTAAAATGAATTGCTTCAAACTTTTCATTTAAAATGCAACCATATATTACACCATTATTATTTAATACAACATCTGATAACGCAGTAAATATTCCTCCAGATCTACTTTCACTTCTATCATCTTCATTTTTATGTTTTACAGCAAAGGCTATTGGCTTTTCATATTTTTGAACTCTAAAAGTACTATTTCTCATTGGGCAAACTTTTAAGCATTTTCCACAATTAATACATTTGTCATTGTCTATACTTGGATATTTAAAACCTTCTTTGTTTTCTTTCATAACAATTGCTTTTGTTGGACAAGCATCAGCACAAATCTCACATCCACAACATTTATATAATTTAAAATCATGTGATACATTTTTCTTATTTTTTTTATACATTTTTTCTCGCTTTCTATTTTATCTTTTTAATCTATTAATTCATTCTCAATATAATGCTCTGTAGCATTATTTTTTTTAATAATTTTACATGGATTACCAATAACAACTGAATGAGATGGCACATCACAATTTACGTAAGAATTAGGAGCTATAAGAACATCATCACCTATAACAATTTTTCCAACTATTGTTGAATTAATGCCTATCCAAACATTATTTCCTATACAAGGAACTCCTTTTCTTTTTCCTCTATTTTCTTGACCTATAGTCACTCCTTTATGAATATTTAAGTTTTTTCCAATTTTAACATTTGGATTTATTGTAATGTTATAAGGATGACAAATAAATAATCCTTTTCCAATTGATACAGTTCTTGGTATCTCTATTCCATGTTTTTGAGAAATGAGACGATATCTGAAACGATAATAATAACATATAACCTTTTTTTTACATGTAGATGCTTTTCTAAAATAGTAAAGAAATTTACGAGTCCATCTTCCTATCTTATCAGTACCATATCTAAATAAATCTCCATTATACAATTCTTTGAACTCATTCATATATAACTCCTCTTTATTATTATAATTATAACAATAATTTATAAAATATAAATATTTAATTATTTTTTTCATACAATTTTTTATATACTTTAGCAATTTTTTTTATATCATAAGTATCCATATTTACATTAATTCTTTTTTGACCTTTTTTCACAATATTATAAATCTTTTCACTCCACTTTAAAACATCCAATTCATCAATAAATTCTATATTTCCTAAATCTGCTTCTACTGGAATTGATTTCGATACTAAACAATGTAATCCGGTTGCTTGAGCTTCAATTAAAACAATTCCTAATCCTTCATAATTAGATGGGAATAGAAATAAATCTGCATTATTCATTTCTTGTGGAATATTAGAGTCGGATGGTAATACTTTAATACAATCATTTAAACTTTTTTCTTTTATTTTATTAATGACTTTTTCACGATATGTACTATTTCCACCACCAACTAGTTTTAATTCAAAATCTATTTTCTTGGCTTTTAATTCATTCATAACATCTATCAAAAATATTTGATTTTTTTGTTCAGAAAAATTTCCTACATGTAACAAATGGATTTTATTATTTGAAATATAATCTAAATTACCAATATTTTTGAATTTTTCTAAGTCTATACCATTATAAATTGTAATTGCTTTGCAATTATTTCCAAATAAATAATTACATGCCTTTTTAGAACATCCTATAAAATCAGTAGCATTTTTTAAAATTAATTTACGTAAAATTCTTTGATAAATTTTTTGTATTACTGAAAATTTTATAAAAGATGCATCGTTATGTGAATGGACAATTCTTGTTTTAACACCAGTTATTTTAGCAGCTAATAAACAAAAAAAACTTTCAAAATAATTGTGACAATGTATAACATCATAAGGTCCATTATTTTTTAAAATTTTATATGTATTAAAGAAAATTCTTGGTCCTCTAAAATATGCATCAATATCTAAACCGAAAACTCTCTTCTTGTTTGGTATTCTGAAAATTTTTCCACCATAAGAAAAAAACTGTTCATCAAAAAAATCAGGACCTTTACTAAATACAATTATATCAAATTGAAAATCGTCTTTTAAGTTAGAAACAATGTTCATAATGACATGTTGAACTCCACCATTTTCTAATCCACCACAAGAAATTTCTAAAATCTTCTTCATAAATTCTCTCTCCTATATCATTACATTTATATCATTTACTATCTTGTATCTTTTTTAATTTAAAATAATCCAATAATAGTGGAATTATAAATACCAGTCTTGTATGAATATATAATCCATTATAAAAAGCCACTAATATTAAAATAATTACAAAAAGTATAGATAAGAAAGATTCCTTTTTTACACTTTTTAATAAATTTATCCATGAAGAAATATAACAAAGAAGCATTAATAGTCCCATACCACATAAGATTTGCAAGAAATCATTATGAGACCAAATTGGACTTGAATATTTAAAACTTCCATGATATTCTAATACAGTTGCTGTTCCGTAGCCAAATAATTTATTTATTATATTTCCTTTTTTAAATAATGCAATATCACGTTCTCTCAAAACACTTCTTCCACTATCTAAATTGCCACTAGTAAAAGATTCAAGAGTTTTTTGTCCAAAAGATGTATATTTCATTAACAAAAAGATTCCTAAGATAGCTAAAATGGCTAAAATAAATAATTTTAACATTTTTGATTCTACTTTTTGTTTTCTAAATGGATTTATGACATAGTGCATAAAAAATACTCCTCCTAAAAAAATAGCTAAAACAGTTGGAATTCTAGCACCTGTAATAGATGTACAATATAAATAACCAAAAAGTAATATATAGTTATATAATTTGGCATTATTTTTTGCTACTATCAAAAAAATTATCAATAAAGCACATATATGATATGCACATTGATGAGGATCACTATAGATTCCTCTAAATGCTCTTAATGACCATAATCCCGAATATTCATCAGAATACCCTAAATCCAAAAACATAAATATAATATTTGCAAATAAAACAATAAACAATTGTATAGTTAAAGACTTTGAATATTTTTCTGTATGTTCGTATGCTCTATTATATAATTCAGAATTTCTAGCATCAATAGCTAGAAAAATTATTATCATTGGTTTTATATGATCTAAATGTGTAGCTATATCAGGATTCATTAATCCACTAATAATAAATAAAATTGTTATAAATATATACTTAATAATAGTCTTCTTTTTTAAGATTTGTTCAGTTATTAATAGAAATAAAAACAAAAAAGTTAGTATTGTTTCTACTATTGGAATAAATCTTCCTACACTAATCCATATTGGAAAAAACATCATTAAGTATAACTCAACTGTATTTTTTATTCTTTTTATCATACATAAAATCCCCTAACAATTATAATCTTCCTTCGAATAAATCAATATATTTATTTATTTCACTTTGATTACCATACTCATGTTGTTGTAAGTAATTTTCCATTTTTTTTCTTATTTCATCATTTTCTATTAAAAATTCTATTTTTTCTGCAATTCCTTTCGGATTCATTTCCGCAATTATCGCCTCATTTTCATTGTTTAATTGATCTTTTACTGTTGGATAATTTGTTAAAACCATTGGTTTAGCCAACATTTTGCATTCATCAATCACAACAGATTTTCCTTCATATCTAGAAGTTTGAACAAAAATATCACAATTTTTTATATATGGATATGGATTTTCACGAGCTCCTATTAATTCAATACAGTCTAACACATTTTCTTTTATAATCTGTTTTTGAAGAGTATTTTTTAAATTCCCACTGCCTATAATAAACCATTTAAACTTAATTTTTTTACTTTTTAAAATTCTAGCAGCAGAAATTGCAAAGTCAAAACCTTTTTGTTCCGACAATCTTCCTATTGAAAGTATCTTCCATACATTATCAATATATTCTTTAGGATAAAATTCTTTAGCTCTTTTTTTTATAATTGAAGAAGATGTTATATTAGCAATGCAATAACATTTGTTTTTAAAAAATGGAAATTCTTCATTTAATATTTTTAAACATTTGTCTGATATAGTAACAATAAAATCTAATTTATCAAAATATGGTTCATCATACTTTTTGGGATGATGAGCAGTTTTATAGTCATTATGAATCCATGTTATTTTTCTTTTTGCATTTACTTTGTCAACTAAATAATATGTTTGTTCACCTGAAATATAAGAAACAGCAACATCATATTTTTTGTCCAAATTTTTTATAACTTTTTTATAGAAATGTTTCCATCTAAATCCGGTTTGATATCCTTTATCTTTATCTTTTTCAAAAATCAATGATATAACCGTTGAAAAAACTTTAAATAAAACCCAAACACCAGATTGCTCTATTGGTCCATATAATTTTTTTAAAATTTTAGGTCTATGTAATATATTAACTTCAGTAGGAACTTGCTTTAAAAACATTCCAGATTTTTTAAATAATAATAAATCTACTTCATACTTGTCATACGGAATCTCATTTAATAAATTTACTAAACTTCTTTCAGCTCCTCCATTTCCTAGACTCGACATTATGAATAAAATTTTCTTTTTCATTAAAATATCTCCTTTTATATGTCATTTAATAATACTTATTTTTCCCTTTCAATTAACTTACCATAGAATGTCTGTTTTCTATTAATATCTTTGTTAGTTGTGCATTTCCACGATAATTTAAATAAGTCTGTCTCTTTAATTAAATTTCTAAATACTTCTTCATTATATTCTTTATTTATTATTTTTAGTAGCTCATCACATTCTGGATTGTTAGGTTTTATTTCTTCAAATTTTTGCTTTACTATTTCATTGTGATTGATTGCATATACAATTATGTAGTCTAAAAAAAGATAATCTATCATATAATCATACAATTTCCAATACTCATATAGATACTCTTTAATTATTGAGAATACATATCTTGTTTCATAATTACATCCAAATGAATAATTGGCAAACTCTCCACAAGCAACAGATGTATGCCTATAATCAGGTCTTTTTATTGACCAAACTGGTAATGTAAAATATTTTTCTAAATTACCAGTACAATAAAATGTTGAATCCAACCATATTCCACCATATCTTGACAGTAATTCTATTCTAAGTATATCTGACAAATGTGTTTTTGAAATAATACCATTTTTAAATTTTTCTTCTACCCAATCAGGAAATTGAACATAATTTTTATAATTTTCTTCAGTTATAATAATTACATTATGTTTTCCTGAGTTCTTTTTTATAGAATGTATACAAGTTTTGACAATTTCAGGCATATCTTTTGTTCCTTGCCACCAACAAATCCATATATTATTACTAATATTTAAATTTTTATCTTCATTTTTTTGTTCAATATTAGGAATAAAACCATTAAATATTTTATCAAAAAATTCATTCATTATTTGATGTTTATGTAATAACTGTTTTTTTATCCATTTATATTCTTTTCTTCCATTATGAACCATTATCTGTATATCTAATTTACCAATAAAAGTAGCAAATGCTTTTCTAAATGTTAATTTTTTTGCAATTTCTCGACTTGCTTTAAACTCTTCTTTTATTCGTTTTATTATTCGTTTTAATCCTCTTTTATTTTTTTCCATAATTATCCCTTCATTTTAATACAAACTTCACTTAATATTTCTTTTTAAATATTCTTTACTAGTAATTTTATATTTTTCTATATTTTTATAAATATTCTCATACTTCATATTATTATTAATATTATTAAAAATTTGTTTATAATTGTTATCGTCTATAATTCTATTATTTATAACAAATTGTTCCAATAATGATTTAACTTTCTTGATTCTGCTTGGATTTGCTAAATAATTATAAAATTGTTTTTTACTTTTTATAGAAAAAACTGTTCCATGAAATGTTCCTGTAAATATAATTTCAGCATTTTTAAACATTTCAACCCATTCAAAAGGATTAATATTTATTTTAAAATTATCAAACCAATTTTGATATTCACCAGCACCATATATCTTTAAATTGTTAGTTTTAGCATAATCTATTATCTTTTCTTTTAATTCATTAGGAAGTTTATCACAATAATACATTAATATATATTTTTCTTTTTTCAATTTTTCTACTGCTTTTGATTTATAATTTGGAAATTCATATAAAAAAGTTGGATCTAATACTCTTGTACATTCTTTTTTTAATATCTTTACTATTAAATCATTTGTTGCATCATCCCTTGCAGAAAAGGCTTTTATATTTTTTGTTCCTTCTATAACCTCTGATGGTATATTATTAATATTTGATTTTCCTGTACTTGGTGCATATGTTATTATATTAGGACATGTTAATCCTTTTCCAAATTTAATACTATCATATGATTTTTTATCTTCATAATTCCAAACTTCATCACTGCCAATTATAATTGTATCAAAATTCATTTTATTTACTTGTTTAACATTATAAACCTTCTTAGTAGTATTCAAATATTTTTTTTCAAATTTACTAAAAATAAAAGGAATAGTAATTTTTTGAAAATATGTTTTTATAGAATCCTTTTTTGGATTAAATCTAAACCAACCTGCTATATTTATATAAAGATGTTTGCACTTTATATAATTTATAACATAAATCTCGTCATTTGGAAATGCTTTTTTTAAAGTTTCCTGTAATGCATATACTTGTAGAAAAGCTCCATAATTTTTAATATAATGATGTGTTAGTATTCCTATTTTCATAAATTAATTTCCCTTTCACTTAATTGCTTAATAATTCCATATATTTTTTTTCTAATTTTTTTACTTCAATATTTATAGAATATCCTTTATCAGAAATTTCGTTTCCAATGATGTGCCTCTTTTTTAAACTCATTTCTCTAATCTTGTCAATCCATTTACTTGTTGAATCCTGTAGACTTAAATACTCAACATTTCCTGTCAAGTCAACTTCTTTAGTAATAGTATCACTAAATAAGCAATTTAGCCCTGAAGTCTGTGCTTCTATTCCCACAACTGGCAAACCTTCAAATAGTGATGGTAATATGAAGAAATCCATTGCTTGATAATATTCATTTGTATTAGGAATATTTCCAGCAAAAATAACATTATCACTTATCCCTAATTCCTTTACTTTTTTCTTGATTTTTTCTTGTAATTCTCCATCACCTATTAATAAAAGTTTATAATTTTTATATTTTTTTAATAGTTCATTAAATAAGTTTATTAAAAAAATATGATTCTTTTGTGTCATAAATCTTCCTATATGTCCAATTAAAATTTCTTCTTCATTAATTTTCAATTTATTTCTAATTTTCTCTCTAATTTCTTTGTTATACTTGAATTTTTCTATATCAATAGCATTTCTTAATAAATAACAATTATCTTTTTCAATATTTTTTTTTCCAAAATAAAATTTTATAGCCTCCATACCACAACCCCAAAATTGATTTGCAAAACGTTTTAGTTGAGTTTTGTACAATAATTTTAAAGGAAGTTTTAAATTTTTATCTATTTTAGTTCCATGTACATGAGATATTCTTATTTTTACACCAGCTGATTTTGCAGCAATTAATGCTTGTAATCCAAATGCTCCATTATGTGTATGTACAATATCAATATCGTTTTCTAGAATAATTTTTTTAACTATTTTATGATATTTAAAAGCTTTTATAGGATTCAAACCAGGAGAATAAAATATTTTTCCACCTAGTTCCAATATTTCTTCATCATAAGCTCCTGTCTTTTTTTTATTACACAAAAAATAAAATTGAATTTTTTCTCTATCTATATTTCTATAATAATTCATAAGCATTGTTTCTATGCCAGCTCTATCCATATTGCTTACACAATGTAAAACTTTAATCATTTTTATACCTCTTTATTTTTTTTATACATCTTTTTAATTCGTTTGGAACCAATAATTTTATAAACTTTTTTGGCGTTACTTTATATTTTAATACTTTCCTAAAATAAACTTTTGGAGAAAGTTCATCTATTTCATTATAAATATAATTTCTTTTATCAGGTCTTGTAGATGGAGAAATCAAATTCTTATTACGCGATGAAGCATAATCTAAATTAGTCTCTATTTTTTCTATAAATTCTTTATTCTCTTTTAAAATTTCATTTCCTTTTTCTGAATTAACTAAAATTAATGATACTCCGTTTTCATCATAAAATTCATTATGTATTGATAATACTCCCCAATAATCTGCTAAAGTTATATCAGAAGGTCTTATTTTTTGAGCAAACTTACAATTATAACAAGATTCTCTATATGTATTGCAATTTAAAAAATTCGAATAATATGGGTCAAAATCAGAATTTATGTACTTAAAAGTACCATCTTCAAATGTTACTTTTGAAGTTAATCCCCATCCATTTTTTTCTTTATTTCTAAAATCATATTTAATAATTTTCTTATTATATTTTTCTTCTAAAAATTTTATGTATTTTTTTAATAACTTTTGGCTTGGAACTCCATGGCATACTAAATCACAAGTTATCAAATTTTCATATTCTTTATCCAAAAAGTTTTTTAGACCTTTTATTTGACATGGTGTCCCAGTAAATAAAACTTTTTTGTTGTTTTGTAAATCTTTTTTTACATATGGATAAACATCATTCATGTTTGACTGAACATATTTTGAACCTTGCAACTTTATTAGTTCTTCTTCTTTAGCGATTCTTATGTGTTCTACATTTAACCCATCTGTATATGAAGCCCCATATACAACACCCTTATTTTTTATTGTATATTTTGCTAAAACTATAAATACTCCTCCTGATGAACTTTTCATTTTTTCTGCTTGATTTTTATTTTTTATTGCAAGTGCTTTGGGGAAATTTTCTTTTTCTTCAACTTCATAGTTTAACATAGGACAAGTTTTAATGCACAGCCCACAATTAATACACTTTTCTTTATTAATAGAAGGGAATAAAAATCCTTCTTTATCCTCAATCATTTCAATTGCATTTTTAGGACATTTTTGGGCACAACTTGTACATCCACAGCAATTTCTTTTATCTAAAATTTCTATTGTATTCAAAATCACTTCTCTCCCTTGTAAAGTTCTATTGTTCTATCAACTACATTGTTCCAATTATATTTATCTAATATGAATTTAGAAATTTCTTCTGCGTTATATACATTATTATTTTTTAAACATTCTTCTAGTTTTTCTTTTAAGTTATTAACATTTCCTTTTTCAAATGTCGTTGCATACCCTTCACATACTGTTGTATTTTCAGGAATATTACTGATCAAGCATTTTCTTCCATAACTCATTGCTTCAAGTAAACTTAGAGGCATACCCTCTATGTCACTTGGTAAACAATATATATAGCAATTACTAAATAGTTCTTCTAATTCTTCACCTTGAACAAAACCTGTCATTATAATTCTATTGTCATTATCTATCATTTTCTTTATTTTTTCTAAGTAATCATTGGTATGGCTTGAACCACCAGCTATAACTAATTTCTTATTTGTTTTAATTTGTTTGAAAGCTTCTACTAAATAATGTAATCCTTTTTCTGGCACAATTCTCGCCAAAAATAAGATATATTCATCTTTTTTTAAATTCCATTTATTTTTAATAATATTTATATCTTTAATTATTGGTCCATTAACTCCATTTGGTATAAATTTTGTATCACGATTATATTCTTTTTTAAAATATTCTTGAACATTTTTAGATAAAACTATTATTTCGTCTGCATATTTAACTGCCATTTTTTCACCTAATTTAATATATTTGTTTGCAAGTCCTCCCCATTTTGAACGTTGCCAGTCTAGCCCATGAATTGTAACTATAATTCTTCTTTTAAATAAATGCTGAATTGGAAGCATAACACAGCTTCCTTCAGCATGATAGTGTACACAATCATATTTTCTAAATATACTCACAATAGTAGCAAAAAAAGAATAGATTAATGCATCGATTCCTTTTTTGTTAATTGTTGGTATTGTTATTATTTTAGCTCCACAATATTCTTTAACTTTAGTATTTTTTTTATCAACATTTTTATCTTGAACATTTTTTCCCATTCTATTATATATATCAACTTCATTTTCTTTTTCAACTAATCGTTTTGAAATTTCTTCTACTACGATTTCAACTCCACCTTCTCTAGAAGGCACTCTTTTATGTCCAATCATCGCTATTCTCATTAGATTATACTGCTCCTTCTCTTTTTACTATTTGTTCTGCTGTTTTAAATAAAATTTTTATATCTGTTTTAAAGCTATGATTATTATAATATAACATATCTAAGTCTATTCTGTCATTAAAGTTAACATCACTTCTGCCACTTGTTTGCCAAAGTCCTGTTAGTCCCGGTTTACAAGAAACTATGTATTTATAATATCCATTCATATCTTCTTTTTCTTTTTCAAGATATGGACGTGGTCCAACTAAGCTCATATCACCTTTTAATACATTCACAAATTGAGGAAATTCATCCAAACTTGTCTTTCTAATGAATTTTCCCACTTTTGTTACTCTTGGATCATTCTTTAATTTTTTGTACTCTTTATATTCTTTTCGTGCTTCTTCATTTTCTGCTAAATATTTTTCTAGTTTTTCATCTGCACCAACAACCATTGAACGATATTTATACATCTTAAATATTTTTCCATTCTTACCAATTCTCTCTTGAGTATAAAAAACTGGTCCATTATCTTTACAAATAAAATTTGCGATATATATAAATAATGTTAATGGTATTAATGCTAATATCCCAAAAAAACTTACTATGATATCTAATAGTCTTTTTAATATTTTTTCTAATTTATTAGTTGCTTTTCTTTGGTATTCAAAAGTGTCAACTGGTACTAGTGATGTTATATTATCATTTGAAACATATTCTAGATTTCCACTTTTTAATTCCATTTATATTCCCCCTAATATAAATTCTTTTTTGCGTATTTCACAACAACTATATTATACTATAAACATTATGTTATTTCAATACTTTTTTGTCGTTTTTTTGCGAATTTTTATGTAAATTTGTAATACTATCAATACAATTAACACCCCTAGACAAACTCCAGCTGTATCAATTAGCACATCTGTAAACAATGCTGTTCTCTCTGGCACAAAATATTGATGCAATTCATCAGAAGATGCATACAATATTCCTACCAATATACTAACTAAAATTTGCTTACTTTTTGAAATATCATATGTACTCATTAATGCCATCATAAGTATTCCAACTAATGTAAATATGGAAAAATGTGCAATTTTTCTTATAATATGTTCTATTTTATCTAATGTTATTTCTCTTTGTTTACTGTCCATATCTTGTATTTTCTTTACATTTTGAGTTACTGCTGTTGTAACCTTCCTACTTATAGTACTTGACTCTTCCCCATCCTGACTAGAAAAACAGAATATTCTTACAAATGTTGCTATTAATAAAACTATTAATATACCTCTTATTATGTTTTTATTCATGTTCTACCTCTTATTATATTTTTAGCTTTTTTGAATTTTTTTCCTATCTAATTTTAAACTTTTGGACAATAAATGTCAATACCTAATTTCAAATCATTTCTAACACAAAAAAACGATAGTTTTTACACTATCGTTTTTTTATATCTATTATTAAGCCTCTGGCTCAATTAATCCATAATTTTTACCATCTTTCAATTTATGTATAACATTTGTTTTTCCTGTTTCAACATTAACAAATGTCAAGAACATTTGAGTTGGTCTTTCTTGTAATTTAAGTTTTGCATCCTCTGGTGTCATAGGTTTTATTTCATAATATTCTGTTTTTAATATTTCATTTTCAACCTCATGAGGTGCTTGTTGTACTTCTAATACTTTTAAAGTTGAATCTTTTAACATTCTTTCTTTTTTAGTTTTAGCTTTTCTGATTTGTCCTTCTAATATATCTATATCTTTATCTATAGATGCGTATAAATCTTTATCTTCTGTAACTGCTCTATACATATCTCCATTTGCAGATACTTTCATTTCTGCAATTTGTGCGTTTCTTTCTGTTCTGATTGTTACATCTGCTTCTGCGTTTTCAAAGTACTTCTCGATTCTTTCCATTTTCCTTTCTACATAGTCATTAATTGCATCTGTTACTTTTAATTCTTTTCCTGTTATTTTTATTTTCATAAAAATCGCTCCTCTCATTTTTTGCTTAATTTTGTTTGCCTATTTATATTATAACTTTATTTCCCAAATTTGGCAAGTTTTTAAGAGAATTTTTTAGAAAACAAAAACACTAACCATTGAAATTAAAGCAAATTTATGGCATAATATAACTATTCGGAGGTTAGACATGAACAGCAATTTAAAAAAATTAGAATTTGAAAACATTTTAAAAGCAATAGAAAACCATTGCAAAACATATATAGGAAAAAAATACGCATTAGAACTTCGCCCATCACACGAAATTGAAGAAGTTCAAAAAATGTTAGACGAAACAGCACAAGGAGTAATATTAATCCAAAGAAATAGTACTCCTCCACTTGGAGAAATAGCAGACATAACAGTATATTTAAAAACCTTGGAAAGTTATGGTTCTTTAAGCATAAAAGCTTTACTTGAGTTACAAAATATTTTACAAATGGCTTTTGATTTAAAAGAATACTTTAAAAAAGACTTTTTAGAAACTTCAGATTTTTCAGCAATAGAAAATTATTTTAATGAATTATATATAAATCAAAACATTGTATCTACTTTTTCAAAAGCAATTATAGATGAAGAAACCATTGCGGATTCTGCTTCTAGTAAATTACAAGACATTCGTAGAAGAAAAAGAAGAATTGAGCAAGATATTCGTTCTAAATTAAATGTAATTTTACACTCTTCTACATATTCAAAATATATTAGAGAAAATATAGTTACAATAAGAAATGGTCGTTTCGTTATTCCTGTAAAAGAAGAATATCGTAATAATGTAAAAGGATTTGTGCATGATGTTTCAAGTAGTGGTTCTACCGTATTTATTGAGCCAATAGCAGTTTTTGACTTAAATAATGAACTTTCTAATTTACATATAGAAGAAAGTTTAGAAATTGAGAGAATTTTACAAAATTTAAGTGGCATGTTATATCCATATACTAATGAATTGAAAAATGATGTTGAGCTTATCGGAAAACTTGATTTTATTTTTGCAAAAGCAACTTATTCTTTAGAGCTACATTGCACAACACCAGAAATCAACACAGAAAAATATATTGTTCTAAAAAATGCAAGACATCCACTTATAGACCAAACTAAAGTAGTTCCTACTTCTTTAGAACTAGGAAAGGATTTCTCTTGTTTAGTTATTACTGGTCCAAATACTGGTGGTAAAACTGTAACTTTAAAGACAATTGGATTGTTAACTGCAATGGCTTGTTCTGGTTTGAATATTCCAGCAGATGAACATTCTAGTATATATGTTTTTGATAACATTTTTGCAGACATAGGTGATGAACAAAGTATAAGTGAATCATTAAGTACATTTTCATCTCATATGACTAATATTGTAAGTATTACTAATTCAGCAACATCTGACAGTTTAATTCTTTTAGATGAATTAGGCTCTGGAACAGACCCTTTAGAAGGAGCAAATTTAGCAATTAGTATTTTGCAATATTTTGCTAAACTTGGTAGTATTACAGTTTCTACATCACACTATCAAGAATTAAAACAATATGCACTTGTAGATCCACATTTTAAAAATGCTAGTGTTGAGTTTGATATAGAAAACCTAAAACCAACATACAGACTTTTAGTTGGAGTTCCTGGTAAAAGTAATGCTTTTGCAATCAGTAGAAAGCTTGGCTTAAAAGAAGAAATTATATCACGAGCTTCTTCTATGATTAGCAAAGATACAATTAATTTAGAAGATTTACTAAAAAATATCTATGATATGCAGGCTAAAGTTGAAAATGAAAAAGAACAAATTTCTAAAAATCTAGAAGAAATTGAAACTTTAAAGAAAAATTTGAAACATCAAAATTCTGATGTATTAAATAAAGAAAAAGAATTGATTGCAAATGCAAAACAAGAAGCAAAGCAAATATTACTTGATGCTAAAGAAACAGCTAATTCAATAATAAAAGATATTTCTTCAAGTGCAAGTTCTTCACAAGCTAATAAACTAAGGAATAAGTTGAATGAACAAATCAATTCAATGAATGTTCCGGCTGATGAAATAAAAATATATCATCCTATTTCAAAGGAAAATATTAAGATTGGTACAAATGTATATGTAAGCAATTTGAATTCTGATGGAGTTGTATTAACAAATATCTCTAAAGATAATACTGTACAAGTTCAAGTTGGTGCAATGAAATTAAAGGTTGATATAAAGTATTTAGAAGAACCTCATAATTCATCTAAGCCAGCATCAGAAAAGAAATATAAAAAAGGTATTTCTTCAAAATCTCAATCTGTTAGCCCTGAAATTAATGTTTTAGGTTATACGGTTGATGAGGCTATTCCTGTTATTGATAAATATTTAGATGATTGTTTTATTGCAAAACTTTCTCCTGTTAGAATTATTCATGGAAAAGGTACTGGTGCCTTAAGAGAGGGAATTCATAGATTTTTGAAAAAAAATAAATATGTAGATTCTTTTAGACTTGGCACTTTTGGTGAAGGAGAAATGGGTGTTACTGTTGTAAGTTTAAAAATTTAAAATTTGCCACGGAGGCAAAATGACATTTGGTGCCGGTTCTCTTTTGCCATTTTGGCATTTGGTGCCGGTTCTCTTTTGTCATTTTGTCCCTGTGACAAATTATATTTCCATTTGACTTCCTAAAAATGTAGCTGCAGATTGTGCTACCTTTTTTTCTACTTCATTCATTTTTGTATTTGCTTCTTTTGATAATAATATTACTGTTCCTATTGTATCTCCATTAGATATTATTGGATATACTACTTGTGCATTATATTTTCTTTCATTATTATCATTCTTTGTAATTGGCATTGCTACATCACTATTGTCTTTACTTGTATATACTTCTTTATCTTCCATTAGTTGTTCTAATTCATCACTTATGTTCTGCTCTAAGAATTCTTTTTTGGCTCCTCCTGATACTGCTATTACAGTGTCTTTGTCTGTTATGCATGCTATGTGTCCTGTTGTTTTTGATAATGTTTCTGCATATCCTGTTGCAAATTCTGATAGTTCTCCTATTGGTGAATATTTTTTTAATATTACTTGTCCTTCTCTATCAGTAAATATTTCTAGAGGTTCACCTTCTTTAATTCTTAATGTTTTTCTTATTTCTTTTGGTATTACAACTCTACCTAAATCATCTATTCTTCTTACAACTCCAGTTGCTTTCATATTTTTCCTCCTTTTTGTTTTTCGTTCTAATCTTATTATGACAAAAAAGGAAAAAAATATACATTTTAAAATTTTTTTGTTTTTAAAAATTATTTGACAAAATACTTAATAGTATGTATAATAAATATAGGAAATAAACATATAGAAATGTATGTTGCCAATATATTAGCAAAACACTACATTGCCCTTCCAAAGCATAATGTAGTGTTTTTATTTATTCCTTATTTGTACACATTATGTATATAATCGTCAATAAGGCTACGTTTATAGTTATTGAAATCATAAATCCTATAATTAGGAATAGTAAAAATTCTACCATAAACACCACCTCACTCTCCCATAGCAAGTCGCTATGTAGTCAAGTGGCAACACACATTTGCTTTTTAGTTCATTTCCTATGATTTATACTATACTGTATTTTGATTTAAAAATCAATATAAATATCATTTTTTGTTTTTATTTTTCAATTGATTTTTTCTCTATATTATTGTATAATATAATTTACATGGGGATGTAATGGTTTCGACATTATATCTGAAGCATAAATAGCGAGTAGTGGATTCTCGTTGGCCACTTAAAAAACGAGAAATTTTAAATATAAACGCTGATAATAATAGAGAATTAGCATTTGCTGCTTAGTTTGCGGCAACGTCTGTTAGAATATCCCCACATATTCTAATAAGGCGCCATTTAGTGGGAAACAAAGCTGTTTGCGCTACGAAAACAGTGGGTATTTAGTAGATATATTTTTTAATCTTTTGTTTATTAATGATTAAAAAATGAATTTTAATAATAAACTGCACTCGGAGAAGTTTATGTGAATGGTATTATGGACAGGGGTTCGACTCCCCTCATCTCCACCAAATATAAAAAAATTTTCATATTTATGTAAAATAGTGTATAATAAAAGTGATATAGGTAAAAACCTGTGTCACTTTTCCTTTATTACTGATCAGAAAAAAGGAGGACATTACATTATTTGAAGGATCAAAAAATATGGAAACGTATACTTTACAAACTTGCAATTATATTTATGGTTTCTATATTAATTGCTTTCATTTTTGGCGTATTGCTCAATTTGGAGATATTTGCTTTCAAATATCACTGTTGCGTTTGGAGCATCTATACTCTTAAATGGAAACTGGTCTACTAATAACTAATACTCTAACCCAAAGGACACATGCAAATGCATGTGTCCTTTGGGTTAATTATGGAAAAGCAAAGAAATATCCGTCCAATTCAAAAAGATTTGGATATTTTTCTTCTATCTCTTCCAAACTTGAGAAATCCTTACCATATCCGCCAATAGGCTCAGTAGTCTTATTGTAAATCTGAAGTTCAAATTTTCCATCCGGTTTTTTCATAATGGCTGTAAAAGAAACATTTTCACTATTTACATCTTCTAGGAAATAATCTTTTGGATTAATTTGAAGTCCATCAACAGTCCAACACCGAAATTCTTATTCAAGGTCCATAGTCATTGCTTCTCTCAACTTAACATTCTCTTTGGTAAAATTAGACATAGCTGAATTCTCCTTTTTTCAAATTTGTCATTTGGTCAAACAACCAACTAAACATTTTTTATTATAACATAATGTATACTAAAAATCAATTATTCATTAATAGAGTTCTGTTCATTGCTCCAGATTTTTTGCATTTCAAATGCTGGGTCTGTTGTTTCACTTGAATGTGCAATAATATCAAAAACTTTTGGATCATCTATATAATATATATTTGCAATTTGTACATCATTATGCGGCATAACTGTCATTTTCCCCTTATTATTCTCCCAAATCCAGTTAATATCAATATTTTCATTTATATAATCTTTATAACATTTTTGAATACAACCAAATGGTTTGGATTCTTCATTTACATAAAACTTATCTGTTATTGTTTGATATAATGTTATAAACACATCTACTGAGCCATCATAATTTTCCTCGAAAATAGTTTGACACATTGAATAGTTAGATGTATTTACATTAGCAAAAATTGCTCCATCTTCCTGTTCTTCAATTGTAACTATACCTTCTTCATATTTCATCATAAAATCATCTTTAGTAAATATTCTCCAAATTACTAATCCTAAAATCAATGTTACAATTATTGCTAATATTATAGCTTTTAGTCTTTTTTTCTTCATTTTCTTAGAGAACTTTTTTAATACTTTTTCCTCGTCTATGTCTGAAACTTTAGTTTCATCTTTCATAATTTCATAATACTTTTTACATTCCTCACATTCTTCGAAATGTTCTTCTATTAATTTATTTGTTTCTTCAGAGCTAATTTTATCAATATATAATGGTAATAAATCTCTTATAACATTACAATTTGTTTTCATTTCAAATTCTCCTTTATTTTTAATTTTGAACGATAGTAAGTTACTCGTGCCCATTCTTCATTTTTATTGAAGATTTCCCCAATCTGCTTAAATGATAGTTCACAATATACCCTTAATGTAAATACTTCTTTGTATGGCTCTTTTAATTCATGTAATGCTTTTAGTATCTCAATATTACTCTCATTGTCAATTATCCTATCTATTATGCTTTGCTCATTATCTATTTCGTTTTCAAGTCCATCTAAATCATTAAATCTTTTCTTCTTTTTACATTCAGAATAATAGGTATTTTTGGCAATTTCACAAAGCCATGTAAACATTTTTTTATTAGCATCATATTTGTCAATATTTTTCAAGGCTTTAAAAAATGTTTCTTGGGCAATTTCTTCGGCAATATGTGATTCTTTCGTTATAGTAATAAGGTACTTATAAATACTTTTATAATATTTACAATAAATTTCTTCAAAATTAACATCCATAATATTTTCTCACTTATCCTCGTTCATAAGTATTACTTTTTGATTTGCATTTCGTTACAAGATTTTTTATAAATTTCTTGCAATATTTTCTAATTAGTAGTATAATAACTTTATGTAACCGTTATTAAACCATCAACAATTGAGGAGGCTAACTATGTTACATGAATTTTCCACTTTTGTTTTAGTCTTTATTTTCATCTTGCTTTCTGCGTTTTTTATCTTCTCTATGGTTGTTATAGGAATACCTTTAATATCTTTTTGGTCTAAAGGTGAAAAGGCTATTAAATTATTCTTATTTGTCTCACTCGCTAAGAAAGAAGCAAAAGAAAACAATTTTGGAGATGACGCAAGTATAACAAGTATAGAGTTTGAATATGGTCACAAAAAATACCGGTTCTCTAATTTCAATGAAGCATATAATTATATAGAGCAACTTGGAAACGAGGCTCTTGAAAGTTATGATAAGTTGAAATATCTAAATGATTATGATAAAGATTTTTTGGAGCTAAAAGGCAAACTTGAAAAAATCACATATGCAATAAGAAAATATCGTTGGCAAAACCAAAAGTAAAATTCAAAAAGGAGGTGGACATTGTCTATCTCCTTTTAATTTATTTTTATAAATTTACATTTCTTTTGAAATATAAAATTTCCAAATATACTTTTATAAATTTCTATAATTTTATCTATTGCATATTGGTCGCTTTTATGAACCTTATTTATTGGTAATAAATATGTTGAAAAAATAACATTAAATAAATCTATATCATATCCTAAGTATTGAAAACCTGATTTTTCATAAAATTTTATTCTTCTTTGCTTATTTCCATCTTGTTCATTATCATTTACTTTTTCAACTTCTATATATATTCCATCATAGTCATTATATGTTTCTTTTAAAAGATTTATAGCTTTACTTCCATATCCTTTACTTTGATTTTCAGGAAAAATTGCAAAATAATCTAATATAACATTTGAAATTCTTTAACATCTACCTTTTTTAATTCCATTCTTAAACTCCTTTTGCAATATGTTACTATTTATTGTTTGATGTGTCAATATATTTTATTCATAATAAAATATATTGGGTGATATTATGAAAGTTTTACAATTTGGTTCTACCGGTCCTATGGTAGAATTTTTACAGAATTTATTAAAAATTCTTGGCTTTTACAGAGGAAACATAGATGGAATTTTTGGAAATCAAACTCAATCTGCAGTTATTTCTTTTCAAAGAAACTTTGGCCTTTCTCCAGATGGAATTGTTGGCAAAAATACATGGAATGCATTATCTCCATATATTAATGGTGCATTAGGCTTTATTGTTCCAACTAATATAAGTTATAGTTCTGAAATTCTCAATATCAATTTATCTTCTTTAAAAAGATTGTATCCGTTTTTAGAGATTGGCTCTATAGGCACTAGTGTTTTAGGTAAAAATATTCCTTATATAAAAATCGGCCGTGGCCCAAAAGAAGTTTTCTATTCTGCTTCTTACCACGGCAATGAATGGATTACATCTCCATTACTTATGAAATTTATTGCTGATTATTGTTATTGCATTACTAATAATCTTCGAATTTTTGGATATTCTGCTATTCAATTATTTAACAATACTTCTATTTATGTAGTTCCTATGGTAAATCCTGATGGAGTTGATTTAGTTACAGGTGAAATTCCTGTTAATTCTACTTCTTATTTATCAGCAAAAAATATTTCTAACAACTATCCTTCTATTCCATTTCCTAGCGGTTGGAAAGCAAATATCAGAGGTGTGGACTTTTCTAACTTCCAGTATACCTTATTAATAAATCGCCTTGACTGGCGATTATTATGTTTGATTATCCTGT
>ERZ1643249.313-NODE-313-length-58851-cov-9.545632_pt1 | contig 58851 bp, 49 predicted proteins | sample MGYA00579263_ERZ1643249 | MGnify/ENA primary metagenome ERZ1643249 (study PRJEB29033, sample SAMEA4952264) | chicken gut metagenome | biome: Broiler Chicken; feature: Gastrointestinal Tract; material: Caecum | place: Ireland | collected 2018 | study: Broiler...
TTTTCTCATAAAAATATGCACCTCCAAAAGTGTCTAACTTTTGGGGTGCATATCAACGGTTCGTCGGGGCACCTACTTGTATTTATTTTTGCCGTCCGAACCCGAATCATAAAACAGGGGACTGCCTTGGGGCAGTCCCCTGTTTTACTCCTGTTTGTTGAGTTCGCGCAAAATGTTTTTCAGCGTTTCCAGGTGCAGTTTTTCGTCCAGGACGATGCGCGCAATGATCGCAGACACCTTTTCGTCTTTCAGCTTTCGTATCATCTCTTCATAGGTGTAAATCGCCTGCATCTCCCCCAAAATATCGTCCAGAATCATTTTCCGCACGTCGCTCGCATAAGACACCGCCCCCGTGCTGTAAAAATCGAATTTGCGGGGCGGGCAGGAGGTAAACACGGGCAACGCTCCCAACTGATACAGCAGCGATCCGAGCATCTCCAAATGGTGCATTTCCGCAACGGCAATGCGCTCCAACGTCTTTGCATACTCTTCCAGTCCCTGTTTTTGCAACACGATCGCCTGAAATACGTACTGCAAAATGGCGGTCATTTCGCTGCCGCGGTCCGCATAGGCGGGGGAGATCACGCGCACACTGTACGCATCCTCGCTGATCCCCGCCGTTTCGGGGTAGGGCAGATCTGCCTGCAATCCTTCCATCTTTTTCCCTCCGAAAGGTTTTTTTCTCATCCTATGCGCCCGCCCGCAAAAAGGTGACTTTGTGCAGGCGGCCTGTTTGCAAAATGCGCGGTAAATGACGTTCAAGGCAGAAAAAGGCCCCCTGACGGGCAGTCAGAGGGCCTTGGTATATTTGAACTGTGTGTTGCCCCTCCTGCGGCCGTAAACCGCCTTACAGGGCGCGAAAGGAGGAACTGTCGTTTCCCTGTCTTTTCGCCGTGTACGGACGCGTTATGCGGCCTCTGCGGGCGCTGTGGGGGGATCGGTAGGCTCGACGGGGAGAGCGGCGGCCAGCCGTTTGAATTCCCTTTTGCGGACGAAAACCAGGCAGATCGCGTGCGCGAGAATGGTGATCGCCCAGCTGATGGGGTAGGAGAGGTAGAGGTTGAACAGCGTTCGGTTGGCGGCAAAAAAGGTGTAGATATACACGATGCGCACGCCGCACACGCCGATAACGGACATCAGCATGGGCACCACCGAATGCCCCATGCCGCGCATACTGCCCACCAGCACTTCCATAATGCCGCACAGGCAGTAGGTGGTGCAGATCACGCTCATGCGTTCCAGTCCCAGGCGGATGACGTCGGGGGATTTCGTGTAAATGGAGAGAAGGAAAGACCCCGCAAAGTAGGCTCCGAAGCCCACCGCCAGCCCCAGCAGAACGACGACGATCAGGCTGTCAAAGAGGGTGACGTCTATATTTTTGCGGTTGCGCGCGCCGTAATTCTGGCCCGTAAAGGTCAGGCACGCCTGCGAAACGGCGTTCATGGTGGTGTAAACAAAGCCTTCTATATTGGAAGCCTCCGCATTGGCGGTGATCGCCACGTCCTTGAACGAGTTGATGGAGGACTGAATCACCACGTTGGAAAGGGAAAAGATGCAGCCCTGAATGCCCGCGGGCAGTCCGATGCGCACGATGTCGCCGAAGGCGTCCTTATAGATGCGCAGCTTTTTCAGATTGACGTGGCAATGCCCTTTCAGGCGGCACAGGTGGGTGAGCACGAGGGAAGAGGAGATCATCTGGGCGATGATGGTTCCCAGCGCCACGCCCGCCACGTCCATGCGGCAGACCACCACAAAAAAGATGTTCAGGCCCACGTTGGCAACTCCCGCCGCACACAAAAACAGCAGGGGAGTGCGCGAATCCCCGCGCGCGCGGCACAGGGAAGAGCCGAAATTGTACAGCAGGTTGAAGGGCATTCCCGCAAAATAGATCTGCAGATAAGTGGTGGAAAGGGGCAGAACGCTGTCCTGCGGAACGTCCATGGCGATCAGCATATACTTGGAACAGCACACGCCGAGCACTCCCACGATCACCCCGCCGATCAGCGCAAGCAGGATGGCGGTATGTACCACGCGGTCCAGCCGCTGTTCGTTTTCCGCGCCGATCCACCGCGCCGCCGCAGTACACGCCCCCACCGAAAGCCCCATAAACAGGTTGACCGTCAGATTGATCAGCGACCCCGTCGAGCCCACCGCGCCCGCCGATACGTCGCTGGCAAAATGCCCCAACACGATGATGTCGGACGCATTGTACAAAAGCTGTAAAATTCCCGTCAGCATGATGGGCAGGGAAAACAAAAATATTTTCCCCAAAAGCGGACGGGACGTCATGTCCAATTCTTTTTTTCTCGCTCTCTCTGCGTGCATGGCGCTTTCCTCGAAATTGATACCTGCCCATTCTATCACCAAGGCAGTTGATTGTCAACCTTTCTTACCGCCTTTTCCCGCCCTTCTTTTTCCCGAAAAATAAAAACTTTTCTATCCTTTCTCCCTTCCTTTTCCCTCTCTCTGTCTCCCGTTGGGGGAAAATTCTCCTCATTTGTTCCCGAAAAACAGGGAACGTTCCCTTTTTTTCGGCAAAGCGGAAAGTTTACCGCCCGCCGCGGAGTATTTTCCGCCCGACGGCGTCGAAAGGGACAGGAGTTTTAAAAGAAAACAAAATTGTTAGAGAAAAACAAGACGTTCAGCAGAAAGAAGAGGTGATGAAAACAAGTGGGGAATAGTGAAAAGAGAGGACAAAATCAAAAAATCCCCCGCCTGCTTTGGGCAGGCGGGAAAGATCCTTCCGTTATCTCGTTTTCTCACGGAAAAAGAGCACTTTGCCCCATAAATGAGCACCCTTCTTTTGAAAAAGTTTATAAAGCCGCTGAAAATTTTGACAAAGCAAAGCCCCCGACGGTGTCCGTCGGGGGCTTATTTTCAGTTTTTCAGGGTCAGTCCTGTTTGTCCTCGTCTTTTTTGACGTCGTTGGAGTTGCCGAGGAAGGTCCCGAAGAAGGGCTGGCGCTGGGACCGGGGCAGTCCGGATGCGCGCGGTTTGTCGTCGCGGCGCCTGTCGCCGCGGCGTCTGTCGTAGCCGCCCTTACCCTCTCTCTTTTCATAGCCTTCCTTTTTCTCGTACCCGTCCCTGCGGTCGGAGCGGTAGCGGGGCTTGTCGAAGCGGGGTTTTCCGCCGCGGCGTTCCCTGTCCGCACCCGGTTTCAAGTTGTTGGGGATGACCACGATGTAGCGGTTGGGTTCCTTGCCTTCGCTGGCCGTCTTGACTTCCGTGCTGTCCGCGAGGGTCGCATGGATGATGCGGCGCTCGTAGGGGGTCATGGGTTCGAGGGAGACCTTTCTGCCCAGGCGCACGGCCTTTTCCGCCAGTTTGTTGGCGAGCCTCTTGAGCGTCTGTTCGCGGTGTTCGCGGTACTGTTCGCAGTCGACGACCACGCGTTTATATTCCTCTCTGCCGATGTTGGCGACGGCGCCCGCAAGCACCTGCAGGGCATCCAGCACTTCGCCGCGGTGACCGATGAGCGCGTAGCTCTTGGGGGTGACGACGTTGATCACGGTGTGCTCGTCGTTTTCTTCCAGCTCCGTGGTGGCGGTCACGTCCAACAGCTTGAACATTCCCTCCAGAAAGTCCACGGCGCGTTCGCCGTCCGTGCGCTTGCGCGAGATCTTGACGCGCGCGGGGATGCCGCGGCTTAAAAATCCGCCTTTTTTGCCTTCGTCCAACACGGTGACGTCTGCCTTGTCGCGTTCCAGACCCATGGTTTTCAGCCCTGTTTCCACGGCCTCTTCCACCGTTTTTCCGCTGAATTCATACTCCGTCATTGTTTTTTCCCTCCGTTCCGCGTGTCGCTGTTCTTTTTTGCCGCCTGCGGAATTCTCTTGTTATATTTTTCCTGAATTTCCCGTTCCTCGATCTTCGCGAACTTTCTGTCGATAAAGAAGTTGATGATCAAAGTGGATGCGATGCCGTACAAGCTGCTGACGATCATGTAAATGGAGAACGCCGCGCTGTACGCAAATGCGAAGATACCGAACATGACGGGCATGACGATCATCATGATCTTCTGCGTCTTGGCGCCGCGCCCGTCCGCCGTCTGCAGCTCGTTCTGCGCCTTCTGGCTCTTCATGAGAATGAACTGCGAGAGGAACATCGAACCGATGGAAATGACGATCAGGATAAAGTATCCGTTTGCCGCGCTCTTTTCGGCGGCGAGGTTTTTGGTGATCTCGTCGAACGTCTCCTGCGGCACGCCCGGTTCTTTCTGAACGGGGTGGGTGTAGGAGGTATCCGACAGCCAGATATTCTTGATCCAGAGGAAGTGCGAGTTTTCCGCCTGGTACTGTTTTTCCGCGGCGTTTCTGCCGAGGATCTTCAAAGCGAGCACCGCCTGCGAATCGGCGTCCATGTCCTTGCCTTCTTCGCTCTCTTTCGCCTGCTGCAGGGCGGCGAGGAACGCCTCGTCCTTGCTTTCGCTCACCTTTGCGGAGATCACTTCATAGCTGACGGACGCGGCGGAAACGTCTGCCCAGACGCCCTCGTCCTGGTAGTTTGTTCCCTCGTCTAAAACCTGCGTTTTGGTGATGACGACGCGCAGGAGCTTGTCCTGCTGTTCGTACGTTTCCCTGCGGGTGCAGGTGAATTTTCCCTTGGAATTGTTTTTGTCGTCGATGATATATTCCACGTTTTCCGCATCCGCGCTCTCGACGTCGGGCGCATAGGCGACGACCGCCCCGTTGTATTTGGCCGCCATTTTGCGGTACACGTCCACGTTGGTGTAGGCGGAATAATCGGAAAACGCTCCCAAAACGATCATGAAGATGACCAGCGTCACGATCATGGGCAAGCAGGCGCCCAGCATCGAGTAGCCGTTTTTCTTGTACATCTCCATCATTTTGGCGTTGTACGCGTTCTGGTCGTTGGCGTATTGTTTTTGCAGTTTTTCCAGCTGCGGCCGCATTTTCTCCATTTTCAGGCTGTTTTTGCGCATGGAGGACTTGGAATAAATATCCAGCGGCAGGGTGATGACTTTCAGGATCAGTGTAAAGAGGATGATCCCCAGCCCCACGTTCGGCACGATCTCGACGATCCACTTGATGATATTGCCGAGAAAGTTCAGCCCCGAACCGAAGGCAGTTTCCGGGAGTGTGATGATCGCATCCAATAAATTCAACATGACTTCAATCCAAAAATTTTATTTCAGTACAGCCAGCGCACCTTAAAGTAGTTTTCCGGGACGGGGTCGTACCCGCCTTTGGAAAAAGGATTGCAGCGGAGGATCCGCCAGCACCCGAGGAGAATGCCCACGATCACGCCGTGGTTGTTGATGGCTTCCAGCATATACTGCGAGCAGGTAGGGCGGTACAGGCAAGTCCTGTGCGAAAAATATTTCTGGTAAAACACGATGGCGTGCATACACAGCATTTTCAGGTACGGTTTCAGCACCGTCCTGCGCAGCCGTTTCCAGGCCGCGCGCAAAGATCCTGCGTTCAAAGGAGTCCCTCCCGTTTCAGGGCGATGCGCAGGCTCTTTTCAAAGCCTGCCAGGGTATATTCCTCCGCCTGTCTGGGCAGGAGGATACAGGCGTAACTGCCTTTCAGCCGGGGGCATACCTTGCGGAACGCCTCCCGCAGCAGCCGCTTGATGCGGTTGCGCTTTACGCTTTTGCCGTGCTTTTTGCTGACGCAAACGCCCAGCATCGTCTGCTTCGCGGGCATATACAATAGAATTAAAGCAGGGGAAAAAGACTTTTTTCCCCTTGAAAACAATTTCTGAAAATCGTTGTTTTTCTTTAATCTGCTATACACGTCGCACCTTGCGCCCGTCTGTTATGCGCTGAGCTTCTTTCTGCCTTTGTTTCTCCTTCTCTTGAGCGTGTTGCGCCCGCCCTGCGTCTTCATCCTCTGACGGAATCCGTGAACCTTGCTTCTCTGTCTCTTTTTCGGCTGATATGTTCTTTTCATTTTTCCGATTTTACTCCTATTTTAAAATTATTTTTTTTCATTATACATAAAAATTCGTGCTTCTGTCAACCGTTTTTAGGCGGAAGTACGCACGGGAAGTATCAAATACAGGTAAGAATCCCCCTCCACGGGCGTCATCACGCAGGGAGAGAGGGCTCCGTTGAACCCGATCATCACTTTTTCGTCCGACGCGGCGTTGAGGCATTCGGTCAGATACTTGCAGTTGAGGGAGATGAGCACGTCTTTGCCGGAAAGTTCCGCCTTCACTTCCTCGTTGACGCTGCCGATGCTGGTGTTGGAGGAGACGCCGATGCCGCCTTCGTGCACGTCCAGCGTGACGATGCTGTTTTTGTCCGTGCGGGCGAGCACCGCGGCGCGCTCCGCGCTCTCGTCCAGCGCGTTTTTGTCCACGACCGTCCTGCTTGTAAAGTCGCGGGGCACGATGTTGGAAACGTTGACAAATTCGCCCTCGTACAGGCGGCTGGTGAGCACGGTGTCGTCGATGCTGACCATCAGCATATTTTTCTGAACGAAGATGTCGATGCGGTCCTCGTCCGAGCCCAGCATCCTGCCGATCTCGTTGAGCGTCCTTCCGGGGCAGATGATGGAAAATTCGCCGTGCAGGGAGAGGATCTCCTTTTTGCAGACCGCCATGCGGTATCCGTCCAGGGCGGTGAACACCGCGCTGCCGTTTTCCGCTTTGATCAGCACCCCTTTGAGGATGGGTCGGGAATCGTCCTGCGCGCAGCAGAACGTGGTCTTTGCGATCAGCTCTTTCAGGTCTTTTGCGAGGAGTTCCATGCGGTTTTCGCCGATGTTCGCCTCAATGGCGGGGAAATCGTCGGGGTTGAGCATCTGCATGGAGCTCTCGCTGTCCGCATAGATGATCTGCACGCAGTCCTTTTCCGTGGCGAGGGTGATCTGCTCGTTTTCCAGTTTCTTGATAAAGTCGGCAAAAAATTTGCCGGGAACGCACACGGCGCCCTCTTCCAGCACTTCCGCGCGCATTTTGCGGCGGATGGAAATTTCCCCGTCCGTGGCGATCAGCGTGATCCCGTCGTTTTCCGCCGTGATCTTCACGCATTCGAGTATGGGATTGGTCGTCTTGGTGCTGCACGCCTTCGCAACTTTCAAAAGCGCGTCCGAAAGATCCAACCCTTCACAGATGATCTTCATAGCTTTCCTCCGTTCTGCTCTTTTGCAGCTTTTTTGCGCTCTCTGCGCCCCTGCCGCATAGAATCTCTATAACAGTTATTTTTTTATATGGTAGAAATAGTAATAGGGTGTGTGGATATGTGTATAACCCGCCCTTCTCCTCTCTTTTCACAGGATCGCTTTTATTATATAGGAAACGCGGGCAAAAAGCAAGGAGATTTCGGGCAAAATGGTGTGGATAACCTCAACTTTTTTTGTGGAAGAGTTTGTTGGCAAAAGGTGGATGAGTGGACAACTTGTCCCCGCTTCCCGCCCGCAAAGAGAAAGTTTTCCATCCTCGCGGCGGAAAAAAGGGGAGTTGTCAAGAATTGCACGGCAAGTTATCCACACTTATCCACAATGTCCACAGCCAAAAAAACAAATGTTTGAAATATTTTTGGCGCGAAGCATTTACATTTGCAAAAAGATATGATATAATCAAACCATGCAGACGTATCTCGAGCTGACGGAGACGGGCGAAACGGGCGAAAAATTTGCCGCGTTTTACGATCTGCTCAGCGACTACAACGAAAAAGTGAATCTCACCCGCATCACGGACAAACGGGATTGCGTCGTCAAGCACTTTCTGGACAGCCTGGCGGGGGAAAAGTATTTCCCGCAGGGCGCAAACTGCGCGGAAGTGGGTTCGGGAGGGGGCTTCCCCTCGGTGCCTCTGCTCATCGCAAGGCCGGATCTTTCGTTCACGCTGTTTGAATCGGTGGAGAAAAAATGCGTCTTTCTGCGGCTCGCCGTGCGCGAGCTGGGCCTCAACGCGCGCGTGGAGTGTATGCGTGCGGAGGACGCGGGGAAGGACGCGCGCTTCCGCGAAAAGTTCGATGTCTGCTGCGCCCGCGCGGTGGCCCGGCTGAACACCCTCTGCGAATACTGTCTGCCCCTCGTGCGCACGGGCGGCAGGTTCGTGGCGTACAAGGGTTCTTCGGGAGAAGAGGAAGCGGAGGAATGCGCGCACGCGCTTTCCGTTCTCGGCGCAAAGGAATGCGCCCGCGAACGGTTTTCCCTGCCCGACGGGGCGGGCGAAAGAGTCTTGTTTGTGGCGGAAAAAGTTTCCCATACGCCCGCGGCGTACCCGCGCGGCAACGGGAAAGAACGCAGCCGCCCCCTGTAAGGAGAGAAAATGTTTGATTGGCTGAAATCGCTCAGCGGGCTGGAAATAGCCTACTTTATCATCGCGTGCATCGGCACCGTCGCCCTGCTCATCCAGATCGTCATGATGCTCATAGGAGCGGGCGGTGAGGCGGACGCCGATTTCGATACGGACACGGACGGCGACGGATCGTTGGATACGCATACCGATACGGGCGTGTCCCTGTTTACCGTCAAGGGTCTGACCGCCTTCTTTGCCATCGGCGGCTGGACGGGTATGCTCATGCTCTCCTACAACGTCGGCGTGGCCATCACCGTTCCCGTCTCCGTGGTCGCGGGGCTGGCCGCCTACTTTATCGTGTGGGCGCTCATCCGCCTCGTGCTCAAACTGCAGGAGGACGGCACCCTCAACTACGCTTCCGCCATCGGGCAGACGGCCACCGTGTACGTCAGCATTCCCGCAAGCCGTACGGGCAGGGGCAAGATCACCCTCGTTTTGCAGGGCAGGTACACCGAACTGGACGCCGTCACCGACGAAACGGAGCGCATCCCCGTCGACTGCGCCGTGGAGATCACCGAACAGGCGGGCGACGCCTTTGTCGTGCGCAAAAAGGCCTGACCGTATTTGAAGGGTACGTCGGGCAGAAATCGGGCTGCGGCTCCCGTATGCAGGGGGGCGCGTCCCTGAATCCTTGCTTTAAAAAAACGGGCCTTTTCTTTCGCGGAAACGCCCTGTCATAAAAACAACGGAACGTAAATAAAAAAATCAAACCAAGAGAGGGAAAAAGTTATGCAACCCTGGATCATCGTTCTCATCATCGTGGCAGTGCTCGTACTGTTCATGATCTTTCTGATGGTGCTCACGCGCTACAAAAAATGCCCGCCCAACAAGATCATGGTCATTTACGGTAAAGTGGGCACGGACAAGGCGGGCAACAACCGCTCCGCCAAGTGTATCCACGGCGGCGCGGCGTTTATCTGGCCGCTCGTGCAGTCGTACACCTATCTCGACCTCACGCCGCTCTCCATTTCCGTCGACCTCAAAAGCGCGCTCTCCCGCCAGAACATCCGCATCGACGTGCCTTCCATCTTCACCGTCGGTATTTCTACCGAACCCACGGTCATGGAAAACGCCGCCGAAAGGCTGCACAATCTGAAAATGACGGAGATCGCCGAGCTTGCCAAGGACATCATCTTCGGTCAGCTGCGTCTGGTCATCGCCACCATGAACATCGAGGAGATCAACACCGACCGCGACAAATTCCTCGAAGCCATTTCGCGCAACGTGGAAGGGGAGCTGAAAAAGATCGGTCTGCGCCTGATCAACGTCAACGTCACCGACATTTCGGACGAATCGGGCTACATCATCGCCCTCGGCAAGGAAGCGGCGGCAAAGGCGATCAACGACGCAAAAATTTCCGTCGCGGAAGCCAACAAGATCGGTTCCATCGGCGAGGCGAACGCCAAGCGCGAGGAGCGCGTGCGCGTAGCCGAAGCGGACAGCGAAGCCATCAAGGGCGAAAACAAGGCAAAGGCGGAAATCGCCAAAGCGCAGGCGGAACTGCGCGAAAAGGAAGCGGAAGCGCTCAAACTCGCCGTCACGGCCGAAAAGGTGCAGGCGGCAAAGGCGCTGGAAGAATCGTACGCCGCCGAACAGCAGGCGGAAGTTTCGCGTGCCGCCAAGGAAAAGGCCACGCAGGAAGCGGACGTCATCGTCAAATCGGAGATCGAAAAGAGACAGATGGAGATCGCCGCGGACGCGGAAGCGGAACAGATGCGCCGCAGGGCCGCCGGTGAAGCGGACGCCATCTATGCCAAAATGGAGGCGGAAGCGCGCGGTATCCGCGAAAAGCTCTCCAAACAGGCGGAAGGTATGCAAAACCTCGTCAAGGCCGCGGGCGGCATCGCCGACGACGCCGTGCGCCTGATCATCGCCGACAAACTCGAACAGATCGTCGCTGAACAGGTGGAAGCCATCAAAAACGTCAAGATCGACAAAGTCACCGTCTGGGACGGCGGCGAAGGCAAGGACGGCAAGACGGCTACGGCGGGCTTTCTCAGCGGACTTTTAAAGAGCCTGCCCCCGCTGGAAGAAATGTACAACATGGCGGGCCTGTCCCTGCCCAAAATCGTTTCGCCCCAAAAAGAGCAGACGGTCGCGGAAAAAGAGGACAAACCCGAACCCAAACCCGACAAAAAAGCGTAATTCGCTTTTAATAAAAATAAGTGAGGGAAAATAGGATGACAGCGTGCGCCCTTACGGGTCACAGAGAATTGGACAAGGACTTTACGTCCGAAGTGCTCAGAAAACAGCTTTACGATCTTGTGGAACGTGGTGTTACCACCTTCTATTGCGGCATGGCGATCGGGTTCGACCTGCTCTGCGCGCGGGAAATTCTGGAAATCAAAAAATATTTCCCCGTACGCCTGGTGGCGTGCGTTCCCTGCGCCGATCAGGCCAAAAAATTTTCCGCGTACTGGAGGAACGTCTACAACATGATCCTCCCCCGTGCGGATGAAAAAATCGTCCTGCATCCTACCTACATCAGCGGATGTATGTTCGAGCGCAACCGCTACATGGTCGACCGCGCCGACGTGCTGTACGCCTACTGCAACGACAACAGGGGCGGCTCCGCGTACACGGTAGATTACGCGCGGCAGAAGGGGATCCCCGTTCTGCACTACGGCAGGGAGATCCTGTTTTAACTCCCGCATCTTCGCGGCAGGGGATTTCCGCTTAAAAACGCAAACAACTTTGCGGCAGGGGATTTCCGCTGAAACAACTCAAAAAAAGGGACGCGCACAAAAGTGCGCGTCCCTTTTTTCTTGTTTTTTGCGTACGTTGCCCTGTTTTTCTTGCAAAAAGTCTTTTTCCGTATTCGGCTTTTGCGGAAAGCTCTTTCGGCTGTTCGGCAAAAATCTTTCGGCCGTTTGTGGTTCGGGCGGCATTGCGCCCGAATTTTAAAAAGAATCGTTTGCCGCAGGCAGGCAAGGCGGGCATTGCAAGGAAAGGCATCCTGCCTTTTTCTGTTCCTGCCTTTTCCTGCGGCGTTTTCGCTTCTCTTTTTCTGTTTCTGCCTTATCCGCCTGCCTTATCCGCCCGATTTTTCGCCTGCCTTATCCGCCTGCCTTTTCCTTCGCCGTTTTTTCGCCCGATTTTTCCCGCGCCGAAAATTTTTCAAAATTTTGGAAACTATGGTTAACAATTTGCTTGACAACGGCATAAATTGGTGGTAAAGTAATAACCGTTAACAAAGGTTAATTTTTGGAGGATCGGAAAATGCCCTTGCCGCTCGCCCCCGTGGGGGAACAGCTCACCGTCAAAAAAGTGCTCGCCGCGCAGGAGCAGAGGCGGCATCTGGAAAGTTTAGGGATCGCCGCGGGCTCGTCGTTGAGCCTTTTGTCCGCCGCGGGCGGAAACGTCATCGTCAAGGTGCGCGCCTCCCGCCTGGCGCTGGATAAGGGCCTCGCCATGAAGATCATCGTATAAAATTTTAAAAATCGGCAAAAACTCCGATGAAAGCGTCGGATTTTGAATACAATAAAAAAAGAGGATGTTATGGAAAAGAAACTCAGCGAGTTTTCACCCGGCGAGCGGGGCGTTGTGCGCCGCATCGACGGGGAAGGCAGGGTTCGCCGCCGCATTTTTGACATGGGCGTGACGGCGGGCGCGGAAGTTGTCATGCGCAAGGCGGCGCCGCTGGGCGATCCCGTGGAAGTCACCGTGCGCGGCTACGAACTCACCCTTCGCAAGAGCGAAGCGGCCTGCGTTGCCATGGAGGTGAAGTCCAATGATTAAAATCGCCCTGGCGGGCAATCCCAACAGCGGAAAAACCACTCTGTTCAACGCGCTCACGGGCAGTACGGCGCACGTCGGAAACTGGCCGGGCGTCACCGTCGACAAGCGGGAAGGAACTTACAAAAAGGGGAGCGTCCCCATCGGCGTGGTCGACCTTCCGGGGATCTATTCTCTCTCCCCGTACACCCCCGAGGAGATGATCGCGCGCACCTATCTGTTGGAGGAAACGCCCGATTGCATCGTCAACATCGTGGACGTCACCAATCTGGAGCGCAACCTGTACCTCACCACCCAGCTGCTGGAACTGGACGTTCCCGTGGTGGTGGCCCTGAATATGACGGACGTTCTCAAAAAACGCGGCGATTTCGTGGACGCGGAAAAGCTTGCCAAAGAGTTGGGCGTTCCCGTCCTTCCCATTTCCGCCCTGCGGGAGGAAGGCATCCGCGAGCTCATGCAGGCGGTGTACAGGGCGTCGCAGAAAAAGCGCGCGGGAACCAGCGTTCTGGCGGAGTCCTCTCTTTCCCATCTTATCGGCGACGTCACCATCGCCCTGCGCGGCAAGGGGGTGGAACACCCTCTCTTTCACGCGGTCAAGCTGGCGGAAGGGGACGAGCCGGAAGTCAAGGCGCACCCGCAGGAAATGCAGACGGTCGAGGCGTTCAAAAAGCAGTGCACGGACGACTTTGAAGGGGACTTCGAGGCGCTCATCGCGGACGCGCGGTACAGGTACATAACGGCACACTTTTCCGCGGCGCAGCGCGCACAGAGCGGCAAAAAGCAGACGGGTTCGGACAGGGCGGACCGCATTCTCACCCACCGCATCTGGGGCATTCCCATCTTTCTCGTCGTTCTGTTTGCCATCTTTCACTTCACCTTCGGGGAGGACTTCCTCTACCTGAACGCCATTTTCAAGATAGGGTTCGACGTGGAAACGGGAAATGATATTCTCAATTCCTTTGTCGCCGTCTTTTTCTCCTCGGCGGGCGTCTCCTCTCCGGGCGTCATACTTTTCAATCTGATGGATTTTGTCTGTTCCCTCGCGGGAGACGGCATTGCAAACGGCGTTTCCGCGGCAGGTGCCGCCGCATGGGCGCAGGGGCTCATCAATGAGGGCATCTGGGGCGGCGTTGCGGGCGTTCTGTCCTTTATTCCGCAGATCTTGTTCCTGTTTTTGCTTCTCTCCATTTTGGAAGATTCGGGGTACATGGCGCGCGTGGCGTTTATTTCCGACCGCGCTTTCCGCAAATTCGGGCTTTCGGGCAGGGCGTTCATTCCCATGATCATGGGCTTCGGATGTTCCGTTCCCGCCGTCATCAACACGCGCACCCTCGCCGACGAGAAAGAGCGCACCATGACCAACCGCGTCATTCCTTTCTTTACCTGCGGCGCCAAGGCGCCCATTCTCGCCGCCGTCTGCGGCGCCATCGCCTCGCGGTACGCGGGGGTCAATGCCGATCTGCTCGTGTTCGCGCTGTATCTGTTCGGCATGGCCATGGCGGTGCTTACCGTCGCCCTCATGCGCCAGACCACCATGAAAGGGGAAGTGGCTCCCTTCATCATGGAACTTCCGTCTTACCACCTGCCGCAGCTGCGCAGTCTGATGGTGCATTTGTGGGATAAACTCAAACACTACGTCAAAAAAGCGTTCACCATCATCGTTGCAAGCTCAGTCGTCATCTGGTTCTTGTCCAACTTTGCCTGGAACTGGCAGATGGTCCCCATTCAGGAATCCATTCTCTACGACATCGGCGCCTTCGTGCAGTGGCTCTGCACTCCCATGGGCTTCGGTTCCCAGCTGGGAAGGTTCGGCTGGGTGTTCGTGGTGGCGGCGGTCACGGGGCTGATCGCCAAGGAAAACGTCATTTCCACCTTCTACGTGCTTGCCCCCGCCATCGGCGCCCTCATCCCCGGTTGGGACGACGGCGAAAGCGGCATCGGCCCCGTCGTCGCGCTCATGGAAGCCACGGGCATCACCTGGCAGGCGCTCATCGCGTTTACCGTGTTCAATATGCTCACCATTCCCTGCTTTGCGGCGGCCGCCACCGTCAGGGGCGAAACGCCCAAGGGGAAATTCCGCTACACGCTCGCGTTCTGGATGCTCACGTCCTATCTCACCGCGACGGCCGTGTACGTCGTGCTCAGCTGGTGGTGGACGGTGTTCATCCTGCTCGCACTCATCGCGCTGTTTGTCGCCCTTCTCGTGCTGCGCGGCCGCAGGGCCGCCTGCCGCTGCGGCAGATGCGGCGCAAAAAACTGATTTTGTCAAAAAAAGGAGGAACCGTATGCAGTTTTTACTGCTCTCCGCAACGGGAACCATCGTTTCCGTGGTCATCGCCGTGCTGGCGGTGGGGCTGGTCGCTTTCGGGATCGGGTACCAGATCTGGTGCAAGAAAAAGGGAAAAAGCAGCTGCGGCTGCGATTGCTCTTCCTGCGGCGGCTGCTGCCACACCCGCAAAAAAAAGGAAAAATAACCCCAAAAGCGCCGCTTTTTAAAGGAAATTTTTGCAAAACCCCGACTTGAAAAAGTCGGGGTTTCTTTTGCCCGCAACTTGCTTTCTGCAGTAACCTGTAATATAATAGATTTGCAGATCTCAACAGGGGGAAAGTATGTTCAAATCGATACAGTCGGAACAGGATATAAAAGAGTTTCTCGCTCAGACAAATTATTTGCATGACGGCTATCTTCTCGCCGTTCAATACGCCAACAACGGGATCTCCGTAAACAAAGACGAATATTCTTTTGATTTTGAAAAAACAAAGCTGATCCTTCGGATCATGGTGACAAGTATTTTTGATAAGGTGATCGAAATTGAATTTGAAGGGCTCTCTGAATGGCAGATACGCGACGATCAACGCGACATCCTCAATACCGCTGTCTTTTTTGACGAAAGCCATCGGATCGTATGGACAGACGATACGTATATCAATCTGGAATATCTGAAAAACACCTCGTACGTCATTGCGCAGTCAATGAAATGGAGAACGGCAGAGTGAGAAATTGTGACGGCCGAAAGGTTTCTGCCGTGTCGGTACGGCTTGCCGATGATTTCGGCGTGACATTGGATTGCCTTCTCGGCAGGACGGAAGAATAACCGACAAGGGCGCAGAGAATTTCTCTGCGCCCTTGTTTTCAATATATTTTTTCATAAAATAATAACCGTTGCAGGATCCCTGCGTTTCGCCTTTCAAGGGCTGTCGGTTAAATTGATTTTCTTTGAAGCGAGGTAAAGAAGTTTATCAGGGCTTCTTTGCCTGTAAAGCCGCTCTTCATCTTTCTGTTCCACCAGGCGCAGGTCGGATGAACGGTTGCAAAGATCTTGTCCGCATCGTAAGTTTCATTCTGCCGGTTAAAAGCATTGTACGCTTCGGTCGATAAAAAGACGATTTTATCGGGTTTCAGAATTTCTGCCACAGAGAGAAAAACTTCGTTGGAAATTTTTTCTGTTTTGTCCCATATTTCCGAGGACAGCGGATGAACTTTGTTTGTTTCGTTGTTAAAGATCAGCAGGCTTTTCCAAAGGGAGATCCGCTTATAGAGTGCCGGCATCTGAAAATAATTCATATAGGCAAACGAATCAAAGAGACTGCGGATCTCTTCCTTGCTTTGGTATTTTCCATGAAGAAAACAGTCGTTATAAACTTTGCAGGGTTCTCTGAAAAGGGAATAGGAGCGCACCGAATCCCCAGACATAAAATTGTGTATTGTGCCGCGGGTGGTATACCAGCTTATATCGTTGATGAGCGGGGGGTTTTCGCTCCACCAATCGTTTAACAGGCTTTCCCTCGTAATTTGCGGCAGGGGGTTTTCAACGTAGTGACTTTCCCCGACAAGCAGCATTCTGATCCCCGCCTCGTTCTCGGTGTAGTTTTCCCCGATAAAAGGTTTCAGGAAAGGGTGCGACTGAAAAAAATCCATCTGTTTCAGTTGTTCTTCAAAAGAAGTGTTGCTCATCTGTTTTCCTCCTCATAGGTTATATTATTTCTTGAAGGCCTGATTTTCCGAAAAACGTTTTCGGGCAAAGGGTCGCAGAAGTTTTTTCATGGCAACGTGCGGGCAGTTTTCTTCCGAAAAGGGTTCGCCCTCGGCGGTGTAGCCGCACTTTTCGTAAAATGCCTGCGCGCGCGTCTGCGCGTGCAGGGTGCAGCAATCGCCGCCCCGTTCGAGAATGCGCTTCTCCGCGGCGCGCATGAGAAGTTTTCCGCACCCCATGCCGCGGAAGGTTCTCTCCACCGCCACCCGCCCGATGTGCCAGCCCTCTCTTTCAAAAAGGCGGCAGGTACCTGCGGGTCTCTGTCCGAAAAAGAGCAGGACGTGCTCGGCTTTCTTGTCCGTTTCGTCAAATTCTTCGCAAAAACCCTGTTCGCGGACAAACACCCTTTCGCGGATGGCTTTTGCCTCTTCGGGCAGGTCGGGATACACTTTTGCGGAAAAACCGCACCCCAGCCGCGCGGCAAGGTCAACGGCAATTTCTTCCGCGCTCTTCCCGTCCGTTGCTATCTTTTCGGGAAAGCCCGCATAGTGCGCCGCGCGCTCTTCGCTGCGCGAAAAGATGCCGCCGTCGCGTATCCCCGCGGAAACGTCCCTGCGCAGGCGGGCAAAGAGCTCTTCTTTTTCGCAGGTCAGCGTAAAGATGCGGAAGGTAAACTCCCCGTGCAGGCGGGAGAGAATGTCCTGCACGATCTCCTTCTCGTGCATCACCCAGCAAAAGAGAATGTTTTCAAACAGTCCGCTCTGCAAAAAGTTATTGAGGAGATCGGCAATGTTCTTTAAAATGAGGGCACGGTGCGCCTCGGTGTTATAAAAGGGGGTCGCCGCAAGGCAGGTATCGCCGTCCAGAAAGACGTTTTCGGGCAGGATCTTTGCAAGTTCGCGGCAGACGCTCGTCTTGCCGACGCCCATCGTCCCGTTGACAAAAATGAGGTTCATTTTCAAAAGAGGTGCGGACAAATCCGCAAGGTCTCCGCAAGGCGCGGCGGCGCAGTTTTTGCACAACGTCTCCACTTTTTTGTGCAAAAAGAGCAGGGAAAAAGCGGTCTTTGGCAAAGCCAAAGGCCGCTTGCATTTACAGGCTTTCCAGATAGAGGGAAGCATTCGTCGCCGCGACGGCGCCGTCGCCCACGGCGGTAGAAACCTGGCGCACCGCCTTGGTGCGGCAGTCGCCCGCCACAAACACGCCCTCCGTCTTTGTCTTGCAGCTCTCGTCCGCGAGGATGTAGCCGTTTTTGTCCAGATCGGCAACGTTTGCAAACGCGGCGTTGTCGGGCACCTGCCCGATGGCGATAAACACGGCGGGAATGTCCTGGCGGCACACGTTGCCGTCCTTGTCCGTGTATTCGATGGCTTTCAGCTCGTCCTCGCCGAGAAAGTCCACCACGTTGGTGTTGGGGCGCACCTCGATGTTTTCCTTGGCGCGCAGCGCCTTGACAAGGCTCGCGTCCCCGAAAAATTTGTCAAATAAAGTATAGACGTACACCTTTTTGCAGTACCCCGAAAGCAGGAGGGCGTATTGCAGGGCGGTGTTGGCGTCGCCGACGACGGCAACTTCCTGCCCCTTGTAAAAGGGGCCGTCGCACACGGCGCAGTAGTACACGCCCTTGCCCACGAGGTCTTCGCGGTCGTGCTTGGTTTTCAGGTGCTTGTGTTTTACGCCCGCGGCGATGATCACGCTCTTTGCGGCGTACTCGTTGTACTCGGTCTTGACGAGGAAGGTCTTGTCCGCCTGTTTTTCGATACGGACGGCCTTTTCTATTTCCACGTCGGCGCCCAGCGCCGTGATCTGTTCAAACAGATTGTCGGCGAACTGTTCGCCGCTGATCTCCTTGATGGAGGGGTAATTTTCCAGTCGGGGGGAAGTGGCGATCTGTCCGCCCAGGCTGTCGCCTTCCAGCACGAGCACGGATTTTCCGTTGCGCAAAGCGTAGAGCGCGGAGGTCATGCCTGCCGCGCCCGCTCCTATCACGATGATGTCAAACATGATCAGCAGATGCTCTCGATGTATTTTCTGATCTCGCTGGCGTTGTCGTACGTCCTGAACCCGTCGCCGTCGGGAACCAGCAGGGAAGGCGCCTTTTTCACGCCGTACTTGCGGGTGAGGTCGGCATTTTCCTCGGCGTTCACCGTCTTATATTTTACGCCCGCCTTGTCCAGCATCATTTTGCTGGTCTTGCAGTTGGGGCAGCCGTTGCGGGTGAACAGCACGGGTCCGTCCAGCGCGGGAGCCGCGCACGCCGCCGCGGCAAGGCCCTGTTCCTGTTCGTGCTTGTGGCCCTTGAGCGTCGAATGCGCAATGTCGTACACCTTTCTGTCCTTGAACTCCTGCGCCTTGCCGTCGTTCCAGTTCTGGACGGGGCGGTAGTAGCCGGTGATGCGGCTGTACACTTCCGTCTTCTGACCGCAGTGCGGGCAGGTGAACTGTTCGCCCGCGAGGTAGCCGTGGTCCTTGCAGATGGAATAGGTCGGCGAGAGGGTGTAGTAAGGCAGTCTGTAGTTGTCCGCGATCTTTTTGACGAGGGAAGCCGCGGCTTTCCAGTCGGGCAGCTTTTCGCCGAGGAAGGCGTGGAACACCGTTCCCGAGGTGTAGAGGGTCTGCAGATCGTCCTGAATGTCCAGCGCGTCGAAGATGTCCTCGGTGTAGCCGACGGGCAGGTGCGAGCTGTTGGTGTAGTAGGGGGTGCCGTGTTCGTTTGCCGTGATGATGTCGGGGAATTGCTCCTTATCGTGCTTGGCAAAGCGGTAGGTGGTGGATTCTGCGGGGGTCGCCTCGAGGTTGTACAGATCTCCGTACATTTCCTGGTAATCGGAGAGGCGTTCGCGCATATGGTTGAGCACGCGTTTGGTGAACTCCTGCGCCTCGGGGTGGGTCATATCCTTGCGGATCCAGCAGGCGTTGAGTGCCGCTTCGTTCATGCCCACGAGTCCGATGGTGGAGAAGTGGTTGGCAAAAGTGCCGAGATAGCGCTTGGTGTAGGGATACAGTCCCTCGTCCAGAAGCTTGGTGATGACGGTGCGCTTGGTTTTCAGCGAACGCGCCGAAACGTCCATCAGATGGTCGAGGCGGGCAAAGAATTCCTTTTCGTCCTTGCTCTGGTAGGCGATGCGCGGCATATTGATGGTCACGACGCCGACGGAACCCGTCGATTCGCCGCTGCCGAAGTATCCGCCCGACTTCTTGCGCAGTTCGCGCAGGTCGAGGCGCAGGCGGCAGCACATACTGCGTACGTCGCTCGGCTGCATATCCGAGTTGACGTAGTTGGAGAAATACGGCGTGCCGTATTTGGAAGTCATTTCAAACAGCAGGCGGTTGTTTTCGGTGTCCGACCAGTCGAAGTCGCGGGTGATGGAATAGGTCGGGATAGGGTACTGGAACCCGCGCCCGTTGGCGTCGCCCTCGATCATCACTTCGATGAAGGCTTTGTTCACCATGTCCATCTCTTTCTGGCAGTCTTTGTACTTGAAGTTCTGCGGCTTTCCGCCGATGATGGCGGGTAGTTCGGCCAGGTCGTTGGGGACCGTCCAGTCCAGCGTGATGTTGGAGAAGGGCGCCTGCGTGCCCCAGCGGCTGGGGGTGTTCACGCCGTAAATGAAGGATTCGATGCACTTTTTCGTCTGGTCGTACGTCAGGTTGTCCGCCTTGACAAAGGGCGCCAGATAGGTATCGAAAGAGGAGAACGCCTGCGCGCCCGCCCATTCGTTCTGCATGATCCCCAGGAAGTTGACCATCTGGTTGCACAGGGTGGCAAGGTGCTTGGCGGGTGCGGAAGTGATCTTTCCGGGAATGCCGCCCAGGCCCTCTTCGATCAGCTGTCTCAAAGACCAGCCCGCGCAGTAGCCCGTCAGCATGGACAGGTCGTGGATGTGGATGTCCGCATTCCTGTGCGCGTTGGCAACTTCTTCGTCATAGATCTCGGAAAGCCAGTAGTTTGCGGTGATGGCGCCGCTGTTGGAAAGGATAAGTCCGCCTACCGAATAGGTGACCGTCGAATTTTCCTTCACGCGCCAGTCCGTCGCCTTGACGTAGCTGTTGACCAGGGCCTTGTAGTCGAGCATGGTCGACTTCATGTTGCGGATCTTTTCGCGCTGTTTGCGGTAGAGGATGTAGCACTTTGCCACGTCCGCATAGCCCGCCTGGCTGAGCACGGATTCCACGCTGTCCTGAATGTCCTCCACGGAAATTTTTCCGTCTTTGATCTTCGGCTCAAAATCCGCCGTCACTTTCAGGGCAAGAAAATCGATCACGCCGGGGTGATACTGCTTTTTTACCGCCTCAAATGCCTTCGTAATGGCAACTGCGATCTTCTGAATGTCAAACTCTGCAATGGCGCCGTCGCGCTTGATAACCTGATACATTGTAACTTCTCTCCTTTTCCCCGTCGCTGGTCGTTCCGTTCGTGGGTAGGGCTCTATTATAACACCCTTGCCCTCCCTTGTCAATACTTTGTGGACAAGATGTTGTATAAAAAATTTTTTCTTAAACACAATATCTTGTGTTTGCTCCAAAAACCGACAGTATTCGCCTTTTTGTCGGGGGAGGGGTGCGCCGCGGTGGAAAAAGGCCGTGCATTGTGTGGATAACTGACAAAAATTTTTCCGTTTTCCGCATCGGGAGGAGACGTTTTTTCGGCCGTCCCGCTGCCCTTTTCGGCGGTTTTTTCGTGCCGTGTATAGGGGGTACGGTTATTCGCGCCGTGGTTAGGGGGGTACGGTTTTTTGTGCCGCATTAGGGATTTACTTTTTTTATGGTTGACTTACCCCTGTTCCTTTCTGCGTTGTGGTTTGCTTGCAGGGGTGCCCTTTTTTGTCTGCTTGTCCGCGGCCGTCCATTCGCAGCGGTTTTTCTCTTTCTTTCTGTTCTGTTTTGCTCTTTTCTTTCAGATCTCTCTTTTGTTTTCTTTACTATATATAGAGATTTTCCGTTTTGTTGTTTTTGGCAAAAAGGCGGAATTTTTGAAAAAACAAGTCGCCCCGCGCTTTCTCGCGGGGCGGCAGAAAAAAACCGCCGCAAAGAGCGGCGGCAAAACTATTGTATCAGACTTTTTACGATCTCTCCTGCAAGCAGAAGTCCCGCCGCGGAGGGGACAAAGGAAAGGCTTCCTATCAGCCGTTCCCCTTCGGCGGCGAGGGCGCGGTCGGGGGAGAGGGGCTTTTCTTCCGAGTACACGGCGCGCACGCCCGTCACGCCCGCCTCTTTCATCTTGCGGCGCATGATGCGCGCCAGCGGGCATTCGCGCGTCTTTTCCAGATCTGCCACGCGAAAGGCGCTCCCGTCCAGCTTGTTCCCCGCACCCATGCAGGAAATGACGGGCGTATTTTTTTCGCGCACGCAGGTCAGAAGCAGCGCCTTTGCCTCCACGTCGTCAATGCAGTCGGCAACGTAAGAATAGCGCGAAAAATCGAATACGTCCCTGGTTTTTTGGTCAAAAAAGAGGGGATAGGCGGTGTAATTTCCCGCGGGGTCGATGTCGCGGGCGCGCGCCGCCATCACTTCCGCCTTGTTTTTTCCGAGGGTGGAATGCAGGGCAATCAGCTGTCGGTTGAGGTTGGAGGCCGCCACGCAGTCCCCGTCGACAAAGTCGATGGTCCCCACGCCCGCGCGCACCAGTGCCTCGGCGGCATAGCTTCCCACGCCGCCGATCCCGAACACCGCCACGCGCGCGGCGCGCAGTTTTTCAAAGTTTTTCCGCCCGATCAGGGCGATCTCGCGCACATAGTTTTCCATGGTCAGTCTCCCGTTTTGCGGCAGAGGGGCGCGCACAACTTTATGTTGCGGCGGTCCAGTTCGATCAGCCCGTCCTCGCTCATCTTTTTCAGTTCGCGCACCATGGCGGAACGGTCCACGCAGATGTAGTCGGCAAGGCTGGTCTGCGAAAAGGGCAGGGTCAGGTAGGACGTCTTGGTTTCGGCCGCCAGCATGGTAAAATAGGCGGTCAGCTTCTCGCGGATGGTGCGGCGGCTCAAAATCTCCAGGTGCTGGGAAAGCGCCTGCGTCTTTTCGCTCATCAGCCGCACAAGGTTGGAAACCACCGTCGAGTGGTGCGTGCAGGCCTTGGGACAGCGCTTTACAATGTGTTCGTAGTCGATGTACAGCACGTCGCAGTCCTCTTCCGCCAGCAGGAAAAAGCTCGCGTCCGCCCAGTGAAAGCCCAGGGCGTCCCCGAAAACGCCCCCCTTGCCCAACTGTTCAAACAGCGTGCGCACGCCGTTGACGTCCGTCTTTACAAGGCTCAGCCGCCCGCGCTGCACAACGCCCACTCTGCCCGCAGGCATGGGCACTTCTTCCCCCTTGCGGTACGTCTTTACAGAAGTTTTAAAACAGGTCATCATCGCCGCGTATTCTTCTTTCGTCACGCCGTCAAACAGCGATGTCGTCACTTCTTCCATAACCCCTCCTGTTGCAAATGCAACATTATTATAGAGTCAAACGGGAAAAAAGTCAATCGTCTGTTGACAGCAAAGAGGGGCCATGGTAAAATTATTTTCAAGGAGGAAGGAGAATATGGAATACTATCCGAACCAGGGCGACCGGCAACTGCCGCCTTATTATCAAAGCGGTGAAGTCCCGCCGGAGGCGATCCCGCCGCAGTACAAACCGCTCAGCCCATGGGCGTATTTGGGGTATCAGATCTTGTTTACCATCCCCTTGGTCGGTCTGATCGCGCTCATCATCTTTGCGCTCAACAACGACAACGTCAACAGGCGGAACTTTGCAAGATCGTATTTTTGCGTTCTGGTCATTGCGATCGTCATTTTTGTTAGTATTCTTATTTTATCGCCTGCGTTTACAAGCGGCGGCAGGGCGTAGCCGTAAAACAAAAAGAGAGAGAAGCCTGATATGCACCTCCAAAAGTTAGACACTTTTGGAGGTGCATATCACTCTCTCTTTTTTTTGAAAAAATCGCCATGCCGTCGGAATCGGCATGGCTAAAAACTCAGTTTTTATGTTCGGAAAGAGCGTTCTTTTCCAGTTGTTCGCCCGTCGTGTTGTCGAGGAACACGGAAACGCCGCGCCTGCGCAGCGAACGGACGGCAAAATACAGCGGAACGCCAAGTCCGTACACCCACACCGCCTGCGTCAGCGTCAGGCTGGCAAAGTAGAACCAATATCCCGCCGTGGTACTGCCCGTCAAAATAAGGATGAGCGGCACGACAAACGCGTTGATCAGCACGGGGAACAGTCCGCCGACGATCAGCTTTACGGGCGTGTTTTTGATGAGTTTGCCCGTCAGCCAGGTCAAAATCGCCGCCGCAAGGGAGGCCAGAGGCCCCAGCGTCATGTCCCACACGCTGTATCCGAGCAGCAGGTTGGCAAGGAAACAGCCCACAAACAGGGCGGGAATGCTCTCCGTAAAGAAGAAGGGGAGCATGGTCAGCGCCTCGGCGGGGCGGATCTGAAAGCCTATCGCGCCAAAGGCAAGGCTGCCCAGCGGCCAGGTGAGTACGGTGTACAGTGCGGCAATCACGCCTGCCCTGCACAGCATCTTGGTGGTGAATCTCTTCATATTCAGTTTACCTCGGTTGTTTTTAGGTAGTGTTTTCCGAAAACCTACCGAAACAAAAGGATAGCACAGCGCGCGCACAAAGTCAAGCAAAAAGGCGCAAAAAGCGGGGGAAAAGCCTGCTTTTTGCGCCTTTTTACGGCAATTTCACAAAATTTCGGGCGGGGCGCACAAGACGCCCCGCCCGTTTGCCTGCTGTTTTGCATTTTCCCATTCGCAGAGGCTCTCCGCGGCCAGCGGCGTTGCCGCGTGCCCGTGGGGTTGTCCTCAAATCACGGAAAATTCTTTCATCAGCTTGAAAGAATTTTCGTGAACAAAAAACCCGTGAAAAAGCAAAAATCACACTTTTTGCTTTTTCCCATTGCGCGGTGAGCGTAACGGAAATGGGTGAATTTGCTTTGGTTTTAAAGGCGTGCCCTTCAATATCGCGCAAAGAGGGAAAAATCCGCCGCAGAGCCGCATAGCGGCAAACGGCGGTTGTTCCCTCAAATCACGGAAAATTCTTTCATCAGCTTGAAAGAATTTTCGTGAGGGCGTTATATATTTTGTCTCTCCACCGTCACCACGCAGTCGCAGGCGCCGCCGTTGAGGCGGGTAACGCCCGCGCGGATGCGGCGCAGGATCTCCGTTTCGCCCAGCTGGCAGTCGAAGGGGATGGCCACTTCAAACACGAGATTTTTGTGTTTTTCGCCGCCGACCACGCGGAAATCGTGCATCCGGAAGGCGGGGTCGATGTCGGCGACGATGCGTTCCGCCTCTTCTTTGAGTTTGTCCGTGACGGGATCGCCGAACACGAGCGGGTCGATGTGTACGGTCAGCTGAATGCCCGTATCGGCGGCAAAGCTCTTTTCGATCCTGTCGGCGAGGTCGTGCGCCTCGGTGATGGAGAGGGAGGCGCTCACTTCCACGTGAACGGTGGCGTACATTTTGTTCTGTCCGTAGTCGTGGACGATGAGGTCGTGGACGCCCTTTACTCCGTCAAAGGAGAGGACGCGCTTTTCGATGTCATCCACCGTCTGTTTGTCGGGCGCTCTGCCCAGCAGACCGGAGACGGTGTCTTTGAGGATGGAAAATCCCGTAAAGGCGATGAACAGGGCGACGGCGATTCCCAGCCATCCGTCGAGGTCGACGTTTGCAAAGCGGGAGACGATGGCGGAAACGAGCACGAGAAACGTGGCAACGGTATCGGAAATGCTGTCCGCGGCGGTGGCGAGCAGCGCTTCGGAGGAAAGGCGTTTGCCGAGGCTCCTGTTCAAAAAGAACATAAACAGTTTGACGGCGACCGAAATGAGCAGCACCCCCATCAGGAGGTAGGAAAAATCCGTTTCGGAGGGGTGCAGGAGTTTATCGACGGACTGCACGGCGAGCTCCACCGCCACGACGAGAATGATGACGGAAATGAGCAGGGACGCCACCGATTCTGCGCGCCTGTGCCCGAAGGGGTGTTCCTTGTCGGCGGGCTTTTCGCTCATTTTAAAGCCGATCACGGACACGACGTTGCTGCCGCAGTCGGTGAGGTTGTTCAGTCCGTCTGCGAGCACGGAAATGGCGCCCGAGATCGCCCCGACGGCGATCTTTCCTGCGGCCAGAAGAGTATTGAGAACGATCCCCAAAAATCCCGCGCGCCTGCCGCAGCGCGCGCGCACGGAAATGTCGTTGATATCGTCTGTTTTTTTCAGAAAAAAGCTCATACGTACCTGCCTTTTTGTGACAAAGCGTGAAAAAACGCCCGCACAAGGGGAGTAATTTTTACAGAAATTGTTTCAAAGCGGAAATGTCCGTCACCCATTCGTGGCGGCTGCGTTCGGCGTGAACGCGGTTCGCCTCGCCGAGGGCGGCGTGGTACTCGCTCTGGGTGGCGCCGTTCACTTTCATGAAATGCGCCTGCGCCTCCGCTTCCCGTCCGAGAAGGGAAGTTCGGCCGATGTGGATCACTTCGTGGCAGGCGGGGCAGACGGCAATGATGTCGCAAAGTTTCTGGATACGGTTTTTGTCGTCGTATTCCCACACTTCGTGCGCTTCCAGCCTCCCTTCGGCACCGCAGATGCTGCACTTGTTCCCTGCGCGGCGGTAGGCGGCGCGGCGCAGTCTGTCCCACACCTCGCGGGGCAGGGCGCTGCGCAGATTCGTGTACCAGCACCCGTCCGGAACGAGCTGAAAATTCAGTTTGTAGTTCTTTTTCTGCATAGGCTCCTCGTTGGGCGTATTATATCACAAATGAAAAAAAGAGGCAACTTTCCGCAAAAAAATCGCAAATTTTTTCTTTGCCTATTGCGCGGCGGGGCGGAGTATGGTATAATGAAATCGGGAAAAGATCCCGCAAAAGTTTTTGGACAGAGGGGGATGTTCGGGACATGGACTATGCCAACGCGGCCCGCTTTTTAAAGAGCTACAACAAGATCGAAAGCCAGCTGAAACTGCTGTATCACGCCAAGGCGACGCAGAATTTTACCGATCTCGTGCGGCGGTGTACCGATCTCAATCTCACCATCCGCCGCTATGAAAACGAGCTGATCGATTACGGAAAACTGCGCAACGCCATCGTGCACCGCACGGCGGGCGGGGAGGTGTTCATTGCCAATCCCAGCGACGACGTGGTGGAAAATATCGAATACATCGAGCGCCAGCTGTGCAACCCGCCGCGCGCGACGGACGTGTTCAAGGTGAAAAAGATCTCCACCGTCTTTGCGGATAAGCCGCTCATCACCGCGGTGCAGGCGTTCGGGGAGAGCGAAAAAAAGACGCTGGTGGTGTACGATCACGGCAAGATGGCGGGCGTGATCAATTCCTATTATTTATACAGGCTGATCGCGGCCAAAGCCGGGGCGGGCGAGAGCATCACCGACTACCTCAAAAACACGAACTGCGGCGACATTCTCGACGAAAAACTCCTCAAAAAATACCTTTTATTCGACAAGCAGGCGACGGTGTTCGACGTGTTCGACGCCTTCGAGCGGCGCAAGGACATTTACGCGGTCATCGTCACGGAAAACGGCGTTCTGGGCGAAAAGGTGCTTTTGCTGCTCACGCCCTCCGATTTCCCCGCCATCAACCGCTATCTCGAAGCCTGCAACGCAAAGCCGTACTGAAAAGTTTGAAACCTTTTAAAAAACAAAGGTCGAAATAAAATTGACTTGCCTCCATAAATATGTTATATTTTATGGAAACAGGCAACAGGAGGTAGGGGGTATGCCATTGGTCCCGGCGATCTGTACACAATGCGGAGCGCCTATCGAAGTTGACAGCACAAAAGAAGCGGGAATCTGCCCGCATTGCGGAACGGCGTTCATCACCGAAAAAGCCATCACGCAGTACGTGACAAACCACGTCACAAACACAAACGTTACCCAAAACATCACAAAAATCATTCAGGGCAGGGAAAAGGACGAGGCGGAAGATTTTGTCCTGCGCGGCCTTTCTTTTCTGAGCCTGGAAGATTACCTTGAAGCGGCAAAATGCTTTGAAAAGGCCGTCAAGCTCTCGCCGGCGGATGCGGAAAACCATATTTTGCTGTATAAGGCGATCACCTTTGATTTTAAATTCTATTACGGCGCTCTGACCACGAAAGATGGCGGCAGGTTTACTTTTCCGCTGGACGGCAATGATTACGAAGGCATTCCCCTCAACGATGTGTTTGCAAAAATTGAAAAACTTGCAGAAAAAACAGACATTTCCGCTTTGCGGGAAAAGTACGGATATTCTTTCCGCAGGGACAAAGAATTCTGGAAAAACTGCTTTGTTTTCGCCGAAGAGGCGTTGCAGGGCAAACACAAGGATGTGGAAAAGCTCGCAAAAAAATATTACGGTTCGCTGGGGTTCAGAAAATTCGACGACGTTGCCGCCGCCGCATTCGAGGCGCTGATGACTTCCCCCGGACTGAGCGAAGAGGAAAAAGAGGAGTGCCGCAATCTTTACTTTACATACGAATACGATAAAAACAGCGACACTTTGCGCGTCATTTCTTTCCGTTGCTTCCCTGAAAAGGACGGGTATTTCGACACGACGTCCGTAAAATGCCGTCTTTCTTACTATTTTCCGTACGGTTCTAATAACACGTACGCCGATGTCCTGTTAAACGACTTTCATCTGCGCGGGCTGACACGCGAGAATTTCCGCTTGTTCAGGGACGTAAAACTGCGCGCACCTTCCCCTGTCTGGGATCTGACGGGCGTTTTCCTGGAAGGGCGGACGTTGACCTTTGAAGAGGGCGTCCGGGAGATTGGGAAAGGGGACGGAGTCGGAAACATTCAGTTCAACCGTTTTGTCTTTCCCGATTCTCTTGAAAAAATCACTTCGCTTTCCGGCTCATGGGTTTTTTCTGTCGACTTGGATTTTTTGGATACTTCCAACACTCTGCGTTTCGGCAAAAATCTAAAATATATAGGCGACAGAGCATTTTTTTTCACGCAAAGGGCAGTTTTTTCGGGTGCGTACATACTCCCTGAAGGATTGCAGCACATCGGCACGCAGGCGTTTTACGGATCGGGTGATCTGACCAAAGCGATGTTTGTCTTGCCTGCGTCTGTCAGATCCACGGGGGAAAAGTGCTTTGATTTTAAAAAGGGCCCGCAACTTGTCTGCGTCGGCAATCTATCTTCCTGGAACAAGAAGTGGAACTGGCTCAGCGGGTATGACAGCAATTCTAAATCGACGAAGTGGAAACCGTATGCTTATTTTTACCTGAAAGCAAATGCCTTTTACTATAACGATCTCGCCGTATTTGTCAGTGAAAGGGGGGAGGTCGTCTGCTTTGATCCCGCAAAGAGCGATTCAGAGGAGCGGCGCGCGTTTTTGCAAAACTTTAAACAATTCGGCGATTTTGACGAGAACAAGACGAAATTTTATCTTTCCATGTATAGGACAGAGGGCTGTTATATCGCGACGGCGGTCTATAAAAGTTATGATTGCCCGCAGGTGTGGACGCTGCGCCGTTTCAGGGACGAAAAGCTGAAAAAATCGGCGGGAGGCAGGCTGTTTGTCAGAATATATTATGCGCTCAGTCCCACGCTCGTGCGCTTGTTCGGAAAGCAAAAGTGGTTCTGTTTTATCTGGAAAAAAATTCTGGACGCAAAGGTGAAAAAACTCAACAAACAGGGTTATGCGGACACCCCGTATGCCGACTGATCTCTTTCGCCGCCGAATAGGCGGCGCAGGAAAAATTTATTTCAGACGAGCCGTCGCATTTTTGCGGCGGCTCGTCTGCCGTTGCAAAGGATTTTTGCCGATTGACAAAGAGAGTGAAAAGTTTTATAATAGAAAATACCTATAAAAAGAGGGGAAACGCCATGGAGAGAGCGAAGATCACGCAATATTTAAAGCCCAACGCCGTGCGCATGGCGTTCGGGTTCGTCATCAAGGTGATCGGCACCATTGCGGAACTCCTTCTGCCCCTGCTTTTGGGGTATATGCTGGACGACGGCGAAAATGCACCCGTCAGGGACGTGCCCTCCCTTCTTCTGTTCGGCGGGGGGATGCTGGCGCTCGCGTTGGTGGCATTGTACGGCAACATCATCGCCAACCGCCTCGCTTCGCGCGTGGCGCGGGATGCCACTCTCAAAGTGCGCGGCGACCTGTTTGCCAAAACGCTCTCCCTCTCCGCGCGGCAGATCGATTCCTGCACCCTTCCCACCCTCGTTTCCAGGCTGTCCACCGATACATACAACCTGCACAATATGCTGGGCATGATGCAGAGGCTGGGGGTGCGCGTTCCCATCATGCTGTTCGGGGGGCTGGCGTTCGCGTTTGTGCTCGAACCCATCCTCACCCTCATTCTGGTGGCGGTGCTGCCCGTCATGCTGGTCGTGGTTTTGTTCATTGCCGGCCGCGGCATCCGCCTGTACGAGGCGTTGCAGCGTTCCAACGACGCGATGGTGCGCAAGATCCGCGACGATTACGCGGGCATCCGCGTGGTGAAAGCGCTTTCCCGCACCGAGTACGAATCCGCTTCCTTCCACGCGGTGGCGGGCAGGGTGGCTTCGGACGAAATGCGCGCGGGCATCTGGACGGGCGCAAGCAACCCCATCGTCAGCCTGCTTTTGAATCTCGGCATGGTGGCGGTGGTGCTGGTCGGCGCTCTGCGCGTGCGCGACGGGGTGATGTCGCCCGCCAAGATCGTCGCTTTCGTCTCCTATTTTACCCTCATTCTCAACGCCGCCATGACGGTCAGCCGCCTGTTCGTCACCCTTGCCAAGGGCGGCGCGTCGGCAAAGCGTATCTGCGAGATCTTAAATCTCCCCCAAGAACCTCTTCTTCTGCCCGCGGCCGCGGGCGGCGCGGCGCGCGTGGAGTTTAAGGACGTCACCTTCTCCTACGGAGAGGGGACGGCGGTGGAGCACGTCTCTTTTGCACTCAAAAAAGGGGAACGTCTGGGCGTTTTGGGCGCAACGGGCAGCGGAAAGAGCACGCTGGTGCAGCTTCTTCTGCGCTTTTACGACGCGAACAGCGGGGAGATTTTGCTGGACGGGCAGAACGTGGTCAGCATCCCGCCCGATATTCTGCGCGAAAAGTTCGGGATCGTGTTCCAGAACGATTTTATCATGGCGGGAACGGTAGAGGACAACGTGGATTTCTGCCGCGGCATTCCCAAAGAGCGCATTGAGCGCGCCCTGCGCGCGGCGCAGGCAGACTTCGTGTTCGAGCGGGAGCAGGGCCTGCAATACCCCCTCGCCGCCCACGGCGTCAACCTTTCGGGCGGTCAGAAACAGCGCATCCTCATCGCCCGCGCCTTAGCGGGAGAGCCCGACGTGCTCATCTTGGACGATTCTTCCAGCACCCTCGACTACCGCACGGACGCCGCCCTGCGCGCGGCGATCTCGCGCGAATATCCCGAGCTCACCTGTATTTACATCGCCCAGCGCATCAGTTCGGTGCAGGGCTGCGACAAGATCCTCGTCCTCGAAAGGGGCAAAGAGGTCGGGCTCGGCACCCACGAACAGCTCCTGGAAAACTGCGCAATCTATCGGGACATTGCCCGCTCGCAAGGGGGTGACGTCCATGAATAAACCCGGCAAAAAGGCGGCCTTTTTCCGCCTGTTGAAATACTTTTCGCAGTACAAGCGGCTGGTCGCGGCGGCCCTCTTCTTTGCCGTCGTCGGCAACGTGCTGGCGCTCGTCGCGCCCGTGCTGTCTGCAAACGCCATCAACGCCATCGATACGAAGTCGGGCGTCGTGGACATGGACGCCGTCCTCTTTTACTGTATCGCCATGGCGGTGTGCTACGTGCTCTCCTCCGCGTTCACCTACGCGCTCACCTTTACCATGACAAAGCTCAGCCGCAACATCTCCCGCAAAATGCGCGAGGAAGTGTTCGACAAGCTCCTGTCCCTGCCCGTCTCCTTTTTCGACAAGCGGCTGGCGGGCGACGTCATCAACCGCCTCATCTACGACATCGATACGGTCAACGCCTCTCTTTCCAACGACATCGTGCAGATCTCCACGGGCGTCATCACCATCGTGGGTTCGCTGGTGAGTATGCTGCTGCTCTCGCCCCTGCTTTCCTGCGTGTTTGTCGTCATCATCCCGCTCACCGTGCTCGTCACCGTGCAGCGTTCGCGCGTCATGCGCCCGCTGTTCCGCAAGCGTTCGGGCAAGCTGGGCGAACTCAACGGCTATTCGGAAGAGATGCTCTCGGGCATCCGCACCATCAAGGGCTACGGCAGGGAGGAGGAGATCTCCGCCCGCTACGAGGAGCGCAACCGCATCGCCGCGGGCGCCTACTACGACGCCGATTATTACGGCAGCAAGGTGGGGCCTACCGTCAACTTCATCAACAACCTCTCCACGGTGTTCATCAGCGTGCTGGGCGGCTGGCTGTTCCTGCAGGGTAAAATGCAGCTGGGCTACGTGTCCGCATTCTTGCAGTATTCGCGCAAGTTCACCGGCCCCATCAACGAATTCGCCAACATCATTTCGGAGATCCAGTCTGCGCTCGCCGCCGCAGAGCGGCTGTTCGGCATTCTGGACGAAACGCCCGAACAGGACGCTCTCCAGACCCTCCCCGCGCCGCAGGGCGTGCAGGGCAGGGTGGAGTTTTCAAACGTCACGTTCGGTTACGAACCCGAAAAGTCTATCTTAAAAGGAGTGAGTTTTACCGCCAAAGCGGGCAGCACGGTCGCCATCGTCGGGCCGACGGGCGCGGGCAAGACCACCATCGTCAACCTGCTCATGCGCTTTTACGACGCGGACAAGGGCGAGATCCTTCTGGACGGCGTGGAAACGCGCCGCTATACCCGTTCCGACCTGCGCGCACAGTTCACCATGGTATTGCAGGATACCTGGCTGTTTGAAGGCACGGTGCGCGAAAACATCGCGTACGGCGCGGACGGCGTCACGCAGGAAGAGATCGAGCGCGCCGCGCGCGCCGCGGGCGTGCACGACTTTATTTTAAGTCTGCCGCAGGGCTACGACACCCGCATCACCGACGGCGGAAGCAGCCTTTCCAAGGGTCAGAAACAGCTGCTCACCATCGCCCGCGCCATGGTCTCCCGCGCGCGCATTCTCATTCTGGACGAGGCGACCTCCAACGTCGATACCCGCACCGAGATCCTCGTGCAGGCGGCCACGCAAAAGCTGATGCAGGGCAAAACCTGCTTCGTCATCGCCCACCGCCTCTCCACCATCGTGGGGGCGGACCTCATCCTCGTCGTGCGCGGCGGCAACATCGTCGAAAGCGGCACGCACACGTCTTTGCTCGAACAGGGCGGGTTCTACGCCTCCCTCTACGGCGCGCAGTTCCAATAACTTGTGCTTTTTCGCGGGCGCACCCACAATATCGGGTGCGCCCGCCTGTTTTGTAAGATTGTAACGCTCTCCGTGAAAACTGTTTTCAAAAAATTTTAATTTTTTTCAAAAAAGGTCTTGACAAATCGGAAAAGTGTGGTATAATGATTGTACAAACAGCGAAAACCCACTCTTTCCAAAGGGGTCGGCGGGACAGTAAAGCGGCGCTTTCGGATAAGGAGCGGTACGGGAAAATATCCTTTTTCAGAATGGAATCTGCAAGGCAAATCTGCGCAGGGTTTCCGCAAGGGAACAGCCAAACGGAGGAAGTTTCGAAAAAAGGGGAAGCGAACGGAACGCAAATTGGAAAAAGGCAAAGCGGCGCTGCCTTGCACGTCGGAACATATCACTCTGCAGACGCGGAAGATCCGTAAGGAATTTTCTGCGGATATGAGAAGGCGAAACCGAGGTTTAAGAGGCGAGGGCTGTTGTAAAGTGGTTTTTACGCAATACTCTTAAAGCGCAAACGGCGCTTTGGGTCGGGCCGAAAGAAATTGAATTTGCGGAATTTCTTCAGAAAGACGCAAAAATTGTCGAAGAGTTTTGAACGGAACGGCTTTCGAGTTGATTAAGGGGAGAAAATGGCGAGTCGGTAAAAGAAAAGAAAAATTTCCGGCAGAACCAAGAGTTTAACCGACAAGATGTCACAAAGGGGTTAAAAAGCGTAAGTTTGGTTCGCTAACGGATAACTTTTCAGAATACCCGATGGCAAACTGTAAAAATCACGGTAAAAAAAGGCGGTGTTTCTGGCGAACACCGCCTTGATTTTCCCCTACGGTCGGGGGAGGGAAATCCTCTGCCGCGGGGCAATGCGTTTAAAAGGCGGCGCTTGCAAGGGTCTGCATCCGTCCGCCCGCGTAAAAAAAGTCCGAAACGTCGTTTCGGGCTTTTTTGCTGCGTCCGCACGCTTTGACCCGTTGCAAACGCCTTTTCTGCCCGCTTCTCCCTATCCCCCGAACAGAACCTTGCCTGCCGTAAGGTTCTGCTTACAAAAAGCCTTACTCGCCACAAGGTTTTTTGTAAAACCTGTCCTTTATGGCGTTTTTTTCGGGTAGTTTTTCCGTCGGCGGCAACGTTTTTTTTCGGCAGAGGCGCCCCCAAAACCTTTGGGGGCGCCTCTGCTGTTTCTCTCCGTTTTTTACGCTTGCCAACGCGCATCGCCTTCCGCCGCACAGCCCTTGCCGCACTTTTTCGCCCTATCCCTTCCCATTTTGTTTCTGAAAGCTGCTCTCTGTTTCTTCTCTTTTTCTCGCCCGCCCTTTCCCGCCGTCGGGGCAAGGGCGGTTCGGGCGCGGCGCCGCATTTTTTCCCGCCCCGCCGTCGGCGGGGCGGGAAAGGAGAAACTTGCAGGAAAAGGGAGGGGTAAATCGGCGGGCGGTAAAAATTTTAAAAACCCGCGGCGGTATTTTTGCGTTTGCAAAGAAAAAAGTCGTTTTTTCCCCGAAAGGGCGGCCGACGAGGGGCAATGCGGGGAAATGCGGGGAAATGCAGGAAAAACCTCTTTTTCGGTTGACGGAGAGGGGCGTTTCGGGTACAATAGAGGAAAAGCAACGCCTTTTCAAAAAACAAAGGGGAAACTTATGCAGAACATCATTCAGGTGGAGGGGCTGGAAAAAAGCTACGGGCAGATCCGCGCTGTGCAGGGGATCAGCTTTTCGGTGGAGCGCGGCTCTCTCTTTTCCTTTCTCGGCGTAAACGGGGCGGGGAAGAGCACCACCATCAACATTTTATGTTCTATTCTGCGCAAGGACGCGGGCAAAGTGCGCGTCTGCGGGTACGATCTGGACACGCAGTCGGAGGAGATCAAGCGCCGCCTGGGCGTGGTGTTCCAGGGGAGCGTGCTGGACGATCTTCTTTCCGTTCGGGACAACCTCACCGTCCGCGCGGGGTATTACAATTTATTCGGCGCGGCGTGGAAAAAGAGATTGCGGGAACTGAGCGATCTTCTGGGCCTGGACGATATTTTGTCCCGCCCGTACGGCAAGCTTTCGGGCGGTCAGCGCCGCCGCGCGGACATTGCGCGCGGACTTTTGAACCGTCCCGAACTTCTCGTCCTCGACGAGCCGACCACGGGCCTGGATCCGCAGACGCGCAAGACGGTGTGGAGCATCGTGCGCCGCCTGCAAAGGGAGGAGGGGCTCACCGTCTTTCTCACCACCCATTATATGGAGGAGGCGGACGGGACGGACCGCGTTGTCATTCTCGACGGCGGCAAGATCGCGGCGGAGGATACGCCCGTGCAGCTGAAAAACAAATATTCCGCCAATTATCTGTGCCTGTACGGCGACGGCGAGGCGCTGGGCAGACAGCTGGACAAGCTGGGCATGACGTACAGGGCGGAGACGGGCGGCGTTCGGCTGAAAATGCCAAGTTCCGCGGAGGCGCGCGCGTTTTTGCAAAAATATCCCGCACTCTGCGCCGATTTCGAGTTTGTCAAGGGAAGTATGGACGACGTGTTTTTGTCTGTGACGGGCAAGAACGCGGAAGGGGGCGGCAGATGAGGATGCTCTGGTTGCAGACGCTGCGCAATTTAAAGATCTTTGTCAAGGACAAGGCGAACATTTTCTTTGCCCTGCTGGCGCCGCTCATCGTGCTGGGTCTGTACATTCTGTTTCTGGGCAAGACGCAGACGGACACCCTTCTCGACGTTTTAAAGGGGATGGGCGTGACGGGTGCGGACGACGATATCCGCTCTTTTGCCGATTGCTGGATTCTTTCGGGGGTGATGGCAAGTGCGGGCATCACGGTGCCGCTGTGCGCGTGCGGGGTGATGGTGCAGGACGAAACGCGCGGCATCCGCAACGATCTTTTGTCTGCGCCCATTCCGCGCTGGATGCCGTCGGCGGCGTACTTTCTGGCGGTGGTGCTTTCGGGCTTTCTCATCGGGTTTGTGGTGCTGGCGCTCTGCCTCGGCTGGCTGGCACTTTCGGGCGGCTGGTTTTTATCCGCTCTGGAAGTGTTGGGGCTGGTGGGGCTTCTCTTGCTGTCCGTGCTGTCCTCGTCCACGCTGTTGGTGTTTGTGGTGGGGTTCCTGCGCACGGAAGGGGCGTTTACGGGCCTGAACGTCATTCTCGGCACGGTCATCGGGTTTCTGATCGGCGCGTATATGCCGCTTTCCATGTTCCCCAAGGGGGTGCAGTACGTCACCCTGTTTGTGCCTGGCAGTTATTCGGCGGCGCTCTTCCGCAACCTGTTTTTAAACGGCGCGCTGGAAAACATCTCGCAAAACGTGTCCGCTGCGTTTGCCGATTCCCTCGCCGAGCAGTACACGTTACAGCTGGACGCCTTCGGCACGTCGCTGTCCGTCACGGCGATGGCGCTGATCCTGGCGGGAACGGTGCTCTTGTTTGCCGCGGCAAACCTCGTCAAGGCGTTTGTCAAAAAGAATGTGCGTTGAATTATCGCCGCAAAGCCTCCGCTTTGCGGCGATTTTTTGCGGGCGGCGCAAAGAAAAAAGAGGGGGCGCAGTTTCACGTTAAACGGCGCCAAATAAGGCGCTTGCGGGAAAGCGGGCGTACGGGGTTTACAAAATCATGAAAAAGAGGTATAATAACAGGGAAGAACGTGCCGCAAAAAAAGCGGCGGAGGTGAAACATGATTTATGAGAGTGTAACCCGGCTGATCGGCAAAACGCCGCTTCTGCGGCTGCGCGGGCTGGAAGAAAAATTCCGCCTGAAGGCGGAACTTGTTGCCAAGCTGGAATATTTCAATCCCACGGGCAGCGTGAAGGACAGGGCGGCGCTCGCCATCATCGAAGATCTGGAAAAGTCGGGAAAGCTGAACAAGGACACGCTTCTCATCGAGCCGACCAGCGGCAACACGGGCATCGGGCTTGCGGCGGTGTGCGCGGTGCGGGGGTACTCGCTGGTGCTCACCATGCCGGAAACCATGTCGGTGGAGCGGCGCAAGCTGCTTTCGGCGTTCGGGGCGAAGATCGTGCTCACCGAGGGGAGCAAGGGGATGCGCGGCGCCATCGAGCGGGCGGAACAGCTGCACCGCGAGCATAAAAACAGCGTGATCTGCGGCCAGTTTGTCAATCCCGCCAATGCGCGGGCGCACTACCTTACCACGGGCCCCGAGCTGTGGGAGGATTGCGGCGGAAAGCTGGACGTCTTTGTTGCGGGTGTGGGAACGGGCGGAACGTTCACGGGCTCTGTCAAATATTTAAAGGAAAAAAATCCCGCGCTCCGCGCGGTGGCGGTGGAACCGCAGGGCAGTCCCGTGCTCTCCTGCGGTAAAGCGGGTGCGCACGGCTTGCAGGGGATCGGTGCGGGATTTGTCCCCGACATTCTGGACACCTCCCTCATCGACGAGGTGATCGCGGTGACGGAAGGGGACGCGTACGAGATCGGCAGGACGCTTGCGCGCAGCGACGGCGTGTTCTGCGGAATTTCCGCGGGCGCGGCGGCGTGGGCGGCGGTGCGGCTGGCACAGCGGCAGGAAAACGAGGGCAAGCGCATTGCGGTGATCATTCCCGATACGGGCGCGCGGTACCTGTCCGTGGAATATTACTTTGAGTGATGGACGCATCCTCCTTTTTTGAAGAAGAAAGCGCCCGCCTTGCGGGGCAGGGGTACGGGAGCCGCGCGTTTGTGCTGCGCGGAAAAAGGGCATACGTTTTCGGATTTTTGTGCGCATTGCCGCTGATCGCGGCGCTTTCGGCGTGGTACTTTTCGCTTTCTCCGCGCTTTTTGTGGGCGGAGCGCTGGCAGGATTTTCTGCTGTTTGCCGCGCTGGCGGTTTCGGCGGTGCCGCTGCACGAGTGTATGCACGCCCTCGTGTGGGGGCTGTGCTGCGGGTTTTCCCGCGTGCGGGTGCGCCTTTCGCCGCCCGCGTGCAGCTGCCTTGCGCAGATGGGCAGGGTCAGGTATTTTCTCGGCGCGGCCGCGCCCTTTCTGATTTTGGGGCTTGGCTTTTCTGCGGCGGCGCTTGTTACGGGCGGCTGGGCGTTTTATGCCGCGGCGGCATTGCACATCCTGTGCGCGGGGGCGGACGTTCTCGTGTGCTGTTTTCTGCCCGCCGCGCGGGGAATTTTGCTCGATCACCCGACGGAATGCGGCTTTGTCTGCTATTTTCGCTGAAAGCGGAACAAAACCCGCGCGGTTTTTTGTTTTGAGAATAAAAGAGAGTTATGGTATAATTTTCCTGAAAAGGAAGTTGATTTATGCAGTTAAAGAAATTGGAACGGGACGATCTTGCGTCTCTCATGAAGTATTTTAAAAACCAGAACACGCACGTTTGCAATTATACGGCGGGCTCGCTGTTTATGTGGGGGAAATATAATTCCACGCACTATGCGGAGGAGGAGGGCTGTCTTGTCTTGTGCGACAGGTATGTGGGCAACCGATATTTTTACTGGCCGCTCTCGGCGGAGGGCGACGCGGCGGCGGAAGAGCGCGTGGCGCTGAAAATAGAGCAATTCTGCCGAGAAAACTACGTTCGTCTGCATTTTACGGCAGTTCCGCGCGACAGGCTTGCGTCGCTCGTACTGCGGTACGGGGCGGACGTGCACGTTTCCAACATCCGCCGTTGGCGCGATTATCTGTACAACGCCTCCGATTTTATCAACTATCCGGGCGGGAAGTACAGCGGACAGCGCAACCACGTCAACAAATTCAAAAAGAATTATCCCGACTACGAGTTTTCCGTGTACACGCCCGCCGATTATGCGCAGGTGCAAAGTTTTCTGCAGGAAGTTGCGGCGGTGCAGCTGGGAAAGGCGGAAATGCTTGCGGCGGAGGAGATGAACGGGGTGTTTGATCTTCTGCCCCGTATGCAGGAATTCGGGATGCAGGCGGGCATTCTGCGTGCGGGCGGCAAGATCGTCGCGTTTTCTGCGGGCGAAGTGTGCGGGGACACCCTGTACGTGCACGTTGAAAAGGCTCTGCGCGGGGTGCAGGGCGCGTATCCCGCCATTGCGCAGATGTTTGCGCAGACCTTTGCGCGCGGCGTGACGTATATCAACCGCGAGGACGATTCGGGCGATGCGGGGCTGCGCAAGTCCAAAATGCAGTATTCGCCCGTGCAGCTGGTGGACAAGTACAATCTTGCCATACACCGTTCGTTCGATGCTCTTTCGGTGTATCCGGAAATTCCCACGCCGCGGCTGGTTTTGCGCGCCATTGCGGACGAGGATGCGGAGGAATTTGCGCGGCTCGCCTCGGACGACGTGCTCAACCGTTATTGGGGGTACGACTGGCGGGAAAACGCAAGGGAAGAAAACCCGCCCGCGTCCTGGTTTTTGGAGGACGTGCGCAAGGATTTCAAGCAAAAAAACGAACTTCCGCTGGGCGTGTACTTTGAGGGCAAGCTGGTGGGAGAAGTGGTTTTGCACAATTTCGGCTACCAGGCGGAAGCGGAGATCGGGATGCGCATTCTCCCCGAATGGCAGGGCAAAGGCTTTGCGCGGGAAGCGCTCATTTCTCTGATGGATTACGGGTTTATTAAGTTGAACCTGGAAAAGATCGAGGCGAAATGTTTCCGCGAAAACACGGCGTCCGCCTATACCTTGCGCGCGGCGGGGATGCGTCCCTGCGGCGAGGACGAAAAGTACTTTTATTTCTGCAAAACCGCGGCAATGTGACAGACAGGTATCGGGAAAGGGGTTTTTTTAAAAAATCTCCTTTCTTTTTATAAAAAAACGGTATAACGTGCTTGCTTTTTTTGAAAAACCGTGATAAAATATGTACTTGAGAGAAAGGGAATAAAGCCGGCTTTATTTTTTTGCAAGGCAAAAAAATATCCCTTTAACGGCTTAGCCTTTCCGAAACTAAAACAAGGAGGCAAAAAAATGGCAAAAAGGTTGAAAAGAGCGTTTACCATCGTAGAACTTGTCATCGTCATTGCGGTCATCGCAATTTTGGCGGCGGTGCTGATCCCTACGTTTACAACGCTGATCGACAAGGCAAACGAATCCAACGATATTGCGCTTGTCAAAAACCTGAACACGGCTCTCGTTTCTAAGGAAGCGACGGACGAGGTGAACACAATGCAGGACGCGCTGGATGCGGCGTACGAGTATGGGTACACGGTAGATAAACTTACCCCTTCCTCCAGCGGCGACATTGTTTGGGACGAGGTGAACAACCGCTTCGCGCTGATCAATGAGAAGAAAGAAGTCGTATTTGAGGACGGCGCAAAACCTCTCACGAGCGATAAGGCGAAAATCTGGAAAATCGTCACCGAATTGAAAGGCACGCAGGATTGCAGTTGGTATGTCGGCGGCCTGAGCAAAGAGGCAATCGAAGGCTTCAAGTTCACGATGGGTGTGGACACGGGTTCTGTGGAAGCCAATGTGAATTATGCAAGCGACAGCACGCAGAATGTCACCATCCGCACGGCAGGCGGCACGCTCACGGTGAATGCAGAAAACGCCACGGTCAGCCACCACGGCACGGCGCAGAGCGTAGACGTGCAGAAGGTAGCAGGGGAATCCTATCACGAATACGGAAAGGTCACAGGCAACCTCACCATCACGACGGGCCACGTTGTATTTGAAAGCACGGCAGTTGTCAACACGTTTGTCGTAGCAGGCGATGCTACCACGGTCAAGGCTACCGTTAACGACAAAGCGCAGGTTCTTACGGCTGTTGCCAAAGACAAAAACATTTTAACCGACCTCAATCTCCCCGCCACGGTGGACACCGTTGTCGCGGAGAAGGACGACCTTGCAAAGTTTGCAGGCGGCGCAGGCACGGAAAAGAGCCCTTATCAGATTGCAACGGCTGGACAGTTCAGAAATATTGGTTCTTTAAGCAATAGTATGAAAGGTGGGAAAGACTATAGCTTTAAATTATTAGATAACATTGATTTGAATAGTATCAGTTTTGAGGAAAATAAAGTCGGTGAATATTTTCGTGGTACTTTCGATGGAAACGGAAAACAGTTGATTGCGAATAATGAACTGAAGTACATTTTTATGGATGCAATCGGTTCAGCGACTTTTAAGGCACTGGATTATAAATTGCTTGAGAGCAATATACAGCTTTGCAGTGGTATGTCTATAACTGAAGGAAATCAAGTTAAATTTGACGGGGTAGACATTTCAACAGTAGAGAGTAGTTCTGTAATTTCTTTAGGAAAGAATGAAGGTCTCTATACTAATTTTGTTGGTTATAGTAATGCGGAAGAGAATTGGAGTGATCAAGGCAGAAATACTTTGACGATAGAAAATAGTGATGTTACGTTGGATATTAACGGCATAAGTTATAATGGTGTATTTATAGGGGGCGGTGCAAATAATACAGATGTTATTGTTAAAAATTGCACTTATACAGGAGATTATTATGGCGAGAAAGTAAATCTCGTTCAAGGGAATTCTTGTTCAGATGGCAGTAGTTTATACGGAAATAGTACGGTTTCTATTTCTAACATTAAAAATTTAGGCGGTCTATACGGAACAATGCGCATTCCGATGATTGCGGCAGGTGATGCCTCAAAAGAACCTTCTATAAAGACAGTAATCGAGAATTGTGACCTTGGGATTATAAGAGAACTTAAGGACGATGCGTTGAGTATTGCCGTAGATGGAAATGGCAACCTTGTAATTACACAGGCAAAAGCGGATGCGAGTTACTATGTCCTTACTTTTACGGGTGGAAAAAGAAGAATCTCTGAAGTAAGCGAAAACTCTTCGTATAGGTTTAGTATAAAACTCTCCGCAAAGTTTGAAGCAGGTTTGTTTGATACAAATTATAAAGACGGAAAAATGGCAACGGTTGAACAATATAAACAGTTTGTTGACTCTAATGCGACGTTTGATGATTCAAAAGCTATCTCTCTTTATGATGAAGAAGGTGCAAAAGTTTGGATCGTTGAAAAAGATGGGACTGTTTACTATGTTTTCGATTTTGCCGACGATTATTATTTCTTTGCCAACAATGAAGATCAAAGTGAAATTGTAAACATTAACAAAGCAGCTGTTACAATTTATGATGGGGCAGGGTTACCTGTTGCACAAAAGGAATGTTCTCTTATTTAAAAAAGCCTTGAGGTAACCGCAGGGCGGGGTAAAACAATGCAGGGCGCGGCAATTTTGCCGCGCCCTGTCTTTTTATTTTCAAATTCTCACTGTTTTATTAACCTTGTTCCGCCGCTCGCGCTTTGATGATCTTTTCCGCTTCGGCCGCAGGCACTTCTTCGTATCTGGAAAGTTCTGCCATAAATTTGCCTCTGCCCTGCGTCATGCTCCTCAGGTCGGTGGCGTACTTTTGCAGTTCGCTCTGCGGCGCTTCCGCATTGACTACCTGCATTCCCTCTATCATGTCTATGCCCAAAATCCTGCCGCGCCGCTTGTTCATGTCGCCCATAATGTCGCCCAAATACGCTTCGGGAATGGCTATTTTCAGCTTCATAATGGGTTCCAGCAGGCAAGGGGAGGCGTTTTTCAGCCCTTCCTTAAACGCCAGCGCCGCCGCAAGTTTAAACGCCATTTCCGAGGAATCCACGTCGTGGTAGCTTCCGTCGTACAGCACGGCGCGCAGTCCCGTCACGGGGTATCCTGCCAGCACGCCGTGCGGCAGGCACTCGATCAGTCCCTTTTCCACGGCGGGGATATACTGTTTCGGCACCGAACCGCCCACCACTTCTTCGGCAAATTCAAACTCGCCGTCAAAGGGTTCAAAGCGCACTTTGCAGTGTCCGTACTGGCCGTGTCCGCCCGATTGCTTTTTATGTTTGCCTTCCGCTTCCACTTTCTTGCGGATGGTCTCGCGGTAAGCGATCTTGGGCGTTTTCAGCACGGCGGAAACGTTGAATTTTGCTTTCAGCTTTTTATTCAGCACGTCCAGGTGCGTTTCGCCCTGTCCGCTGATCAGCATTTCGCCCGTTTCGGCGTTTTTGGCAACGTTAAAGGTATAATCTTCCTCGGAAAGCTTGTTCAGTCCCTGGAAAATTTTATCTTCCTCGCCCTTCTTTTCGGCGTAGATCGCCATGGAAAGCACGGGGCGGGGGAAGTGGATGGGGTCAAAGCGGACTTTTGCCGATTCGTCGCAAAGCGTGTCGCCCGTGTTGGTGGCGTTCAGCTTGTTCACCGCGCCGATATCGCCCGCCGCAAGTTCGGTGACGGGTTCCTGCTTTTTGCCCTTCAAAAGATAGATCTGATTGATGCGTTCCGTCTTGCCCGTGGTGGAGTTGTACACGGTGGAACCGCTTTTCAGCGTTCCGCGGAACACTTTCATAACGTTCAGTTTACCCACAAAGGGGTCGACCACCGTCTTAAAGACCTGTGCGGCAAGGGGTGCGTCCGATTCGCAGTTGATGCCGACGAGTTCGTCCTTGTCCACGGAGGCGGCAAGCACTTCGCCGCGTTCCTCGGCGCTGGGCATATATTTCACGATCTCGCCCATCAGATTGATGATGCCGCGGTTCTGCAGGGCGGAGCCCGCCATCACGGGAATGGTGTTCACGTTGTAAATGCCCTTGCGGATGCCGTGGATGATCTCCTCTTTGGAAAGTTTGCCTTCCTCAAAGTATTTGTCCAGCAGGGCGTCGTCGTTTTCGGCGGCGGTTTCGGTCAGTTTGTCCTGCATCTCCGCAAGCGTTGCTTTCATCTCTTCGGGAATGGGGATCTCTTTCAATCCCTCTTCGGAAAAGCGGAACGCCTTTTCGGTGAGCGCGTTGATGTAGCCCACCATCTTGTTGCCTTCCATCAGCGGGATCTGGATAGGGGCGATCTTGCCCGCGTATTTTTCCTGCAGGGCGGCGACGGTGCCTTTGTAATCGGCGTTTTCCTTGTCCATGCCGTTGATAAACAGGACCATCGGCTTTTTCGCGCGCAGACATTTCTCGATCGCTTTTTCCGCTCCCACGCTCACCGAACCCGTCGCGGAGGTCACGATCAGCGCACCGCCTGCGGCGCGCAGAGCTTCGTTTTCCTCGCCCTCAAAGTCGTAAAATCCGGGAACGTCCAAAAGATTGATCTTCACGCCCTCGTACACCGTGTACGCCAGCGCAAGGGAAATTGACATTTTTCTCGCAATTTCCTGTTCGTCGTAGTCGGTAACGGTGTTGCCCTCGGTCACTTTTCCCAGGCGGTCGGTGGATTTGCCGTTGAAAAGAATGGCTTCGCATACGGAAGTCTTGCCTTCGCCGCTGTGTCCGATGACCGCAATGTTGCGGATGTCCGCGCTTGAAATGCTCATATTTTGTACTCCCTTATCTGCGGGCGCCTGTTGGGATTTTGGTGTAGCCTGCCCGCAAGCAACCCTCTTGCAAGTGTTGCTTCCTTTCCATTATAATATATAATTTATACGATTTCAAGACCTCTTTGAAAATTTTTTGCAATTTTTGCAAAAAAGTGACGGCGCCGACGTTTTTTTCTGTTTTCAAACCAAAAAATCCCCGCAGGGGCGCAAAGAGTTGCGCCCCTGCGGGGATACTATCAGCGTGAGGAAAGCGTTTCTTTCAGGCGATCGAAAGCCTTCAGGGCGCGCGCATCGCCTCTGAAATGCGCTTCCATGTAGCAATACAGGGCAAGTTCGGTGTCGACGGTTACACCGAAGCCCGTCTCGTAACAATACCCCGCTACGTACATGCAGGGGGCGTCGCCCAGATTGGCGCCGTGCCGCCATTGAAAGATCGCCTGCTTTGCATCGGCGGCAACGCCGATGCCCAACGCATAACAGCGCCCCAAATAATAATACGCGTGCGTATATCCCGACGCGCCCGCCGAGCGGTAGCCTTTTACCGCTTCTTCTGCATTTTTCTCCGTGCCGACGCCCTCTTCCTGAAGCCGCGCCGCGCGGAAAGCCCCTTCCCCGCATTGCGCGCTTTGGGCGGCACAGTAGTATTCGTACGCCTTTTTTTCGTCCTGCGGCACACCGTCGCCCGTCTCGTACAGTTTTCCCGTCAGACAGAGCGCCTCTCCGTATCCCTGTTCCGCGGCCTGCCGCAGCCAGTTTAGTCCCGTTTCCTTGTCCTGCGCAAAACCTTCTTCCCCGTTCAGGCAGAGGAGGGCAAGCGCGTACGCGCCCTGCGCGTTCCCCGCCTGCGCGGCGAGCGTATACCACCCGATACTCGCGGAAAGGTCTCTTTCCGTCCCCCACCCCTTGCGGAAACATTCCCCTAAGCGGAACATCGCCTGGGCGTCTCCCGCGTCGGCGGAGAGGCGGAGCAGACGCACACCTTCTTCTTTTGCAGATGGTTGCACTTTGCGCAGCAGGAGCATGGCAAACTCGTTGCGGGCAGGGGGGTACCCTTGCTCTGCGGCGAGCGCGTACCACACCGACGCCTTGTTTGGCGCGGTCGCCGTGCCTTCCCCGCGGTCGTACAGGTATGCCAGCTGATATTGCGCCTGCGCGTCCCCCGCCAGGGCGGCGGCGCGCGTCTCTTCAAAGATTTGTTGCAGCGTCTTTTCTTCCATATCCTTTCTCCGTAAAGCAGTTTCCCTTGCGGGAACACTATTATTTTATCATGTTCTGTCGTAAAATTCAACAACTTTCGCAAAGTTTTCCGCGCCCGAAAGCGTAGAAAAAGCGCCCGCCGATAGGCGAGCGCTGTGCGTTGGCATCACGTAAGGGGATAAAATTTCGGCGATCCGGCAAAGGTCCGGATGGTGGCGGGAAAGGCGTATTCTGCGGTCATGCCGCCGCAAAAAGGGCAATGGTTACGCCGCCGCCGAAAAGAGCGACATCCCTCTGCAAACCGTCCCTCCGGCAACGGCCGGAACACGGAGTGCGCCTATTCACATTCGGCAGGATCGCCGCGCCGCGCAACGTCTGCGGAACCGCCGCAGAGGTCTCACCGTTGCGCAAACCCCGCGCGCGGCAGGATCTGCAGAGGATAAGCAGCCCGCAGGGCAACAGCACTGCGGGCAAAAATCTTCGTTATTCAGTTTTAAGGGATATTTCAAGGCTTTGTTTCATCACAAAATCCATAATCGGCGCGGAACCCTTGCACCTGCAGCGCGTTCGGGAAGTCCGCAAAATCGGAAACCTGCCTTATTGATACGTCCCTCTCATAAAATTGTACATTGGACCGTCCTCCTATCTTTCAAGTTTTCTCAGGTCTGATTTGTACATAACAGTACCTCCCGTACTCTCCGGCGCGAATCGTCCGCGCGCCCACTCGCTTAGCAACCTTTTCCGATAGCCTGCGTGTGATACGGACGCCCCTCGGGCGCTTCCGCACCGCCGTCCCCCGATTGAAATTCCTTACGTTTCTCTTTACCCTTGCGCCGTCCTCTTGTGCACTTTCCGGAAAGGATCGCCGCAAATTATTTTGTCTTGGGTGGGGTAAACGGCACTGCGTGCCTTCAAGTTGAGTTGTACCGCGGGGAAAGTTATGATTTTTCCCCTTTGGTACTTCCATTATAGCATACTTTCCCGTCTTGTCAAGGGGGTTTTGAAAAAAATTTCAATTCTTTTTGAAATAATCACATTTTATTGTAAATATTTCACAAAATTGTCAAAAAACGGTTCTTGCCGAACGGGGGAACGCGTCGGGAGCTTCTCCTGCGGGAGGGGAGAAGGGAATCGCTTGACAAAGGGTGCGGGGGTATGGTATCTTTATAAAAGGTCAAAAAAGGGCGGCGGGTGTGCCGCGGGAGAGAGAACAATGCACCTGTGGAAGGATTTTGTCAGATATGCGTCGTTGAGTATGCTGGGGATGCTCGGGCTGTCCTGTTACATTCTTGCGGACACGTTTTTTGTGGCGCAGGGAGTGGGGGAGACGGGTCTTGCGGCGCTGAATCTCGCCATACCGGCGTACAATCTCATGAACGGCGCGGCGCTGATGCTGGGCATGGGCGGGGCGATCCGCTATTCCGTGTACAGGGCGAAGGGGGAGCAGGACAAGGCGGACGCGGCGTTTACCAACACCATGCTTCTGGCGGCAATTTTTTCCGTGATTTTTATGCTGGCGGGCGGACTGGGTTCGGGGCTGTTTGCGCGGCTTCTGGGCGCGGACGAGCAGACGTTTGCGCTGACGGACATTTATCTGTTCGTGCTGTGGCTGTTTTCGCCCGCGTTTTTGTTCAGCACGTCGCTGATGTGCTTCGTGCGCAACGACGGGGCGCCCGCCACGGCGATGCTCGCCACCCTTTCGGGCAGTCTCGCAAACGTTTTGCTGGACTACGTTCTCATCTTCCCCTGCGGCATGGGGATGCTGGGCGCGGTGCTGGCGACGGGCTGTTCGCCGCTGTTCGGGCTGGCGTTCTGCGTGGGGCATATCCTGCGCGGAAAAAACGGGTTTCATCTTCGCCCGCGCGCGCTGTCCGCGCGCTTTATCGCGCCCGTTTTCTCCCTCGGCTTTCCCTTTTTTGTGGAACAGCTCTCCTCGGCGGTGGTCATCATCACCTTCAATTACCTGTTTCTCGGCCTTTCGGGAAACACGGGGGTGGCGGCGTACGGGGTAGTCGCCAACGTCTCGCTGGTGGTGCTGTCCCTGTTCAACGGAATTGCGCAGGGCGCGCAGCCGCTGTTCAGCCGTGCCCGCGGCAGTCAAAACGCCGCGCAGTCGCGCGCCGTCCTGCGGTACGCCCTGCTTTCCGCATTCGCTCTTTCAGCCGTTCTGTACGCGGTTTTGTTCATTTTTGCGGTACCCGTATCCGATTTTTTCAACAGCGAGCACTCTCAGGCCCTGCGCGAGATCGCGGTGCGCGGGATTCGCCTGTACTTTATCGCCATGCCGTTTGCGGCGGCAAACATTCTGCTCTGCTCGTATTTTTCGGCGGAGGAGCGCGCCCTGCCCGCGCAGATCGTCTCCCTGCTGCGCGGACTCATCGTCATCCTTCCCGCCGCGTTTTTGCTGTGCGCGCTGTGGGCGGAGACGGGGGTGTGGCTCGCCTTTCCCGTCACGGAAGCGATCGTGTGCGCCGTTGCGGCGGGTTTTCTGGCATTTTCCGCCCGATCTGCCCGCAAAAAGGGCGAAGAACGCACAAATTTTTAAAGAAACGGAAAAATGTGTTTACAGAATGCACTTTTTGCGTTATAATGGAATATAGCCTGCGGAGCATCTTGCGGGCGGCAAAAGAAAACAGAGGCTATTGTTATGCAAATCAGAGAGGGCCGCGCATCGCGGCTGAAAGCGGTCATGGCGCGCGTTACGCGCTTCGGTTGGGCGGCGATCGCCCTCGTGCTCGCCGTGTTTGTGATCGGGGCGTGTACGATCGGCGGATTTTCCGCGTACGGGGATTCCTATTTCGCCCGTGAAAAGTCGCAGGTGGTGTTCTATCTCGACTATTCCGCGGCGGGCGGCGGAAAACTGCAGGAGATCTACGTCAACGTCGGCAGCGTCTATACCGAACCGGGAAAGGATTTCTCCCTCACGTTCGCGCGTGCCCGCGCGGCGGAAGGCTCCTCCTTTACCATCTCTTCGCTGGGCGAGGTCAAGTTCTCCAACGTCGTCCCCTCGGGGCAGACCGTCGGCACCAACTACAACTGGGTGAAAGCGGTGGATCTGGAAGGCAAAACCTTCTCCACCTCGTACAGCATTTTCCGCATCACCGTTTCGGCGGATATGTTCCTCAACGAAGTGGTGTTCGTCAACGAGACGGGGGACGTCATCCCCGCCTACACGTCGGAAAAACAGGTCAAGCCCTTCCTCGATTCCGTCTGGACGACCTTCCGCGATCCCTTCCACGCCAACGACAAGAGCGGGGAGAGGGGAGCGCTGGGCGATCCCGACGCGCTCGTGGACGGCGGAAGATTTTCCGTCGGCGGGACGGTTTATTCTAACTACACGCAGGACGAAATGTATACGCTCCTGCAGCTGGACAACCTGCGCATGAAGGGTCTGACCACGGACGGCACCTTCTTTGCGGACACCGATTTCGGCCCGCTTGCGGTGCTCTTCCCCGCATTGGGGACGGCGATCTTCGGGGTCTGCCCGTTCGGACTGCGCATTTTCTCCGTGCTGTTTACGGCGGCGCTGGTGGCGGTGTGCTATCTTCTGGGCAAAAACCTGTTCAAGAGCGGCGGGTTCGGATTCCTGTTCGCCTGCTTTGCGGCGCTGGGCGGACTGGCGCTCACGGTGGGGCGGCTGGGCGTTGCGTATTCGCTCATCGCGCTGCTTCTTGCGGCTTCTCTTTATTTCATGTTCCGCTACTTCGAGGGCGGAAATTGGGGGGAACGTCCCCTTAAAACTGCGTCAAACGTGCTCTTTTCGGGGCTGCTGTTCGCGCTCGCCGTGGCGGCGGATCCCAAGTGCCTGATCGCGCTCATCGCGCCCGTGGCGCTGTTTATCGCGGGCTGGGTGCGCCAGCGCCGCGATCAGAAGCAGGAGATCTCCGTGCTCCGCACGCAGCTTCTCGAGCGCAACGCGAGCGAAAATTCCGAAGAGGCGATGCAGGAAAACGTCGACGCCTTCAACGCCGCGGAGCGCAAGGCGGCGGCCGCGCACGGCTATGCCAACCGCGTGGTGTGGGTGTTCTTCGTCGTTTCCTTCTTCGTTGCCTCCGTGCTGTTTGTCGTCCTCGCTGCGATCCCGTCTTACTTTACCTATCTCAAGCTGTACGAGGCCGATCCCGCGTCCCCTTCGCTTGGGCTGTTCGGACTGATCTGGGCGGCGGTCAAGGATTCCTTCTCCCTCGCAAACGTCACGCAGTTCACCTCTGCAAATGCCATCAACCCGTTCGGCTGGTTCCTTTCTCTCAAAGGCGCCACCCTCTTTTCTGCGGGCGGGGAGGGCGTGTACAACGCGCTCAACGCGCAGTTCAACCTCGCGCTCATGGTCACGTCGCTGGTCGGATTCATTTTCATGACCTCGTACGTCATCCTGTACTCCGCCACGGGCGGCAAAAAGGGCGCGTACGCTTCCGAGCACGCGCCGCGCATCCTCAACGCCTATTTCCTGCTGCTGGCAGGGCTTGCGGCAAGCCTGCTGCAATACCTGTTTGCGGGCAGCGCGTCCGCCGTTCAAAGCTTCGCGTTCACCGTCTTTTACGGCGGGTTTGCGGTGCTCATGTTCGCAACGGCATTCGCGCACGACGGCAGCGCTTATAAAACGGTCGGAAAGCTCCGCCTGAACGCCACGCTGCGGGTGCTGTTCGGAATGTGCATCGTGTACGCGCTGCTCTTCCTGCTCTCCCTTCCGATGGTGTTCGGGTTCTCTGTTCCCGATCTCGCGGCAAGCATCTGCTTCGGCTGGACAACGTTCTTGAACAACGGATATTACCGTCCGTAAATAACGTTCCGCGCCCGCGTATGCGGCGCGGAATTTTCATGCCCTTTTTCGGAAAAAGGGGGTACGTACTGCTAAAAAAGGGGAGGAAAAGCATATGTTATCCAAGGTAAAGAGCATCGCGCTCAGCGGTTTGGACGGCGTTCCCGTGGAGGTGGAGACGGATATCAACAACGGTCTCCCGTCCTACGAGCTCGTGGGTCTGCCCGACGCGGCGGTCAAGGAGAGCCGCGAGCGGGTGCGCTCTGCGCTGAAAAACAGCGGCAAAAAATTCCCCGCGCAGAAGATCACCGTCAACCTCGCCCCCGCCGACCTGAAAAAGGAGGGCAGCTGTTTCGACCTCGCCATCGCCGTCGGCATCCTCAAAGCCACCTCCCAGCTTGCGGCGCAGACGGACGGCATCCTCTTTCTGGGCGAGCTGGCGCTGGACGGCGCCCTGCGCCCCGTCACGGGCATTCTGCCACTGCTCATTTCCGCAAAATCGCACGGGTTTTCCACCTTCGTCATTCCCGCGGGCAACGCCCGCGAGGCGGCGTACATCGCGGGCGCGCAGACGTATGCGGCGCAGTCCCTCTCGCAGGTCATCGACCACCTTTCGGGCGCCGCGCCCCTCGCGCCGCTGGAAGCGGCGCAGTACCGCTGTGCGGAGGAAGGGGAGGAGAAGTTCGACCTCGCCTTTGTCAGGGGCCAGAAGGTCGCCAAGCGCGCGCTGGAAGTCGCCGTTGCGGGCGGACACAACCTGCTGCTGGTGGGGCCGCCGGGCGCGGGCAAGACCATGCTCGCGCGCTGTATCCCCGGCATCATGCCCGCCATGACCTTTGAAGAGGCGCTGGAAGTGACCAAGATCCATTCCGTGGCGGGCGTTCTGGGCAGCGAGGGCATCGTCACCCGCCGTCCCTTCCGCACCCCGCACCACACGGCCACGGCCGTGTCTCTCTGCGGCGGCGGCACGCGCACGGTCAGGCCGGGCGAGATCAGCCTCGCGCACGGCGGCGTGCTCTTTCTCGACGAATTTCCCGAGTATCACCGCTCCGCGCTGGAAGCATTGCGCCAGCCGCTGGAAGACGGGCAGATCACCGTCACGCGCAGCGGCGGGGCGTACACCTTTCCCGCCAATTTCATGCTGTGCGCCAGCATGAATCCCTGCCCCTGCGGCAATTACGGCAGTGCGGACCGCACCTGTACCTGCACCGCCGCGGCCATCCACAGGTACCGTTCCCGCCTCAGCGGGCCGCTGCTCGACCGCATCGACCTGCAGGAGGAAGTGGACGCCGTCAAATACGACGACCTCGTTTCCGAACAAAAGGAAGAAAGCTCTGCCGCCGTGCGTGCGCGCGTGGAGGCGGCGCGGGAGATCCAGCGCAAGCGGTTTGAAGGCTGCGCGGGCGTCCGCACCAATGCGGACATGGGCGAGCGGGAAATGGCCCGTTTTTGCGCCCTCTCTCCCGAATGCGAACGGCTCCTGCGCCTCTCGTTTGAAAAATTAAAGCTATCGGCGCGGGCGCGCTCGCGCATCGTCAAGGTGGCGCGCACCATCGCCGACCTTGCGGGAAAGGCGGACATCCTCCCCGAACACGTTCTGGAAGCGGTGTCTTACAGGAGTTACGACAACCGTGGCTGATCTCGTTTATACCCCCGCCGAGCGCGCGGCGATCGCGCTCGATGCCCTGCGTCTCCCCCTCTCCGTGCAGGAAAAGCTCTTTCCTTATGATGCGGGCGCCATGCCGCCCGACGTGACGGGGGAAGCTTTTCGCGCCGCCGTCCGCGGCGTCCTCACGAAGGAAGAGTTTGCAAAATGGGAGGGCGCATTCTGCGGCGGGGAATGGTTTGAAAAACTCTTGCGGGAGTATGCCTCCCGCGGCGTCGCCTGCGTGACGAGGTTCAGCCATACCTATCCCGCGGGCTGTCTGTCCCTTCCCGAGCCGCCGCTCGTGCTGTACTGCGAGGGGGACGTCTCCCTTTTGTCCGTACAGAAGTTCGGCGTCACGGGTTCCAGGCGCATCCCGCCGCATTTGGAAAAGCTGGCGGAGGAATACGCGCGCGGCATTGCCCGCAAGTTTGCCGTGGTCAGCAGTTCGGCGGCGGGCGGGGACAGCGCCGCCCTGCGCGGCGCGCTGGAAAGCGGCAGGGCGGTCTGCGTTCTGGCGGAAGGCTCGCTTGTGGCAGGCCCCGCCTGTAACCTCTCCCTCTTTGCGCGCATCCGCGAAAGGGGATTGCTCGTCTCCGAGTTTCCGCCCTCATTTCACGCACCCGTCTATCGGTTTTCCGCGCGAAACCGCATTGTGGCGGCGCTCTCGGACGTTCTTTTGGTGGTCAGCGCGGGCAGTAAGAGCGGCACGCTGATCACGGCGGATCTCGTGCACAAACTGGGCAGAACGGTGTACGCCGTGCCCTGTTCGCCGGGCGTTGCGGCGGGCGAAGGGTGCAACGCACTTCTCAAAGAATACGCAAAATGCACCGATAAATTAGTTGACATCGCCGCCGCTTTTGGTATAAACTTGACCGAAACGGAACCCGTTCCCCTCTCCGAACGGGAGCAGAGCGTGCTCGAACTTCTCCGCGGCGGCCCCGCACACAGCGCCGCGCTTGCGGAAAAACTCGGGCTGCAGCCGCAGGAAACGATCGTCCTGCTCACCCTTCTGGAAATGAAGGGCAAGGTGGTCTCTCTGGGCGGCAACCGCTATTCCCTCGCATAAAGGCGGGGGGAGGATAAGGAGTCTCATATGGATCTCATCATCGTAGAATCGCCTTCCAAGGCAAAAACCATCTCCAAATATTTAAAGGGGAAATACCGCGTGGACGCGTCGGGCGGACACGTGCGCGACCTTCCCGAGAAGAGGCTGGGCGTCAGCATCGAAAACAACTTCGAGCCGACGTATGTGGACAATCCCGATAAAAAGGCGGTCATCAAGCGCCTTTCGGACGAAGCGGCAAAGGCGGATCACGTCTATCTCGCAACCGACCCGGACCGCGAAGGGGAAGCCATTTCCTGGCATTTAAAGCAGGTTTTAAAGCTCAAAGAGGGCAAAAACCGCATCGAATTCAACGAAATTTCTCCCGCGGCGGTCACAAGGGCATTGCAGAACCCCCGCGAGATCGACTATAACCTCGTCGACGCCCAGCAGGCGCGCCGCGTGCTGGACAGACTGGTGGGCTACAAGCTCTCGCCGCTTCTTTGCAAGCGCATCCGTTCGGGCCTTTCGGCGGGCCGCGTGCAGTCGGTCGCCCTGCGCCTCATCGTGGACAGGGAGCGCGAGATCCGCGCCTTCGTCCCCGAAGAGTACTGGAACGTCAACGCCGAATTGCAGGACAAACCCAAGCAGTACGCCCCGTTCAAGGCGCTTCTCGGCGAAAAGAACGGCAAAAAGTACCTTCCCTCCTCCGCGGAGGAAAACGAGCGCGTGCGCGCGGAACTGGCGCAGAACCCGTACGTCGTGCAGGACATCAAAAAGACGGTCGCCAAATCGCACGCTCCCGCGCCCTTTACCACGTCCACGCTGCAGCAGGACGCGTCCAACAAATTCGGCATGACCTCGCCGGACGTTATGCTCGTCGCCCAGCACCTGTACGAGGGCATCGACACCGAAAAGGAGGGTCACATCGCCCTCGTCACGTATATCCGTACCGACTCCGTCCGCGTTTCCGCGGAGGCCCAGCAGAGGGCGCGCGAATTTATCGCGGAAAAGTACGGCAAGGATTACGTTCCCGAAAAACCCAATTTCTACGCCTCCAAAAAGGGCGCGCAGGACGCGCACGAGTGCATCCGCCCCATCGATCTTTCGCGCACGCCCGAGAGCATGAAAGGGGTCCTGGACAAAAAACATTATAATGTATATAAGCTGATCTACGACCGCTTTGTCGCCTCCCAGATGAGCGAGGCGCGCTACAACAGTATGCAGATCAAGATCCGCAACGGCGTGTACGGATTCAAGGCGAGCGGCAAAACTCTGCAGTTTGCGGGGTTCACGGCCGCCTATCAGGAGATCAAAAAAGAGGACGAGGAAGGGGAGAGCGGCAAACTCCTGCCCAACCTCAAAGAAGGGGAGGAGCTGGACCTCATCCGCCTCATCTCCGAACAGAAATTCACCAAACCCCCTCTGCGCTATACCGACGCTTCCCTCGTCAAGGCGATGGAGGACAAGGGCATCGGCCGCCCGTCCACCTATGCCAGCATCATTTCCGTGCTCAACAAGCGCAAGTACGTGGTCAAAGAGGGCAAATACATGGTGCCCACCGAGGTCGCCTTCGAGATCACCGACCTTCTGGTCAAGTACTTTACCGACATCATGGACGTGGGCTTCACCGCCAAAATGGAGGACAAACTGGACGGCATCGAGGAGGGCGGCACCGACTGGCACAAGATCATCGCCGACTTCTACCCGCCCTTTGCGGAAAAACTCATCTTTGCCGCCAACGACGGCGACGAGATGACGGACATCCTCTGCGAAAAGTGCGGTCATCCCATGATCCGCAAGAGCGGCCGCTACGGCAAGTACCTCGCCTGCTCCAACTATCCCGAGTGTTCCAACATCAAGAGCGAGGGCGCGGAGATCTCCTCCACAAAATGCCCCAAGTGCGGCGCCAACATGGTGGTCAAAAGCGGCAAGTTCGGCAAGTTCCTCGCCTGCCCCAACTATCCCGAATGCAACGCCACCCTGCCCTTCGACAGCGAGATCTCCAAGGAAAAATGCCCCAACTGCGGCGCGTTCATGTACGTCCGCAACGGCAAAAACGGAAAGTATCTCAGCTGCCCCAAGTGCAACACCAACCGCCCCATCGCGGAAATCGCTGGCGTCTGCCCCGTGTGCGGAGCGCCCACCCGCCGCATGAAGAGCAAGGCGGGCAAGATCTTTTACAGCTGTTCCAACTACCCGAAATGCAAGTTTATGAGCTGGGAACAGCCCACGGGCGAAAAATGCCCCAAGTGCGGCAAGTACCTCGTCAAAAAGGGCAAAAAGATCTGCTGTTCCTCCTGCGACTACACGAAGGACGCGCCTGAGGAACCCAAACAGGACGGGCAGGATCCCGTTCAGCCCGAATAAAAAACAGGGGCGGCCGATTTCGGCCGCCCCTGAGGCAATTTTTCAGATAGAATAGCGATACACGACGGAAAAATTCTCCGTAAACATGAGATCGTAGCGGAACTCTCCCTTTTCAAAGTAAAAGGCAAAGTCCGTGTCGGTCACGTAGCGGTTGCCCTCCTTTGTGCAGGGATAGTCTGTTTTTCCGTCCTGCGTCTTTACCGTCAGCACGCTTTCCGAAAGGGTGACGGATACAATGTCCGTCTTTAAAAAAACGCGTTCCTGTCCGTTTTCCGTCTGTCGGATGATGCTGTACGAATCGACGTATTCCAGGAGAAAGTCTTCAAATTCATCCACGCTTTGAGGAAGCTCTCCGCCGGGGAAAGCGGCGGCCATCGGCATAAAGTTGGCAAGGTCTTGTATCTGCAGGTCTTTTCCCCGCTTAAAGGACATCTGCTTGTAGGTGTATTCGGCGCCTTCTTTCGGCTGTGCGGGCGCGCAGGCAACAAAAAACAGGCACAAAACGCAAACGAGCAATAACAAAACTTTTTTCATAAATTTCCCTCCTTTGCGTCTATTATAATGCAGGCTGTATACATTGTCAAGCCTGCGGAAAATATTTTTTTTCTGTAAACTTTCCGTGCCTTTCAGCTGTTTATTATATGACAGGCGCGATCATACCGGGCTTTCGTTTTTGCCGATGCTGCGGAAAATATTTTTTTCCTGTAAAATCTCTTGACAAGCGGGCGCAAAGGAATTATAATACTTTTAGCACTCTAATCAAAAGAGTGCTAACAAGGAGCAAGTATGCAGGTCACCATCGTCGGGGCGGGGCTTGCGGGGTGCGAAGCGGCGCATTTTCTGGCGACGCACGGCGTGCGCGTCAGGCTCGCCGAAAGCAAACCGCAAAAGTTCACGCCCGCGCACTCATCCAAAAACTTTGCCGAGCTGGTGTGCAGCAACTCTTTGAAGAGCAATGACGTGTACGGCAACGCCTGCGGCCTTTTAAAAGAGGAAATGCGCCTTCTCGGCTCGCTCACCATGCAGGCGGCGGAAGCTTCCCGCGTGCCCGCGGGCGGTGCGCTGGCGGTGGACAGGGACGCGTTTTCCGCATACGTTACCCAAAAAATCGAGCAAAACCCCAACATAGAAGTGGTGTGCGAGGAAGTAAAGACCCTCCCGCAGGACGGCTACGCCATCGTGGCTACGGGGCCGCTTACGCTGGACGCGCTCGCGCAGGACATCGTGGAAAAGCTGGGCGGAAACCTGTATTTTTACGACGCGGCGGCGCCCATCGTGTCCGCATCGAGCATCGATTTTTCCAAAACCTTCACGGCCGATCGTTACGGCAAAGGGGAGGGCTGCGGCGATTACGTCAACTGCCCCATGACCAAAGAGGAGTACGAAGCGTTTGTGGAAGCGCTGTGCTCGGCGGAGCGCGCGCTCGTGCACGATTTTGACAAGCGCGACGTGTTCGAGGGGTGTATGCCCGTGGAGATCATGGCGTCGCGCGGCAAGGATACGCTGCGTTTCGGAATGCTCAAGCCCGTGGGGCTGTACGATAAGGACGGCAAGCGTCCCTATGCGGTCCTGCAGCTGCGCAAGGAAAATTGCGCGGGGACGGCGTACAATCTCGTCGGATTTCAGACAAACCTGAAATTTCCCGAGCAGAAGCGGGTGTTCTCCATGATCCCCGCCCTGCACGACGCGGAGTTTCTGCGCTACGGCGTGATGCACCGCAATACTTTTTTAAATGCTCCCAAGCTTTTGAATGCAGATTTTTCCCTCAAAACCCGCCCTCAGCTGTTCTTTGCGGGGCAGATGACGGGGGTGGAAGGGTACGTCGAAAGCGCGGCAAGCGGCATTCTGGCGGCCATCGGGTGCGCCCTGCGCCTCAAAGGCCTGCCGCCCGTGCAGTGGGATGCGGCCACCGTGTGCGGCTCGCTCGCCCTGCACGTCAGCACGCCCAACGCGGACTTTCAGCCGATGAACGCCAACTACGGCATTCTGCAGCCGCCGGAAACGCACGTCCGCGACAAGGCGCTGAAAAAGCGCCTGCTCTCCGAGCGCTCGCTGGAAAAAATCAGGGCGCTTGCGGCGGAGCTGGAAGGCGTTTTGCATTAAAAAAGAACACACGTACCCGCAAAACGGGTGCAAAAAACATATTTCCCGCAGGGGAAACAAGGAGGTAAAACTATGCCTGAATTCAGAGGAACTACCATCTGTGCGGTCAAACGCGGCGGAAAAACCGCCATCGCGGGCGACGGACAGGTCACGATGGGCGAATCCGTCGTGTTTAAAAATAACGCAGTCAAGGTGCGCCGCATTTACGGCGGCAAAGTGGTTTTGGGCTTCGCGGGGTCGGTGTCGGACGCCTTCTCGCTGTCCGAGCGCTTCGAGGGAATGCTGAACAAATTCTCCGGCAATCTCATGCGTTCGGCGGTGGAGCTTGCTGAGCTCTGGCGCAACGACAAGGCGAGAAAGCTGGAAGCCATGATGATCGTCGCGGACAAGGACCTGCTGCTGGTCATCAGCGGCGGCGGCGAGGTCATCGAGCCGGACGGCGGCGTCTGCGCCATCGGCAGCGGCGGCAACTACGCTTTGGCGGCGGCGCGCGCGCTGGTGCAGGAAACAAACGGCAGCGCGGAGGAAATCGCGTACAAGGCGCTCAAAATCGCCAGCGAGATCTGCGTGTTCACCAACGATCACATCACCGTGGAAACGGTCTGAGGTGTGGTCTGATCCGTGCGTTTTTTCGTAAAATGCGCGGAGGATGCAAGGAGGTATTAAAACATGAGTCTTTCTCCAAAACAGATCGTAAACGAACTGGATAAATATATCATCGGGCAGGACGCGGCAAAGCGCGCGGTGGCGATCGCCCTGCGCAACCGCTATCGCCGCAGCAAGCTGTCCGAAGCGGACAGGGAGGAGATCACACCCAAAAACATCATCATGAAGGGGCCCACGGGCGTGGGTAAAACGGAAATCGCGCGCAGGCTGGCAAAGCTGGTCAAGGCTCCCTTTATCAAGGTAGAAGCCACCAAGTACACCGAAGTCGGTTACGTGGGCAGGGACGTCGAAAGCATGGTGCGCGACCTCGTCGAGTGCTCCATCCGCCTCGTGCGCGAGGAAAAGATGAAGGAAGTCGCCGTCCGTGCGGAAGGCACGGCGGAAAAGAAGATCGTCGCCATTCTCTCCGACATGAAGAAAGGGGAGCGCGGCGAACTCGCCAAAGAGGTGTTCGACGCAAAACTTCTGGAAGAGCTGCGCGCGGGCAAGTACAACGACACGCAGATCGAGCTGGAAGTGCTGGACGCACCCAAGAGCATGGAGATCGTGCCGGGCGGCGCGGAGATCAACATCGGCTCCATTTTCGGCGAAATGCTCCCTAAACGCAAAAAACGCCGCAAAATGACGGTCAGACAGGCGATGCAGCAGATCATCAACGAGGAATCGGAAAAGCTCATCGACAACGACGCCGTCAATACGGAAGCTCTCACCCGTGCGGAAGAGCAGGGCATCATCTTTATCGATGAGATCGATAAGATCGCGGGCAAAGCCAACCAGGGCGGCGCGGACGTCTCGCGCGAAGGGGTGCAGAGGGACATCCTCCCCATCGTCGAGGGCTGCACGGTGATGACAAAGTACGGCGCGGTCAAAACGGACTTTATCCTGTTTATCGCGGCGGGCGCCTTCCACATTTCCAAAGTGGAGGACCTGATTCCCGAACTGCAGGGCCGTTTCCCCATCAACGTCGAGCTGGAAAGCCTCTCCAAAGAGGACTTCGTCAAAATTCTCACCCAGCCGCAGAACGCCATCACTTCGCAGTACGCAAAGCTTCTGGGCGTGGACAACATCGATCTGGAATTCACGCAGGACGCCATCGAAGAGATCGCAACCATTTCCGCAGACATGAACGCCACCAGTGAGGACATCGGTGCGCGCCGTCTGCACACGGTCATGGAATACCTGCTGGAAGACATATCTTTCAATGCAGGCGGGGATTACCCCATGGTCAAGGTCACCATCGACAAAAAGTATGTCGACGAGCATCTGGAAAAGATCATCAAAAACCGCGACCTGAAAAAATACGTTTTGTAACAAAAAAAGCCAACCGTCCCCGCGTTTTTGTACGCGGGGCGTACGGCTTTTTAAAACTTTTCTCCTTTTTAACTCAATTTTAAAGAAGAAGCGTTTCTCTTTCAACTTTTGAAAAAAATCACGGCAAATCGCAGGCATCTTTTATGCCGAGATTTGCGTGAACAAAACAACGTTTATTCGATTTTTTGAAAAAGTCAAAACCGCGTTTTTGACTTTTTCCCAACGCGCCGCATGGGCGGCGTGAGGAAAGAGGATGAATTTGGCGCATTTTTTAAAAGGGGAAGCCCCAAGATGCGCCAAAGAAGGAGAAAACGATGCCGAGGGCATA